>Ga0157375_10000638_pt1 | contig 31092 bp, 32 predicted proteins | sample M35metaG_FD_115311 | JGI IMG/M metagenome (GOLD analysis project Ga0157375, IMG submission 115311) | Miscanthus rhizosphere microbial communities from Kellogg Biological Station, Michigan, USA - M3-5 metaG | ecosystem: Host-associated > Plants > Roots > Rhizosphere > Soil | place: USA: Michigan... | reverse complement strand
GCGGCCGGGAGACTTGGTGGCCATTCTCGCGGGCGGTGGTTCGCTCCGTCCGGTGACCGGCTGGACCTCCGACATGAACGAGATCGATAACGCGCTGCGGCTCGTATCGGTCGAGACCGCGCCGCCGCCCCTAGCGGACGGACAGGCTGCGGCCGAGAAGCGCATCCGCGAGATCGCGAATGACATTCAGCAGGCAGGGCGTTCGAATCACACGTTCTACACGTTCGAGGCGCTGATGGACGCGGCCCGCGCGTATGCGGCCGCCGGCTATCGCGACGCGGAACAGACGCTGTCGGTGATCTCGTCCGCGGTCAGCCTTTTCACGCCGCGCACGCGCAACGTTTTGATCGTGGCCGGCGGCGGACTGCCGCGCACGCCGGGCGCGGCGGTGTTCCAGTACCTCGAAACGCTGCGCAGCAGCGCGCAGAGCGGCGCCATGGGATCTTTTCTGCAGAAGGGCGCGCAAGCCAGCTCGCCGATGGGCGAGTCGTCGTCCTACGATCTGACGCCGCTCTTCAACACGTTCGGGATGCGCGCCTGGCGCCGCGGCGTCGTCTTCTATGCGATCGCTCCGGACATTTCCGAGGACGGCGGCAGCCAGATCGACATGCAGCAGGCGGCCGACCGCCTGGCGGCGTTCACCAATGCGTCGGGGCGCTACGCCGGCTATCACCTGCTGGCTTCCGAGACGGGCGGCATCGCGTTCGTGGGCCGTTCCGCCGCGGATGCACTCGACCGCATCGCGTCCGATCTCGAATCGTTCTACACGGTCGGAGTCCATCCCATCGCGCCCATCGGCGGGAAGCGCGACGTGGCGGTGAAAGTGAAGAACGGCTATTCGGTGCGCGTGACGCGCGGCAGCGCGGGCGCGGGAACACCCGCGGATGAGATGGAGAGCCGCGTGATCGCCAACCACATCATGAAGCCGACCGGCAACAACCTCGGCATCTCCCTCGCGGCCATGCCCGGCGAAATGGAAGGCGAAAAACGGCTCGTCACGGTCGACGTGAAGATCCCCATCCGCAAACTGAAGCTCGTATCGGACTCGGGCGGCCTCTCCGGCTCGTTCACCGTCTTCATCGCCACGGGCGACTCCGTCGGTCATTCATCGAACGTGACGCGCCAGACGAAGGAAATCCACTGGCCCGCCGACGCCATCATGCGCGCCGGCGACAAAGAGTTGACTTTCCGCGTGAACGTCGTCCTGCAACCCGGCCGCTCGCAGATTTCCGTCGGCGTGATCGACGAGCAGTCGCACGAGAAAGGCTTCGAGCGCGTTTCGGTGTAACGATCAGGGATAACGCGAGTCGGAGCAGGAGGCCGACGTGTCGACGTCGGTTTGGATTTTGGGGATCTCGTGCGGATAGTCGGTCGTATCGAGGAGCTTCCTAAGCGCAACTCGGGCGTCGTCACAAGGGTCGTCATCAGCCATGCCGGGGAGGGCCGCATCGAGAACGCGGGGCATGCCGGCCACCGCCGTCAAATAGTGGAGCAGGTAGTCGTACTTACTGCTGTTCGCGCACGATACGCCAACGTTTGAGACGTTGAGAGACCCCGAGATTTCGATGGCGATGTTCGTGAATTCAAGATCGACGACCGTGAGAGGCGTGATTTCGAGTTGCGGCGTATTGACGGTTCCGACATCCGCCGTCACCCGCGTGGCTCCTCCAGGCTCCTTCGTGACCGCACCGATCGTGCCGCCTGTAAGGTCGAAGTAGGCCGACACGCGGCCACCGGTGAGCACGTCGGTCGAGGGAACGTAATCGGTCAGGAAAGTCTTGAGCGAAGCGACGTCGTCCGTGAAAGTTGCATCGTACGTCATTCCGGGGATGGCGTTGGTAATCTTCAACACGCTTGGCACGAGCAGACGCCCGTCATCATTGAGAAGGCCGGGCACGGGACGCAACGGTAGGGTCGGGCCATCAGGAAATGTCTGGGTGATGATCGGGAAGTGAGGCATCAGCGAGTAATGAATCCAGCTCGCAGGGTTCGCCGGATTGTTGTTGGGGTCGCCCGGAGGGTTGAGGAGCAGGGGGAACGGTCCCGTGAGAAGTCCGGTGTTCAGGCTCGTTGCGTTGGCCAGGACGACTCGGTGCGGGATGCCGGGGACGAAGTGATTCCAGAAATGCGTGCAGACGCCGTAGAAGTTGATTAACACCTGGTACCTCCCTTTATCGATAAATGTGATGGGTGAGCACAGCCAAAGCGCGCCATGCGCGCGCGTCTCTGCCCTGAGCGCGGAGGGATTCGAGTTGCGTTTCGCGGACTGCGTCCGCCGCGTTTACGCCGGCGGCGAGCCGGCGGTGGATGGCGCGAAAGAGCGCGTGACCGTCGCGGTCCGGAATCGGCGCGAGCGTTCCGATGACGTCGGCCCCACCGGCCGCGAAGGCCGCTCCAAGACTGAGTGCGCGCGTCTGCGAAGAGCGCGGGGGGCGTAGCGTTTCACAAGCGGCGAGCACGATGACCTTCGCACGGAAAGAGGGCGCGGCAAGGATCGTTTTCCACGACACACGTTCGAAGCGCGTAGGGTCTGTGCCGGCAAAGAGAAGCGCCTGCTCACCCTCAGCCGGTTGCCGCTCGGTGTGACCGACGATGTGGACGACGTCTGCTGCGGCAGCCGAGCTTTGAAGCACGGCCCATGTCGCCTTCGCCGGCCCGACTGACCGCGCCCGAGGATAAAGCGCGATGACGTCGGCCAGCTCGTTTTCCTCCTCGGGCAAGACTGCTGCCCCGTCGCCGGTCGGCAATGCGATTCCCGCCAGCGACTGCGGAATCGTGGCGGGCGCGCGCTGTAATGAGCTGGCGTTTGCGGCAATCAATACGGTAAGCCGTTCGATCAGATATCGCCGCGTTGACGAGTCGACCAACGCGGCGAATGGGACTCCGGCCAGTGCCGGATCGGGAACGATGATGAGCGAGCTGGCGCGCGTGAGGATGCGATCCACCGGCCGAACGATCTCGTCGTACAGAGTTTCCGCTGCGTGCTCGTCGTCGGCAATGCTGTTCTCCGCGAGAGAGAGGAGCTGCGTCGCGGTTAGCGGACGGCGTGCAATCGCAACGTCATCTCGCGAGATGGCAAAAGTGATGACCTCGTCAGGAAGTGAAACGATCTCCAGCACCGCTGCACCGCTTCCTGCCAGGCGACGCTGCAGCTCGTCGATCGCCAGAGGCTCACCTCCGCGCCAGCGTTCGGCATACGCGAAGGCAGATGCGCGATCGCCACGATCGAGATGAAGGCGAATGGCATCGGCGAAAAGCGACGTTGCCGCATCAAGAACACCGGTGCCGAGGACCACACCTTCGACGTGGGGTGGCTGATGTTCGAGAATCTGGATGCCCGCTTCGAGGTCGCCTGCGGCCGACGCAGAATCTCCCATCCTCAGCGACGATCGTGCGCGTAGGAGCAATGGCTCGGGCAAGTCCCAAGGGCGTACGGCTGTACGGTAGAAATCGATGGCGTGTGTCAATTGACGGTTCGCCGCGCGAGGATCGGTGGCGAGAAGTTGTGCTCCGTAAGCAATGGCAACGTCGGCAAGTTGCCGCGCTTTCAGATCAGGATCGGAGAGGCTGGCGGCGATCTCTTCTGCCTGCCGTGTCGTTAACCTTCCCTCTCGTGAATTGCCAGTGATCGATTCCAGCATCGCTTTCTGAAGAAGCGTTTCGATTTCTAGAATCGTTTCGGTTCCCGACTTCAGCATCGAGCGCGTGACCGATGACAGGGCGAGGGCCGCCTCCGTCCGCCCGGCTCGGAGTTCCGCACGCACGGCTGCGCCGACGGTCTTGCAGAGGAGAGTTGTCTCAGCGTCGGTACTCAGTGCGTGGAATGATCGTACGCGAGCGGCCCATGCCTCGTCGGGAGAGCCTGTGTGAGTCAGCGTTGTGGCGAGCATCGATTCAACGAATGCTTCGCTGGCGTTCTCACCTGCGCGGTGGAACATCTCCGCGGCCCTGGTGGCGATGGCGACCTGATTCGATGGGTCGTCCTGCACGATGTAAGAACGGGCCAGCTCCCATCGAATCTGGGCTCCGAGGGCGAGGTACGCGGGTTGCGCGTCAGCGTCGGCGAGCAGGCTTTTCAGTTCCGCGTGCGAAGCAAGGACATCATTTCGGGCCAGCCGGGCGCTGGCGGCGTAGTGGCGGGCCATGAGCGACATCGGATCGGCGGCAGATTCGAAGAGAGCGGCGGCTTGGCGAAGATCGCGCTCGCCGTTCTCCGGTTGCTGATGACTGAACGCGATCCGTCCGCGGCGATAAATAACGTGCGCCTCGGCGATTTTCGCGCGCGTGTGGGCATCGGCGCCGTCGATCGCGCGCACGGCATCGCGGAGCAGCGACTCGCCGGAAAGTTGCGCGAGCGCGTTGCCGATGCCGCGCGAAATGGTCAGCCATTTCGTGGCCTCGACATCGTTGCGCTGTTGCACGGCCTCGGCCCAGCGGCCGAGGTATTCGGCCTCGGCGAAGCGGCGCGCGCGTTCGCGGTAGGTGTCGACGAGCGCCAGCGTCTTGCGCGCGTCGCCGGCCACCGCTGCGGCTTCGAGCAACGGCTGATCGCGTTCCCATCGCGAGGCGCCCGTCGTCGCGGGGAGTTTGGCCAGATGATCGCGGGCTTCGTTCGCCCATTGCGAGCCGGGATCGACTTCGAGGTAGCGCTGCCACGCTTTTCGCGCCTCGGAGATCAGGCCCATGGTTTCGAGGATGAGCGCGCGGTTGAAGAGCGCCTCGGGGAGTTTGGCGTCGATGCGCAATGCGTCATCCGCGGCCGCAAGCGCCTCGGGATAAAGCGACGGGCGGCGGAACTGGACGGCCGCCGCGTAGCGGGCCGCGGCCAAATCGCTCCACGACTTCGCGTCGTGTGATGCGCTCGCGGCCGACTCGAGTTTCGCGATTGCGTCCTCCGGTTTCTCGACGAGCACCAGCGCCACGCCCGCCGCGTGTTGGGCCTCGGCGCTCGGATCGTGTTCGGCGCGCTGCATCAAATCGCCGGCCGCGCCGCCCAGTTTCAAGCGTTCGGTGTCGGTCGCCGATCCGCCGGCGGCTCTCATCGAACCGTGATACGCGGCCCAGGGAAAGCCGCCGGTCAGCCGCGGCTCGACGATGCGCGCCGACCGCGGCGACAGCGATACCAGCTCGTCCGTCGCCGAGCCGTGCCGCAGGAAGTGCCACGCGAACGGCAATGCGACCGCGAGCACGAGGGCCGCGGCAAGCGCCAGCAACCACGACGGCCGTCCGAAGCGTCGCCGCTGCGACTCGACGGCGGCCGACGGCATCACCAACGCGACGTCCTCGAGGCAGTCCTCGCAGCGGTCGATGTGTGCGATCACGGAATCGCGTTTCGCCGCGTCCAACCGGCCCTCGGCGAATGCCGCGATTGTTTCGGGATCGACGTGCGGGGACATGCTGCTCATTTGATCTCCGATTGATCGGAAGGCTTTGCGTTGGCCGTTTTCCCGGATGCGAGGCCGAAATCGAGGCGATCGCCGGCGCCGCCGATGATTTCCGACGCGTCGACGCAGTCGATGCCGTCGCGTTCGAGGGCGATTTTCAGCGTTGCCAGAAGCGTCTCGATCCGGCGGTAGAGCGGGCGCTGCGCCGTGCCGAGCGACCGCGCGATGTCGGCGATGGCCATCCCTTTTTCGAAACGGAGCCGGAGGATGATGCGGTCTTCGGCCGACATCGTCTCCATCGCCGACCGAACGGCGTGCGAGGCCTGCGCGGAGCGTTTTTCCAGATCCGCTGCCATGACACGGTCGTCCGCAGCGGTGCCGCCTTCAAACCGCTCCTCGTCGCCCTCGATGACCGGCACGAGGCGCGGGCGCGGCAGGCGATGGGGAAGGACCTCGGCGATCAACTCCAGCTCGCGCGCGTCCGCATCCGGATGGTTCGCTTGCGTGATCGCCAGCGCTTCGTCGAGCGGCCGTCCTTCGTGATGCAGAAGACGTTCGAGGATTACAGCGGCGTCACCGCGCCGCACCGCCTCGGCCGACGGATACCACCGGCTCGTGGCGCGCTTCTGGCCGATGAACAGCCGCTTGACGACGACACAAAGATAGCTGGCCAGCGAAGAACGCCCTTCGTATTTGCGGAGAATCGCGCAGTCGTCCTCGAGGAGAGCCAGCCTCGCGATCGAGGCGAAATCTTCGGCTTCGGGACCGTGGAGGCGTACGTGGCGGCACACCTGAGCGATCGCACGCTCGATTACGTCGAGATTCTTCTCGAAGAAGAGCCGCCCGGTCATTGGTGGATACCCGTCGGCATAATGCCACAAGTGTCGAGAGACAGCATTCATGGCTTCTCTCCTCCGAGCGAAAAAATGGCGTTGTCGAATGTGTCATCGGCAGAAATGGTGACTGTGCGCGGCGCGGTGCCATCGATGCGGACGTGCACGGGGATCCCGTCCGGATACGCTCCGGATTCGCTGTGCACTATGTCCGTTGATGACGGCAGTGCCGCGATGGTTTTCCACGGAGGGGCGGAGAAAATGTTGTTGCCCACCCGCCCGCAGATCAGCGAGCCGCATTCCTCCGGCGGTAGAGCGCTGGATAGCCTTCCCACAGGCTGAGAAACAGCACGAAGGCGCCGGCGCCTGCCGCCAGCGCCAGGAGCTGGCTGTGCCGGATCAGCGTGGCGACGATGTACACGTCGAAGGAGATGCCGGCGGCAAGAAAGATCATGGCGGCGCGCATGAGCCGGGAGGCCGCCCGGAGAAAGCGATCGCTGGCGAGCTGCGGCTCAGCGCGGCGATGGAGGGCGGCCGGAGACATGATCAGGCTGGTGGCGAGAACGACAAATCCGATGGCCAGGCCGTGGATGGTTTGCTGAGACGGCATTAGCTTTTCGGCGAATGCGTCGCTGAAGACCGCGATCATCTGAAAACCGAAGAGCGCCTGAATGCCCGGCAGCACCATGCGGCATTCCGCGAAGACGTGGCGCAGCTCGTCGTCCAGTTCCAGAGGCTTGACTCGATCGTCGTTCGTCATGGCTTGGCGAGCAGCGTTTTCAGGTCGATGTCCGCTGACTTCCCGATGTCAGCCTTCAGGATCGTTTTCATCTGCCGGAGCGCGTGCCGGTTTTCCTGGGCCGTGTTGGAGATGACGCAGTCCGCGGGCACGAGGAGATTGAAGTCGCGCATGTAGGCGTCGTTCGCGCTGAAGAGGATGCAGATGTTTCCGGCGATGCCGGTCAGGATCACGGTCTCGGTGCCGAGGTAGGCGAGAAGGATCTCGAGTGTGGTTGCGTAGAAAGCGGAGTGCTTCGGTTTCAGGACGAAGTAATCGTCGTCCTCCGGCTGCAGAATGCGCGCGGTCTTTTCGCCGGGCACGCCGTCTTCGAGGCAGTGCTTCACGACATTCCGAAAATCGGATTGCCAGCGGCCGAAGTTGTCGTTGACGTAGATGGCCGGAATCTTGAGTTTCTTGGCGCGACGCTTCAGCGCCGCGATCCGCCTGGCCATCGGAGCGGCCTGCCGGACGAGCGCTTCCGATCCTTCGAACTGCATGTCGTTGATGACGTCGATCAGGAGCAGCGCCACCGGCGATTTCTCCGGTACGTTTCCGTGAAGATCGGAATTCTTCTTCGGCACAACACCGGAGATAGCAGGCGCTGGGCCAGCTTCCCTAGGCGTCGAGCGCGTACGCGCGCCGCAGCCACGTCTCGACGTAATCGTCGATGTCGTCGAGCGAGGTGATCTCGATACGGTGCGTAATCCGGTCCTTCTTCGCGAAGCCGCCGGTGTCGATGAGGCGTCCCTTCGCGGGCGTGTCTTTCAGCGCCAGGCCAAAGTCGATTCGCGTACGTGTGGACGGATTGATCTGCGCGATGACGTGGTTGCGATAGACGGGGACGATGGTTTTGCCAGGCGAGATCTTGATGTCGTCGCCGATGGAGCGGGCCAGGTCGTAGAGTTTGTCGTAGAGCGGACGGAGGGCGGCTTTCGATCCTGAGAACAGCGCGTCGACGTAGTCGCCCGCGCGAGCCACGTAAACCTTCGGATCGCTTTCCTCGCGATCATCCTTCCCCTCGGCGTGATCGACGAGCCATCCCGCGGAGTTCGTTCCGAGCTTGTGCTCCGCCTTCAGCCACTCGCGGCGGGACTTCGTGTCCTTCGGACCCTTCGACTTGATGAGCGAAGTCCACTCGTCGAGGTCGCGGCCCGTCTTCGCCTTCAGCGTATCGATCCAGTTGCGGACCATGGCGATGCCGGGATGAGGGTCGTAGCGCTGTTTCGGCATCGCGAAAGGATAAAAGAAAACGGCGCACCGAGGTGCGCCGTGTGGCACAGACATTTGTGGCACAGACACTCTTGTCTGTGTGCGGCTTACTTTGCCGACGCGCGCTTCGAGGCCGCCGCGAGCCGCGATTTGTAGCGGTCGGCGGTGTTGCCCTTGATGATGCCTTTCTTGGCGGCTTTGTCGATCTCGGAGAAGCCGGTGGAGAGGACGCTCGCGTCCGCGCTGCCGCTTTCGACGCCCGAACGGGCCTTCTTGAGCGCCGAACGGAGGCGCGATTTTCCGGCGCGGTTGCGCGTATTTGCTTTTTCGGCCTGTCGCTGCTGTTTTTCGGCCGAGCGGGTGTTCGCCATTAGATGTTGCTCCTACGTAAAGTTATCTGCGGACCCGTTACGTGAGCAACGGGCCGCGTATTCTACTTCGAATCGACGCCGAGCGACTTCAGTTTCTGCCGCGCCAGCGCTGCCTCCGGTGAGGTGGGATGTTCGTGCACCACGTACTGCAACTGCACGATGCCCTGAGACTTCTCGTTGAGGGCGATGTACGCGTACCCCTTCTTCAGCAGGGCACCCGCAACCTTGTCCGACCTCGGGTACTTGGTAACGACGCTGTCAAACTGCTGAATCGCCTCGCGATATTTCTTCTGCGAATAAAGGCTCTCGCCGATCCAGTACGCCGCGTTGCCCGACAGCTCCGAATTCGGGTTCTTCGCCGCGAAGTCGCGGAAGCCCGCTACGGCCAGATCGTAGTGGCCCTGCTGGTAGTCGCGATACGCGGCCTGGTAGGTTTGCATCGGATCTTCTGACGGCGCGTTCGATGGCTGAACCGTCATTTCGCCGCCGGACGGCGCAGGCACTGGCGCAACCGCGGCCGCCGCCGCGCGGGCGGCGCCGGCTTTCAGCTCATCGACATCGTGCTGCGTCTGCGTGAGCTGCTGCGTCATGCGGTCGAGGCGGTAGTTGGTCTGCTCGGTCGCGCCCTGCGCGTTCTGGATCTTGTCTTCGATCTGATCGACTTTCGCGACGAGCGTGGCGTTCGACTTCAGCAGCGTCTGCGTCTGCTCGGCGATCGTGCGATTGATGTTGTTCACTTCCTCTTTGTTCGACGCCGTGCGCTTGACCTGCGCCAGCTGCTCCTGCAGATCAGAGATCTGGCTCTGCAGCTTCTCGACGTCCGAGCCGGTCACGCACGCGGCCGTGGAGAGCGCCGCGGCGGCGAGCACCACATTCCGGATCAGGGATTTCATTGTCATCTTCCTACGAGGACGAGGTGGTCGCGGCGATTCTTGGCCCAGGCCGATTCATCGTGGCCGGGATCGAAGGGACGCTCTTCGCCGTAGCTGACGGTGCGGATGCGGGAGGCATCGACGCCGAGTGTGACCAGGTACTCCTTGGCCTGGTTCGCGCGGCGGTCGCCGAGGGCCAGGTTGTACTGCTCGGTGCCGCGCTCGTCGCAGTGGCCTTCGATGAGCAGGTTGTACTGCGCGTTCTTCTTCAACCACGTAGCGGAGTTGGTCAGCGCCGTCTGCGCGTCGGCGGAGAGCGAGGAGTCGTTGTATTCGAAGAAGGCGTCGGCGATGTAACCGCGCGACTGCGCCACGCGATTCAGCTCCCCGATGTCGTTCGGCAGCGTCTCGGTGGCGATGGTGTCGGTCTTCGGATTCACGAAATCCGCCGTGTCGGTGACGGTCTGCGCCGTGGCGGTGGTGACCGTGAGCGGGACGTCAGGGATGGTGGCCGGTGCGACCGTATTGGTTGCCGTCGGCGCGACTTTGGGCGGTTTTTTCGGGCAAGCGGGCAGGATCACGCTTGCAAGGAGGACCAGTGTGACGCCGAACGCTTTGAATGCTTTACTCATTTGATATTTCCCCTTTGCGGATGATAGCTCAGTGGATCAGTCGATCAGTGGGTCGGTGGATCAGTGGATTAGTGATTAGTGGATTAGTGGGTCAGTGGATTAGTAGATTGGCTGTCGGCTGTCGGCTGTCGGCTGTCGGGTTCGCGTTTCCGTTGATCCACGCGTAATGTGCCCAAACTCCCCTGATCTACTGATCTACTAATCCACTGATCCACTGAGTCAATCACCCTTCTTCGACCAGTCCGGGTCTTTGTTTTCGCCGTTGAACGTCAGTTGCAGCAGGTCGGTGCCGTCGACGCGCATCCGGTAGATTTGCCAGCTGCCGCTGCGGTTGGACTGGAAGGCGATCCATTTGCCGTCCGGAGACCACGTCGGCTGCTCGTTCGATCCCTCGCCGGCCAGGATGCGGCTCGTGTGCGCGGCCAGGTCGGCGATGCGGATTTGAAAGCGTCCGTTGACGCGCGACGTGTACGCGATCTGCGATCCATCCGGCGACCAGGTGGCGTCGTCGTTCCATTCGCCTTCGAACGAAATGCGCTGCACGTTCGACCCTTCCGCGTCCATCGTGTAGATCTGCGGCGAGCCGCTGCGGCCGGAGGTGAACGAGATCTGCCGTCCGTTCGGACTCCACTCCGGCGTCGACTCGATCGAGGAGTCGTGCGTCAGCCGGCGCAAGTTCGAGCCGTCGTCCTTGACGAGGTAGATGTCGGGATTGCCGGCCACGGATCCGACGAAGGCGATGTCGTTGCTGATCGGCGAAAAAGTGGCCGAGGTGTTGAGGTTCAGGCCCGTGGCCACGCGGGTGCGTGCGCCGCCACGCCTGCTGATGATGTACATGTCGCTCGTGCCGCGCGCGAAGGACGTGTAGACCATCCGCTCGTTGTCGGCCGACAGGCTCGGAAGAATCGACAGCGCGTTGTGCCGCGTGATCTGGCGCTGGTTCGTGCCGTCCCAATCCATCAGCCAGATCTCGAAGTAGCCGCTGCGATCCGAGGCGAAGCCGATCGACGAGAGAAAGATGCCGGGCTTGCCGTTGACCGTGCGCACCAGATCGTTGCCGAGCATGTGAGCGATACGCGGTAACGCAGCAGCGCCGCCGCGGTAGCGCTGTCCGAACTGCGTGGCGCCGGTGGTGTCGAGCAGGCGTGCGTCGATGATGTAGTCCTGCCCCTCCTGCGCAATCTTCAGCGAGAGGACGAATTGCGCGCCGGCCGCTTTGGCGAGATCGGCGCCGGCCGGGATGTTCGGCGGAATCGGAGCGATGGCGAAGACGCCGGAGTATGCGAGGTCGCGCGTCAGCGGGGCGAAGAACGGCGCGTTGATCGTCTCCAGCGGCAGCGTCGTCTCCGGCCGCGGCACGGCGATGCGCGCGATCTGGATGGCTTTGCTGGGATCGATGGTGGTCTGGATCTGCGTCTGGGCAACCAGAGGCAGTGCGGTCGAAAGGAGAAGTGCGAGTAGTACGGTCGTTCGTTTCATCGAAATGTGAGATGCACGCCAAGGAATGTGCCGTTGTAGCCGAACGGCAGCGGTGGAAGGGGAGAGGCTTCGAGCACGGCGCGCAACGCTGCCCGGTCGAACGTGCCGTTGCCGCTGGGGATTTCGTTCTTCGCATCGCGGATCGTTCCATCGCGGTCGATGACGAAGGAAACGGTGGCGGTGATGCCGTTGCCCGCCTGTGGCCGCAGCCAGCGCTGGCCGATCAGCGTCTTCATCCGATCGATGTAAATCGTGTAGGGGAAATCGCCTTCGATCCCGGTGACACCCGCGGAGCCGATGGGGATGTCGACTCCTCCGACGACGCCGGGTTTCGAGGGGGTGGGGGGTGGGGAGTGGGGAGTGGGAGCGGGGGGTGTTTCCGATCCTTTTTTCGTCGAGCGTCCGAAATTCGACAACGGCACGGTCTTCGGCTCGCTCTTGGCCACCGGCTTCGTCACCTCGGGAACAGGCTCCGGAATCGTCAGCTTTTTGGGAGCGGGCGGCGCGATCGGCTGCGACGTCACAGCCTTCGGTGCGATCGACGGCATCGGCGCGAATTTGATGCTCAGCGTCGAAACCTCCTGCGGCGCGGCGGCGTGCATGGCCGCGTAGATGATTCCCGCCGCCAAAGTCCCGTGCAGGATCACGGAGACGGCGATGCCGCCGGCGGCGTTGCCGCCGAGGCGGGTGCGCTCGGCCAGCAGGTCACCGATGCGGTCTTCCATCGCTCTCCTTCGGCTGCGTGACCATCCCCAACTGCTCGACGCCGGCGCGATTCATGATGTCGAGCACTGCAACAACGCGTCCGTACGGCACGGCCTTGTCGGCTTCGAGCAGCGCACGCTTCACGCGGCGCGCGCGCAGCATCGGCCCGAGGCTTTCATCGAGATTCGTGGAACCGGCGGCGATGCCGTCGAGGTAGACCGCACCGCTTGCCAGCACCTGAATCTTTGCCGGATTGTTCGAGGCCAGCTCGAAGCTCTTCCCCTCGGCCGCCGGCAGCGCCACCGTCAGCCCCTGCGTCAGCATCGGCGCGGTGACCATGAAGATGATCAGCAACACGAGCATGACGTCGACCAGCGGCGTGACGTTGATCTCCGCCATGTCGCCGTAGTCGTCGCCGTGGTCGAATCGGAAGGCCATGTGTTGTCGTCTTAGACGGTTGCGGTTTCCAGTTGGTAACCGCCGCTACATAAAGTTCCGCTCGGTCAGATTCAGAAACTCCAGCGTGAAGTCCTCCATCTCGCCGCGCGCCTGACGCATGCGCTGCACGAAATGGTTGTAGGCGAGCAGGGCCGGAATCGCGGCGAAGAGTCCGGCCGCGGTGTTGATGAGCGCCTCGCTGATGCCGGGAGCGACGGCGGTGATCGACGTCGTCGCGGTCGCGCCGATCGTGGCGAAGGCGTCCATGATTCCCCACACCGTCCCGAACAGGCCGATGAACGGCGACGCGGCCGCGGTCGTGGCAAGGAAGGGGAGATAGCGCGACAGCCGCGCCGCTTCGATGCGCGACGCGCGCAACAGCGAGCGCTCCACGCTGTCGAGCGAGCGGATCATCGCCGTATTCGCGTGCGCGATCTGCGCCTCGATCTCGGCGTATCCCGCTTTGAACAGGCCGACCAGCGACGAGTGCGAAGCTTGCGTCGTCATCGCGTGCACTTCCGCCAGCTTCTTGGCGCGGCGGAAGGCGAACATGAAACGCCTCGATGCCGCGGCCGACCGGCGGAAGCGGAGGGCGATGACGAACATCACCGCCCACGATCCGATCGAGAACAGCAGCAACACTCCCAGGACGGCTTTCCCCACCCATCCCGTATGCTGAAACGACGCCCAGAGTTGCACTCCCGTTAAGGTAGCACGGTCACATTGCAAGCGCAGCGGATGGAACGCTGGCGTCCCTGCCTAAGAGCAGAAGGCAGAAAGCAGAAGGCAGAAATAAGACCTGAAAAAACTTCTGCCTTCAGCCTTCTGCCTTCAGACTTAGGCCTCACGCCGCCATCAACTCTTTTTTCACCAGACGTTGTGCGTTGAGATAGAACTCCACGTCGTCCGGCATCATCGCGTACAGCAGGCGTCCGCCGGCGCGGCCGACGGTGCTGAGGTAGGCATGCTCCTCGTCGCTGACGAACAGCACGTCGCCGACGAATTCGCCCGGCAGCGTTGTCAGCAACGACAGGAACTCCCCCTCGGTCGCCGCGCCGTCGATGAAGAGGCGGTCGACGTCCTGCGAGGCGTGATCGAGTGCACCGCGAAGGATCCCAAAGCTGTCGACGAAGATGAGCCGGTTCGCGGCGCGCGCGGATGCGTCCCAGGCCCGCACGGGTGCGTTGGCGGCGCGGGCGACGAGCGTGATGCGGCGGGTGTCGCGCAGGTGAGCGGGCCTCAATGCGGCACCGCCGCGGTTGCGACTGCGATGACGAGAGCGACGGACCACAGCATGCCGAGGACGCGCCACGATTGCCGGCCGCCACGGAGGTCTGAGGTTGTTTCGAGTACGAGCTGCTTGATCTGCGACATGGGATTCTCCTTTTTCAGTCGTGTGAAGTGAATGTCAGTTGTTGATCGTGTTTGGCGTGATGTTGTCGTTTGCGGTCGCCGGCGGCTGCACGGGAACCGTTCGCGTTCCGAACGCATCGATCGGCCATACCTCGAGCGGCAGCGAGCGGCCGTTCGCGGCCAGGTAGACCTTGCCGCCGTCGGCGAGGAGCTCGATCCATCCCGACTGCGGCACCGAGTACTTCGCTCCGGCGTACGTGAAGGTCGCGCCCGGGGTCCCGACGAATTTGTACGACACGGTGCCGGTGTGGCAGGTGACGACGGGAGCAGCTGCGGGGGCGTGGTGGAGCAGGGCGGCCAGCGTGATTGCGTGCAGGATGTTCATGGCTGGCCCTTAGTCCAAGGGCGGTACCATGAAAGACTCCTTTTAGAATCAGCAACTTAGCTGTGTCTGACGCAATTGAGGCTGTTTCGGAACCATACGGCTGTATGATTTCTGGACATGGCCGAGGTAAATCAACGCCTGCTGATCGTCGATGACGACCCCAACATCGTCGCCGGCCTACAGGCTCTCCTCGCCGACGAATGGGAAGTGAAGACGGCCATGACCGCGCGCCAGGCTCGCTCCGTCTTCGCCGACTTCTCCCCCGACGTCGTTCTCCTCGACATGAACCTGCCCGACGGCAACGGCGTCGACGTCCTGCACGACCTCAAGATGTACTCCGAGGCTGTCTCGGTGATCATGATGTCGGGAGTGGGGACGGTGGACAGCGTGGTCGAGTCGATGAAGCTCGGCGCGGAAACGTTCCTGCAGAAACCGTTCGACTACAGCCTGTTGTCGCTGACGCTGGAGCAGGTGGCGCGCATGGTGGCCACGCGCCGCGAGCTGATCGCGCTCCGCCGCGGCGACGCGAACGAGCAGGAGCGTCTGCCCGGCATTTCCCCCGCCGTCCAGAATCTGAACCAGCTCCTCGGCCAGATCGCTCGGGCGCCGTCGCCGGTGCTGATCGAGGGCGACTCGGGGACAGGCAAAGGGGTCTTCGCGCGCCTGATCCACAACCGTTCGCCGCGCGCGCGGGCGCCGTTCGTCGACCTCAATTGCGCCGGCCTGTCGAAGGAACTCCTCGAATCGGAGCTCTTCGGCCACGAGCGCGGCGCGTTCACGAACGCGATGAACACGAAGCAGGGCCTGTTCGAGATCGCCGCCGACAGGACGCTGTTTCTGGACGAAATCGGCGAGATGGACGTGACCGTACAGGCGCGTCTGCTGAAGGCGATCGAGGACAAGCGCTTCCGCCGCGTCGGCGGCATCCGCGATCTCACCGCAAACTTCCGCCTCGTCGCCGCCACGAACCGCGACCTCGCCTCGGAAGTCGCCGCGAACCGCTTCCGCGCCGATCTCTACTACCGCCTCAACGTCGTCCGCGTCCGCATGCCGCCGCTGCGCGAGCGCATCGAAGACATCCCGCTCCTCGTCGACGTCATCCTCCGCCCGCTGTCGAAGGAACTGGGACGCCCCGCGCCGACGGTCAGCCCGCGCGCGCTGAAGAAACTCCAGAGCTACGCCTGGCCCGGCAACGTCCGCGAACTGCGCAACGTCCTCGAACGCGCCATGCTCACGATGACCGGGAAGGAGATCGTGAACGACGATCTGCTGCTCGAATCGGATACGAAGTCGCTGGCCAAGACCTCCGGCGGAATGCCCACCGCCGACTGGGAAATCCGCGCCCTCGACGATGTCGTCGCCGACTACGTAACCGCCTCGGTCGCCGCCGCAGGCGGCAACGTCCGCAAAGCGGCCAGGCAACTTCAGATCAGCCCGTCGACGCTGTACGCGCGGATGAAGAAACCGCCCGAGTCGTAGCGCCGGCCGCTGGCCGGCTGTACCGCCGCCGGCTCGGCGGCACGTACCGTCCAAGCACCATGCCGGCGAGCCGCCGGCGGTACAGCCGACGAGCCGTCGGCGCTACGTCCCTAATCCAGATCGCTGTGCCGCTCCGTCTTCCTCGCCGTCTGCGGAACCTTGCTCTCGAAGATGTACACATCCGCGCCGACCGGCACCTCCTTGTAGATCCTCTCCAGCATGTCGTCGGGCAGGCGGATGCAACCATGCGACGCCTTGCGTCCGATCGAGTCGTACTCGTCGGTGCCGTGGATCATGATCCCGTCGCCGAGGTCGAGCGCGTACTTGCCGAGGTGCCCTTTGACCTTGCGCAGCGGCGAATTCAGCGGCGGCACCGGCTCGCCTGCCTCGACGAACGCCCAGTCCGGCTTGGTCCACACCGGATCCTCGATCTTCCGCAGCACCTTCAGATGTCCCTGCGGCGTCCGGAAAAACCACACCTTGCTCCCGTTCTTCAGCATCTTTTCGCTGCCGGTCGCCGCCAGCGACTTGTCGACCATCTGGCCATCCTTGAAGAGGTAGAGCCTGTTCGTCGCCACATCGATCGTGACCACGGTCCCCGTCCGCGGCGCATCCGCCGGCAACCCTTCGATCTGCTTCTCTTCACACCGGAACTGCCACCAATGACACTGCGTCTGTGCAGAAGCCGAAACGCCGAGCCCGAGACTGACGACAAGTAGCCCTCGGCTCATCAATTTCGCAACTGAATTCAATCGCACCCTCCCTTGGAAAAGTCGACTTCGAACTGCGAATAACTAGTGCGAGATCGACGCCAAAATTGGTGAAGAATCCTGGCGCGGGCGTCGCCCGCAACCCAGATGTCTCGAAGACAAAAGGGGGGTGTCTTGAAGATAGTCGGAAGTGTTTGAAGACACTCGGGAGAAGTGTCTCGAAGACACTCAGGAAGTGTCTCGAAGACAATCGCCGAAGTGTCTTGAAGACAGTCGGGAAGTGTCTTGAAGACACTTGGGAAGTGTCTTGAAGACAGTTGGGAAGTGTCTTGAAGACACTCGTGGAGTGTCTTGAAGACAGTCGGGAAGTGTCTTGAAGACACTCGGGAAGTGTCTTGAAGACAGTCGGAGAGTGTCTTGAAGACACTCGAAAGTATCAAAAAAACGTCATTCGACCGTCCCTTCTCTCAGGGCCGGCCGCCGAAGGATCTCAAACGACATGCCTTCGGCTGACGGGACAGGTGCGTCTGGTGGCCCCGGGGCGACTCGAACGCCCGACAAACGGTTTAGGAAACCGCTGCTCTATCCACCTGAGCTACGGGGCCACGTCTTTGTTTTCAGCAGGTTACGCACTGGCGGCTACTCACTAGGTGGGTGGTGGGTAGGTGTCCCTCCTTTCGATTGCTTCGCGACTTAGGGTAGCACGCACTCGGCGTGTTTCCCCCCTTGACGGCGAACGGCACCCGTACACAAACTGGCTCGACCGGGGCAACAAAGACGGCCGGAACTAGGGCCAAACTCCTCGCGGCATGCTCGGCGTTCAATGGGCGACGAGTCACCGAATCAGAACTCTTTGGGATGGAAAGTCGATGACGGCGAGGGTGGAACTCTGTCGGCTCGCGTCACTTAATCACTAGATGGCGGGCGCGAACGACGCGACGCCTGATCGAGATTGGGGAGTCCAGTTTCGATCTTCTGGCCCACGCGTCTAATCACGAGACGGACAGCAGAATGGCATGACACTTAGGTGCGTCATGATTGACGTGCGTCTTTACCTGTGAATAACCTCATCGAGAGAATGAGAGCGAGGTAGGTCATGCGAAAATTGAATGTAATCGGGGCCGCGATGGTGAGCTTGCTGCTGAGTTTCGCGGCGTTTGGGCAACCGACGACGACCACCATCTTGGTTGACTGGAATCCGCTTGGCGGAGCTTCCTGCGCCTTCTTCACGGGAAGTCGAAACGTGCCCTTCACGGACACCGCCGGGTCCAATTGGAACTCCCTGAAAATCCGTATTCCACTCGCTGTCGATCGCGTCGGAGGGCCGCCGCCAAACCCGCCCTCGACCGTGTCGATCGCCATCAATGGCGTGCAGGCCGGTCAACCGGTGCTTGTGACAACGCAGAACGTAACCTGTGGTCCATATTTCACCTACGAGTTCGACACTGCCTCGCTGTCTGGCTACCACGCGTTAGGTACGAACACCTTTACGATCAACAGCATTGGCGGCTATGCAGGGAACAGCGGCGAACCCGCGGAATTGACGTTCACCACCGAGCCGCGGACATTCGCGTTCGACCTGTCTCCGGCGATGTCCCAACGTCTGTTGATCCACAAAAGAACGGAGGATACCTATCCCTCACCGTGGCAGGTGGAAACCGGCTTCAGCGAACGGCCGCGTTTCCGCTTCCGCGGCGGTGTGACCGCGACGACTGGAAGCCCCGAGGCGGATGTATGGCTACGCGTCGTAGACCCGGCTGATCCGTCGTTGTACCTGCCGACGCACAGCGCCGACGACAATCAGGACCCGTTGCCCAAGGGAGTGTTGATGCCCCGCGGATGCTCAGACGCGAGCTGCCGCGCACCGAGCGGACAGCCGCTGAAGGTCCACGCCTCTCCCGGCGGCACCGTGGAAGTCGAACTGGAAGGCACCGACCGCTACGCCGGTGACAACTACTACCTCGAAGCGAGCTTCGACGCTCAATTCACATGCGCGACCGCGGGACCGAACGGTGCGGATACCTGCGCGCGCAGCGGTCTCGTGACGGCGTGGAAGCGCGACTATGTCGAGACCGACCGGATGTTCAGGAACGGGTCGTTGCTCACAAAGAGCATACCCGGCGGCGGCACAGACCCCGCGATCCTGACAGTTGCCAGCGTTGCCGGATTTCGTGCGAAGAAAGGCAAGAACCCGGGCAGCAGCGTCATGATTGTTCATGCCTCGCGTGGCGGTCAGCCCTACTTCGAGCCAGGACCAGGCGATCCGCCGCTCACGGTCGATTCAATCGACAAAAAATCGCTGACCGTGACGCTATCCAGGCCACTCAATCACGCGTACCAAGCCGATAGCACGCCGTGGCTTTCCGACGGGATAGGAATCATTACTGGAGTCGACAGTAACGACTACTTCACTCCGAACGGGTCTCTTGTAGCTTCTTTGTATTCAGGCGCGTTCGTCGATTGGGTCCCCGTCCCACCTGTGGCGGGAGAGTGCGGTTGCCTTCCGTTCTATCCGAACTTTACAGAGCGGTTCGGGAACGACAGGATTCAGATGTCCAATCTGTGGAACGACCATTTGGGGGACCCCAATGTCTTTCAACTCGTCGGCGCTTCGCGATCCGTTGACGAACTCGGCGAGCGCCTTCTCGGCAACCACGCGGCCTTCGTCTACCTGGTGAGAATCGAAACATTCAAGTTCATCAACCGCGCTAATTTGAATGCGACAGTGGCTGCACACGAACTCACGCACGCCTGGGACGTGAACCCCGGATTTGTTAAAGATGGCCACTGCGATCAGAATGAATACAACGACGCGTCGAGATTGTGCCTCATGAGGCCAGGCGCCGATTGGCAGGACATCCACGGCGACATCCTTCCTCAGTTCTACGACGGTCATATCGAGTTCCACTTCAAGACCACTGCGGCTGGCGTCAGCGAATATCTCGACATCCGGCGGCATATGGAGCCAATACAATGAGAACGATCATCACTCGTAATCTCGCCTTCGCAGTGACCCTCGCTTTCGCGCCGTTACTTTTCGCGGCGCTGCCTGTCTCCATCAACCTGAGTCTCGAACCAACGCATACGATTCCGGGCATCGGTGTATCGGTTCACATCACGGCTGAGAACACTTCGGATCAAGAGATCGTTCTTCCGAAGAAGCTTCTTCTTCGCGTCACTCCCGAGGCCGGCGAGCCCTTCATCGCGGAGTTTGGCCTCTCGGGAGAGCATCGTTTTTCGACGGCAGAGCTCCCGGGCGGAGAGACAGCGTTACATCTGGCTCCGCATAGCCGACGTGCATTCGCGATCCGCGCCCACGATCTGTACGGCAACGGATGGTCTGTCGATCCACGCATGAACGTTCCGGGTCGTTACCGTCTTCAACTACTCGTCCTTGACCGCTACAAGGAGACGGCCATTTACGAGACACCCGCCGTCCAGATTGAATCGGTCGTCGGATCTGCTCTTGTATCTGGCGAGGCCGTCATGACAGTCGAAACGCCGAAAGGTGATGACGCCATCCTCTGGAAACTTCTCACGGAGCCGGCGCGCCGTCGCGGCGAGCCGTCGTCGATCGCATACGTTCGTTTCCGCGAACGGTCCGAGTTTGCCCGAGAAGTGATGGAACGCTATCCGGGATCGAGCTATGCGCCGTACGTCGTGGGGGATGCTATCGATCTGCCGCAGTCGCGACAACTCGAAGACGCGCGACGAGTTCTTGAGGCGCAGCCGCAATCGCCAATCCGCGATTATGTGCAACTGTTCGTGGCGCGTACGGAGAACATTCTCGCCCCGGAAGGGCGTGAGAATCTGAAACTGGCAATCGAGATGACCGAACGCGCACGTGCCGATTACCTGGCGATCGAGCGCAGTACTTCCAACCCTGAATTGCGCGAAACGAGCCGTGTGGAGCGCGAAAAACTGCCGACCGTGGAAGAGCTCCAGCTCAGGTTGCATCCGCAGCCGCCCGCGGACCGGTAGCCACTTCCCGAGATTTGAGATTCAGATGGTGATGAGCAACAGAACCATCGCATTCATCCTTTCGGCGTTCGTTGCAGCAACGGCTGCGGCCGATGATCTCATCGTGACGGCTGCCTCGGTCAGCCCATCCTCGGTACTGCCGTCCGCACCCGTCTGGATCTCATGCGACATTCGAAATACGACCGATCATGCAGTCGCGCTTCCCACGAAGTACATCATCGAGTTCACACCACCCAAAGGTGAGCCTTTTCTCGCTTGGCAAGTGACCTCCTTCGTTGCTCCCTTGCCAGAAGCTTACGAGTTGCAGCCAGCGCTGCAGGCCGGCGAGACACGAGTCATCGATTTTCCAACGGGAAGTCAGCTTGACGACGGCATATTTGATGACAAGAGGCTATGGCAGCCTGGCACGTGGAGTTTTCGGGTCATCCTTAGCAGCGAGTTGCGGAGTGATCGGCTCGAACGTGTGCCGTGGAGCGGGTTAATGGGCGCCGGTTTTGTGACCAGACCTCTGCTCGTGACCCCCATGATCCGGTTGACTGTGGAAGAGCCTGCCGGTATCGATGCGGAGGCCTGGAAAGCCCTACGTTCTCTGCCTTCTTTCGGTACGTTGGATTCACCGAAGAGCGGTGACATCGCGAAGCAGTTCTGGGACAAATATCGCACCTCCCGATACGCGCCGTATTTCGGTGTATTTGCCGCGCGGTACATAAAACGAGCCGGCGGTGATGACCGATTCAAACTGGCCCAGGACATCTATGAGCGCGTCATTGCTCTCGATCGTGATGGCGTCCTTAGCGACAGCCTTCGCTTCGGGCCTGCGTTCGACAAGGCACTCGATGCCCGCGACATGGAGAATCTAGGGACAGCGGTTCGAAAAACAAGCGATGCACGTGCGGCGCTCGAACCTATTGTTGCTCAAGCGAAACATGAGTTGACCCGCGTGCAAGCACGTAACGAGATTCGCAAACTCAAGTCACCCGACGAACTTGAAGGCATTCTTCGCGACGTCCGCGGCGGACCACTAACGATGCGCTGAAACCTACTGCCCGGCACCTCTCTGATTGGAGCGCTCAGCACCGTAGATCTGCGCAACCGATTCATCGACGGCACCGCGAACCCTTCGTTGCCGGCGTAACTATTTTGGATTGCGGCGAGAGCGAACTTATTTGTCGGCGAGGCCCGGAACCCCACCCTCACAAATGCGAGAACAACCCCTTCGTGTATTGCTCGGGGTTGGCCATGAACGTGCGCTTGTGGTCTTCGTTGGCGAAGTAGTAGAGCTTGTTTTTGTATTCGACCGTGGGGATCGAGGCGCGGATCGAGATCTTGCTGCCGTCGACTGGGTCCATGGCGATGGCGGGGGTGAAGGGGAGGGAAGCGCGCAGGGCTTCGTCGGCGGCGGTCGGGGGCGGGGGGGCGTCGGCCTGGGCCAGGCCGGTGACGGTTTTGATGGGGGGCGCCTCGTCGGTCAGCATCGGGGGCGGATCGATTTTGACGGGGCGGAGGTCGGAGGAGTCGATCGTGCGCATTTCCGACTTCGGTTTCGGCGCCGCGGCGGACTTTGGTTTTCCGCCACAGCCGGCGGCCAGCGCCGCGAGCATCATCGCCGTCACGATCGTGCGAGTCATCGTCGTTCCGTTTTGCAAGGGTGCGGCCATTACATTTCCGCGAGGAGCGCCGCGCCGCATCGCTCCAGCGCCTGCCAGACCGCGCCTTCGACGGCGGCGGCGTCGACGACGACGACCAGGTAGTAGCCGTCGCCGAGGTCAGAGCAGAAGATCGTGGTGGCAGCGAAATCGATTTTGAATCGGCGCGACGATCCGCTGTCCGTCGCCTCGGCGACGCGGCGGAGGTGCGAGAGGAAGATGCCGGCGTAGGCGCCGATGACGCGCAGCTCGTGATCGTCCGTATCGAACGGCCTCGCCGAGGCCACCTCCACGCTCTCCCCCTCGGAATCGAGAAACGCGGCTCCGATCGCGCCGCGCGTGGCCTGGAGAAGGTCGGCAAGGATGTCGCGGAACCCCACCTAGGCGGCGCCCCGCACTTGCTCGTCGATGGTGATGTCGCCGCGCTTGACCGCGTTCGCGAACGCGTCGACGACGCGCGGATCGAAGCGCGTCCCGGCGAAGCTCTTGATTTTCTCCACGACGTAATTCAGCTCCATCGCCTTCTGGTACGGCCGGTTCGTAGTCATGGCGTCGAACGTATCGGCGATGGCCACGATGCGCGCCTGCATCGGGATCTCTTCCCCGGTCAGCCCGTCGGGATAGCCGCCGCCGCTCCACTTTTCGTGGTGGTATTTCATGCCCGGGATGATGTCGATGAGTTGCGCGACGCCGCTCATGATGGCCGCGCCTTTGACGGGATGTCCCTTCATCACCTCGAACTCGTCATCGCTCAGCGCGCCCGGCTTGCGGAGGATGCGGTCGTCGATGCCGATCTTGCCGACGTCGTGCAGCAGCGCGCTGATGCGCAGATTGCGCATGTCCTGCTCGCTGAGCTCGAGATTTTTGCCGATGCCGATGGAGTAGCGGGCCACGCGCTCGGAGTGGCCGCGCGTGTACGGATCCTTGGCGTCGATGGCGGCGGCGAGCATGCGCACGGAGTTGATGAAGAGGAGGTGATTCTCGTGCGCGGCCTTGCGGAGCTGCTCGACGGCGCTCTCGATCGCGCCCGACATGGCGTTGAAGTTTTCAGCCAGCTCGCCGATCTCGTTGTGCGTCTTCAGCTCGACGCGCTGGTGGTAATTGCCGTTGGCGATCTCGCGCGTGCGCTCGGCCAGCGCCCGCACGGGTCGTGCGATGCCGGACGCGAAGACGATTGCCGCGAGGATGGCCACGGCCAGCGCGATGGAGATCCAGGTGATCGTGGCCCGCACCATCTTCGACACCGAGGCGTAGGCGAGTTTCTCGGGCTTCTGCACGACCACGCCCCAGTCGCGGCCCGCTACCGGCGAGACGGTGCCGAGCATCGTGGTCCGCTCGCCGCCGCGCGTGTCGTCGTAGGGGATGGTGAGATGGACCGGCGCCTTCGAAAACTCCTGGACGATTTTCAGATACGAAAAGTCGGGATGCTGCACTTCGACCGCCGGCTCGCTGTGAAGGAGCACCTTGCCGTTGCGGTCGACGACGAAGGCGGTGACGTCGCCCTTCCCTTCGTCGCGAATGCGCTCGCCGATGCGGCGCAGGCTGACGATCGCTTCGACGACGCCGATGTTCGCGCCGTCGTCAGCGACCGGCACGGCCACGACGACCACCGGCTGATTCGCGGCCGTGACGTACTGGAACGTGCCGGTGTAAACCTGCCCCTTGAGCGCGGCCTGCAGGGCGAGATCGAGCTCCTGCGCCACCGACGCATCAAGCTGTGCCGGCTTGGCCTCGGCGCCTTTCCCGTCGCGATTGAGAATGCGCATGCCGAGGAGGTCGCTGTCGGGAGTGATGTAGTCGGCGATCATCCCGGTCTGCGCCGCGTAGACGAAGGGATCGCTGCCGGCCGGCAAGGCGCGCTTGAGCGCCCGCACGTTGCCGGCGATCTTCATCAACTGCTGCGTGTTGTTCGCCAGCAGGTTCTGGATGTCGGTGGAGATGCCGGCCGCCGACCGCGTCAGATACTTCCGCTCCAGCGTCTCCAGCGAGTCGCGGTTGATGCGAATGAGGAAGTAGTGCGAAACGACCAGCGGCACGAGCCCGACGATGACCATGGCGCCGAGGAGCGTCCACAGCAGCCGCGCGCGGCGGTGGGTCGGCGGTTGTGCTTCGTCGTCGTCGGGCATCGACAGGGATTATAGCGAGGCGATCTGCGAGAATCGCGTGATGAGCGCCGAGAAGAAGATCGTGATCATCGCCGGCCCTAACGGCGCCGGGAAGACGACCTTCGCGCGGGAGTGGTTGCCGTACGAGGCAGGATGCCCTCACTTCATCAACGCAGACTTGATCGCGGCCGGACTTTCGCCGTTCGATCCGGACGCCGCGGCGTTTCGGGCAGGGCGTCTGATGCTCGCCGAGATCGATCGCAACGCGGCCGCGGGCGAAAGCTTCGCCTTCGAGACGACACTGTCGGGGCATACGTACAGGCGTCGCATATCGAGATGGCGAGCATCAGGGTTCACAGTCAAGCTCGTGTTTCTCTCTTTGCCTACGGCGGATGACGCAATTGCGCGAGTGGCAAGAAGGGTTCAGCATGGAGGGCACGATGTACCGGTGGATGTGATTCGGAGACGTTTTGCGAGCGGGTTGCGAAACTTTCTCGACGTCTATCGCGATCTCGTTGATTACTGGCAATGGATCGACAACAGCATTCCGAACGGAGTGCTGTTGGAAGAGGGAACGCACGATGAATAAAACATGGGAATCGAAATTACCGGACTCCGACATGCAGGCGGTCCCTAAGGCTCTCGTCCGGGCGTCGAAGCGCGCTCGCGAAATCGCGCGCCTTACGAATACGCCACTTGTTGTGGTCCGGAATGGCGTGCGCGTCGAGGAGCGCGTCGACGAGACGACGGACGAGCCGCTCGACGGCAGCTTCAAGGAACTCCTCGAACAAATGCCGGAAGTCGGAACTGACGAGGATTTCAAACGAAGCGGCGATCGCGGGCGGCCAGTCATTCTCTGACCGCGCAGGCATGCCCCTCGGCCTCTACATCCACCTCCCGTTTTGTCGCGTTCACTGCACGTATTGTCCGTTTGCGGTTTCGACGGACATTCGGTTGCAGGATCAGTACACCGACGCGCTGGTGGCGGAGATCGAGGCGCGTTCGGATGGGGAGCATGTCGATAGCATCTTTTTCGGCGGCGGGACGCCGTCGCGGACGTCGCGCGAGAATTTCGGGCGCGTCGTAAAGTCGATTCGAGATCGCTTCGACATCGACGACGGCGCCGAGTTTTCCGTCGAGGCCAATCCCGAGGATGTGGATGCGGACGCTGTCGCGTTCTGGCGATTGCTCGGAGTCAATCGCATCAGCATCGGCGTGCAGTCGTTTCATGACGACGAGTTGCGTCCCCTCGGCCGCGTGCATGGGCGCGCGCAGGCGTTGGAGGCGGTTCGCGTCGCCGCGGCTTCCGGGGTTCGCACCAGTCTCGATCTCATCCTCGGATTACCGCGGCAGACCGCGGCAAGTTTCGAAGAGACGCTGGAAACTGCCATCGCCGTCGGCGCCGGGCACGTCTCGCTCTACATGCTCGATCTCGAAGAAGGGACAGCGCTCGCGCGGCAGGTGGAAGACGAACGCGTCACGCTTCCCGACGACGATCTCGTCGCCAATCTCTACACGATGGCCATCGAACGCTTCGCGAACGCCGGTTTCGCGCAGTACGAGATCAGCAACTTCGTGCGGCCCGGTGAGGAGTGCCGCCACAATCTTCGCTACTGGCAGCGCGAGCAATACCTCGGCTTCGGCATTGGCGCGCATTCGTTCATCGGCGACCGCCGCTTCGCGAATACGCGCGACATTCATCGCTACATTGCCGGACAGCGCGAGCCGGAGTTCGCGGAAGTCCTCGGCGAGGGAGAAGTGCGGCGCGAGACGATCTTCCTCCGGCTGCGGCAGGCCGAGGGCATAGACTATGCGGACGTAGTACGACTTTGCGGCGAGGAGGGAATCGCATGGATGGATCGAGGCTTGAGCGACGGGTGGCTGCGGCGGGTGGGAAATCGCGTGGCCTTCACCCCTTCCGGTTTCCTTTTGAGCAACGAGTACATGTCGCAGCTTTTCTGATCGCGTTCGCCGCGTTGCCGCTGTTCGGTCAGGACATCAGGTTCGATCCGAACCTCGTGAACCAGGCGAACTTCAGCGAGTTCGCGCGCGTGGTCGGTCAGGCGATTTTCGCGACGCCCGTGCAGCCCGCGCGCGCCAGCGGCTTGCTCGGATTCGACGCCGGCGTCGCCGCGACGGTCGTGAAGATCGACGAAAAGGCCGCCTACTGGCGCGCCGCCGTGCCTGCGGGCAATACGTTCACCTCGCATGGCTACATCGGCGTTCCTCGGCTTGTGGTCTCGAAAGGATTCGGCTTCGGCTCGATCTCCGGAACGTACGCGAAGATTTCGGACAGCGGCATCAAGACCTGGGGCGGCGCGCTCGACACGCCGCTGCTTCGCGGCGGCGTGCTGAAGCCGGAACTGGCGCTGCGGCTGTCGTACTCGACGCTGACCGGCATCGAAGACTTTCGCGAAAAGACTTACGGCGCCGAGGTGTTCCTCAGCAAAGGCTTCGGTCCGATCACGCCGTATGCAGCCGTCGGCCGGATGCGCATCGATGCGCGCGGCGCCATTCGCGCCGGCGTGCACGCGCCGACGCCGTTCACGCTCTTCGACAAGAGCAGCCTGAATCGTTACACCGTCGGCGTGCGTCTCTCGCTGCTCGTGCCGAAGCTCGTCGTCGAAGCGACGCAGGCCGAGGTCAGGAGCTACGCGGCGAAGGTTTCGATCGGGTTTTGATCCGCGCTGCGCGCGGGTTGTCTGTTGTCGGTTGTCAGTTCGATGCACGTACTGACAACGAATAACCGACAACCGACAACGCGCGCAGCGCTACTTCACTCCCAACGCGCTCTTGATCGCGTCGATCGTGAACTGTCCCTCGGGGCCGAAGCCGATGACCTGGCCGTTGATGATGTAGGTCGGCGTGGAGAGGATGCCGTTGTCGAAGGCGCGGCTGACCTGATCGATCAGCGCTTTCTTTTCCGCCGGCGACTTGTAGATCTTCTCGATGGCCTTCCAGTTGATGTCGTGGTCCTCGACGTAATTCTGAAAGAATTTGTCGAACGGTTCCTTGCCGATCGTCTCCTGATTCTCGAAGACGAAATTCACGTAGTTCCAGTACTTCGCCGGCGCCACCTTCGACAGCGCGCGCGCGCCGAGGGCGGCGTCGAGGGCCCACTCGTGATGTTCGAAGAGCGGGAGATCGAGGCGGTAGTAGTCGACCTTGTCGAGATTCCTGGCGATGATCGGCTCCACTTTCTTGTGAGCCTTCGCGCAGGTCGGGCACTCGAAGTCGGACAGCTCGATGATCTGCACCTTCGATTTCGGATTGCCGCGCCGCGTCGCGCCGGTGAGGCCGATCGATTCGACGATCGCGCGGCCCGGATCGACGTTCAGGTTGCCGCGCGTGCCGACGATCAGGTAGCCGTTCGAGGAGTCGACGAAGCCGCGGTACGTGAAGCCGCCACCCGCCGCCTTCGACTTCTTGATGATCGAGACGGCGCGAAGGCCGTCCGGAAGAGGGAATGGTGCGATGACCGCTGTGACCGGCTCCTTCAGCGCGTTGCTTCCGACCTCGGCGATTCGCGCCTGCACCGGCCGCGCGTCCTCGGGCAGCGTGAAGATCGTGCCGATCACGACCTGCCCGCTGACCGGCGAGTGCAGCATGTAGGTTTTGCGCTGGCAGCTCGGGTCGCTCGATTCCTGCGAGAGCTGATAGAGCACGAACCCGCGCGGACCTTCCTGGCCGACCGGGGCCACGGTGATTTTTGCTTCGGGACATTTCGCCAGCGACCGCGACGCGAAGTTGGTCAGTGCAGCGTTGAGCGTCGGCGCGCGTTGCGCCATGACGCAGAAGGGGAGGAGGGCCAGCACGGTGGCCGTGAGTGCTCGTTTCATCGTCAATTCCTATCGGACCGGATTCAAATCATTGCGCGTTAACAGTGCGGTAGCCGCGTTCAATCCATTCCTTGATGCCGCCGTTGACGTGCACGACGTTGCGAAAGCCGGCCACGCTCAGCAGTTGCGCCGCCACCGCGCCGTCCTCGCCCGTCTCGCCATAAACGAGCACGGTCTGATTCTGATACGGCAGCAGCTCCGGCAGCCGCATCTCGATGGTCTCGAACGGCGCGCTGATGGCCCCCGGGATGTGTCCCTCGGGGCCGCGATACGCGGACGACGGCCGGACGTCGATGACGACGATCTGCTGGCTGTCGAGAATCATCTCCGCGGCGATGGTGGGCGCGATCTCCGCGAAGCCGCCGGTGGTCTTCGAAACGCCGACCGTTCTGCATCCGAAAATAAGAAAGCAGAAGGCAGAAAGCAGAAGTGCTCCGCCGATTCCGCCGATCACCACTTCTGCCTTCTGCCTTCTGCCTTCTGCTTTCATAGGATCTCCAACTCGAACTCGGCCCGGACTTCGCCGACGATTTTTCCGACGACGTTCGACACTTGCTGATGGCGAAACGGTTGCAACTCCGGAGCCGAAGAAACGTCGGCGCCGAGGATTTCGAGAGTCTTCAGAATCACGGGATTGCGGCCGCGCGCCATCGAACCGTCGTGGATCTTCAGGGCGATGCCGACTGCCACATCATCCGCGACGCGAAGCCGTCCGGTCAACGCCCCCACCAACGACGGCGCCATCGCCATCGCGTACAACCCCTCGGCGCCCTCTTTCGCGACCAGCTCGCCGCCGAACGCCTGCATCAGCGGCGTGGTCATGCTCCACGCGCCGGCCACGTACTGCGGGAAACCGGTCATGGCGTTGACGATCTCCGCCGCGCTGCCTGCGTAGCGTTCGAGCGCGCCTGCGATTCCGGTTTGCGTGCTCGCCATCAGCCGCGCATACGCGAACGCGGTGCGCTGCAGCGAGAGGAAGAACGCCGGAACGCCGCAGCCGTCAATCGCGATCGGGATCTCCTCCGGATCGAGGTCGGCGAAGTCGCCGAGCGTGGCGCGCATGGTGTCCTGGAGGGGATGCGCGGCATCGATGTAGTCGGCCGAGGGAACATCCATCACCTGCGTGGCCAGCAACATGCCCGCGTGTTTGCCCGAACAGTTGTTGTGCAACGCCGACGGTTCGTCGCCCGCCGCGCGAAGTTCCGCCGCCGCTTTCTCATCGTACGGAACGTGCGCGCCGCAAAGGAGGTCCGACTCATCGAACTCGCCCTTCCGCAACAACGCCGCCGCGGTAGCAACATGCAACGGCTCGCCGCCATGCGATCCACACGTCAACGCGATCTCCTCACTCGACAGCTCGTACTCATCGACGCCACCATATTCGAGCAGCGGGATTGCCTGAAACGGCTTCGCCGCCGACCGCAGGCAAGTCCGCAATCCCGGCTCACCTGCATACGCGAGCAGACGTCCGAGGGAATCGACGACCGCAATCGATCCGGTATGAAACGACTCGATCTGATCGCCGCGATACACGCGCGCAAGAATTTGCACCGTGTGAGTGTAAGCGGACTTGAGATCTCAAAATGAGATCTCAAGTTTGAGATCACAAATTGTGATCTCAAGTTTGATCGGCCTGTGTGGCACAGACACTCCTGTCTGTGCTGGTGAGGCTCGGGAGGTCTGAGAAACTTCAGCCGCGGAAGCTTGCCAAAGCACAGACAGGAGAGTCTGTGCCACACCAGCCTCCTGATCTACTAATCCACTAATCGACTGATCTACTGATTCATCGTCCGCGCCGCTTCGAGCATCTGTTCCGGTCTCGCACGGATGCGAAAGTCGCCGGTGAGATTGCGCCAGCGGACGGTGCCGGTGCGGTCGAGGAGGAACTCGGCGGGGCGGGCGATGTCGCGTCCGTGCTCGCCGGCGCCTTTGTGCAGGATGCCGTAGCGCGTGATCGTTTCCGCATTCGGATCGGAGAGCAGCGGGAAGGTGTAGCCGGCTTTCTTACTCAGATCGCGCGACTCCTCCGGCGAGTCGACGCTGATCGCAATCGGTTGGATGCCGGCGGCGCGGAAGTCGGCGAGATGCTGTTCGATACCCCGTAACTCGGAGTTGCAGAACGGTCACCAGTAGCCGCGATAAAAGATGAGGACGACGCCCTTGTTCGACGGCGCCGCGAGAAGCTGCGCGAGCGCGACCGGCTTGCGGCTGCTGTCGAGCAGGACAAAATCCGGCGCCTTCGCGCCGACGGCGGGCGCGTTTTCCGAGGCAGGGAGTTGTTTGCTGGCGACGAAGACGGCGAGGCAGAAGAACGCCGCGATACCGATGCCGAGGACGGTCACGATCCAGGCGAGCGGACGGCGGTGTTCGGCGCGGCGCAGTCCGAGGATGAGCAGGACGATCGCGATCGCGAACAGAATCAGCGACGGAAGCGGGAAGTCGCGCGTGGCAGGGAATCGGAGAAAGAATGCGAAGTAGGTCGCGAACGCGACGAAGCTGAGCGCAAACCCGGACCAGAGTTGCCAGTTGAATCGGCGGTTCATGAGTGGCGGAATGATACTCGCAGGCGTAGTGCGGGCATCTTGCCGGCAACCGCCGGGCGTCTCGCCCGGCGGTGGTTTCGGTTCAAGCGCGGGTATGTGAAAAAAAACCCCCGTCGGGCGAGACGCCCGACGGATGCAGACGAGACGTCCGCACTACGCACATCTACTCGGTGATCACCTGGATTCCCACCACCGCCCCCTTCGTCTTCATCCACGCCACCACATCGTCGTGTTTTCCGCGGATGGCCTCGGCCAGCGGGGTCTCGCCGTTGTCGGCGACGGAGTTGATTTCGGCGCCGTGGTCGAGGAGGAGCTGGAGGAGGTCGATCCGTCCGTTGATCGCGGCT
>Ga0157375_10000637_pt1 | contig 31113 bp, 32 predicted proteins | sample M35metaG_FD_115311 | JGI IMG/M metagenome (GOLD analysis project Ga0157375, IMG submission 115311) | Miscanthus rhizosphere microbial communities from Kellogg Biological Station, Michigan, USA - M3-5 metaG | ecosystem: Host-associated > Plants > Roots > Rhizosphere > Soil | place: USA: Michigan... | reverse complement strand
TCACACTCAATTCCGTGTTTGGGGCCTCTTCAATGACCGTAAGTACGTAATCAAGGTTGTCATCACTTAGACCTTTGTTCATGGGGTAACAGCACTCGCCAATTCAGTTTTGCCATGGATTCAGGACAGGCTTGTCAGAAAGGCATATTGCCAGATGTGCTGCCGAAGGTCTGCTCAGGGGCGGTAGCGTTCAGTCGCGACTGGCGGCTTTTGGCCGAAAGCGGACGTCATCAATTTAGTCTGCTTGGCCAAGAGCCACCCTACCCTTGCTACATCCCGCAACGCCTTGCAGGAGATTCACATGCTGCTCTCTTTGGTTTGGCGGGGCTGTAGCACTGAGGGGCGGATGCAAAAAGTCCAGTGCGGGGCTGGGCTTGACTCGGGATTCGGATAATGTGTCGATAAAACGACTACATAGATTCGATTTCCAGAGCCCCGAAGCATTGTAAGCCTCTAACGCGAAAGCTCAATTTGATCGGATGTTTACGTAGGCCGATAGTTAACTCACATGGAGTTTGTGATGGCTCTAACTCAAATGCAGATTATTCAGTCACTGGGTGAAGCTATGGCCTGGTTTGAGCGGGAGCGTCAGTGGGGGGTGCCACCGACAGAGCTTAGACATCTTTGCGGTCGTATCGGTGAGCTGTATGCAGCGCTGATAACGAATGGCCAAATGGCTGTGTCTGTTAACCAGAAAGGTTATGACGTGGTTAGCGCACAGGGCGAAAAGGTGTCCGTTAAAACGACTGCAAAGATGGGTCACGCAGGTCACGTATCTTTCAACCCGCGGTCACTCTCCGAGGTGGATAGGGTGATTATTCTACGAATCAATACAGATGACATGGAGATTGAAACGCTGCTCGATGCATCTCTTGATGATGCGTTGGTGATGATGGGCCCAGAGACGCAAGGAAAACGCTCAATCCTCTTGAGCCGGCTTTTGAAACGATCAAAACCTGATAGCGAACTGGTGACAGTCAATCAGGTTAGCTACCACGGGTATGTCATACGGGAGCTTGAAACCGGCACCATTGCTGTATTCCGGGACAGCCAACCTGTACAACCGGCAAAACCAGCCCTCAGAGAGATGGCGATAAGTCTCAATGTCTCTCTTGTTAATTCAAACGGGAATCCATTTAACACCAGGCAACTGGGTAGCTTGATCATCCAGAGCGTGAAGGCACTCATGGAAAGCTTGCCAGCGCCTCCCGTACCTATAATTCGAGGCACATCCTGGCCTTGCTAGAAATGCAGTCAGGGTTGGGCAGTGCTCGCGAATGGCGTATAGCCCGCCAGCACCGCCACCGCTACTATCAAAATCCGCATGTCGTTCCCTCTTTGATGTATCCGGAGACTTTATCACCAGCGAAGGACCGGCAAGAAAGACTCACATGGATGGAGTTACTCTGATTCGCGAGCGCCCGCTTAGCATCATTCTGGCTGGCTAAAATCTTGATTCAGGGATCAACCTGTTGCTCAGAAACAAACTCATAATGCTTTCCAGGGCTGTCATCAAGGACCGCTTTCAGAGCCTTAGCTCGTCGCTCCAGGCAAGCATCAAAGCCGGCACTGTGGGGCGCCGAAATCTAAGCATGGATCACGATTATCAAGTGGTTGCCTTTTGTGCGAACACCCCATTAGGAGCGCTAAAGCCAGCGCTCCTGCGATAAATTTCATGCAGGTAACTCCTGTGGAAATAAGCCACGATATCACTGGGCCGGACGGAAATGAAAAAGCCCAGCGCGGAGCTGGGCTCGACAACTTTTCATTAGCCTTCGATCACAGGAACTCTGCCAGCGTTGCAGTAGGGAAGTTGAGTTGCTGGCTTAGACTTATCGGCAGACTTCACCGTCCCATAGGCGGTTGCGAGCGTGGACACCGCGTCCACTGCCATCTTCAGCCCTGGCGTCGAATCGGCTCCCACCTTTGCCAAGCTACCGTTATCTTTTAGATCTACCGAGAACTTAGAGGTTTCGAACCATCCAGCCTCGTAACGGATATAGCTTTCATGTGCCGCCGGTATCAACTTCGTTTCAGTGACTTGGACCGCAAAGCAGCCAGTGCTTTTGTCGCCGCCGGCGTAACGCAGCATTTCACCTTCTTTATTCAGGATTTTGTCCTGAATGTATCGCTCCTTTACCTGAACTAGTCGAAAAAAAGGAACACCCTCGCAACCACTCTTACAGTCAGCTTGCTCGTACGTAACAATTTTCCCTGAGCACCCCGCCAGAACTGCTATCAACGAAAAAACCATCAACCGTTTCATGCACGCCCCCCCTATATGGCTTATTGCCATATCAAGATCGTAGCGGGCGTAGGCGGAAACGCCATTTTTCCTCTCTCATATGCTGACCTGGTCAGGCATCCACATCACTGAGGGGCCAGATGCAAAAAGCCCAATGCGGGGCTGGACTACTCCAAGGACAGCTTTCGGCCAGAAGCGGCCGCTTGCGAGTGACATTTGTAGAATCACAGTGGTCGAATCACTTAACAGGTAATCCACCAACAAAAAAAGGAATTCGCTGAATTTCCATCTCACTCATTTCTCGCCAATCGTTACGCAAAATACCGTACTCAAGCTCGGCGCTTTCCATTGCCTCTTCTAATCCAAGCATCAAGTGGTCACCTTCAATCTGGAGCGCTTCGTAGTCCTCAAAGCGGATCTCCAGATACACCGAGTTATCGCCTTCTATTTCTAGGCCAAAAAGCACGAGTGAGGTTACGCCAGGCCGAAATTCGTTGAGTTTCTTTACATTCGCAAAAAAGCAGGTCGTAGGTTGTGGCATGACGCCGGTCGCCTTATGTATTTTGGGCTTCCCATTTCATAGGGCTGCTTTAGATCGATTTGAGTCGGCCGCAACTGGCAGTTTCTGGCCGATTTCTGCCTTTGCTGACAGGCAGCTTTGGGTCAAATGCAGCCCATTGCAACTCCAGCTTTCGACCCATCGCGTGCGCTCAATCTAGGTTTTCAAACTCTCCTAATACCGCTGACAGGATCGCCCCCTATGTGTGTACCTCAGGGACATAGGAAGCAAATCTATCACTGGCATCCTTTTGCACCCAAAGGCGTCCACGCCGTAAGCGTGCGACCAACTCTCCTTCCAAACGCCAGCATCAAGAACCATGGTGCCTGCGTATTCTTAGGCCGACGCGATAGCCCTTAATGTCAGGATTTCCATGCTTCAACGAAGCGCTTACTCAAAACCCTTCAAGGCCAACGTGATACGCACGTGGCTGCAGCGTTACCGGGCCTTACCTCTTGAAAACTTAGCTGGGATGACGCTCACGTAGCGCTTGATCCAAAAACAAGGCCGCATTTTTTACCGCCTGCATCCCTTCCGGCAAGATGGCTGCGAACATGTGCCAGACATGAAACATCCCCGGCCAGACTTCCAATGACACACGCACTCGGTTTTCTCCCAGATGGGTAGCGAGCCGCATGGCGTCGCTGAGCATCACTTCGTTTTCACCTATTTGCACCAGGATGGGTGGCAAGCCCCTGACGTCCGCGAAGACAGGTGATGCATCGGGATCATTGGGCAGCGCGCCATTGAGAAAGGCTTTGGCCAGCAACGTAAGGCCCAGGCGTGATGCTTGCGGATCCAGGCCGTCACGGTTGTCGATGGATGCACCGGTGTGCTCCAGATTTGCCCAAGGGGACAAGGCGGCTCCACCCGCTGGCAACGGCAAGCCTGCGTTGCGGGCCTTGACCATCACCGATACGACCATTGCACCTCCAGCGGAGTCGCCGCAGAACACGATGGACTTGGGATCGTGGCCTTGGTCGAGCAGCCATCGATAGGACGCCAGTGTGTCATCGATGGGCGCCGGGAATGGATGTTCAGGCGCCAGGCGATAGTCCGGCAGAAAGACGTTGGCGCCGAGTCGTTTTGCGAAGTGCCCAGCCAGACCCAGATAGCCAGTCGGGCTGCCGCCCACATAACCCCCGCCATGGATGTAGAGCAGAATCCGATTGCCCTCACGCTCATCGGGCACCACAACCTTGCCGGGTACACCGCCCATATCGACGTCATGCCAGGTTACGCCTGCGGGAACCGGGTGTGAGGACAACACCCGTTCGTAAGCTTTGCGTTGCTCATCAAGGGTCGTGTTCGTTTCCTGTCCTAGCAGAAAGGGCCCAAAGTCAGCCGCAGATGCAACCCAGGCGTCGAGACGGGCCTGAACAAGGGGGGAGAAGGGCATGGGTAGTTCCTCACATGAGATGCCGATGCAACGCATCAGGATTGGCGATTGTGGTTCCAGTGTATTCTTCTCATTGACGAACAGATTTCCCCTCTGTGGTGCCGCTTGGAGTTGCGTGTGAGTCGTTTGAATCTAGATGAAATGAGCGCGTTCATGGCCGTGGTCGAGACCGGAAGCTTCGTTGCGGGTGGCCGTTCGCTCGGGCTGACACGCTCGGCAGCCGGTAAGGCAATTACTCGCCTTGAAGCCCATCTTGGTGTGCGGCTCCTCAATCGCACGACGAGGAACATGAGCGTCACGGATGACGGTCAATTGTTCTACCAGCACTGCATTCAGATCTTCAGCCAGTTGGAAGAAGCTCAAGACAGTGTGGGGCAGAAGGCAGGTGCACCAAGAGGTAATCTGCGCATCAGTCTGCCTGATGCACTTGGCCGGCTGTTGGTACTTCCCTTGTTGGCCGAGTATCAACGGCTGTGGCCCGATGTTCAGGTCGATGCAAGCTTTTCGGACAGGGTGGTGGACATCATTGACGAAGGCTTCGATCTCGCGGTGCGCATTGGCAACCATGCAACCGATTCCAGCCTTGTCTCTCGCACGGTGGCCCATCATCGCGCAGTCATCTGTGCCGCTCCCGCTTACGTCCAGGCGTATGGCGTTCCTCAAACGGCGGATGATCTTCTGCATCACCAATGTCTGGTGTTCAGCAGCCGCATGAAGCGCCAACCTTGGCGATTGCAAGAAGCAAGCGGCGAGTGGCTGAAGGTCAGTCCGAACAGTCGGCTAAGGCTGGACAGCGCAGAGGCCATTCGAGATGCGGCTCTTCTGGGCCTGGGTCTCGCTTACCTGCCGGCGTTCCTGGCGGCTGACTACCTTGAGGATGGCCGCCTGAAGCAAGTGCTTCAGGCGTATGGCACCGAAGAGGTGCCCGTCCAAGCCATCTATCCCAGCAAGCGTCATTTACCCCCGAAGGTTCGGGGCTTCATTGACTTGATGGTTGAACGCTGGAAATGCTGAATTTCAAGGCAGATGCCGGAGGGCTGAGCAAGTGATCCAGCACTCAACCGACTCATCCTTTCGCAGCAAACCGCCAAGCCTTGGGTGCGAGCCCCGTCTCCCGCTTGAAAGCATGGCTGAAGGCGCTTTCGGAGGTGTACCCCAGCGCCTGCGCAACCGTGCCGATAGGCTCGTTGCCCTCACGTAGCGCGCGTTCAGCCAGCCGCATCCGCCAATGCGTGAGATACGCGATTGGCGTCATCCCCGCCACGGTGCGAAAGTGGTGTGCAAACGTCGTTCGTGACATGGCGCATGCGCGTGCCAGGTCTTCCAGGTGCCACGAGCGGGCAGGATCGCCGTGCATCAGTTGCAGGGCCGGTGCAAGACGGGCATTGCCAAGCACGGCCAGCCATCCCGCCAGCGGTGAACCGTTGGTTTCCAGGTGAGCGCGCAGGATCTGGATGAACAGCAGTTGAGCCAAGTGAGCGGATGCCAACTGCGCGCCTGGCTTTGGGGTTAGCCGTTCTTGCACCAGTTGATCAAGCAGCCCGCGAAAAGAAGCGGCCTCAGGCGCCGCCGCTGGCACGTGAATCCACGGCGGCAGGACCTGTCTCAACAGCCTCCCACTGACAGGGTCGAGGAGTACGTGACCCCCAATGTGTGCGAAATCGTCGCCCTCACCAATGGGCACGTGGGATTTGCCCGGGCCCGAAAACACACGCATTGCATCGGTGGGTTCGACCCCCGGATCACTGGCGAGTACGAAAGCGCGTTTGGCACTGAGTAGCCCCACATCACCCGTGCGGAACAACATCGGGCTTTCGTCGCCTTCGAACGTGACCCAGCAACTGCCTTTGATGACCGCAAAGAATTTGATGTTGTCCGGAGCGGGAAAACGCAGCGCCCAGCGCCCGCCTGCGGTAAAACCGCCTGTCACCAGCGATTCGGCGCGGGCGAGTTTGAGGATGTCGGAAAAAGGATCGTTGTGCATTTCCGTACTATCGCGCAAGCCTGGCGTACGATCAAATATTCAGAATCCGGTAGCAGGCCGGTAGCCTTTCCTGACGATCAATCCGGTGAGGAAGGCAGGCATGAGTGAACACAGTGTATTGGTAACCGGGGGCACAGGTTTTATAGCCCAATACTGCATCATCACACTGCTGGAGAAGGGCTTTAAGGTTCGTACGACTGTGCGCGATCTGGCGCGCGAAGCTGAAGTGCGCAGGCATCTGAAACAACGCAATGTCGACCCGGGGAGCGACCTGTCGTTTGTGGTCGCCGACTTGATGTCCGATGACGGTTGGAAAGAGGCTGTCGCCGGTTGTCGCTACGTGATTCACGGTGCATCGCCTACACCGTCAGGCAACCAGGTGACTGAAGCGGACTGGGTCAATCCAGCCACTGAAGGAAACTTGCGTGTACTGCGCGCCGCGAGCGAGGCGGGAGTCAAGCGTGTTGTCCTCACATCGGCGTTCGGTGCGGTTGGCGTCGGCCATTCAGCTGACTACCGCCGCCCGTTTGATGAGACCGACTGGAGTGATGTCAGCGGCGATGTCTGGGCGTATCAGAAATCAAAAACGCTGGCGGAGCGCGCGGCCTGGGAATTCATCCAGAGTGCGCAAGGGCAAGGTCTTGAACTGGCGGCAATCAACCCGGTCGCGGTGCTGGGCCCGGTATTGGGCGCAACCTATTCTCACTCCACCCGGATCATCAAAGACATGCTGGAAGGACAGCCTGGCTGCCCGAACATCAATTCGTGTTTTGTGGATGTCAGGGATGTGGCCGAGTTGCACCTGCTGGCCATGACGCATCCGGCCGCTAACGGCGAACGTTTCCTGGCCAGTTCGGGCGACAGCTTGCCGATGGTGCAGGTGGCACGCACGCTGCGCGATCATCTGGGTGAGGCGGCCAGGAATGTTTCCACTCAGGAACTGAGCGATGACAACATTCGTGCCGCTGCCAAAACGAATCCGATGATGCTGGGCATGGTCAAGCTGTTGGGCGTCGATATGAGCGTCACGGCGGCCAAGGCCATGACACTGTTGGGCTGGGCACCTCGTAGCCCGGAAGACGCCATTGTTGCAACGGCCAGGAGTTTTATCGAACTCGGCTTGATTGAACCTCGCTGAGGTGAGGCGTGCGGGTGTTTGATGGCTGGCAACCGCGCGCTTCGTACACGACAAATTTCGCCGCCTGGCTCCTAACTTGCAGTCACGATAAGTCGCGCGCACCTCGGGAAAAGATGTTCACCAATGTGCCATCTGGGTCGCGCAACAGCGCCGAGGTATTACCCCAAGGCATCAGTGTGATCGGCATTACGATTTCTGCGTTTGCCTTTTCTGCGAGCATCAAGGCCGCCTCCACGTCGTCGACTTCGAACTCCAGGATAGCGGAGCGATTTGCCGCCGCCGAGGCAAGCCCATTGTTAAAAAGCCGGATCAAGCGTTCTTCGCTGATTGCCAAAACGATGCCATTGAAATGAATTTCGGCGAATCCCTCGGCGAGATGCTTAGGCTCAATGGCGCAGAGTGTTTTGTAGAAGTCGACGACGCGTTTGAAGTTTTGGGTGACGATACGTACGGAGGCAAAGTTCATGAGCAGACCTGGCGAGAGGGAGAAATCTCACCTTAAAGCCAACCCGTGTCAGTTTCTGACAGTATCGTTATGCCTCTTGCCGGCATCGAGCGACGCCATTCTTCAAGCAACGCCTGTTTGCTTTGAGGGTAGCAATCCGTTGAGAGCACCACTTGATTGATACGATCAGTACGAAAATTGCGGAAAGCCCCTCTCAGTTCGCACCAGCACATTAACACCTGCACCCGCTCGAAGTATGCGAGTGCAAACGGCCAGACTGTGCGTTGGGAGACTGCTCCAGCCGCAGTCTGGTAGCTCAGTTCCAGCTTGCGTTCAAGCCTGACGCTCTCCCTTAGAAGGCCCGAGTGAGCTGTGGCATCTGTCGATGTTTGTCCCATGCCAGCAAACAGCGTGGAGACCTCCAATTCGCGCCGCAGGGGCGGTGGCAAAACCGCCGATATTTTTGTCAGCATCGCCTGCGCACCTTGCGTCAGCTCGCTGTCTCGGCGCTCCATTACCAGCCGCATCCCAAGAACCAGCGCTTCCAATTCGACGGAGCCGAACATCAGTGGAGGCAGCATGAAACCGGGTTTCATGATGTAGCCGACGCCGACACCCCCTTCGATTGCCGCGCCCTGAGCCTTCAGGCTGGCAATGTCGCGATAGAGTGTGCGAACGCCGATGCCGAGTTCGTCAGCTAGCGTTTGCCCGCTGACGGCATGCCGGTAGCGTCGCAGGATTTGCAGGAGATTGAGGAGGCGTTCAGATCTGGACATGCCGGAAGAATATTGAATATTCAAACCGCGCGCTATTTTCAGGTGCCACCGGAATAGGTGGCGTTGTCAGGTTGAGAGGCTACTCGCTAGTTTGAACGTCTACTGCTGGCCGACCTCTGCCGGTCTCGATGGGCGAGAGTTGGCCAGCAGCAGGCATCAATGTTTCTAGCAAAGCCGGCATGATTGAGGGGCTGAGGTGTACATCCTCAATTCCCAAGCTAATCCCCAAACTCGAATTGCTGAACCCCCACACGCGTGACATAAATCCAAAAGTCATCCCTTGGTTCATATTGCTCTATGCAAACGCTGTGTTCCTGGCACAGTTCATCTTCGTAGATCAGGATGCGACCCCAATCGAAGTCAGGGTTCTTGGAAATGGCATAGCTAGGGTAAGGCTTGTCGAGATCGAAGTGGATCGAGTACACGAACAACGGAGACGCCCACGGCATGTGGGTTTCGTACAGCCACATCAGCTCGGGCATCTGTGCTTTACAGTGCTGTTCGGCAAACTTCAGTGCCTGGGGCAAGTCATCCCACATGGCTTTGACCACGCGTTGCGCGGCGCCGATCCTGACGTGAGGTGACTCGTTATCGTGGTGCTGGACGTAAATCAATCTGTTGCCGAACTGGAATTCACATTGCCGAACACCCGAGGGGGTACGCCAGTGGCCAAGCATGGATTCGGTCAGTAGATTGATGTCCATATCGGTACCACACAGATGGAAAGGTGCTCAGGTTACCCTCTCGAGCACCAGCCTGGGAATGCCTTAAGCGCTTGGGTTATTTGTCTGACATCCATGGGATCTAACCGGCTGCCTTGGGGCGTTTTAGCCGGTCGCGACTGGCAGAAACCGGCCAAAAGCAGACATTCAGACCGCTAGCAAATACACTGTTGAGAAGATCGCATTGGAAAATTTTGGTGCAAGTGTGCGGCCAAGGAAAAGAGAGGGTTCATGAGCCTTGATCTGTGCTTGGAAGCTGATAGTACGCTCCCAATTTCGACGCTGAGCAAAGCACTTAAAAATGCTGGTGCGTGGAAAATAGAGGTCGCAGGAAATGGGCTATACGCTGAATTTAACTCGGGACTTAAATTGAGTACCAATGACGTACTCGATGACCCTACGATTTATGCTGAGAATACAATGGGTATCGACTTCACTGTCGCGGTGCGTTGTACCATCAGAATTAAAGGGCCCGAACCAGAGGGGGAGTCGGCTATGGAAGACTTGGATAAAATCGCTCAGTCCATATTTCAGTCGTGCTCGGCCTTCTTTCTTATTAGCTTTCAGTTCGAACAAACCTTGTACTGGCGGGATGCGACAGGGCTGCATCGTCCTTGAGGTAGATACCTGCGCGTCCTCTCTCAGACATTTCTGAATGGTATTTTTTCGGACGAAAACACCCCTGAATTTAGGCGCTGCTTTTGGCCGTTTTCTGCCCTTTGTGAGAGGCAGAAAGCGGACTTCAACCGCCGCTTAGCCTCGACCAGCATTTGGGGCGCTGCAATCTTCTGGTTCAGAAAAGTAGCGACCTCCAGATCTGAAAGCTCGTCAAGCGGCGTATACCAGGCATCTCGGCATCGCTCTTGTAACGAAGTTTCGGCCACGCCTTTCCAAGGGCCGATGAGGCTGCTGACGGTCGTCGGGTGGGTCATGTAAGTCGATTTCTCTTGGTTGGTTACAGGAGGCGCTACTACCACTTCCACCAGGCCTTCTGAACAATCACCTCAGGCGCCAGTGAAGCCCTCTCGGAACTTGCGATCTTCATCGGTGTGACCTCCATGCCATCGAGGCAACCCAGGCCCAGCGGTGGGCTTTCTACGTGTAGGAATCCCATGATTTCTGCCGAAGCCACCCCATGCAGCAACGACGACGGCGCTCTATCCCGCCTCAATACCTGTATCCCATTCTCCGGGGCATGCAGACTACTCACATCGCAGCCTTCAACGCCCTCCAGCAGCAGCGGCTGGACCGTGACTGTCCCTGGCTCATAAGTAATTTCCAGATCACCGCAAACACAACGCAACCTTTGCAGTTCGCCCTTCGACGAGAGGCACACAAAATCCAGCCCGTCGTCATCGGTGCAAACGCTGCAAATCTCTAATTGAAGGCTTTTACTGAGCGCCAGGTTCAGGTTCAAGAACGCTCTCTTGAACGTGTTGGCTAGCCGGGCGTTCTCAAGCAGGTTGTATACCCGCGACAACGCGGCCAGTTCTTCAGGCAGCTCAAGCGGTACATCCTTGATGGGCGGCATGGACGTAAAGGGCCATTTGCGTTCTGCGCCTGCCTTGTACGTATCCAGGTAGAACGACGTGGTGTTTTCATCCCTGTGCAACGACCAGCCAATGCTCTTCGGTAATGTGGAAAGTGGCTCCAGCGCCGGCATCACGTTCATCGCGTGAGCCACGACAAGGTGTCCCATGGTTTAGATCCTTCTGATACAGGACCGAATCGGCGAGTGGCTCGAAACGGGCAGGCACAGCGTAGGCAGAAAACATCCAGGCTGCCAGAGCCGGCTCACAACCTCCCCACACGCGGCACCTCAAGGTCGAGCAACAGCTCTTCGGTGGCGCGACCAAACTGCTCAGTCAGAAAATCCAGCAACACCCGCACCCGGGGAGCCCGGTAGCGGTTGCCGTGCAACACCGCGTAAACACCAGCCTCACGCACACAAAACGCTGGCAACAGAACTTTCAGCCTTCCGGCACGGATATCGGCTGCGGCGTCCCAAATGGTCTTGCGGGCGATGCCGTGCCCGGCCAGCGCCCAGGCGCGTGCGAGTGCGCCATCGTTGGTTTCCCAGGCCTGGCTCATGGGCACGGTGTGGTTCCATTCCTGGCCGTCCACCGTGAAGTGAAAGGTGTTCAAGGGGCCTGCGGACGTTACCAGCACGATGAACTTGTGCTGATCCAGGTCGGCGGGTGTTTGAGGTTCGCCGTATCGCGCCAGGTAATCGGGTGAGGCGCAGAGTACCCGCCAATTGGGCGCCAGTTGCTTGGCGATCATCGAGCTGTCCTGGGGCTGGCCAAACCGGATGGCCAGGTCGACATCGTCCTGCACCAGGTTCGACACCGAATCCGACAAGGTCAGCGCCACGCACAACTGCGGATGCAACGTGCTGAATGCCTCCAGCCAGTCGTTCAAAAGGTTACGGCCAAAATCAGCCGACGCGGATATCCGCACCTTGCCGCGCACCTCTGTTTGACTGGCCTGAAGCCTGGCTTCGGCCTCATCGATCGCCCGCAACGCAACCCAGCACTGCTGCAAGTAAAACCGGCCTTCTTCCGTGAGGCGCAGCTGGCGCGTGGTGCGATCAAACAACTTGGTGCGCAACGCTGCCTCCAGCTTGATAAGCCGCGCGCTGGCCGCAGCAGGGGACAGCGCCAGTTTGCGCCCCGCAGCCGACAAACTGCCGAGTGCCGCCGCCTCGACAAACAAACGCATATCACCCAATCGGTCAGTGGCCATATTCAATTCAGTTTTGAAAATTCATCAAAGGGTAGGCCAATTATCAAAACCAATGCAATTCCCCACACTGGTGCCTTCTATCCCGTTGAGCACAGGTCATGAACGGCGAATCGCAACTTGAAAATAGCGCTTTAACCCCATCCGGCGAGAACGAACATCGCACCACCGCACGCCTGCCACTGGCGGCCCTGCTGGCCCTGACACTGGGCAGCTTCATCGCCACCGCCAACGAAACCGTCCCCGCAGGGCTGCTGCCACAAATCGCCCAGGCATTCGGCGTATCGCAAGCCTGGGCGGGCCAGTTGGTGACCCTCTGCGCACTCGGCTCCGGGGTGGCGGCCATTCCGTTGACCCTCGCACTGCAGGGCTGGAGCCGGCGTTTGGTCCTGCTGCTGGCCATCGCGGTGTTTGTTGTGTGCAACGCGGTGACGGCACTGTCGCCCTGGTTCTCCTTGACGCTGGCTGCGCGCTTCTTCGTCGGCATCGCCACCGGCCTGGCCTGGAGCCTGCTGGCCGGCTACGCCAGACGCCTGGTCCCCCCGGCATTGCACGGCCGCGCCATGGCATTGGCCATGCTCGGCATCCCACTGGCCCTGGCCCTCGGCGTACCGCTGGGCGCCTGGCTCGGCCAGCTCCTGGGCTGGCGTTGGGTGTTCGGCACGCTCTCCGGGCTGAGCCTGCTACTGATGGCCTGGACCTGCCTCAACGTGCCCGACTACCCAGGCCAGCGCCCCGACCGACGCCTGCCACTGCGCACCGTCCTGCTGACCCCTGGTGTGCGGCCGGTGCTGGCGGTGGTCATGCTCTGGATACTGGCGCACTACACGCTCTACACCTACATCGCCGCGTTCCTGGCCTTCGTCGGGATGGCTGATCAGGTGGAGCAGGGGCTCTTTGCGTTCGGCGTGGCGGCGCTGGTTGGGCTATGGATCACGGGCGTGCTGATTGATGGCAGGGTTCGGCGGCTGATGGTGCTGAGCCTGACAGCCTTCACCTGCGTTGCGCTTGCTTTTGGGGTGGGGGGGCTGTCTGTCAGTGCGATTTATATGGGCATGGTGCTGTGGGGCATGAGTTTTGGCGGTGCGCCGACCTTGTTGCAAACCGCCTTGGCGGATGTTGCCGGGGAGGGAGGGGATATTGCGCAATCGATGTTGGTGACGGTTTTTAACCTGGCGTTTGCGGGGAGTGGGGTGGTGGGTGGGGTGATGTTGGCGACGTGGGGCGCGGGGGGGATTCCGTGGGTGGTGTTGGGGGTGTTGGTGTTGGGGGGGATGGTTGTTTGGGTGGGGAGGGGGGAGGTGTTTGGGGGAAGGAGATTAGTGGTGGATTGAATTATTGCTCTGCGGGAGGCTGTTATTGATCCAATGTTGCCGATCGTGGGAGCCCGCTAACGATAAGGAAGGGCAGTGGACACAATGATGGCAAATGGATATCTTCCTGTGCCTACTTTCGAACCAAAAGGGCAGTAAGGCATGTCATTTAGTCAGAGGTAATAGTTACTGACTATTTGATTTGCAAATCTCATTCAAGGAGTGAATTGATGAATATAAAGTTTATTGCGGTCATTTTTTCCTTAGTACTATCTGGCTGCCAGTCCTCTGGCGACATAGATCCGGCACAAAAAAATAAAATAAATTTTAGCGAGGGAACGCTTGCTAATGAGAAACTGACATCTGACACCAACGCGGGATTGAAAAAGATATTAGGAGGTTTTGAGATTACGCCGCAAACCAATATATTGAAAACCGTAATTCAGCAGCCTGTTGGAAGTCCCGGCGTCAGCGCATGGAGAGAAATGTGGATTGTTGACTCACCAGGCGCAGTCGAAAAGTTTGTCATAACGTTTAATGAGACTGGCGCGGGCGGGACAGATTTTCAAATCAAAAGATTGAACCAACCAAACCCTACGCCTTCTGAAAGTTGTCCAAAAACCTTTGGTGACTACAAAGCAGGCGAATTAACATCTCAGGAAGTTCAAAGCTGCCTGGGCTCGCCCTCTCATGAAAACTACAATCCGGACGGTCGCTACGTATACCTTTATAAACTTAAAACCAATACAATATTAGCTTTTGTATTTGACAAGTCCGGGATGCTGCTCAATACGCGTGGTTACAAGCAAGACTAACTATCCAGAAGTCATGTCACCAACTTCTCTCGCGGGGTTTACTTCCGTTCTTAGTTGCAACCAGATGAAATACTGCCTATGTACAATGGCCTCTCAAACTTAAGCTAAGCTTTGGGGGGCTTTTTGGGCGTTAACTACATTCTGTCGGCCTGATATGGCAATCCTGCTCCGCGTACCTCATCCTCATTGACTGCATCCCATAGTGCTGGCGAAAACTAACTTCAGGCGTCGACAGCGTCCGATTCAGCGCCAGCAATGACTGCTATTGGGCGAAAGCGGTCAGTCCCCCTCAACGTTTTTACCCAACATCCCCCGCATCACCCCAACCCCCCAGAAAACCTCACACCCCCAACCCCCCGCACATACCTCCCCGGCGAAGCCCCCAACGTTTTCCTAAACATACTGATAAACGAACTCACCGACTCATACCCCAACGCCTCCGCCGTCCGCTGCACGGACTCCCCCTCGGCCAAGCTCTGCAACGCCACGATAATCTGCCACTGCTTGCGCCATTGCCCAAACGTCAGCCCCGTTTCGCGTTTCACCAGCCGCGCCAGGGACCGTTCGCTCATCGCCACTTGCTTCGCCCACTCGGCCATGGTGCTGCGATTGTCCGGCGCCTGGGCCAGTTGGCGGGCAATGGCGCGCAACTGAGTCGAGGCGGGTAGGGGCAGGTACAGCTGTTCCGAGGGCGCCTGTTCCATTTGTTCGATCAGCACACCCGCCAGGCGGGCGGTGGGGCTTGCGGGGGGGTAGTCCTGGGGCAGGGTGCTCAGGTGCAGGATCAGTTCGAGGATGAGGGGGGACAGCACCAGGGTGCAGCATTTTTCCGGGAGGGCGGCGGCGCCGGGTTCGATGAACAGGAAGCCGACTTTGCCGTTGGCGGTGATGCGGTTGCTGTGGGCGATGCCGGCCGGGATCCATACGCCGAAACCGGTGGGCACCATCCACACGCCGTCTTCCACGGTGCATACGATGCCGCCGTGGCAGGCCACTACCAGTTGGCCTTTGCGGTGGGTGTGCACGGCGTATTCGGCGTTGTTGCGCTGGGTGCCGAGCATCACCGCGACGGCGGGTTGCTTGAAATCATCGAGTTCAAACTGGCCCACGGTGTAGAGGGTGGTCTCGTCCATTGCGCGGCACTCAGGTGTCTGAATTTGATTATAAGTTGGCAGCATACTCAATATCGGCACGCCCGGGCACTGCCTACCATGGCAGCAGGGCCTTCAAGGTGAAGGCCGATGGTGAGACTTCTGCAATGCTCAGCGAAATCACGTTTGCCAATCTCTACCTGCCGCCGTTTCTGCTTTATGTGGGCGCTGCGGCGTTGATGTATGCGGTGCTGGAGCGGCTGATGCGCCGGTGGCTGGACTGGACCTGGCACCCCAGCCTCACGCGGTTTTTTGTCTCTCTGATTGTGCTTTCCACCCTAGTGCTGAAGCTATGAGGGCGACGCGATGAGGCTCAACAACACGTTGAAAGTCCTGATGACGCTGGTGCTGGGGCTGGTTGCCTTGCTGTTTTGCACGCAGTTGTGGCGCGCCTATGTGCTGGCGCCCTGGACGCGAGACGGGCGGGTCAGCGCGCAGGTATTGCGGATTGCGCCCGAGGTGTCCGGCCAGGTCGAGCGGTTGCTGGTGGGCGACAACCAATGGGTGGCCAAGGGCGCGTTGCTGTATCAGATCGATCAGCGTGCCTACCTGTTGGCCCAGCAGCAGCGCATGGCCGAGCTGGCCGAGGCGCGCAGTGTGTTTGCGCAGCGCACCGCGCAGTTCCGGCGGCGCACTCAGTTGGGTGACGCGATTGCGCGGGAAGAAACCGACAACGCCGCCCAGGACCTGGCCGTAGCCAAGGCGCGGGTGGACGCGGCGCAGAGCCAGTTGGCCCAGGCCGAGCTGGACCTGGCGCGCACAACGATTCGTTCGCCGGTGGACGGCTACGTCACGCAGCTTCGCCTGCAACCGGGGGATTACGCGGTGGCGGGCAGCACCAACATCTATGTGGTCGACGGCCACAGTTTCTGGGTCACCGGGTACTTCGAAGAGACCAAGCTGCCGGGCGTGTGGGTGGGGGCGCCGGCCTCGATCAAGCTGATGGGCTTTGCGCCGTTGCTGGAAGGGCACGTGGCGAGCATCGGCCGGGGCATTGCCGACGGTAACGAGTTGCGCAGTGACAGCGGCCTGCCCCAGGTGGCGCCGACGTTCAGCTGGATACGCTTGGCGCAACGCGTGCCGGTGCGCATCGAGCTGGACGCGGTGCCCGAGGGCGTGGAGCTGGCGGCGGGGATGACGGCCAGTATCGAAGTGACCGAGCCCGGGAGCGCGCCGCATTGGCGGTTGTCGCGCTGGCTGCAGGCGTTCATGTGATGGCGGGGTATGTGGGGCGGCTATGGGCCGTGCTGCCTCGGCCGTGGACCCAGGCCACCTGGGGCTACGTGGCGCGCAGTGTGATGGCGGCGACATTGGCGTTGTGGCTGGGTTTTCAATTGCACCTGGACTCGCCGTTCTCGGCGGCGTCCACGGTGTTGTTGCTGATCCATCCGCTCCAGGGCGCGGTGATCGGCAAGGGCTTTATGCGGGTGGTGGGCACTGCGCTGGGGCTCCTGGTGGCGGTGATCCTGCTGGGGTTGTTCGCGCAGAAAATGTTGCTGTTCATCCTCGGCATCGGCGTGTGGCTGGGGCTGTGTGTCGCTGGCATGACCCTGCTGCGGCACTACCACGCCACGGCGGCGGTGGTGGCGGGTTACACGGTGTGCCTGGCGCTGGGCCCGGCGATCGTCGCGCCTCAGCAAGGGTTTGATCACCTGGTCACGCGGGGCACGGCGGTGGTGCTCGGCGTGTTGAGCCTGAGCCTGGTGGCTTCCTTGTTTGGGCGAAAGACCGTCGAGCGGCGCCTGGGCCCGATGCTCAAGGATGTTTCTTCGCGCGCGCTGCGGTTGCTGGCGAGCCAGTCCAAGGGGGAGGGTGTAGCCGCTGCCGAACGGCGCCAACTCGCCCTCGACATCGCCAAGGTGGATGACCTGCTGGGGATCGGTCGAGGCGAATCCGTGCTGATCCGTTCCCGGTTCGCGACGCTGCAGGCGGGGTTGGCGTATCTGCAGGCCGTGGCCCTGCAACACCTGTCGGTCAGCACGCCGCTCGTGGGCGTGGCTGAGGCCCTGCAAAAGCTGGCTGAAACCGATGCGGATTTTTCCACGACCGCCGCGCGGGTCAGGGCGTTGCAAGATGGCCTTGATGATGAGTCGGACCGGCTGAGCGATCCGTTGGCGGACCTCTCCAATGCCTTGCAGAACTTCGCCTGCCTCGAACACGACACCTCGGCGCCGGCCCGTGCGGTTGGCTTCCACCGGCACTACGGCGACGCGTTGCTCAACGGCCTGCGCGCCCTGGTCGCGACCCTGGCGACCGCTGCCGTCTGGTACTTCACGGCGTGGGACCAGGGGCCAACGTTGCTGGCGGTGCTGGGCCCGTCCTGCACCTTGCTGGCGACCAGTCCGGCGCCTACCCAGGGCCTTGCCGGTCTGTTCAGGGGCACGATTTACGGCATCGTGGCGGCGGCCGCGTGCAAGTTTCTGCTGCTGCCGCACATCAGCGGCTTCGCGTTGCTGGCGGTGGTGCTGATCGCCTTCTGGGTGTGGGGGATGCAAGCCACGACCCAGCCGCGTCATGCCTTGCAGGCGATTGCCTACCTGATCGCCTTCAACACGCTGGTCGGCACCGGTGGCACCGCCCAATACGACTTTACCGACTTCGCCAACCAGGCCCTCGCCTGGCCGGTGGCGCTGGCGATCTGCATGCTGGCTTTCCAGATATTGCCAAGAAACCCCGCCGCCCAGGTGCGCGCACTGAAACGGGCGCTGCATACAAGCACCGGGCGGTTACTGCGCGATGGCGCACGGATGGACCTGTTGAAATGGCAGGCCAGGCAACAGCATCGGATGGTGTCGTTGCAGGCCTTGCCGGGGGGCGAGGGTGACGCGGTGGGCGCGTTGTCGTTGCAGTTGAGTCGCAGCTTGGGGCGGGTGTATGCCAGGACACGGGAACTGACGCCGGGCACACCGGTTGCGCGGTGTGCACAGCGGGGTATTCGGCGGCTCTCCAGGCATGCGTCCGAGCCTGGGCTGAATGCGCTTCAGGCTCGGCGCACGGCACAGGGTTTGCGGTTGCTGGGGGCAGGGGAGTTGGCGCGGTGTTATCAGGAGGTGGCGCAATTGCTGGGGGCGTACGCGGCGTCCGGCGGCCAATCCTCATAGACAAAGCAGCCTTCAGAGACCGGGTTGCCATCCATGTGGTAGGCCACCCACGCCAGTATGTGCGCCATCCGCTTCGTCCCCGACGGCGTCAATTTGCAGGCCTCGGCGACCTCGTGCAAGCGCGCCCGGCAAATATCGATGTGGCGCCGTACCCCCGAGAACCCGCCGAGGTAGCGATAAAATTCATCGAGATAAATGCCCACACCGCTCACGCCATAGGTGCCGGCAACCCCTGGAGCGTCCTCGTAAATGGCCATGATGTCGTGGCCTTCCAGTGCTGCGACGCGGGTCAGCACGTCGCAAAAAGCATCCTTCAGAGCATTGCTGATCCAAAGGTTATAGCTGTCACCGATGATGATGGGGGCGCCCATGTGGCTGTTCTCAGTGTCTAGAAAGAAGTGGAGTCGAATCTGATGCCGTGTCTTCGATGGCAACGTTCGGTCAATAACGAATCCGCTTCCGGCCATACTCGGAAAAAACTGTTGGTCTCGTCAATTCAAACCTTGACGCCGGTCGTTCCAGCTACAGTCCAATAGGCTTCTGCTTCCCAGCGAATCGCGATGGAGTGCCAGTGCTTGATGGTCTTACGTGCGTTCGCAGCTTCAATATCATTGACGTCTAACGGTCGCCATTCGACCTCTCGTCGAAATCCCCCTGCATGCTGAACAGATCTTGGGTATTTGTTTAAGAGGCTCATCTGAGCGGCAGCGAGGGACATCGAATTTGCGCCTCCGTCTGACGTTGGATTAGCTAACTGGACACCATCGTCTTCCCAGCCACAGAGGGGGCAAATAGTGTACGAGCCGTACTCGTATTCCAATGTCTCGAAACCGCAGCACGGGCAGGGTAGATCACGCATACGACATCACCTGGTTTAATCGTCTACGGGTATCGGCCAAGTGATCTTTTACTTGGGGAGCAGATTAAAAAATAACTGACGGCCAATTCCACTCACTGAGAAGAGTTGCTAAGGGCGAGGTTGAGGTCATCCATCGTAGCGTTCCTGTTTCCAGTGAGGCGAGCTCAGGATACTGTTCCGAGTCTAAGCCTACGGATGACCTTATGACTTCCCTACCTACCCACCGCGTCTGTAATCGCTGCGGCGAACGGATAACTGCTTATTGCCCTTCGATTGAAACGCTATCAACTATAGGGGTTTTCCATGACTTGGGTGACCAGGCTGTAGTCGATGAGATAGTGCGACGGGAACACATTGATCCCGTCATTGTGTGGGAGTACTTCCACCATCGGATGAGGCTTCGTTGCGTGCAAAAGGTTGCCTTCTGTTCATTCTGCGGTGGGCAACTGAGAACCTGGCGTGCACGACAATGTATGCACTGCTTAAGGGATTGGCACTGATACTCGCAACTTCGAAGATGGGCACTACAACGCCCGCACCGGAATACAGATCTCGCAATTGAATTCCCCGGTCCGAGGATCAATCACCGTAGGCGCCGAAAACATCTCGAAGCACGGCCGGTCGTCGCATTGCAGCCCGCTGGATGGCATCCATTCACGCGTCAGCCACATCCAGGCGTTGGCGATCTGTTCCGGTTTGCCTTTGAACCGCGCCACGGCATACCGGCCGCCCGGCAGCGTCTGGGTATCGGCCTGGCCGCTGGCGACAAACTGCGCCGGTACTTCGACACACGCGTCATAGCGGCACTTGTTGGCGGGGGTGAGCGACGGGTCGTCATAGCCTATGCCGTAGCAGGTTTGGTCACTGAGGCCATGGGAATGCATCCACGGCGCCATGACCCCGCGCCAGAACTCGCCGATGGCAGGCCCGTAGGGGCCGATCACACGTTGGTACGCGACGCGCGCCTTGGGTAAATCGATGATGCGTACATCCATGGCAAAGTCATCCGCTGTCCGATAAGAGCCGTCAGATTCGCCGAACTCGCGCTCGCCCGCCTGATGTGGATTGCCGAAGACCTGATCAGGATTGCTCTCCTGGCTGCCAGGCGGCTGCCCAAACGCGGCGGCCTGGGCTTTGAGCCGCTCAAGCGTCGTGGCGCGCCAGGCCGAAGGCGTGCAGCCGAACTTGAGCTTGAAGGCCCGCGCAAAGGCTTCACCGGATTGGAAGCCCGTGGCCAAGGCGGTTTCCAGTACGGTTTCCGGGTTGCCGCAAGACAACCGGAAAGCCGCTTTCTCCAGCCGCCGACGCTGCGCATAGCTGCCCAGGGTTTCGCCCATCCAGGCGGCGAAGATGCGATGAAAGTGGAAGCGCGAGAAATTGGCGATTTCAGCCAGCTGCGCGCCGTCCAGCGGTTGATCGAGGTGCGCGTCGATGTGGTTGAGCACACGGTTGATGCGGCGTGCGTACTCGGCGCGGGAGGCTTGGGGGGAGGGTTTGGTGGGCATGGTGGGGGGACTGAAAGCAGTGCTCTCAGAGGCATATTATCTAACCGTGAGACTGATACTACCTTTTTCAACCGAGTCGGTGCAGAAGCGCTCGCTCGATAGCGGCTATTTTTGCAAGAAAATATACAGTGGTTATTGAAAAACCCGGTTTCATTTTCGCAAAACTAGTGTTGGAGATTTTTACAATCAGGCTTCGCTTGCTTTCACTTCTCTGATTGATGATGATGGCTACTAGCCACTCATTAAGGAGGGAATCGTGGACTATCCAGCTAGATCCTTAAAACACTGATTTCCCAGTTTGGTGTTTCACTTGAAGTGATCTCCATTGTTAATGCTTCGACGAAGGGAAATTATGTCGAGAATGTCAAATCAATTAGCTCTAATTTGTAAGATTGACTCGGATTTTTATGAGGAGACTAGAATGAGAACTTTTATTTAATAAAGGTTAGGCCTGTCATTAAGGCTGAGTCCAATTGTTATGAGCTTTCTGGATTTTTGGCAACTGCGGTGATGTGCAGCATAGAAAATGTCCGGTTTTTGATCCGAGAATAATTTCTCGGAGGCGGCGATCCATAGCAAGTTAAATATCATTCGAACATGGTTTTATACAGGCTGTACTCAGTAAAATTATCAAAGGCGTTTATATAAAGCTCTCTGGTGTGAGTCAAAATTACTTCAGGGATCGTTTAGATGGTAGTTAGCCGAATTAGTGTGAAATAAAGGAGATGTTATGAGACTTCAGCAATTTAATGTTAAAAACTATAAGTCAATAAAGGATGAGGTGGAGATATATATAGATGATATTGTTGTTTTGATTGGTCCTAATAATTCGGGGAAGTCAACGATATTAGATGCGTATGAAAAATTTGCTTCTCTAGGCTCCTCCAAAGGACTGACGATTCATGACTTTCATAATTCCGACATGTCTGTCCCAATTGAAATGTGCGGGATTTTTACAGATATTACAGACGCTGATATCCGAACCCTAGGGGGTGAAAAATGGTTTTACAATGATGATGCTTTAGATAGGCGAAATATGGCTAGAAAGTATGGTGGCGATTGGGAGGAAAAAAATACTCCGCTAGAAAATAAGCTTTATTATTGTGTTAAATGGATTTGGTCTGACCCTGAGAAGGCAGCGCAAAAACAATCTTACGGGTTTGATGAAAATCAGGGGGTACGAGTTTTTTCCGACGGTGGCTCTGGAGGGCTAGATACGTTGTTGCAAAGCAGAATTCCTCAGCCAATAAGAATAAGTCCTGATAAGTCTATGGATGAAACAAAAAAAATAATTATAAGCTTCTTAAAGGAGGATGCAAAAGATGAGCTGCTAAAAACAGGAGAAAGCAAAGCTGAGATAATACAGAAGATACAAGATTTGACTGATACTCTGATGAAGGACTCTAAGGCAAAAATAGACGGACTTTTGAAGCAGGTTTCAGAATCATCAGCCTCGGTGTTTCCGGGCCTAGAACTAGAGTTGAATATACTGTCTAGAGATCCTGTGGATGCTGAGGTTATGGTCTCTGACTCTAACCTTACGGTGAAGATGGATGGCGTAAGTAGCTCTCTTCTGGAAAATCAAGGTCATGGTGTTCGTCGCTCAGTACTATGGTCTGCTTTACAGATACTTACTCACGAGTCCCATACCCGAGATAAGATAAAAAAGGCTAAAGGTAAGCCAGTTGCAGTGGACAAAAAGCAGTATATTTTATTGATTGATGAACCGGAGTCGTTTCTTCATCCTCCAGTAATTAGAGGCGCTAGGGAAGCACTTTATAACTTTGCAGCGCAAAATGAAAATTGGCAGGTGATGGCGACTACGCACTCGCCGATATTTATAGATCTATCTAAAAAGCACACGACTATAATAAGGATAGAGAAAGATAAATCTTTAAATAAAACAATATCTACTGATGAGTTGTCATTTTCCGATGAGGAAAATGAAAGCATGAAGATGATTAGGCTTTGCAATCCAATGGTTAATGAATTTTTCTTCTATGATAATATAATATTGGTTGAGGGGCCTACTGAAAAAATTGTTATTAATAAGATATGTGAAGTTGTTGGCGTTGACTATCATATTATTGACTGTCTTGGGAAGGGTAATATAAAAACGTTTGCTAGGATATTGAATCATTTTGATGTCGGTTATGTGGTTGTGCATGATTCTGATATACCGAAATGCATAAAAAGTGGCAAAGTTTCAGGTAACGGGGCGTGGGGTACGAATATATCTATAATGAATGAGTGTATTAAAAGTAAAAACCCGATGGTGTTTATACAAATACCTCATTTTGAAGGGATGTTTTTTGGTGATTTTAGTCCTTCTAATAAAGTTGGCACTGTGACTTCCGTTCTTTCGGAAGGTTCCTCGCCTGAATATAACTTGATTCTGGAGAAATACACAAGGATTCTACATAGAGATCCCTCTGTTTTTATCAGGTCGAATGAAGAAATGGTGCATATGTATGATGAGTTTTATTCCAGTAATAAGGAGCGTATTGATGGTTTGAGTAATCCAGAAATTTGGGTTGTTTAGGTTTTTAAATGGAAGTGCGGATGCGTGTTTAGTGGGAGGTATTCTTTAAGTGTTTTTGACTTGGGTGGAAAGTTTGGTTCAGGACTGAAGCAACCAAAAAAATAGGCTTCGGCTTTTGGTTGGCTGCGTCAGGAGAAAAGTAACTAAGCTTGTCAAACGGTATGCGGTGAATTCCATCGTAAGAGCTGGGGATTAAGACTAAAGTCTAATCAGGCGATCATTAGTAGGCAGGCCACGCAAGCTACAGTGTTAGCTGTGGTTGTAGCCAGATACTCCTGATACGACCATGGTTTACAACGGCATGTACCCATCAAATCAAGGAGATAGTCATATGAGCATCAAGCCTGGCCCGAAACCCATCGCCGATTCGACTGGCAAAGAAGACCAGCGCCGTCGTGTCACCCCCGAGAACAAACCTAAGCATCCCACTCTAGAAGAGCATAAGCACAAAAAAGGCAAGTGACTTGCCAAAGCCCCGCCTTACGCGGCGGGGCTTTTCCCTTCACTTCGGCGCAACCCACGTCACCTCAGTAATCCCGAACTTCTCCGCCCAGGGCCGTGTGGTTTTCTTGACCTGCTCATGCCCCACACGCCCCACGCGGCTGACGTGGGCGATGTCGGCATCCACCGCCGCCCAGTGCCAGGCTTCGGCGTTGTTCATGATTTCGGCGCGCACTACAAAGGATTTCGGTTGACCGTGCAGCTGGTAATGGATGGTGTAGATTTTTGCGGTACTCATGTTGCCTCCCTGTCTTGTTATAAATGGATAGGGCGGCGTTCAAAAAGGTTCACTCAAAATGACAAGGTGCACGCTGGCGCGGCATAGTGACGCCTCTGCCACGCGCCCAAGGAATGTGCCATGCCCCACCTGACCCACAGCCAGCGCTACCTGCAGCGCCTGGGTTATGACGCGCCGCCACCGCCTACCCTGCAGACCTTGCAGGCGCTGCAACTGCGCCATGTGTGTACCTTTGCGTTCGAGAGCCTGTCGACCTTGATGCACCTGCCGGTGCCGATCGACCTGGCCAGCGTCGAGCAGAAAGTGTTGTTCGAAGGGCGTGGTGGCTATTGCTATGAGCTGAACCAGATGTTCCTGGCGCTGTTGCAGGAGCTGGGCTTCGAGGCACGGGGCATTACCGGTTGGGTGGTGATGGGCGGGCCGCCGGACGTGCGCACCGGGCGTACCCATCGCCTGAGCCTGGTGACCCTGGACGGCGTTAGCTATATCACCGACGTCGGCTTTGGCGGCATGGTGCCCAGCAGCCCGCTGCGGCTGGACACCGAAGCGCCGCAAGCCACCGCCCACGAACCCTATCGCCTGACCCACCATGAGGGGCAGTACACGCTGTGGGCCCAGGTCGCCGAGGAGTGGCGTGGCCTGTATGTGTTTGACCTGCAAGAGCAGGTGGCGATCGACTATGAAATCGGCAACTGGTACGTCTCCACACACCCGGGCTCGACATTCGTGGGCCAGTTGAAGGCTGCGCTGCTGGCGCCGGGCAAACGCTATACCTTGAATAATACGAACTACGCGGTCCATTCCCTCGACCAGCCCAGCGAAAAGCGCACCCTGGACAGCGCCGATGAACTGCTGGCGTTGCTCGGCGACACCTTTGGCCTGCGTGTGGCGCAACTGCCTGCGCTGCGCACCGCCCTCGAAGGCCTGTTGCAGGCCTGATCACCCGATGAGGGGGCAGGGTGGCTGGCCGCCCAAGCCCCCCTTTGTGTCCCCCAAAACCCTCAACGCCGCGAGACGGCTGCCTTAGTGTGGACTGCACTTTCCACCGTATAAGAAGAGAGGGTGGCCATGCGCCGCATCGCGTTACTGTTGGCTCTGCTCGGCCTGCTGACGGCCTGTGACGATAAACCCAAACCCCGCCCTGATAGTGCCTCCGCTGCCACCGCCATGCCCGCCGACCCAGCGCTGGCCCAGGTCTACGACACCAGTTGCAAGCTGTGCCACGCCAACCCGGCGTCCGGCGCGCCGTTGACCGGCGATCGCAGCGCCTGGAGCCCGCGTGTGGCCCAGGGCGCGGACACCCTGCTGGACCACAGCATCAACGGCTACAACGGCATGCCGCCGATGGGCCTGTGCATGCAGTGTTCCGAAGAGCAGTTCCTGGCGCTGATCAGCTTTATGTCCGGTACTCAAATCCAACAATAAGAAGGGGTGGTGGATGACGCTTTCACGGCGGCAACTCTTGCAACGGTCGGCGGCGGCCGGCGCCTTTCTGGCGCTGACCAGCAACCCGGTGCTGGCCCAATTGGCGCGTGTGCCACGGCTGATTCCGTGGCGTAACTGGTCGGGAGCGCAGACCTGCCTGCCCTTGGCGCGCCTGGCGCCGAAGGACCTGGATGAGCTGGTGCAGGTGATACGCCAGGCGCCGGGCACTGTCCGGCCGGTGGGATCGGCCCATTCGTTCAGCGCGCTGGTGCCAACCGACGGCACGCTGCTGTCCCTGAGCTATTTCAACGGGCTGCTCGACCATGATCCCGCCACGTTGCAGGCTACTTTTGCGGCCGGTACGCCGATGTCGCGCATGGGGCCGGCGCTGAAGGCGGTGGGGCAGGCGCTGCCGAACATGGCCGATATCGATTACCAGACCCTGGCCGGGGCGATTTCCACCTCCACCCATGGCACGGGCGTGGGCTTCACCTCGTATTCCGGTTGCGTCACTGGCATGCAACTGGTGACGGCCCAGGGCGACGTGCTCGATTGCGACGCCGAACATCATCCCGAGGTGTTCAGTGCAGCCCGGGTGTCCCTTGGCACCCTGGGCGTGGCCACCCGCATCCGCTCGCAGAACCGCGCGCCGTACCGACTGCGGGAACGCCAGTGGATCGCCAAGACCGAAGAACTGTTGGAAGACGTCGAGAAGAACACCCGGGAAAACCAGCACTGGGAAATGCTGGTGGTCACCCATTCCGACTACGCCTTGTCCATCGCGCTCAATGAAACCACCGACCCCGAGACGCCGCCCATCGACCCGGCCGAGGCAGGCGGCAATGAGTTCGTGACCATCATCGAGAAGCTCGACAAGTACGCCAGCGACTTCCCTGACACCCGCCGCACCTTGCTCAACAGCCTGCGGTTCTTTGCCAGTTTCCAGGACCGGGTGGCCGAGTCGTTCCAGGTGTACGCCAATGTGCGCAATGTGCGCTTCAACGAAATGGAGTACTCGGTGCCTGCTGAACATGGCCCGGCGTGCCTGCGGGAAATCCTCAAGCTGATCAACGACAAGGACCTGCGCACCTGGTTTCCCATCGAGTACCGCTACGTCAAGGCCGACAATATCCCCTTGAGCATGTTCGAAGGCCGCGACAGCTGCTCGATCTCCGTGCACCAGCACTATGCGATGGACCATCACAACTTCTTTGCCGCCGTGGAGCCGATTTTCTGGAAGTACGCCGGGCGCCCGCACTGGGGCAAGTTGCACACCCTCAACGCCCGCACCTTGCAGCCGCTGTACCCGCGCTGGGACGAATTCACCCGGGTGCGCCGCGAGCTGGACCCCAGCGGCAAATTCCTCAATGCACACCTGTCATCCATCCTGGGAGTGGCCTGATGAAGCGTCGACATTTTGTACTGGGCAGCGCCGCTGTGCTGGCAGCCGGCGCCTGGTTGCTGCGCCCGAGTGATCGCGGCGGGCCTTACAACGAGTATTTCCGCACCCTCAATGCCGAACTCAAGGCCCACGGGCCGATGCGCCCGGTGATGCTGATCGACCTCGACCGCCTGGACCACAACATCGACGTGGTGATGCAGTCGGTGAAGCGCGGCGGCAAGCACCTGCGGCTGGTGGAGAAGTCCTTGCCGTCGCCGGGGCTGCTGGCGTACATCGCCAAGCGCGCGGGGACGCAGCGCTTGATGTCGTTTCACCAGCCATTTCTGAACCATGACGCCCAGGTGTTTCCCGAGGCCGATATCCTGATCGGCAAGCCGCTGCCGGTGCGGTCGGCCGAGCTGTTTTATCAAACCCACAGGGGCACGTTCGACCCTGCGCGGCAGTTGCAGTGGTTGCTGGATACGCCGCAGCGCCTCCAGCAGTACCTGGGTTTGGCGCAGGGCTTGGGCACGCGCTTGCAGGTCAATATCGAGCTGGACGTGGGGTTGCACCGTGGCGGAATCAGCGATAACGCCGTGCTGGGGCAGATGCTTACGCTGATCGGCGCCCACCCGCAGCACCTGGCATTTGCCGGTTTCATGGGCTACGACCCGTTCGTGGGCATGGGCGTGCCGGGGATTCTCGGTTCGCCCCAGGCATTGTTCGAGCAGGTGATGCAACGCTACAACGGCTATGTCGATTTCACCCGCCAGCACGTCACCGGGCTGTGGAGGGAAGGGCTGACCTTGAACACCGCCGGCAGCCCGAGCTATCGCATTCATGAGCAAGAGCGCTTGAGCACGGAAGTGTCGGTGGGCACGGCGTTGCTCAAGCCTACCCATTACGACCTGGCGTCCCTCAGCGAGCACGTGCCCGCCGCGTTTATCGCCACGCCGGTATTAAAAAGCACCGGGCCGGTGAACATCCCGGCGCTGGATGGCAAGTCGCGGGTGTTCTCGTGGTGGGACCCGAACCAGCGCAGCACGTTTTTTATCTATGGCGGCAACTGGATGGCCGAATTCGAATCGCCCCAGGGGCTGCAAAGCAACGACCTGTACGGGCGCAGTTCGAACCAGGAAATGGTCAACGGCTCGCCGTCGGTGGGTTTGAATGTCGAGGACCAGGTGTTCCTGCGGCCCACCCAGAGTGAGTTCGTGCTGCTGCAGTTTGGTGATTTGCTCGCGGTACGTGGCGGCAAGATCGTCGACACCTGGCCCGTCTACACCTGACGAAACGCGGTAAAAATGTGGGAGCGGGCTTGCCCGCGATGCAGGCACCGAGGTGTGTCAGTCACACCTCGGTGATGCCATCGCAGGCAAGCCAGCTCCCACATTTTACAGGGCAAACGGAATCGTCAGCTTCGCCCACAACATGTCGCCTTCCGGGCGGTTCTTCACGTCGAATTCCTTGGCCCAACGGACCTCCGCACTGGCGTATTTGAGAAAGGTGAAATACACCGCAGGACCGATCGCAAACACCTGCCCGCGCACGCCGTCGTTCACGTCCTCGCCGAAGATGTTGACCACCGTGCGCCCGTACTGCTTATCGTCGGTGGTCTGCTTGAGGTAGTAGCCGTTGACCCCCAGGCTCAGGTTGTCGGTCACTTTGTAGCTGGCCGAATAATCGAAGTGGAAGATCTGCCCGGAGCGGTAGTCGGTGTCGTGGTTCTCTTCGTTGAAGCTGTAGGTGGTCTTGATCGACAGCTCCGTGCGCGCGTTGGGCATCCAGGTGGCCGAGACCAGCGGCTTGTAGGTGTAGAAGTTATTGCTGGTATTGGCCAGGCGCGTGGCGTCGTATTCGCCGGTGGGCAGGGTGATTTCCACGGCAGCCGCCAGGGTCAGGTCCTTGCCCATGTCCCACAGGATGATCGGCGCGACGGTGGTGTCACCCATGCTTTCGCGGGTGTCAGACATGCCGAACAACGACACCTGCTGCTTGAGGTAGGGCTGCGCGATGTAGCCACCCAGCCGCCCGCCGAAGATGCGCACCGGGCTCAGGTAATCCAGGCGCGGGATGATGGCGTCGGACTTGATGCGCACGTCCGGCACCTTGCCGCCCAGGGAGCTGATGTCCAGTTTGCGCGCCTCGTAGTGGTTGTAATACAGGTTGAAGGCGAACATATGGTCCGGCAGGTTGTTCACGTCCAGGGGCAGGATGTAGAAGCCATCGGTGCCGGGGCCGATGTTGTCGACGCCGCCTTCGGTGGCCAGGGCCGGCAGGCTGATCAGGCTTAACAGCGCAACATGCAGGGGGTGAAACGCACGGGTGGGGTTCATGTCTGGCCTCTTTATTATTGTTAGGGCACCGCAGGCCATAGAAATAAGCCCTCGGCGCGCAGTGAGGCAGGGTTTTGGAGGACAGATAGGGGGACTTTGCCGGACAGGTTTCACTCAGTATGCAACGACTCTTGCAAGCGCCTATGATTGTCAGAATGTTTCTAAAACAAGAACTGAAGCACTCAGTCAGGAACCCGTGATCCATGCAAAGGAAAGCCGTTGACCCACAATTCGAGCTGGCGCTCGTGTCGCCGTTCCTGTTGCAGACCCTTGGGCAGGTGGTGGCGCAGAATGGCGCCAGTGCCGAAGCGCTGTGCCGTGGCCTGGGCTTTACCCTGGCCGACCTGGATGACCCAGCCCAACGCATTTCCTATCGCCAAGCGGTAGCAATGATCCAGCGCGCGCTCAAAGTGCTGCCCGACCAGGGCCTGGGCCTGTGTGTGGGGCACCAGAACGTGCTGGGCACCCTCGGCTTGCTCGGCCATGTGATTTCCCTGTGCAAGACCCTGCGCGACGCCTTCGCCATCGGCGAGCGCCACCAGCACACCTCCGGCGGCATCGCCACCACCCGCACCCATGAGAGCGCTCATGAAGTGTTTATCGACGTGGAATGCCTGCTGCCCTACGCCGACGTGCAGGTGTTTGCTGCTGAAGAGTTCTTCGCCAGCATCATGGTGTACGGCCGAGCACTGGTAGGGGCAGACTTCATGCCGTTGCGGGTGGAGTTCATGCACGCCGCGCCGCCTTATGCAACGGAGTACCAGCGCCTGCTCGGCGATGACGTGCGCTTCGGCTGCCTGCACAACCGCATGGTGCTGGCGCCGCACTGGATGGACGTGCGCTTGCCCAATCACCATGCCTTGGCGTTGCGCCAGGCCTTGGAATTACTTGAGCTGGAAAGTGCGCAGTTGCACCAGAAGATGGACCTGATCCAGGCCGTGGAACGCGCCATCTCCCGCGACCTGCAAGGCAGCCAGTTGGAGAAGGTCGCCAGCGACCTGAACATGAGCGGCCGCACCCTGCGCCGGCGCCTGACCGAGCACGGGTTGACCTTCGAAGGCCTGCTGGAACAGGTACGGCGTGCGCGCACCATGGGCTTGCTGGGCAACCCGGGGTTGTCGATCGAGCGGATTACCGAAGAGGTTGGCTACAGCGATGTGCGCAGCTTTCGGCGGGCGTTCAAGCGCTGGACGGGGGTGAGCCCCAGTGCGTTTCGCGGGGAGGGAGGAGGGCTGGCGTAGTCCTTCGGGTGGTCCCGTTGCGGACGCCGGCCTAGAGCGGTTTCAGGAGGTTGACGAGTTGGCGGGGCGAGCGCGCAAAGGTTTGCTTTTTGGCGAATCAAAAAGCGCGCCGATCGCTTGACGCGCCCGCGACAGCCGGCTCATTACCGTACCGATCGGCAGGTCGAGCATCTCGGCCGCCTCCTTGTAGCTGAAGCGCTCGACGCCCACCAGCAGCATGACTTCGCGCTGGCCGTCGGGGAGTTTTTCCACGGCTTCGATGATTTGCCGGTGCATCAGGTCCGATTCCGGGTTGGGTGCCTCGGGGTCACTGACGGTTTCCAGGAGTTCGTCGTTCCAATCCATACGCGAACGGCTGCGCACCTTGCGTGAACGCAGTTCGTTGATCCAGGTGGAATGGACAATCGAAAACATCCAGCTCAGTACCGAGGTGTCGGGCTGCAGCTGATGGGAGCGTTCCAGCGCACGCACGCAGGCGAGCTGAACCAGGTCTTCGGCATCGTGCTTGTCGCCGGAAATGCGCAACGCGAATGCCCACAGGCGTGGCAGCAGTTCTGGAAGCAGTGCGGGTAAGTCAGCACCGGTGATCGACATATTTCCTCTTTTTATTTCTTGATGCCTAAAATGGTGCGGTCAGGCTACGAGGTCGATACCGTAGCGGATGCCTGTGTCGCGGCGTCCTTTTTGCGGTGCTG
>Ga0157375_10000634_pt1 | contig 31217 bp, 29 predicted proteins | sample M35metaG_FD_115311 | JGI IMG/M metagenome (GOLD analysis project Ga0157375, IMG submission 115311) | Miscanthus rhizosphere microbial communities from Kellogg Biological Station, Michigan, USA - M3-5 metaG | ecosystem: Host-associated > Plants > Roots > Rhizosphere > Soil | place: USA: Michigan... | reverse complement strand
TATCGATTGTACGAGACGTGTCCGTTCAATTAGGGTCATTGCGGCAAGTTAATAGCTTTTAAGCGTTAGCATGTTAATTCTGAAATATTAAATAAAAAACTATGCGTAAATATACTTAGTCCCTATATCTACTATGCGACATGCATCCTAAGGAGTATCCGCCTCTTCTTTCAGCTCATCCTCTTTTTTACCGTGACCAAGATGAACGTTCGGTTTATCTTGCGTACCCGTAATAGTCATCGGGATGCCGAATATACCAAATGGCGGCAAACCTAATCTAAACTTTAGGTTCATGTTACCATTAAAGTCTACCTGCCCTTCAAACCTTGGCCTGAAACCGGCTACGCGCATTTTGGTCCGTTCGATAGTTATAATGTTGTTGGCGATCGAGGTTTTGATATCCACTTTGGATACGTCCGATGGTTTGGCCAAGCTATCGTGTCCGGTCTGTTTGCCTACTGCCCCGAATAGTTTAAAGCCTTTTAATTTGATCTGTTTCAAAGTCAGCACGCCGCCACCTTTTAACGATGGATATACAGGACGCATATTGCTGTTTAGCTTGCCGCTCAATTGATAATCTAATCCTACTATACCTTCGGCACTCTTGGCTGACGAGGCCATATCATGAAATAGTTTTATCTGATTATAAGCTTTTTTGATGTCAAACTCCTGCGCGCTAATGTGGTAATCAAAATAAGCCCTCTGTGGATTTAAGCTACCATAGGTTGCATCCATCACCACAGGCGCACCTATCAGGTTAAAGCCTGCTTGTTTTAAAATGATCTGCCCTTTATCGATGATCATTTGTCCCTTCACATCATTTATATCCATACCGTTGTATTTCACCTTTTTCACATCGGCTGTAAAATTGAGGTTCAGGTTGGTTGGCACAAGGATAACGCCTGTTGAAGAAGTGGCAGGTGCAGTAGCAGTTGTTGATGGTGCCGGGCCATCGGCAAAGGCCATAAAATCGTCTGCTACAATCAGACCGCTTTTCAGGTTGAAGTTGCCCTGCAAAGCTGAATTCGGTTTCATAGCGTAGTTAATCACATTGGATAATGCCCCATCCATCATAATAACCGACTTGCCGTAATTTGCCGTGAAGGCATCAAAATTCATTTTATCCTGCTTAAAGCTAAATAATCCGGTCTTGATGATGAATAGTTTTGGGAACAGGTCTGAACTTAAGGCCAGGTTCTTTACCCTCATAGTACCCGAATTAAACAGTTGGTCATAACGCCCCGCTGTGGCATCGCTTTGTTTGCCCTTCAGCGTGAAGTTGGTGTTGATGAGACCATTTACATTATAGCCCTTCAGTGCAAACACCTTGTATATTTTGCCAATATCCAAAGTGCCGTGCGAACTGATATTGTATTGCAGATCGGCAAAGTTTTTCAGGTCGGCTTTCAGTACGAATGGCTGCCCTTCAAAATTTAATGATACCGGCTTGATAAACAACTGCATACCATTAAGCGTACCTGTTGTATTGATAATATTGGCGCTGATCTGCAGGTTCTGGATAGGATGAGGGTAATATTTGGTTTGCACATAACCATTATTCAGGTTGATGGAAGCTTTGGTAACAGGATATATCTTTCGTGCCGGAATGTATTTCCCTTTGGTATTCACGTCAATGTTCAGGTCACCACGCACATCGGCGCTATCGATCGGGTATAATTGCTTCAGATCATCCAGGTGGAATTTCGATTGCAGGGCGCCATCCATCGCCAAACCATCTGCATTGCTCAGTTTAAAATAGCCCTTGATAAAATTGGTCAAAGCCGATGCATTCAGATTGGTGAGCTCCATCGAGGCATGTTTGATATTGTTATCCGGGCAGTTAGCATTCAAATCGAAACCGATATTGGTTACCGCACCGGTCATCTTTTCATACTTTACATAGCCGTTTTTAAATGACGATTTCAGGCTAAACTTAGGTATGCTGGTCACGACTGTATCCACATGCCTCAACCCTTGTTTTTGTACACCTGTGCTATAAATACCATCGGCCAGCAAATGGAGTGCATAGCGGCCCTTCAGATCTACTGACTTTACCCCAAACGCCCGGTTCCATTTCTCCAGGTCTATCTCGGTATTCACCCTCGCAAATATTTTGGGCGACCGCAAGCCGTTGATGCTGAACTTCGAATCAAAATGATCCTGACCTATCCTGAAATGCAGCGAATCTATACTGAATGACAGCTTATTCGGATCAAGATTGGGTATTTTTGCGTTCATATCCAGATACAGGTCCTGCACCGGGAAGGGCGCTTTATTGTTAGAGATATAGCCGTTTTTCGCCTTCATGCTGAAGGTAAAATCAGGCTTCTGATTTTTTGCGGCAACGTACGGACCGGTTAGTTGTACCTGTATCACACCTGTCCCATTCAGCTCAGTACCCTTTACCCATTTTACATATTCGGGGGGCAGGGCAGTAAAAATATCGCTCAAGTCGCTCTGGTGCGATGTGAACCTGAAATCCATGTCATAACCATCCTTTATGAAGGCGAAGCGACCCTTAAACTGCACCGGAAGCTTATTGATCTTCAGATCATTCTTCTGAAATTCAAACGCTAGTGACTTGGTGTTGATACTCGTCACCAGGTCGGCATTAATCACTTTGTTGGCAACATAGGTCTGGTTATCGTAAATAAAATCCGTAGACCCTACCTGCAAATGGGAAGACAGGTCGAATATGTTTTTGGTAAAGTCGCCGCTGCCCTTGTAATTAAAGTCGCGGGCGTCAATCAACGTTGGGATAGAAAGGTCGTCATACACCAGGTGGCTCTTTTCAATAACGATCTGCTCGATTCCGAGGGAAGCACTAGCCGTGTCTGTCTTTGATTTATCGTTTTGCGCCGGGGCCTTATAAACGAGGTAATTGGCTTTGCCCGAGCTATCCACCTCGATATTAATAAAGGCATCGCTCAGGTATATTTTACTGATTTGTATTTTGGTTTTGAGCAGCGAGGTCAGGTCGAGCGCAAAAGAAATATCCTTTGCCGAAACCAGTGTATCCTGTTGAAATGGCGCACTACCTTTCAGAGAAAAATCCTCCAGGGTCAACGTAAGCTCCGGGAAGCGTTTGAAGAATGAAAGACTGGTGCCCGAGAACTCAACTTTGCCATTTAAGCTCTGATTAGCCAGTTGTTTTATTTTATTGGTTATGGTTTTTGGAAAAAGTAACGGCAGCAAAAACATCAGCAGCAAAATACTTCCGATGGCAATCCCGCTTATTTTCAGGGTCTTAAATAATATCTTCTTAAATGGCATCGTCATAAATCAGTCGCAGATCAAAGGCGTATGAATATAAAAATAAATAGAACGTGTTGTATGTTAAATTATTGGGAGGGGGTTAAAGGGGAAGGCGAAATCTAAGGTAAAAGGGTTTATTTAAGAATGACCGGAATTTGGGGTAATTCAGAAATTCAACGAATTCAGGTTCACACGGCGGCTGGCTGGTATCCACAGTTAATTGAATAAAACACCAACTCTTTACATAAGGATAAGCACTACTTTCAAGGTTGTAGTTTGTTATGGGAACGAACAATTGTTTGTTAATAAGACAATGAATACGCTAACTAGATGTCTCAGCTTGCTCATTAATTTGTATCATTAATAAACAATTGCACGCAACCCTACCTTACGCCGGGTTTGGAAAGGTGAAAACCCAAAAATTGGCTATAATAAATTCAGATAACCTCAGTTTTTGCTATAAATACTTGTCCCTAAACTGTTGTTTGGAATCCTTGTAACTACTCACGGCACCAACCTTGTTCATAATCCAAATATAGCACCAGGCCATATCCAGCTGATAGGATTTGAAGCCGCTTCGGGCGCTTTTAGGATATAGGTGATGATTGTTGTGCCATTCGCCTGCAACAAATCCAGGCCACAACTGATTTACTGATTTATCATTGCTGTTATAATCAATACCCTCACGCTGTTTGTCTTTTCCTTTGGCATGACCATCGTAATTAAAAGTACGCACACCAACAGCCCAGAATCCAGCCGCACCAAATAGGGTACAAGCAAGCGCATGCCCGCCGATCAGGAAAAATACCGTGTACCAAAACGCCCAGTTTAACACCCATGAAAGTATTGACCGTAATGGGTGGGCATATGAACCTCATTTTTGATACTGACGGTAAGTATTGGCTTTTACCCCCGTATGGCACATCAATTTCTTCACTCTTGCATAATCTGCTTCGCATAAGTTTTTAGCGATTGGTTGGTGGTTCACATCTGCCAAAAAACAGTACAAGAAACCGGCCTGTGCATTGTAAGGATCACCGGGCTGATCTGATTTTGCATGATGAACATGATGCGAGATAACGTATATCTCCTCGGGTATTACATTGATAGTTAGATTTTGTGTAAAAAATCGCCAGAATGCATTCCTGAACTTATAAGCGCCATGTGTGCAATAGCGGTGATGCCATACCGTACCATGCGTGCCCATAATAACCATACTGTACAGAAAAGCGTAAAGCAACAATAGTGGGGTAAAGAATTTGAAAAGGAAGAGTAGAAAAAAGGGCACAAAACACAGCACTTTAAGCCAGCTAAAAAAGGGCAACCAGTTTTTCTTTGTCTTAAAGATATTCAGCCTGCTAAAAAATTCCCGAAAAACCTGTTTACTCAACGGCTTAATTAATTCTCCCTGCGCATTTTTCCAGCCATAGGCCGGAGCTTGCAAAACATTATCTATAAATGCCATAAACTATCGTTGTCTTTTGGGGTTAAAGGCAATAATATAGTTCAACTGACCATCAAGTATACTTTTAGTATCTATCAGTGCCTCTTCTTTGCTTAGAGATTGATGTAACTCTGATTTTAACATGTGAAATAATTGCAGAAGAATTTCAGGCGGCACTTTATTGGTTACTGTGGGATAATAATCCTTCTTTATCTGCTCTTGCGCGCTTTTTGTTACAAGGCACAATGTCCATTTATCTTCTGCTTTAAAACCGTGTTCTTTCGCTTCATTCATTAAGTCGTACATGTAGGCACGCGCTTCTCTTTCTACTGTCTGGTGCATTCTATTAGTTTTAGGGGTGTTGTTTTTATCAATAGTTTATAATTCGAACTGTAAGGAATAAAGTCAGGATGGTGAAACTCGGTTATCCGCCTGCAATTTCATCTTAAATTTAAATGAAACGCATACCTGCGGAATACAGCAAATGAAGCCGGTGTTGCATTGTATACGCAATAAATGCTGATATATGTTGTGCTTTGCATGCCTGTTTTGGTCAACTGCTTAAAAATCACCGCAATTATTCAGGCAAAATCTAAGATGGTGGTTTGGAAGGACTTTATAAATGTAAATACAATTATTGTAATTTCGACATTTTATCTACTATAAGTTTCTGAAATATCACGCTATAATTCTATAATCGGTCTCGTGTCACAGTTATTTAACTCCTTATCTGCTGATTTGTTGCCCTCGCTTGGTTTCTGGTTAAAATAAAGTGAAAGTTTTTCTCCCCTAATTAAAACTAATTTTATTAAGTAAAAATATACCGGCATTAAAGCCTACCTTGCAGGCTTATTTAAAAACAATATAATGCAAAAAGAAGGAACAGTGAAGTTTTTCAACAACCAGAAAGGTTTTGGATTTATTTCACAAACTGACACAAGAACTGATGTTTTTGTTCATTCAACCGGTCTAATCGACAACATTCGCGAAAACGACCAGGTACAATTTGATGTGGAAGAAGGCAAAAAAGGTCTTAACGCAATAAATGTGAGAGTAATCTAATTAATCACAATTAGATAATCGCTTAAGCACCCCGGGTACTACATCGGGGTGCTTTTGTTTTAAATATTATTTACCCCAACCCATTATATGGTAAAATCAAAAGCAACCGTTTTTAGAGCATGCGCATGTTGATCTTACTATTCTCACCGGAGATTTTCTCCGTTATCCCCCCTCTGCGTTACCAGCCTTTTTAATCATCGTTCTTGCTTCCTTTGCACTAATGGTACCTAATGGTTTAAAGTCCTTTTTTTCGGTACGGTTATAGTTAACAAAAAATTGCTCCAGTTCAGTAATGAGCTTCCCTGGCAGGTCGGCAAGATCATTGATTTCGCTGTAAACCAGGGATAATTTTGGAATAGCAATAAAACGGTCATTGCGGATCATCCCCTTCTTTGATTCCTGTTTGGCCATAATACAGCCGATGATGCGGCACTCCATAATGCAGCCCGGAAAGCTGTGAAACTCCGATATCACAATAACATCAAGCGGGTCGCCATCGCTGCCCTCTGTGTCGGGAATAAACCCGAAATCGTAAGGGAACACCATGCCTGTCGGCATAATTTTAGCCAGGCAATATCCATGCAATTTGGCTTCATAATCATATTTCAGTACCGAACCTCTTGGAGTTTCAACTACTACCGTAAATGTTTTCATGTATGTATTATAACGTAACATAATGTTAACACGCAATTATTTTGATTTGTGCTGATGAGGCGCCAATTTTTCTATCTGATCCCTGTGTTAAATTAACTCTCTAATTTTTTTCAAATAAATTTGCGTAGCCAATTGACTACATTTATATTTGTAGTCAAATAGCTACATAATGAATTTAAGACGAGACGTATTTCAAGCCATAGCCGACCCGACCAGGAGGGCCATTTTGCTGCTGCTAGCTTCGCAATCGCTTACTGCCGGGGCTATTGCGGCAAACTTTGATACTGCCAGGCCCACGGTTTCAAAACACCTGCAGATACTCACCGAATGCGAGTTGCTTAATCAGGAACAAACCGGCAGGGAAATTCACTATCATATCAATGCGAAAAAAATGAAAGAAGTAGCAGACTTTATCGAGCCGTTCCGCCAGATGTGGGATGACCGTTTTAATAAACTGGAAGCCATCATGAAGAATTATAAACCAAATAAGTAAAGACATCATGGAACTAAAGACAAAAATCAACGCTGAAGACGGCAAACAGGAAATGGTGATAACCAGGGAATTCAACTTGCCTGTGGATTTACTTTTTAAAGCCTTTTCGGAGCCTGAACTGATTGAACAATGGATGGGCACCAAAGTGCTGAAGTTTGAGGGCAAAAGGCACGGCAGTTACCAGATTGAGACAAAAGATCCTAAAGGGAATGTGGCATTTAAGGCCGATGGTGTGATCCATGAATTTAAACCAAACCAGAAAATCACCCGGACGTTTGAAATGGACAACACACCCTTTGGCGTGCAGCTGGAGATATGTGTATTTGAACCAGTTACTGACGATACCTGCAAACTGAATATGCATGTGATCTATGAATCGGTTGCGCAACGTGATGAGGTGCTGAAGTTACCATTTGCACAAGGCATTAACTGGGCGCATAATCGCTTAGAGGAGATTGTCAGCAAACTAAAATAACACACTATGACAAACGGAAAGCCAGATAATACCGCAGTCAGAACAGCTTTATGGCGGGCATTGCATGTTCAAGTGGATGCAAAACCATATGTAATTGAGGATGAGGTTGGACTAAAATTGGTCGCACCGGACGGTGATTGGCAGGAACGTCCGGATATGAAGTACACCAAACGTCTTCGCGCCTCTATAGTAGGCCGTGCCCGTTTTGTCGAGGACTTGATTATTGAACAACATGAGCAAGGAGTTGACCAATATATTATTCTTGGTGCAGGGCTTGATACCTTTGCCCAGCGTAGGCCCGACATTGCATCTAAACTTCAGATCTTTGAAATTGACCAGCCCGATACAATAGCCTGGAAACAGCAGCGGTTGACAGACCTTGGTTTTGGAGTTCCCCAATATTTGCATTTTGTGCCGGTTGATTTTGAAATTTCTTCCTGGTGGGAGCAATTGCTTAAGGTGGGATTTGATATCAATAAACCTGCTGTTATAGCCTGCACCGGCGTTAGCCTTTATCTTACAAAAGAAGCCATTATTGCCACACTCAATCAAATTGCGACACTTGCGCCCGGTTCAAAACTGGCCATGACATTTTATTTACCGGTAGAACTGCTTGATGAAGAAGACAAACCTATGCAGGAAATGGCGGAGAAAGGCGCGCGTGCGGCAGGTACCCCGTTCGTTAGTTTTTTTGCACCAAACGAGGTATTGGCAATGGCTAAGAATGCTGGTTTTAAGGATGCAAAAACAATATCAACCAGAGACATAGAGCGGTATTATTTTAAAGACAGAGCCGATGGTCTTGTGCCCGCAAGCGGAGAAGTATTCTTAGTTGCAACGACATAAATCACCAATTAAATCGATACGTTATGACAGAGAAGAGCAAAACAATTTGGTATTGGATAGTTACAGGAATATTATCCTTTTGCCTTTTTTCGGGCGGATTGGCTCAGGCCTTACAAGTACAAGGGGTAGTACAGGGTTTTAAACCGCTCGGATATCCCACTTACTTTATTTCGCTCATAGGTATTTGGAAGATGCTGGGCATCATTGCCATACTGGCCCCGAAATTTAAATTACTTAAAGAATGGGCCTATGCAGGCATATTTTTTACCATGACCGGCGCGGTAATTTCGCATATCGTCAGCAATGATATTCATCCACAAATAATAGCGCCTATTTTATTCTCTATTTTTACTGTGCTATCCTGGTACTTGAGACCCGAGAGCAGGAAAATTTCCCTGGCTTATTAATAAATGCAAAGTATGAGCACTAAAAAGAATTTATCGCCCCAGCAATGTTTCGAATTGTTTCAGATATTAAAGACTCGTTTTGAGAAAAACAGGAACCGTCATAAAGGCATTGAATGGGCCAACGTACAGGCAAAACTGGAGGCTGATACAGAAAAACTATGGTCAGTCCATGAAATGGAAAGAACTGGCGGCGAACCCGACGTTATTGGCCAGGATGCAAAAACAGGCGAATACCTTTTTTATGATTGTTCGGCAGAAAGTCCTAAAGGGCGCAGAAGTCTTTGCTATGACCGCGGGGCACTCGAATCAAGGAAAGAATTTAAACCGGAAAACAGCGCTATTGATATGGCGGCTGCGATGGGCATCGAAATCCTGACAGAGGATCAATACCGGGGCCTGCAGCAACTTGGCAATTTTGATCTGAAAACGTCAAGCTGGATAAAAACACCCGGCAATATCAGAAAACTGGGCGGGGCCATCTTTTGCGACCGCCGGTACGACACCGTTTTTGTTTATCATAACGGGGCAGAATCCTATTATGCAGCCAGGGGCTTCCGTGGCTCTTTGCGGGTTTGATGCGGGTGCGACTATTGGTAAATAATTTTAATTTTACGCTACATTAAAACCTGCTATCATGAATCCCAAAGTTGATTGGTTTTTCGATAAAGATACCCAGTGGAAGGAAGAATACGAGAAGCTGAGATTGATTTGCCTTGACTGCGGGCTGACCGAAGAATTAAAATGGGGCTGTCCTTGCTATACTTTTCAGAAAAACAACATCGTGCTGATACACGGATTTAAAGAATACTGCGCACTTTTGCTTTTCAAAGGCGCTTTGTTAAATGATGCCAACGGTATCCTGATCCAGCAGACCGAGAACGTACAATCGGCGCGACAGGTACGGTTCACTTCTGCTAAGGAGATAACGAAGCTTGAGCCAGTCCTAAAAGCCTATATTCATGAAGCCATTGAGGTGGAAAAAGCTGGTTTAAAAGTGGCGCTTAAAAAGACTTCAGACTTCACCATCCCTGAAGAATTTGCAACCAAATTGGATGGGAACTCCACCCTGAAAGCCGCATTCGAAGCATTAACGCCAGGAAGGCAAAGGGGATACCTGTTTCACTTCTCGCAGCCTAAACAATCCAAGACCCGGGAGGCCAGGATTGAAAAATATATACCGCAAATTCTTAGCGGGAAGGGACTAGATGATTAGATCTATGGAATAGTTATATATTTCTCGCCGGAAATTATACCAGATCGGCTTGCTACGTTCGCCATTGGTACACCATCGCATACAAATGAAATTATCGGCTCTACCACAGGACTCGGGCCTTCAAGTTCAAGGAAATAGTTTACTGTAAGGATGTCTCCTGATTTAACATTTATGGTGTAAGTTTTATTTTGAGTCTGGGCATAGATATTTATTAATTTAACCCCAGACTGGTTGGTAATTGAGAAGTTATAAATTGTTAGCGTCGATGTGATATTGCTGACAACAATTTGTAATGGTTTTAGGGAGCTTTGAGGTGCTGGATTTGAATTTCTAGTACAAGCAATCAAAAAGCAACAGTTGATTAAAATTAAAAACATTATTTTTTTCATTGTCGTAACGCTTTCAATCAGTTACGTAATGATTTTAATTTTGGTTTCCTTTCGTTCAGTTACATCATTCCCTGAAACCACCCCGGCGTATTTACCTTTTATAACTGATGACCGTACTTTGAACATTGACATAAATGATCCGGCCGTTTTTGACACCGATTTCCAACCTCCCGAATTTTAAATTTATAAAAGATTGTAACGACATCTGCAATATGGCCGTCTTATGACCACGAAGCTACCATTCTTATTCGCGGTGAAAGATTCTACAGCGGTAAGCAACAATCTCGCTAACGCCGATGGCAGCTTTGTGTCTCAAAACTTAAAGACAATACGTATGTCATTAAAACGCAACAATCAGTTAAGATAATTAATACAAAAGTGTTATTTTTAAACCACTATGCTGAAATCACTACCTCAAACCGTAATCGCTGTATTAACCAATTACTATTCAGCTGTTTGGTTCACTTGCTGTAATGGTGACAATCAGCCGATGATTGCCCGGCTGTCGAGCATCAACATCATTGATAGCGAAACCATCTGCTGTTGTATCCCGGCGAAATTCGCTGCGGAGTTGCTGCCGGCGTTGGTTAAAAACAATGCTGTCGGGGTATTAGCGGCCTGCACTGAAACGTTAGATTCTTACCAGGTAAAGGGTTTTATCGAGAGTGTTCACCAATTACTACAAGAGGAAACCGCCAGAGAGAAAAATACGATCGGGTTATTTTCCAACGCGCTGATCAGGCAGGGATTTTCCGCCCCAAATCTTTACAACGCCTATGTGGATGATGAATTTGTCGCGGTTGTTATCAAAGTGGAAGATGTTTTTGACCAGGCGCCGAAACAAGGAACGGGATTTAAAATTAATGCATAAATGAGTATAACAAAAGATATGATTCCTGCTATGCAGAGCGTAGTTCCCAGTACGATGGCTACGGTTGCTGCTAATGGTATGCCGAATATAACCTATGTATCGCAGGTATTTTATGTGGACGATACCCATGTAGCCATCTCGTTCCAATACATGAATAAATCGTGGAAAAACCTCTCTGAGAATCCTAATCTTACTGTGATACTTACTCATCCCGCCACGATAAAAATGTGGAAAATGAACTTGGTATTCAAAGAGATCAAATACGATGGACCGGTTTTTGACAATATGGATATGCAACTAACGGCCATCGCCAGTATGTTCGGTGTTTCGGAGCGTTTTAAGCTAAAGGCCGTGCTGATCTGTGAAGTTTTGGGCATCAAAGTATTACATGATGGAAACTGAACATATCGCTGATTCGGTCATTGCAAATGAAAAAAGAAAGCCGAAATCGTCAAAACTTTCATATCTCGTAGCAACAAAAAGCAGGTTTTTATTTAATGAGGAGAGTCTTGTCCTAAAGAATGGTGACCCTGCTTTGTCAGTACATCAAAGGTTAAATTATTTAACTGTTTCACCTGCTCCATGGAACACGGTGTCTTATCCGAATTTTAGTTGACCACGGGTCTACTTGAATCCCAATACCATTGGATTCTTTGATTTTTAAAATCAGTTATTATTATTAAACCAAAAGTATTATTTTTAAATTACCATGCTAAAATCGCTGCCTCAAACCGTAATCGCTGTATTAACCAATTACTATTCGGCCGTTTGGTTATCTTGCTGTAATGGTGACAACCGGCCGCTGATCGCCCGGTTATCGAGCGTAAATATCATTGATAACGAAACCATATGCTGCTGTATCCCTGCTAAATTCGCTGGGGAACTTCTGTCGGTCCTGGTTAAAAACAATGCTGTCGCGGTATTAGCGGCCTGCACAGAAACGTTCGATTCTTACCAGGTGAAAGGGTTTATCGAAAGTGTATACAACCTGCCGGCTGAAGAAATTGCAGAACAAAAAAATATGCTTGAATTATTTTCCACCTCGCTGACCAGGCTGGGGCTTTCTGCGCCGTATTTCTTTAATGCTTATGTAGATGACGAATTTGTTGCGGTTGTGGTTAAGGTGAAAGATATTTTCAACCAGACGCCGAGACAAGGAACAGGATTTAAAATAAATGAATGAGATGAGAATAACAAGAGATATGATCCCTGCGATGCAGAGTGTAATCCCCAGTACGATGGCTACGGTTTCTGCCGATGGAATGCCAAATGTGACCTACGTATCGCAGGTATATTATGTAGACGATAGCCATGTAGCCATTTCGTTCCAGTACATGAATAAATCGTGGAAGAACCTTTCCGAGAACCCTAATATCACAATCATCCTTACTCATCCGGCCACGATAAAAATGTGGAAGATGGACCTGGTATTCAAAGAGATCAGATATGACGGGCCAGTTTTTGATAATATGGACATGCAATTAACCGCTATTGCTAGTATGTATAAGGTGTCGGAACATTTTTTGCTAAAAGCCATATTGATTTGCGAAGTTTTGGATATCAAAGTACTATTTAATGGAAACTGAGGATACTAATGATTCGGTAGTTGCGTCTGAAAAAAGAAAAACGGAGATTATCAGGCTCATATCGATCGAACTGAACAAACCTGTTGCATTAAAAGAAAAACTGAATAACATCCTTCATTTCCTTGATACTATCTTTGGCCTTAAGCATACCATGCTACTTCTGCCCGAGGATGAAAAATATTTAACCGTTTTTGCAAGCAGGGGTTATGGGGATAAAGGGCTGGGCGCAAGAGTAAATTTTGGAGAAGGGGTAATTGGCGTGGTTGCCAAGAGGAAAAAGAAGCTCCGTCTTAACAACATATCATGGCAAAAAGAGTACGTCCATGCGGCAATTGGGCCAGCTGCCCAAGCTATTGAAGTCGTCGGTTTGAAAAACGCTGAAAGCCAGGTTGCCATTCCGTTGCTTGCAGATGAAAAACTCATAGCGGTGTTGTCGGCCGAAAGTGAAGATTTGAATTTTTTCTGCCATGAAGACGAGGAGTTTTTAATGACACTGTCACAGATTATTGGTCTTTCCATTCAGAACACGCAAATAATAGAGGGCCTTGAAGCTACCGTAAAAGAACGAACTTACCACCTGGAAATGCAAAAGCAAAAACTGCAACATGCCAATTCGAGCAAAGACCGGCTTTTTTCCATTATCTCCCACGACCTTAGAAGCCCGGTGGCGGCACTTCAAAGTGTAAGTAAACTGATGCATCACTACATGAATGCAGACGACATGCCCTCTGCCATTAAAACGGCAGAGCGGGTGGCAAAATCAACCCAAAGCCTGAATGTGATGCTGGATAAGTTACTGACATGGTCATTAACGCAAACAGGGGATATTAAAATTGAAAAGGTGCCGGTAGATATTGCCTCTTTAATTAAAGAGGCCCTTGAGGTATATGAGGATGCCATGTTCTCCAAAAACATCGCCTGCAATTTTGACCACCAACCATGCCCTTACATAGTAACAGCTGATATGAATGCCTGCTTTACTATCTTTCATAATATTATATCTAACGCAGTTAAGTTCAGTTATAACAACGGACTCATCACTATTAGTATGCACCGGAATGATGATTATTTAAACGTGATTATTGCAGATAACGGGACAGGTATGCCAAAAGAAAAACTAGACTGTATCTTAACCAATTCTGTCAACATCAGCAGTAAGGGTACAGCCAACGAAAAGGGCACAGGCGTAGGCCTGGCAGCAAGCTTTTACATGGCGAAGTGTATAAATGCCATAATCGATATCAACAGCTCGCCCTCGTCGGGCACCAGGGTAAGTGTCAGCCTTCCTGTTTAATTTATTTTTTACAGTTGCGGGAAAGGGCCGGAAGATCAATCCCCAACCCTATCCAACCATTTTTTTATTTCGTCTTGCGCAGCTTCAATAACGGGTTTACCTGCACGATAATACATCTTCCACTTTTGATCTTTACTTTCATATACCGGATCGGTAAATACGCCGCCATTTAATTTCGCATCAAAATTTACTGTTGCTGAGTCTTCCAGAAACTCTTTCAGCCTGTTTCTGATCAATACCGCAGGGTCCGCCGGCAAGGCCGAACTTGCCGACCCGTCATTTGACACTTTATCGATAACCTTATTGACCAGATCAGAAGGCCTGGGTAATCTGAATCCGTGAGATTTACCCGCAAGGCGTTCTCTCCGGTATTTTTTATAGCTATTTATAAAAGTCTCGCTTTGCGTGTATTCTCTTAAAAGATTAACCAGCAGCCTGGTACATGACACCCGCACGCCGACCGGTAAGGCGCGAGCTCTGTCTACCAGTTCTTTATCAAACTGCACATAATCGGTTGATACCGCCCTGAACAAATAGTTATTGGCTGTTTCGGACGATACGCCGAATTGTGTGAGCACATTCTCCACGTTAAAAGCCATCAGGATGAATGCTACGATAATTAGTTTTGTTTTCATCATGTTTTGTTTTGATAATGAAAGCCCGCATTTTTCAATGCGGGCCCGTGATCAATTTTTGTAAGTAAACTTCACATGCGAGGTCACATTTGCGGTTCCAGGTTTTACAACCGTTTTATCGCCCTCTGATGGATAACCCTTGCTATCATAAGTATAACTGAAAGTATCCGTTTCAGTAAGGGTAGTCTGTGCATTATAAACGGTTTCCTTTACTTTGTTATGTACCGAGTTAAGTTCGAAAAATGTTTGTCCAAGTTCTGAACTGGTGGCGAGCGGATTTACTTTGTTATCATACTCGTAATTCCGTGTTTCGCTTATCTCGTAGCTACTGGTAACTGCCGACCAAGCGTATGTTTTTTGTGTAGCAACATCACTACCGTTATAAGTATAGGTGGTCTTCATATAAGCAATGTCGTTGCCTTGATACTTCACATATTGCATAGCCTCACTTAACTTGGTATTCTGGTAAGTAAATTTGGTATAGCCCACAACCGAGTTATCCGTTTTTGAAATATAATCCACTCTTATAAGCTGACTACCGTCATATATATAATTCATTGATCCGTCAGCCATTGCCGCACTAATCAATTTCTTTAGTGCGCTATAGGTGAGGGTGACGTTTGTTACTTCACCGTTTTCCCGGCTCTCAATTTTGCTGATAAGTCCATCTGCATTATAGTCAAATGCCGAATAAGCGCCGGTACTTTCCTCTATTTTCGTTATCTGGCGTGAGCCGGTTGTTGGTGGTGTTGGTGTTGTACCGCCACCATTTTTATCGTCCTTTTTGCAGGCCGATATCGTTAAAACACCCAGTGCTAATATCCATGCGGTGTATCTGGTAATTTGTTTGTTCATTTTTAATTGTGTTTGATTTTGAATAAAAATTGTTGTTATTAATTGGCTAAAATTTTATCAGGGGCGATGGGTGCAGGTACCACGTTTTTAACTGGCTTTGTACTTTTCAGATAAGCGAAAATTGCGCGCAGATCGTCGTCGGATGCAGTACCAAAGGATTGCCATGGCATAGGCGGCAACAAGCTTCGGGAACCAGGCAAGCCCATGTATTTACCCTGGCGCATCGCCAGGAAGAACTGTTGCTCACTCCAGGTGCCGATACCAGTGTCGTCTGAACTGATATTTGCTGCGAACGACATTCCCCATGGGCCAACAGTTGCGGTCAGGTCGGGTGTAAACATTACCCACGGCCCGGCTGATTTGTTGATCTTAGGTATAGGCTTTGATGAAAGAAAGCCTCCTAATTTTGTCATCGAATCGATAACAGGTCCCTTTGGCCCGAACGATTTAGTGGAGTGGCAATCGTTACAACCCATAATACCCACCAGGTATTCGCCCCGTTTAACGGTATCTGACTTGGTTACCAGCCGCGGAGCTGCCTTAGCATCAACCACTTTGTTATCGCACGATGAAAGGCTGTATAATCCGGCCGCGACTGTCACGGCAAGGAAAATTGCAAAAGCTAATTTCATGATGCAAATACGATTAAGTGATCTTCTAAAAATTGCCTGTAGCTCAATGGTTCGCGGCCCAGTATTTCCTTTAACTGCTGCAGTTCCTTTTCATTGGCTTTCAGGCCACTGTGATGAAAATACTCATACATTCCGGCCCAATCGTCAACCATCCATTGCGGAAGCCACTGATAGAAAGCGTCTTTAAACACCTGCAGATCATCGCCAATATAATTTACCTGATAGCCAAGGAATTGACTCAGTATCTCTGCTGTGGATTCGCCGGTTAAAACCTCAGGACCTGCCAGGGCAATGGTTTGGCGGTCGTAACGATCGGTTTCCAATACTTTTTCCACAACTTCGGCTATGTCTCTTACGTCAACCCGGCTCAGGCCAACAGAACCGAGCGGCTGATTGTAAATCCTGGCTTTGGTGATGGAATCTTTAAACCAAAAGTCATTCTGGTAAAAGTTATTGGGACATACGAATACATAGTTTAACCCGCTTCTTTTCAGCGCCTCCTCAATAAACACTTTCGATCTAAAATGTTCGATGTGAACTGCGCCCCTTACCTGGTGAATGCTCTGGTAAACAAACTTGCTTACGCCGGCGTTTACAGCTGCGGCTATGGCATTTAAACCCTGGTATATCTCATTTTTCGTGTGCGCATTCAGCATAAAAACTTTATCTACGTTTTTGAATGCACCTGCCAGCGTGTCTGTGTATTCCAGGCTGCCAATGTAAGGTTCTACCTCAGGTGGTAATTTTTCAGCCTTTTCCCGGGACGTGGTTAATACTCTTAACTCATATCCTTTTTTTAGGAGACGCTGCACCACTTGGCTGCCTACAGTGCCCGTCCCTCCGATAATTAAAGTTTTCATTGTCAAAAAATTTATTGACAACAAAAGTATCCGCGGTAAATTTCAGTGGCAGTTTAATTACGTGAACGGCTTTTAAACAGGCGCGAATGGCGGCTATTTCTTCGTGAGAGAAAAATCTCAGATGACGTTAAGACGGTTGTAGAGTTCGTCCTTATATGTCTTGCTATATGGGATAAGCGCCGCGCCGATTTCGACTATGTTTTGATTCGTGCGGATTCCGGTAATGGAATGGAGGTTGATGGCGTATGAGCGGTGCACTTGTATAAACAGTGAGGGTGGAAGCTTTTGCAACAATTGCTTTAATTGTCCTGTTACCATGTGCTTTTTATCTGCCGTATGTATAAAACAGTATTTGTCGTACGCCTCGATATATTGTATATCACTGTAACTCAGCTTCAGCAGCTTGTTATTCACTTTTACGTACAAAAAATCCGATTGGTGATAGATATCCCGGTATTTGGGCGACAGCAGCTCGCGCTGATATTTATGAATAGCTATTTCTATAGCCGAACTTAATTGGTCCTCGGTATAAGGTTTGCGCAGGTAAGCCTCGGGGAAAGTAGCTTTTACATCACTTATGACCGAGCCCGGCGCTATTGAGGTAAGGTAAATCAAAGGGATATTAAAAATGGCGTTTAGTTTTTGGGCCGCCTGGATACCCGTTATTTCGCCGGCCAAATCAATATCCATAAGGATAATATCCGGCGATATGGCCGAAATCAGCTTTGTGGCATCGGTTGCATCGGGATAAATACCTGCATTATGATAACCTAAATTGTGAAGATGCATTTTAAGTATATCAGCATGCAGGTCATCGTCTTCAAAAGCCAATACGCGTATTACAGCCATAGAAAAAATCTATTCCAAAAATATACTATTGGAGTATTTAGACAAGAGGGGTATTAACTATTTTTATTTCGTCTCCCTGCTTTGCCTCAGCCCGTACTATACCTTAGCTGTCAAACAGCACCTGTTCATGCCTGGCTAAAGCCTTTAGTGCAAAGTCAACTTTGTTCATTTTCCTTTACCGACGCCCTCTGACGTCATCACCACTCTTTTTATGGTGCCATCCGGGTTATAGTATAAAAAATCAATACAGACCGACCGGTGAAAGCTCCCTGCATCCGCAGCCAGGGCGCCATTGTGGTAAATAAAATAGCTCTTCCCCTTGAAATCAATTATTGCCTGATGATTGGTGTTCGAATTACCTGCCAATTCATTGATGATACCTTTGTATACCCACGGGCCGTTAATGTTCCTGCTCATGGCGCAAGCTATTTTTTCGGGAAATTCATAAGCATAGGATAAATAGTACCATCCATTACGTTTGTGTATCCACGGGGCCTCGGTATAATGCGGCAGGGTGATGGTTTGAATTGCACCGTCAAGCTCCGTCATATTCTTTTTAAGCTTCGCATAGTAACATATGCCATTACCCCAAAACAAATAAGCCTGGCCATCATCATCAATTATCACTGTGGGGTCGATATCATCCCAGGAATGTTTCACGGCATTAGTCATATCATTTGTGATCAATGCACTGCCCCTGGCATCTACAAACGGACCTGTCGGGCTGTCAGAAACCGCAACACCGATGGACTTGCCCGGTATGGTAGCATGTTCCATCGCCACATACCAGTAAAATTTTCCATTCCGCTCAATTACTTGCGATGCCCAGGCATCGTCTTTTGCCCATTTAAAGGTTTTAACGTTCATTGGGCTAGGTTTATGCTCGGTCCATGTCACCATATCTTTAGATGAAAAGCACAACCATTCATGCATTACATAACCATGGTGTCCTTCCGGGGCTACATCATGGCCTGTATACAAATATACTTTGCCTTTATAAACCATTGCAGCCGGATCGGCAGTAAATTCGTGCCTGATAATTGGGTTGCCACTTGAATGAATAGTAGTATCGCCAACTGCAGCCATCAGCGCCTGAACGCAGGATGAAACTACTATAAAGGCTAGCACAAACTTGTTTTTGAACGTTAGTTGTGTCATTATACAATAAGTTTATTTTGTATCTTGTTTTATTACCATCGGCCATCCGTCCCGCCATTCCAATTTTTCTATTCTGAGTTTTGATATGCCATGGTCGTGCGCATCGTAACCATGAAATATTAAATAATCGATGCCGCCAAAATCACAAACAGCATTATGGCCTACGCCATACCAATTGCTATCTCCTTCTAACAACAAAGTACCACCGCCTTTTGACATTGGGAAACTGTCTTTATCGAGATAAGGCCCCTTCTCATTTTTAGAACGGCCTACGATCATTTTATAGGTACTTTTAGGGCCCTTGCAACAATAGTCTATCGACGCAAAAAGATAAAAGAATTTCCCTTTTCTGAATATAAACGGCGCTTCAATAGCATTACCGCCAGCATCGGCAGGATTGCCGTCGATAGCCGGCGGATTGTCTTTTGACTGGTCGCGTATGCGTGTTGCTATGGTAAGCAGATCATCAGCCTGTCCTTCTATTCCCATCCTATCCTTTTTCAAACGTGCGATTTTAAGCCCTTCCCAGAACGAACCAAAAGCCAGGTATGGGGTCCCATCCTTATCTTCGATCAGATTAGGGTCAATTGCATTCCAGTTGGTCTTCCCCGGTATTGACCGGATAATTAATCCACAGTCTGTCCACTTATAGGCTGGGTCACCGGTATGTAGTGTCGGACTTGTAGCCAGTCCAATGCCCGAAGTATTTTTCCCAAAAGCCGAGACTGCATAGTATAAGTAATACTGCCCTTTAAAATAGGAAATATCAGGCGCCCAAATATGGTTTTTAAAACCGGGCACAACATTTTGTGTCCATCCGGGAGCTGTTTCAAAAACCTGTTTTTCGGCCTTCCAATGCACCATATCAACAGACGACCACATGGAGATGCCTCTCCCGGTACAAAACAAATAGTACACACTGTCCTGTTTGATCATTACCGGATCATGAACAGAAATATCGGTTTGCAATTCTTGCGCAATTACGAGCTTTCCCGCAATCATCAGCAATAAAAACAAAACAGCTCTTTTCATTTGGCGATCCCGATACAATATTTATTTAGCCAGGCTGACGCGAATAACATTAAATGAATAAGGCTTCAGGTTTAAATTGACACGGCCATCCTTAACTCCAATGTCGCTTTTCTTCGGGCTGATATTCATCGGTTCATCTATTGAATTAACGCTATCAAGGTCATCACTCTGCAAAATGGTAACACTTCCCTTTGATTCTGCTTTTACTCCATTCACTACAAAATCCGCTTTTTGTTCCTGCTTGCCTGTATTAATAATTTTGATAATCAATTCATGAGTACTATTATCCAGGGCTGCCGAAGCAAAGCAATCATCCTGCCCAGTCACAGCTTCATTGTTTAAGGTAATCGGCACTACATCTGTCCCTTTGTTTAGTGAGTACAACTGCTGCACATAGTAATTTGGGGTGCCATACGATTTCAGATTGTCAAACCATATCAGGTCAGGAGTCCACTGCCAGCCCTCAACATGAGCAAAAAGAGGTGCATAAGATGCCATGCTTACTACATCAGCATTCCTTTCTAAACCAGTCATAAAAGCGGCTTCAGCCATAGCGCACTGCCAGGTATTTTTGTTTTTAGGGCTCCCGGTTTGTACGCTTTGCGCAGCATATTCTCCCGCGAAAATTTTAGGGCCTTTGCGGTCATAGTTGTCGTAACGCTTCACATTTTTCAGGAACCATTCAGGTGAACTATAATAGTGTTCATCAATAATAGATGCTTTTAGCTTGCGGAAAATTTTGTCGGAATAATTAAATATATCACCGCCTGGGAAAGGGCCGACACTGCTAACCAGTTTTATTTGCGGGTATTTAGCATGAATAGCCTTTTCAAAAATTTTATACCTTTCAATATATTGAGGGCCCCACTGCTCATTACCAACGCCCATCATTTTCAAATTAAATGGTTTCGGGTGCCCTAACTGCGCGCGCTTTTTACCCCAGGTTGTATTAACCGATCCGTTTGCAAACTCAATCAGGTCAAGAGCATCCTGCACATAAGGCCCAAGCTGATTTACGGGAACTAATTCGCAGGTATTAAATTGGCAGGCCATACCGCAATTGATAATTGGAAGCGGCGATGCCCCGATATCTTCTGCCAGTTCAAAGTATTCCAGGAAACCTAAACCAAAACTTTGATAATAATCAGGGGCAGGGCGATGAGCAAATTCAGTATTCCAACGATTGATGATCATTCTGCGATTAGCTACATCGCCTATCGTCTTTTTCCATTGATAACGTGTATCCAATTCGCGTCCCTCAACAATACAACCACCCGGGAACCGTAAAAAACCCGGTTTCATATCTGCCAGTTTTTGTACCAGGTCTGCACGTAACCCGCCCGGGCGCTGCTTCCAGGTATCCTGCGGGAACAGGGAGATCATATCTAAATCAACCGCACCGATACCTTTTACTAACACTTTAAGGCTAGCTTTAGGATCTGTTTCAGTAGCCGTAAAACTGGCTGTATATTTTTTCCATTCCTTTGATGATGGTAAAACTGTGGTGCTGCCAATGATATCCCCCTTTGAGTTAAGCAACTCTATCTGCAAGCTTAGCCCTTTTGATTCAGTTTTAGCAAGCACAGAAAAATTATATCTATTGCCCTTTTTAATACCCATCCCATGAAAACCCTCGTTGCTAAGACCATATCCTTTTGCTGATGTAGAAGTTACGTGTATAAAGCGGGGATTATCTGAGTTGGCTTGCCCCCTGTTTAATACAAGTATACTTCCATCAACCCCATCCTTGTTGATCTCCGTCCATCCCATCAAAGGTTCCTTGAACTCGAACGAGCGGTTCTTTACCAATTCTGCATATACTCCACCATCACCGGCCATGTTGATATCTTCAAAAAATATCCCGTACATGGTGGGCTGAATATGGGCCTTTATTTTATCAGCATTAATAGTATACACTTTCCCGGCGTTATCCGACTGGCAATACGCAGAAATGGAGAGCGTTGTGGCGCAAAGTATTAAAAGATATTTTTTCATTCTCAATGATAGTTATTTTGATTATTAATAGGCGATTATCTTTTTTTACCCCAAACAGCGGTTCCGGAGTTGTTTAATCCAGTAAAAACAAGCGTAGAAGCTACCTTATTTTCCCAGTCCCTTTCACGTTCTACTTTTACATTGTCCGTATTACCATTGGCCCACTTAATTTGCAGCCATGGGGCAGCATAAGTCCAGGTACCTGTTTGGCTTCCGCTAACCGTTCCACCTGCAGCAATTGTAATGTTGGATGCGACTTGTAAATCAGCCGATGTTTGTTCTGCCGAGTAACCCGGTACCACCTGGTAATCCAGTTGTATTCTTTCCCATGTTCCCGCCAGATCAGCGGCAGCAACGGCGGTTTGAACGACGTTTGCATACCTTTCGGGCGACACTACAGGCCATCCATCTGCCGTCCACGACATCTTGCGGACGTGCAGATCCATAAAATAGGAATTTACACTCGGCCTTGCATTATGAGCCATAAAATACTGGCCGTTACCATCATCAAATACACCGCAATGCGCTGTACCCTGCCAGCCGCCATGGCCAATAAACTGGTATGGCGCCACAATCATAGGACCATGATCAACGTCGGTATTAAGATCAACTCCGTTATAATCATAAAAAGGCCCGGTTGGGCTATCTGCGCGCCCTACCCTTACATTATACTTGGTCTGCAGCCAATCGTATGAAATAAAAAGAAAGTATTTATTTAAAGTAGGGTTATAAATAACTTCAGCGCCTTCAATATTACCATTATATTTCCCGGCGGTATATCCCCGGTTGGCAATTCTGATACCCTTATCACCGGGTGAAGAAGCAAGGCCGGTTGAAGGGTCAAGCTTCAGGATGTAGATGCCATCCCATGCAGATCCATAGTACATATACTGATCGCCTGCTGTTGTGGTAACAACTGTTGGGTCAATGGCATTTGTTTGCCTGGTATTATCATTTGCCGATGTTACTACTATTCCTTTTTCCGTCCACGGCCCATCCGGCGAGGATGCTGTAGCCATGCCAATTACACTTAACCGGGCGACCGCCGATGACAGCGAATAGTACAAACGGTATTCGTTGCCTGATTTTAACACATAAGGCGCCCATAAAGAATTAAAGGCCGTTCCACCTTTTGATGTTATGTATTGTGATCCCTGGGCGGGTAAAGATGAGAATACCCATCCTACAAATTGCCACTGCACCAGGTCTTTCGATTTTCTTATTTGTATTCCCGACCGCACATCGATACCAAAACCCACGTCGGTACTGTAACAGTAATAATAATCGCCAAATTTTTTGATGGAGGGATCATGCACATTATACACCGACCATTTAGGATAATAAATAAATGGCGCTATATCAGCATAAGTATCCGTAATACTGTTTATATCAAATACAGGAACCGTAGTTTTTGTAGTATCAGTGGTGGTAGTATTGCTTGGCGTGACACCTTTTTTACTGCATGATGATATAACCGCCATTGCCGCGATCATTATTATTAAATATTTACTTTTTCTCCGGATCATGTTATTTATGGTTTCTTCAGTTTACTTAGCTTTCAGTTCAAATACGGTTACACTTAATGCATCTGCACTTAATGATTGATCAGCATCTTTTATGGCAGATTTGACAATTTTAATTTCGGGGGCAACTCCAGGATTATTGATCGCTTTAAGATCACGACCTCCTATCGTCCATTTCTCCCCCTCAGAGGTTACACTAATATTTTTATAGTGAATATTTAACTTTTGTATTTGCTTTGTCGGATTAACTACTGCTATAGTGATCTTTTTATGATCGCCTGTTAAAGCGGCCACGATATCCAAAGGGTAGGTGCTGCTTCCCGAGGTAACCGATGGCCTGTCGGCGCCGGTAGTTCCCGGTATAACAGGTTGTTCGGTATCTCCGCTTACAGATACTGGTACAGTTCCAAAATGATCAGCATATAATTTGATCGTAAGTCCGTTAGGTTGTATCGCACTTGACGTCGCTGTATACAAGAGCCCAAGTGGAGCACTTGTTGAAGTATAGGCAGACATCTTGATAATATCGGTATGCCGCGCTATTTCATTAAAACCTTCGGCTGTAGCCAGGGCATCTTCAAGTCCCCAGCCATCCTTCATCCGCCATTCATCAAGTGCGACCAAAATATTTTTTTCTTTAACAAAGGGCATTCTTTTGACATATTCGGCATAAGCCTCTACTGCCCCTTTTATTCTGTTTGGCAATCGCCTGATACGCTGTGGCAACGAATCATTTACGCACTCAAATCTTTGCGCTTTTTCACTGTAAGCCGAATCTGATATCGGGTATAAATGCTCGGCTATAAAATTCATATCGTTTGCATCTTTCGCTAATAAATTACCCGACCAATCCTGCTCAGAGCCATAACTATAAGGCACCTTCGCTATCTCAGGATGGCTAGTATAAACTGACGTCGATCCCATTTCAAACGGAGACGCACCTGATCCAACGATCAAAATAGAAGGATCAACCTTCCGCATCTCGCCGGCAAATATTTTGTGTTTTATTGTATAATACTTTATTGGCATATGGCCCAATTGCCACTCGCCGTACATCTCATTTCCTATTCCCCACCATTTCACGTTATAAGGCTCAGGATGTCCATTTTCAGCCCGCAATTTTCCCATAGGTGAAGCTACCGGACCATTGACATATTGAACCCATTGCGCTGCGGAGAAAGCATCTCCAAAACCGGCATTCACGCCAATATAAGGTTCAACATTCAGCAGTTTGCATAAGGTCATATACTCATCTGTACCAACATCGTTAGATTCCATTGCATTCCAGGCATAATCATACCGCGGAGCCCGCTTATCCCTTTCACCTATCCCGTCACGCCAGTTATAGCCAGAGGAAGCATTTCCGCCCCAGCGGATGATCCCCAAATGCATTTCCTTTAAATTATTCAATATATCTGCCCTAAAACCTTTGATGTTATCTGCAGGCATTAAGGATACAGCACCAATATTGAATACACCACTCCCTTTCCCTGCTATTTCGAAAACGGCACTATTGGTTGTTGTGGTTGCAATAAATTTAAAAGGGTATTTGTGATAACCGGTATAATTGCTGGCGTTACTGATGGCAATATTAGCCTGGTTAATGCTGTCAGCTGTCAAACCGACGTTAACAATTACTCCTGGCTTTGAATTAATAATGACATAGCCAACATATGCTTTGCCTTTTTGTAAGGTAATACCAGGCTGCTTTATGCCATGTTCGGCATTTTGCTTTGATAATATTTTTACTGAATGGGCACCCGTGTAAGCATGAACGCTATCCATTTTCACAAACTCGTCAGGGCCAACAGGCTTCCACCGGCCCAGGTATTTGCGTGAATTTGCCGGCACTAAATTTTCGTTGGAATTTACCGGGTAGAAAAATTTTCTGTCGCCCAGCATCTCAGACCATAGTCCGCCTTCGAAATAGTTAAACAGTAACTCAATAAATTGGCCATATATCAATTTTGATATTGCAGGCTGTTTAGTATTAGCGTCGATATTTACATTCACCACCGTATCACGGTGGGTTACAGATTGACTGTTCCCTCTATTGATCATCAAAAAGGTCAAACAAATTATCATAAATATCTTACGCGCCATTTTACCGAATCAGTGTTTTGTTAGTAAACAAGCTGCACCGCGTAAAAGCGGCGCAGCTGTAACCAGATCTCTACTATTAACTATTAGTATGTTGCGTTCTGTTTAACACCTGGATTGTTGTCAATCTCAGATTGAGGTATCGGGAAGTATTCTCGTCCAGCCTGGTAAGTATTAAACTCAGGGTCCCTTGTTTTTAACATTGCAAGTTTAGTTGGGTCTTGTAACCAACCCCAGCGACGGATATCGTCAAAACGATGCCCTTCGAGGCAAAACTCAAGCAAACGCTCGTGGGCAAGCTGATCACGCATTTCAGTCTGCGACATTCCTGGTTTTGTAACCGCAAGATCAGGAAGGTTAGCGCGCGTCCTTACCTTTTGAATATAAGGATAAGCCTGAGCGGTTTGTCCGGTCTCATTCAGACATTCAGCATACATGAGTAATATATCGGCATATCTCATCAGTCTTTCATTGATGCCTGAGCGCCAGTCAAATTCATTTGCTTCGGTGTCACCGTTCTCATACTTACGGCAAAAGATATCATTTAAGTCAGCGGGATTATTTTTATATACCTCCGAAAATAACTGGCCATATAATGTTTCACCTGGCTTGTTGTAATAAATGGTTGCATCTATGCGGGGGTCAACATTACCATCAACCGTTTTTTCTATCATGTATTCATTTAATGCAGAAAATGTAGGTTGTACATCTGTCCATCCAAAACTACGTGGAGCAAATGTTATAGCCCTGGCAGATGTACGGCCCCAAGTTGATGTTGGTGCACCGCCCCAACCAAGATCAGTACCTCCGGCATCACGTGAAAATTGCACTTCGAAGATCGATTCGATATTATTTTCATTAGATTCTGTGAAATTATCCTTGTAGTTTGCTACAAGATCATAAACACCTAGATCGATAACTGCTTTAAATTGTGCAGCCGCACCGGCGAAATCTTTATTAAATAACAGAGTTTTACCAAGATATCCCATAGCAGCGCCTTTAGTTGCCCGACCAATTTGACCTTGATCCGGGCCGCCAGTCGCGGTATAAGAGACAGGTAAAAGCGGGATTGCTGCGGTAAAATCATCTTCAACTTGTTTCCAGCCTTCAGCTTCAGTCGATTGTTTCACAAAGTAATCTGCCGAAGTCTTTACATAGTGTGTTGGCAATTCCACTTTTCCGAAAAAGTTTACCAGGTGAAAAAAATACAATCCTCTTAAAAAATGTGCCTGTCCAAGGATGCGATTTTTCAAATCAGCGTCCATGTTTATAGTCGGCACATTATCTAACACCTGATTGCAGCGGGCAATACCTTCGTAGTAAGCGCCATATGCCCAGGCATATCCAGAACCGTCAGCGGTCCCCAAAGCAAAGCGGCCGATATTGTATAATGCCGTCCAGGGACTGTTACTTCTTACATCATCGCCTCTTATATCCAACATGGCCGGAGTAAAGCGCATATACGATCCATCTATGATTAAACTGCCGTAAGCAGCATTAAGTCCGGCAATAGCGTCACTTTGTGTTTTCCAGAACGATGTTGCCGTTTGCTGATTTGGATTGACCTGATCTAACTTTTTATTACAGGCGGTAAGGCACATAACAGATAAAAGCGCCCATGATATATATTTGATATTATTAGTTTTCATGATTCCTATTGTTAAAAAATAATTTATAAACCAACTTGCACGCCCAGCATTACTGTTCTTGGATTTGGGAAAGATCCATAATCATAACCCCTGCTAAATAAACCATCGCTTATAAAATCGGGATCGTATCCTCTGTATTTGGAAAAGGTCAACAAATTCTGGCCGGACACATATATTCTGAAACTGCTAAAAACATGGGTCCTGTTCAGCACGGTTTTAGGAATGGTATAGCCTATCTGTGCATTTTGCAGTTTTACATAAGAGCCGTTTTCAACAAATCGGTCCGAAAAGCGCGAGTTACCATTTGGATCTCCTATGATCGGTCTTGGCACATTGGTGTTGGTGTTTGTTGGGGTCCAAAAATTCAATTCATCAACTGATGAGTTTCCGTACTGGCCAACCATCAAGTCGTGGTAAACGCCATTAAATACTTTATTGCCGGCACTTCCCTGGAAGAAAACTGATGCGTCAAAATTCTCATACGATGCATTTAAATTTAAACCGTAGTATACTTTTGGTATTACCGATCCCAGATAAACCCTGTCTGCATCTGTAATTACACCATCTTTATTTACATCTTTAAATTTAACGTCTCCGGGAGCTGCCAAATTTTGCGTAGCATGGCTGGATACATCTGCTGCGCTCTGGAATATGCCTTCTGTTACAAAACCATATAGCTCACCTACTGAGCGGCCTACCTCTGTTTTACTTCCGGCACCGTATATTGGGTTATTGGTACCACCCAATTTCAGCACTTTATCTTTAAGTGTATTGGCATTACCGGTAATATCAAGTTTTAATTTCCCTATGTTGGTTTTGTAATTCAAAGTAAACTCAACACCTTTATTTTCTGTTGAAGCCGCGTTAGTTGTAACGGAAGCAGGCACCGATCCTACTGATAATGGAAGAGGTATACCGGCTAAGATATCAGTTGATTTTTTGTAAAAATATTCAGCAGTGAATAAAAGCTTATCATGAAAAAATCCCATGTCAACTGCTGCATTTGCGGTTGTGGTCGACTCCCATTTAATATTAGGATCGGATACTGCGACGGTTGTTGCGCCAGGTGCCAGGGTGTTGCCAAATAAATAGCTGGCATTACCATTAATATAGGCCTGGTACATATAGTTAGCAAAACTTTGATTACCCAACACACCGTAACCGCTTCTCAGTTTTAAACTACTGATCATTGAAGGCAGATGAAGCCACTTTTCATTACTCACGTTCCAGGCTGCAGCAACCGACGGGAAATTACCGAAGCGGTTTTTAGGTCCGAACCTTGAAGAACCATCACGTCTGAAATTTGCAGTTATAAGATAACGACTGTCAAAATTATAATTCACGCGACCGAAATAGGACAGTAATGTAGCTGCATCCTGGTATCCATCCAAACCCTTGGCAGCTGGATTGGCAATAGAACCAAAAGTAAAGAATTGAAGACTTCCGGCATCAGACGCGGTACCTGTCATAAATTGATTATGATCTTCCTGGTAGGATGTACCTGCTAAAAAGTCAACTTTATGTTTGCCTGCTGTTAGCTGATAGGATAATGTATTTTCGGCAAGGCCTGTATGTGCATTACCGCGTTGGTCATATAGGTAATATTTGGTGTTCAGATAGTAAAAACCCAAATCAAATGAAGGCTCGTAATGATAGTTTTCATAATCTGTACGATCGTAGCTAACATTCACCTTATATTTTAAGTTCTTAAGAACCTCCAGTTCACCCCAGAAGTTGCCGAACATCCTGTTGCGGTTGCTATAATCAGTTACCAGGTTATTCATACCGATAACGTTGAGCGTTATAGCTCTTTGCGTAACGTTATCGCTACCACCGTAACCGCCCAACCGGTTAGGGTCATAAACCGGCATGGTAGGTATGGCTGTCAGCATACTTGTTAGCCCGCCACCAAACACAGCGTGAGAGCCTGTTATAGCAGGATTATCTTTGTGTGATTGGGTATAAGCTGTCTTGCCGCCAAAGCTGAATATGCCCTTTTTACCCTGAAAATTACCGCTATAGCTATAACGCTGGTAGCTTTGAGGGCCTTTCAGAGTGCTTGTCTGATTAAAATCGCCAAGGTTCAGATTATAGCTTATAGCGTCGCTACCGCCAGATAAACCGAAATTATGATCCTGTATGTGTCCGGTTTGAAACATTTCCTTCTGCCAGTCGGTATTTACATTGCTGATAAAGGCTGCATTTGAAGGATCATTTGCCGGAGCTATGGACAAGCCTGCATTAAGTTCAGCAGCGGTAGTAATCTTCTGATAACCTATCCTGTCTGTTACAGGGATGTGTTTAGCGATATTCTGCAATCCATAATATCCGTCATAACTAACTTTTAATGGCCCTGAACGGCCTTTTTTGGTCGTAATAATTACTACACCAGTTGCGGCACGTGACCCATATATGGCAGCAGCTGAAGCATCTTTTAACACCTGCATGCTTTCAATATTATCTGTCGGAAAATCAAATGGTGCATCTACAGGGACGCCGTCGATTACAAATAAAGGACTGTTATTCCCGAATGTTGAAATACCTCTGATCTTTATCTGGACAAAGCCTCCCGGTTCTCCCGAACCTTGTACGCTTACACCTGCTGCTTGCCCTTGAAGCAATTTGGCTACATCATAAGATGCCGTCTTTTTTGCGTTATCAACGTTTACCACAGACACAGATCCGGTAAGGTCCTTCTTTTTAACAGAACCATATCCAATAACGACCAGTTCATTTAAGGAACTAGGCGCTGCTTTAAGCTGTATATTGACAATTGAATTCCCGCTAATTGATACCTCTTGCGTATTATAACCCACAAAGGAAAAAACAAGCACAGCGTTGTTTGCTCTAGCATCCGGGATATCCAGTACATACTTTCCGTCAAGACCGGTTTGCGTTCCCAACTCAGACCCCTTTAGTTTTACGCTTACACCTGGCATTGGTTGGCCAGCTTCGTCAGTGACCTTTCCGGTTATCTTGTTTGCTGCAACTATTCCTCCTTTTTCAGAAAGGATTACCAGGTTGTTGTCGTTTAACCTGTATACCAGGTTGGTACTTGCAAGCAAAGCGGCCATCGCTTCGTCAAGAGACGCATTTACAACGTTGAGGCTCGCCGGTAAAGAATTTTTATCAAGCACATCATCATTATACAAGAAACGATAATCAGATTTTTTTTCAATCTCCTTTAGCGCCTTTTTTAAGGGCACATTCTGGAAACTAACATTAATTTTACTCTGACCATACCCTTTTGAAAAAGCCTGCAACGAAGAGACTATTATCAGAACAAGGATAAATTTTAACATAAAAAAGATCTTCAAAAGTCGGTTTAACCGCAATTGGTTGATGCGGTATGTGTTTTTTTTCATAATTTAGCACTAAGGTTGTTTAACTATTTGGTTTCTAAAGGACTGGTAGTTAATTGATACCATTTACACGGGGAAATGCGCCAACATTTTCCCGTTTTTTGGTTTATATGTAAGTTATCTTGTCATAGGCCACGCTGTTTAGTTAATAAATTACAATTTTGTTGCTATCGGTTTTAAAATGGAAATATGCTGAAGCTTGCAAAGCTTTTAGAGCTCTGTCTATTGGTTCGTTCTGAAATCTTCCTGTAAATCTTAGTTTTTTGGTTTCTTCGTTTTTAAAAACGATGGATATATTGTACCTGCGCTCCATCTGCTCTGCCAGGTTTTCAAAGCTCTCGGCATCAAATGCAAGTTTGTTTTCCATCCACAAAGCTTCGCTCGGTAACGTATCCTTTTTAGCCTTGTGTATCCTGCCTAAGGCAATTAACGGCACCTCTTCATCTGTTGGTCTCTGTGTTACACGCCTGCTCGAATCTTGTTCTTTATTATTAATCGTTAGCTTTTCAGATGCTTTCAGAATAATCTTTTTCTCAGGATTTTTTAAAACTGTAAGCTCTATCCGGCCACGAACAAGG
>Ga0157375_10000631_pt1 | contig 31289 bp, 23 predicted proteins | sample M35metaG_FD_115311 | JGI IMG/M metagenome (GOLD analysis project Ga0157375, IMG submission 115311) | Miscanthus rhizosphere microbial communities from Kellogg Biological Station, Michigan, USA - M3-5 metaG | ecosystem: Host-associated > Plants > Roots > Rhizosphere > Soil | place: USA: Michigan... | reverse complement strand
ATCATGACCGGATGAAATGGCGGGTACCCTCGCTCCTCCTCGTACTTGTCCAAAATCGCTTTCAAATCCAACTGCTCGCGCACCACGTTCAAAACGAAGTGCACCACATGTCCAGGAGGTACAAAATCCAACACCGACGCCGGAAACATCGTGCTCTGTTCAGGTCTCCATTCGCGGAATGTCTTTGCCATGCCCCTTCTTAACAAGCTCCCATTCCAAAAGCGGTCCCCCATTGCATTACTTGGACAGGCTCCTGAGTCAGGAGGGGAGTTTCAGCAGCTGGTTTGAACCAATTTGACAATTACCGGTGAACATAAAAGAATGGCAACGCAACCGATACTATTGATTACGAAAAGGAATGCCCATGATTCTAATCAACCGGCATCTGTCATTCCTTCAAGCTCAGGCCAACCATCCCGGTCCATACGTGTCTATAACAACGGACGTGAATGACGGTACTCGCAGAAACTGAACTTATTGCCAGGGCCAAACGAGGGGATGTGGACGCCTTTTGCCTGCTGGTGTCTTCGCACCGCAGGTCCATGCATTCCCTGGCGATGAGGTTCTGTGGCAATCATCACGATGCCGAAGACCTGTCGCAGGAAGTTTTCCTGAATGCCTATCGCGCGATGGACCGGTTCAGGGGCGACTCGTCGTTTCACACGTGGCTGCGCAGGATCATGGTGAACTCGTTTCTGAGTCATAAGCGGAGAAAGGAATTGCCAAGAGCCGGAGACGTTACCGAAGGAGCGGGGTTCCCGATCGCACGATCGGATCGGACGGCCTTCAACAACGTCATGGTTCAACAAATTCTGCAGCGTCTTGAAGAAGCTCCGGCGAGGCAGCGACTGATGTTCATCATGAAACATCAGGAAGGCCTCACCTGCGAAGAGATTGCCGATTACTTCGGAACGACCGTGGGCACCGTAAAAAAGACGCTCTTTCGCGTGGTAGAAAAACTGCGACTGGAGTTTCTTACGCCGGAAATAGCTATTAGTGAGGGAAGTAATGCACGATTGCCAGAGTTACCGTGAAGACTGGTTAGCCGGTACGGAAAAAGAAGATCAGGTGGACTGCGGAGAATGCCGCAGCTTCTGCGAGGATGCGAACGCCATTCTGATCGCAACCGTGGTCGGCGCTCCACCGCTTCCGGATGTGTCCGAAGATTACTGGAAGGGATTCGAAAATCGTCTGCGCAAGTCACTGGTGCGGGAAAATGCCGCGCGATCTTTTCGTGTGTACTGGAAATGGTCTGCGGTGGCGGCAGCGGCGGCAATCGCGACGGTTGTGACCTGGGGAACGATCCGTACGGTGCAGTCCACTGCACCACGGATCACAGCGCAACAGGTCGCGGCACCGCAAATCGAAGTCATCGATGATCACATTCAAGGTCTGGATCCGATGGTCGTGGCATACCTGGAACGTTCCGAGCTCTTTCTTCGAACCTACACAAAGATCGAACCATCCGATAAAGAAGACCTCGATGACTCCCGTGCGCTTGCAAAACAAAGTCTGAAGGAGATTAGCGAACAGAAGAAGCTTGCGGGCAATTTCGCCCCTGTGCGGATCACGCTGGACCAATATGAGAACGTTCTCCGGGAGATCAAGAATCTCAGCTCCAGCCAGGAACTCACCGATGTGCAGACGCGCATCCTCTCCAACGGGCTTATCGCCAACATGAAGGCTTACCAGCCGCAGGTCATGCTGGTGAGTCGACGTTATGGCCGTTAGACGTTATGGCCGTTAGAGGAAAAGTTATGAAAAGGAATTCATGGATATTGAGTTTGATTCTCGCAGCGAGCGTACTCGCAGGGCATCCTCAAGCGGGAATGGCCCAGTCGACAAAAGAGAACTCCGAAGCTCGCAGACTGTGGAACGAAGGTAATGAGCTGTACAACGACGGAAACTTCGCGGATGCGGAAAAGAAGTTTCGCGAGACACTGACGAAGTATCCCAAGGCCGATCAATCCGATCGCACGGCCTACTACCTGATTATCACTCTCGAGAAACTTCGCCGGTTCCAGGATGCCCGTACGGAGATTGAGAACTTCCACCGAAATTATCCAGGATCGCGATGGAGAAGTGATGTTGACGAGAAAAGTCTGGCTCTGGGAGCGTCGAGTAACAGCCTGGCGGAACAGCAGGCCAAGATCGAAAAGGAGCGCGCCGAGTCCCAGAAGAGAGGCTCCGCCGCGTTGCCCCCGAATGCGAGCATGGACGCGGTGATCCTGCAAATGATTATTCAGCAGAGTCCGAACGAAGGTATCGAAAAGGCCAAAGAACGATTGAAAATCGACCCTTCGGACCAGGCCGTCGTCAACAACCTCGGCACGATTTACAACAGTAATTCTCCACTGGCGTTGCCCTTTCTACTGGACCTGTCCAATTCCGCCGTGAGCCCCACAACCCGCACCATCGCTTTCTTCTATGCCATGCGCCGGAATCCGGACAAGGTGCAGGTTGCCAATACATTGATGGAGATGCTGGCGAAGAAAGAAAATGAATCCATTGTCAATGAGGCGTTATTCCGTATGACATTCGAGGAACACCGCAAGGTTCTGGACAAGATTGTCGCAAGCTCCAACCCGAATAAATTCGATGCAATCGAAAAGATTTATCGCGGCGGCAGTATCACGCTGCGGAGCGACCTGCTCTCAGCCGTCGCAACACTGAGAGATGACCCCAAAGCCGAGAGCTTTATTTTGGACATTGCCCAGAACGACAAAGACCTGGCTGTGCGACGTGCCGCAATCGAGGCATGGAAGAATCAAAAACGTGGTGCCGATGTGAAGACGCTGGAGAATCTTCTCAGTACTCAGCCACCGAAGAAGATTGCGCCGCCAGTACCTGTTGCGCCGGTGCGGGTCGCACCATCCACTAATCCAGCAACCGTTCCGGCTCAGAAGAATTAGCTGCCGCGCTATTGTCCCCTGCCCGCGGCGGCTCCGGCCCCTCGGCCTTGTGCCGGCGGTTGCGCCAGCACGGCCTCGAAACTCTTTTCGTATTCGTCGACGTGTGCAAGATAACCCTGCGGATCGACAAACGGATTCGGATCGGATGGACCCCGCTTCTCAAGCTTCGCGTACTTGTCTGCCAAACCATAGAACGAGGCATGAGAACTCACCCACAGATCAACCGGGAATGTGCGGGCCTTCTTATATGTCGCCCGGAAATCTTCGACGATTCCCGGATATTGATCGAGGGAACGGAAGGACCGGCCATTAATGCTGCATTCGATAAACGCGTGATACGTCTTGCCGTCTTCCTTGAGGTCCGTGGTCCAGGCAAGACAACCTTTCGTATGGCCAGGCATGATGTGGGCCGTCAGTGTGGTACCACCAAACGTGACCGCTTCGCCGTCATCGACTAATCGATCGATTGGATGGTCTTTGCCTCCAGGGCGAAACGCCGCGGTCGCCGGCGCATCCACGCGTCCGACAATCACCTGCGCACCCGTCAGTTGCTTGACCAGTGCGTCTCCCTCCACATGATCCGGATGCGCGTGGCCGGCAATCAGGATCTTGATGTCGGTGAACTTGAATCCCAGAGTCTCGACGTTCTTTTGGATCACCGGCACGGATGCTTCGTAATCGCTGTTCATCAGGATTAGACCCTGAGGGGTTGTGAACAGAAAGGATGCCAGCTCCTTGGTTCCGACGTAATAGAAGTTGTCCATGATCTTATGCGGCGGGAACGGATCGTTCCAACCCGCAGGCGCTGCACCTTGAGAAAATGTCAGCATCGGAAAAAACGACAGCGCAACCGCCAACAGCATTAATTTACGCATGGATTGGAGTATATCGCTGGTTTCTCCATGATGGTAGCGTCTTGACCCCGGCCCTCTGCGGGAACCGCGACCAAAACTTCGTTGAATTCGTAGCGTGCGCGGGTCATCGACTGCGCCTACAACTATTCGGTAGTGCTTTGCCAATATTTTCTACTGTCGTTCCAAAAAATATTAGGATCCTTCCCAAACAGGCAATATCCTAGGCCCGAAATATCTCCGAAACTAAGGGGGGCGTGATGGTGTTGAAGCAACACGATTTCTTCTATTTGCGGCTACTTTTGGCAATCGTATTCACCGCGACGGTTCTCACCCCTACAGTGGGTCTCGCTGCCGGCGTAGAGCCGGCATTGTCGGATGCGGCGAGGACCGGAAATTGGGAAACCGTCAGATCCCTGATTGCCACCGGCACGAAAGGCGCTATCGTGAACGCACCGGACAGTGATGGCACGCGTCCATTGCATTGGGCCGTTCGCGCCGATGAGCTGGAAATTGCTGACCTTCTTCTCAAAGCGGGGGCCGATGCAACCGCACAGAACCGTCTCGGACTTACGGCTCTGAATCTGGCAGCAACCAACGGCAACGGCGCCATGATTCGCAAACTCCTCGACCACGGGGCGAACGCCAATGAAGTCGAAAAAAGCGGAGAGACCATATTGATGGTCGCGACACGATCCGGAAATGCGGACGCCGTTCGTGCAATTCTCGAACGCGGCGTCAACCCGAATACCACGGAGCCCCAGCTGCAAACGACCGCTCTCATGATGGCTGCCGAAGCCGGCTATACCGATTCGGTCCGAGCATTGCTGGAGTACAAGGCCGACATCAACACGCGCTCTCGAACAGGAGCAGCACCGGCACGAAAGATGCCCTGTGCCGGCCAGACAGGTTGCGGTTCACACGGAGACGGTATCGTCCGCGGCGGACTTCCCGATCAGGGTTATCGCCCCCCGATTCCCGGAGACATGAATGCGCTGATGTTTGCCGCTCGTGAAGGCAACGTCGATGTGGCGAGACTGCTGCTGGATGCCGGCTCGGATGTGAATGCTGTAGACAAGAACGACATCACGCCCCTGTTCATGGCAATCAGCAACAACCGCATTCCCATGGCCCGATTCCTCATCGATCGCGGCGCCAACATCAATGCAAAAGACTGGTATGGCCGGACTCCCCTGTTTGCCGCAATTGAAATGCGCAATGTGGATCTCGACTACCAGACGTTCGAACACATCGTGAATGCCGAAGAGCGGAAAGTCATTCTGGATTTCATCGGCTACCTGCTCGACAAGGGCGTAGACACGAATATTCGCGTCAAGGAAGTTCCCCCGCTGCGCAGCTGGATGTACCTGCTGGGCGGGTCTCTTGCCTGGGTGGACTTTACGGGCGAAACGCCTTTCATGCTCGCGTCGCTTTCCGGTGATGTGTCCACCATGCGCTTGCTGCTCAAATATGGCGCCGATCCAAAGATCGCGACATTCGGTGGAACCACCGCACTGATGGCCGCGGCGGGCGTCAACTGGGTTGTCGACCAGACTTACGACGAAGGCCCCGACGCACTGCTGGAAGCCGTCAAACTTTGTTATGAACTTGGAATGGATGTGAACGCCACCAATTCGATGGGACTGACGGCAGTAATGGGAGCGGCAAATCGAGGATCGGATCCCATCATTGAATTTCTGGTATCGAAGGGCGCTCACCTGGAGATGAAAGACAAGGTGGGACGCACCGCGTACAACTGGTCTGAAGGTATTTTCCTGGCTACACACGCGCCCGTGCCGAAACCCTCATCCATGGCGCTCATTCAAAAACTGATGGGGCAGGCGCAATAACGAATATGCGTCCATTCGGCTGGATTTCGATCATTGCCGTTTGTGCTCTCGGTTTCGCAGGCATCACCGGCGACACCAGACTTGCCGGGGCCGGCTTGCAGCAGCCGCCGGCAACGGCAGTGTCTCAACAGCAGGTGCAGGCCGTGCTCACCGAGTATTGTGTGACGTGCCACAATCAGCGGCAGAAGACCGCGTCTCTCTAACTCGACACCAAAGATTTGTCTCATCTCGACGCGGACATCACGACATGGGAAACGGTGGTCCGGAAACTGCGCACGGGAATGATGCCTCCCAAATCCATGCGGCGACCGGATCGGGCGACGCTGGATGGCGTCGCATCGTGGCTCGAATCCGGACTTGATCGGGCGGCTGCAGCCCATCCGAATCCTGGGGCGCCCGCGCTTCAGCGGATGAATCGCACGGAATATGCGAATGCCATCCGGGATCTGCTCGACCTGCAGATCGACGTCAGCAAGCTGCTGCCAAGCGACAGCACGGTTTCCGGATTCGATAACATCGCAGATGTTCTTGGCACATCCCCATCGCTGATCCAGTCCTATGTTTCCGCCGCGATGAAGATCAGCCGCCTTGCCGTCGGCGATCTCTCTGCACCTCCGGCGCCTTCGGTTTACAACGCAATCGCCGGGCTGTCCCAGAACACGCACGTGGATGGCTTGCCACTCGGGACTCAGGGAGGAATGATCGTGCGTCATAACTTCCCTCTCGATGCGGAGTATCAGATACAGACTGGCGGCGGGCGCGTCGATATGACGATCGATGGGATGCCCGTTCCAACCGGTGGACGCGGCCGAATACCAATCCCCGCAGGCCCGCACACCATTGGAGTGGCGAATGTGCCCGGGTTTGACAGCGGAGGTCTGGATGGCGTCTTCAGCGCTCCTCCCGCACGTGGCCGCGGAATGAGCGTCACGATTACCGGGCCCTACAATGCAACGGGCGCCGGCAATACTCCGAGCCGGCGGCGGATTTTCGTTTGCCAGCCATCGAGCGCCGCCCAGGAAACGAACTGTGCCCGGGAAATTCTGCGAACTCTCGCGTCCCGCGCGTTCCGACGGCGCGTCACCGACAACGATCCTTCCATGGAGTCGTTGTTCACCTTTTACCTGGATGGAAGAAGCAAGGGTACATTTGATTCCGGTATTCAAAACGCACTGGCGCGCGTGCTCGTCGATCCGCAATTCGTTTTTCGAATGGAGCATGTGCCGGCCAAAGTGCCCGATGGCAGCAGCTACCGATTGAGCGACGTCGAGATCGCCAGCCGCCTTTCCTTCTTTCTCTGGAGCAGTATTCCCGATGACACGCTTTTGAACGTTGCAATCGCGGGCAAGCTTTCGGATCCGGCCGAACTTGAACGGCAGACACGTCGAATGCTGGCGGATCCAAAATCCAAATCGTTGATCAACAATTTTGCTTCCGAATGGATGAAGTTGAGGGAACTCGACAACATTTCTCCGGAGTCGCCTGATTTCGATGGCAATCTGCGCATCGCATTCTCCCGTGAAATGGAACTGTTCTTTGAAAGCATTCTTCGCGAGGACCGCAGCATCATTACGGTGCTCGACGCCGATTACACATTCGTCGATGAACGTCTGGCCCGTCATTACGGCATTCCCAATGTTAAAGGCAGCTTCTTCCGGCGCGTGGTGCTGGCAAAGGACGATCCGCGTCGCGGAGTTCTGGGCAAAGGCAGCGTCCTGATGGTGACATCGGCTGCCAATCGCACCTCGCCGGTTCAACGTGGCCAGTGGGTTCTCGAAAATCTTCTGGGTTCGCGAGCGCCGAATCCGCCTCCGGGAGTGGAAACCAACCTCGATCAAAAAGCGGATGCGAGCAAAGCCAAAACGTTGCGCGAGCGGATGGAGTTGCATCGAAGCCAGGCGATTTGCGCCTCATGCAGCATCATGGATCCCATCGGCTTCTCGCTCGAAAATTTCGACCTCGTTGGAAAGTGGCGTCAGCTGGATGAAAAGTCTCCGATCGATGCCAACGGAGAGTTGGTCGATGGCACGAAGCTGGACGGCCCTGCAAGCCTGCGGCGCGCATTGCTCAGCCGGTCCAATGTCTTTGTCAACGTTGCTGCGGATAAGCTGCTGACGTATGCGACGGGGCGAGCCACGACCGCCTACGACATGCCTGCGGTGCGAAATATTGCCCGGACCGCAGGACGCAATGATTACCGTTTCTCTTCGCTGGTTATTGGCGTGGTGAAAAGCGAACCGTTTCAGATGAGAAGGAAAGGTGGATAGCTGTAGGGGCGATCGATGAGCACCCCCGGCAAATCAAGGGCGGTCATAGACCGCCTCTACAGCAAGGAGAACGCACTATGACTTTCATAACGAAAAAGCATCTATCCCGAAGGACATTCCTGCGCGGCAGCGGCGTGACGCTGGCGCTACCCTTTCTTGAATCCATGCTGCCAGCGCAAACTCCTTCGGCAGCCGCGGGCCCGAAGACCCGGCTGGCTTTCATCTTCTATCCTCACGGCGTCACCATGGACAAATGGTTGCCGGCAACCACGGGCACCGGATTCGAGTTCACGCCGATTCTTAAACCCCTCGAACCGTTCCGGGACTACATCAACGTCGTCAGCAATACGTATGCGCCTCTCGCCTATGGCGCAGATGCGTCTGCGGCCGCCAACCACGCCCGTTCCTCTGCGGTGTTCTTGTCCGGTGCGAAGCCCGACGAAGGCGCGCGGCCTTCACTCGGCGTAACCGTCGACCAGGTCGCGGCAAAGGCCATTGGCCAGGACACGCCGTTGCCGTCGATTGAACTCACCGTCGAGGAAGGCGGATTGACCAGTCCGTTCCGCAACACCATTTCGTGGCAGACGCCGACGTCTCCGTTGCCGATGGAACATAACCCTCAGGTCATATTCGAAAAACTATTCGGCGATGGTTCGAACGAAGCGGAACGCGCCGCACGACGTCAGCAGTCGCGCAGCCTGCTGGATTCCGTGATGGACCAGGTGGCGTCGATGAATTCTCAGCTTCCCGCCGGTGACCGCGGACGCCTCGCCGGCTATCTGGACGATGTCCGTGAGATCGAACGACGCATCCACAAATCCGAAGATCAGATGAAAGCCGCGAAGCTGCAGATCCCCGATACACCGACTGGCGCACCGGCCGCATTTGAAGATCACATCAAATTGTTATTTGACCTTCAGATCCTCGCGTTCCGTGCTGACATCACAAGGATCTCAACCCTGATGCTGGCTCACGAACTCAGCAACGCCACATTTCCCGTCACGAACATCCGTGACGGGTTCCACAATCTCTCGCATCACTCGAACGTGCGCGCCAACATGGATAAGTTTGCCGAGTTGAACGCCTACCACCACAGCATGTTTGCGTATTTCCTGGAAAAGCTCAAAGCAACGACGGACGGAAACGGCAACCTGCTCGATCATTCGCTGGTACTTTTCGGCAGCGGCATGAGCGACAGCAATCAGCACAACCATAATCCGTTGCCGATGATTCTTGCGGGAGGCGCCTCCGGGACGGTGAAAGGTGGACGTCATATCCGGCTGCCTCAGAACACCACGCATTCCAATCTATTGTTGACGGTTCTACACAAGGCTGGCGTGAATGCGGCGACATTTGGAGACAGCACGGGCACGGTGGCGGAGTTGTAACGGATGACCATGAAACTCTACACGCGCCGGGCATTCCTTGGTGGGATTGGAACTACCGCTTGCATTCCTTTAGTGAGCGGAACGGCATGGGCACAAGCCCCGGTAGCGCCAGCGCTCCCGCTGAAGAACCTGGGACTGGAGCATCTCGACATTCTCGTTCCCGATACTGCGGCCTCGGCGAAGGTCTACATGCGCGTCTTCAAGACGAAGCTTCACGAGCAACCGTTCCAGGGCGGAATTCGATATTTTATTCTGCTCGGAGACCTGCCGCAAAACCGGCAGGTCGGCTACATCGCCATTGGAGCGCAGGGCACCCGGCCCACGTCGATTGGCCACTACTGCGCACTGGCAGAACGTTACGATCGCGCGGGCGTGGCTAGTGCGCTTCAGGCGGCGGGTTTTTCGGCGGGCGCCGGAGGAGCGTTCGGCATGCTGCCCGATCCGGATGGACTGGAGCTGCAACTCTTTCAACCTCCGGCAGGCCTCGTTGCAGCCGCAGTGCCGTCGCCATTGCCCGTCGAAGACAATGGACTGGTGAAGCCGCTCGGAGTCGACCATGTCCTGCTGCACGTTACCGATATCGAGAAGTCACTTCCCTACTATCACCTGATGTATGGAGCGAACATCAAGACAACGAGGCAGACGAATCCGGACCGGCTATGGATTCAACTCGAAGCGAATACGCGCATCGGCCTGCAGAAGGTTTCGGCAGGCGAGAAACCTCGATTCGATCATTACTGCATCAAGGTTGCGCCCTTCGACAAAGATGCGGTGGCTGCAGGCATACGCCAGGCCGGCTTGAAAGTGATTCCCTCTCCAGACGAGCCGGAAGTTCTGCGCTTCGCCGATAATAACGACATCACCGTCGAGCTGAAATGAGGGGACAGTCCCCTCATTTCCTCATTTCCCTGTGTGTTATTGCCGCTCACCATCCTGGCCGGATGGTCCGGGCCGACTCGAGCGGAGTAATCTCAAAGATGGGAGCTCAGTCATTGACCTTGAATTGGAAGAAGGTGGCCGCTTTGGTACACCCAGTGATCGAGATCCCCTGATAATTCCGTCATGTGCCGCAGAACGTGCGGTAGCGTTCGGATCCTTCCGGTGCGGGTTCGGAATAGGATGCCGATTCGTGTTGATCGTCAAATGGGCGCAAGAGAATCTTCAGCAGTCTGTCGAACGGCTCGTAATCATTACTCTCGACTGCAGCGGTCAACGATTCCTCTACTCGATGATTGCGCGGAATAAACGCAGGATTGATTTTCCGCATTGCCTGCGCGCGATCCGAAGGGGCGACCGGCTCCCCTTTGAGCCGCAATTGCCACTGGTCATACCACGGATTAAACGTGGGCACGTTCGAGAAGAGTGTTCGGATTTTTTCGTTCTGACCAGCAGCAGCATCGGCAAGGTAGCGGAACGCCAGCGTCCAGTCGATGTGATTCCCCGCCATCGCCGCAAGAAAACCCTCGGCAAGCGCGAGGTCGGCTGTCTCTTCGCGAACCAATCCGAGCTTCGCCCGCATACCCACGAGCCAGTGGTGTTCATATTGTTTGGGGAATCGATTAATGACCTCGAGAGCGCGTGAGATCGCGCGGTCATTGTCCGAATCGATTAGCGGCAGAAGCGTTTCCGCCAGCCGGGCAAGGTTCCATTGTGCGATCTTTGGCTGATTCGCATAGCAATAGCGGCCGCGGTAGTCGATCGAGCTGAACACGGTGGCCGGGTCGTAATGATCCATGAACGCGCACGGACCGTAGTCGATCGTCTCACCGGATATCGACATGTTGTCGGTGTTCATCACGCCGTGGATGAAACCGACATGCATCCAGTTGGCGATGAGGGCTGCCTGCCGGATCGCGACGCTCTCAAGCATTGCAAGATATGGAGTGACGTGATTCTGCAACTCCGGATAATGGCGCGCGATCACGTAGTCCGCCAGGCGTTGAACCTTGTCCAGTTCGCCACGCGCGGCAAAGTATTGGAAAGTACCGACCCGGATGTGACTCGAGGCAACACGTGTGAGTACAGCTCCCGGCAGTGTGGTCTCCCGATAGACGGCTTCGCCGGTGGTCACGGCCGCAAGAGCCCGAGTCGTCGGGATACCGAGCGCGTGCATCGCCTCACCAATCAGATATTCCCGAAGCACCGGACCGAGAGCGGCCAGGCCATCGCCGGACCTCGAAAAAGGCGTGCGTCCCGAGCCTTTGAGCTGAATATCACGGCGCCTGCCATGGATGTCGACGACCTCGCCCAGAAGCAACGCCCGACCATCGCCGAGTTGTGGAACGAAGTTGCCGAACTGGTGACCGGCATAGGCCTGTGCCAGCGGCGCGGCTCCCTCCGGTAATTCGTTCCCTGCAAAAATTCTCGCGCTATCCGCGGAATCGAGCGCATCGACGTCCAATCGCAACTCCTCAGCCAGTTCACGATTGAACTTCACTATCGAAGGCTGCGGCACTTGAGCGGCCTTCCACGGAACATAGAAACCTTCAAGCTCGCGAGCAAAGGAGTTGTCGAAAATGAATCGAATGGAGCCGGCGCTGCTGGCCACTTGCGTCATGACTAACATCATATTGGAAATGAGGGAATGAGGGGACTGTCCCCTCATTCCCTCATTTATGCTGAGGCGGGATACAGTTATCAGCTCGACTTCTTGACCAGCACCGGTTCCCCACGATACAGCGCCGGGAATGTCGTTTTGAAATTCTGCACTTTCGGAATGTCGAATTTCACGATGTACGGTTGTTTCGGATTCTTGACGAGAAAGTCCTGGTGATATTCCTCTGCCGGATAAAACGCTTTCAGCGGATCCACACGCGTCACGATTTTCTGGCCAAAGACCTTCGCCTTGTCCAATTGGTCGATGTAAGCCGTTGCGATCTTCTTCTGAGTGTCATCCGAATAAAAAATATTCGAACGATACTGAGTGCCAACATCCGGGCCCTGTTTGTTGAGTTGCGTGGGATTGTGCACGACGGAAAAATAGATCCGCAGAATCTCTCCATAGCTCACTTCTTTGGGATCAAAGCGGATCTGAACGGATTCGGCATGACCCGTGGATCCCGTGCTGACCGTTTCATATTCGGCGGTAGCCTTGCTTCCACCGGAATATCCAGACAACACTTCTCGCACGCCTTGAACATGTTGATAAACAGCCTGAACGCCCCAGAAACATCCGCCGGCAAGAACCGCAGTCTGCAGTGGTCCGGCCACTTTAGGATTGTCCACGGCAGCAGCGGGAATAACGACAGCGGACTCGGCGCCAACAGAACCTGCCGAAAGATAGATGTACAGCCCCGTGACTATCGCAACGACCAGAACGGTTTCGATCCATACTTTGCGCGACATAAAAACACTCCTCATCTCGAAAGCACTGCGAGTTCAAGTGCGACTGACAAAGTTTAGCGCAACCGAGTTCATGCAATAGCGCAAACCTGTCGGCTTCGGTCCATCATTAAAAACGTGTCCCAGGTGCGCATCGCACAGGGCGCAGGATACTGCGGTTCGTCTCGCCAGAAGACTGTTGTCCGGAGACTCGACGACATTCAGACGCGATATGGGTTGCCAGAAACTTGGCCAGCCGGTACCCGATTCAAACTTGGTCTGGGAATCGTAGAGTGCCGTATTGCAACAGATGCAGCGGTAAATTCCCGAAGCATGGTTGTTCACATACTTTCCACTGCCCGGCCGCTCCGTATCCGCCTTGCGTGTCACTTCATACGACAGCGGCGAAAGCTGCTTCTTCCACTCCGCATCGGTTTTGGCGACTCTTGCCATCTGCATGCGCCCCAGACTCTTTCCCGATGGCGAAAACTGCTCGATCGACACTGTTGTCGATGGCCTGGGCCCCGACACTGTTTGTCCCATAGTCACCCGAGCAACCGCGGCTGCGGCGCATCCGCTTATTGCGCTCCGCAGGAAGCCGCGCCGCGAATTGAACTCCCACTCATATTTTCTTGCAGACTTCACATGCACCTCCATCGGATTCCGCTGCTTTCAGCCGAAGGTAAATGAATACGCCTGAATGCCCGCGTCCAGAAACTCAATTGTAAACGTTCTATCGCGAATGTCGCCCGATTGGCGTACCAATTGATACAGCCGCTGAGCGCGCGCCACACCCGAGCCGCTGGAATCCACGTCGACTCCGTGATCCTCTCCGGGCTGCTTTCCGTCGATAGTGACGCGAAATCGTACAGGCTTGCCATCCTTACCGGGCCCAAGGACCAGATGTAAATCCCTGGCATGAAAACGAAAGACGATCTTTCCACCGGCGCCAAGCAAAACGGCTTTCTCTGCGTCCACGCGCCAGTTGCCGGACAATCCCCACTCGTTCATGTTCAGACTGTCGGGAACCGAGTACGTTTTCTCAGCACCACGGCCAAAACCGCCAGGCGACACGAAATGCTGGGCACGTTCATAACCGATATAGGTCTCGGGAGATCCCACATGCTTCTCGTCGGCTGAGGCCTGGATGCCTTCCTTCCGGATATCGGAAACAGTAGGAGGAAGATCATGTGCACCGGCCTCGGTCAACAGTTGACGGATCAATTCCTCAGACCCATCGTAATCTCCTTCTCCAAAATGATGGCCGCGTATGTGCCCCTTCGCATCGATGAAGTAATGTGCGGGCCAGTATTGATTGTTGAAAGATTGCCAGATGGCATAGTTGTTGTCGAGAGCCACCGGATATTTAATCCCGAGGTCGCGCACGGCACGCTTCACATTACTTTCGTTCTTTTCGAACGCAAACTCCGGTGAGTGAATCCCGAGCACGACCAGTCCATGATTCTTATACCTTTCGTACCAATTCGTAATGTAGGGCAAAGCACGCAGACAGTTGATGCAGGAATAGGTCCAGAAGTCGATGAGGACGACCCTGCCTCTCAGGGATTCCGGCGTGAGAGGTGCGGAATTCAACCATGACACCGCGCCGGCAAGAGGCGGGAAATCCCCTTCAACCGGAGGCCCTCCGGCATGCGCCGTGTTCGACATCATGGCGCCGCCCGTCATGGCGCCGCCCGTCATGGCCCCGCCCGTCATCGCTCCGCCGGTCATCGCTGCAGATGTCCTTGCCGCAGTGGGCTCGGATGTCTCTTCCTCCGGATGAATCCAATTCATCAGGGATTGTTCGATGCGATTCGTATTTGCAGTGGAAAGACGCGTGAGAGTTCCCGTATCCCATCCGAACGCAATCACGACAACGGCCGCAAGAACGGCGACACCGAGACCGCGGCGCACCCATTCCCCCACCCCAAGCGAGCGCTTCATCGCGACGAATACGCGGCCTCCGATAATGGTCGCAATCGCAAGCGATGACATGGCGCCGAGGGCATAAGCAAAAAGCAGCGCTGTCGTCTGCGCGCTCGGACCGTTGATGACGGCGCCGGTCAGGATCAGTCCAAGGATCGGTCCCGCACATGGAGCCCACAGGAATCCCGTTGCGATTCCAAGAACGAGCGATGACACCGCACCATTCCCGCTTCCGGACTCCGGAGACGGCATAAAGCGGTTGCCCAGGGCAACGATCGGACGGGTTATCCAATTGGCCAGGGTTTCCGACAATAGAGTCAATCCGCTTGCTGTCAGTAGAATCAATGCCAGCAGACGGCCGTAATCGTTCACGCGCGCCGCCCATGCACCGCCAACGGCAGCCAGCGTGCCGATTGCAGCAAACGTCAGGCCCATTCCGACAAGCAATGGAAGAGTACTCCGGACGAATCGTTGCCCGGTGCGGGCGAAAACGAATGGCAGGACGGGAAGAATGCACGGACTCAGAATCGTCAGGACCCCGCCGACAAATGCCAGAATTGCAGTGATCACATTACCTCTTCGCTACGAACTTCGCGTTATAGCATCTAATTATGATGAGCCGCACGTCATTCAGCGAGTCCCTCTTCCGATGGGATCGGGTGGTGCGAACCACCGGATGAGAGGTGGCGCAGGTTATTCTCTTCAGCCTCGGCCCCGTTGCAAAGGAAGTGGGCTACCGATGTCCGACCGGTGATTTTTCGCGTGCGGATAGGATAGCGCCCTCACTCGATCTCACGCAGCAATCTCTGTTCGATGACCCGCACGCGTTCCACCTGCCCCTTTGCCGGGAACCTTTCATAAAAACCCTCGTTGCGAAACTCATCTTTGAGCGCCGCCCATCCGGAGATGTACTTTTCAAACACCCGTGGCGATGGATTCTCCAACCAGAGTCCCGCGATATTGCGTTCCTCTGCGAGATCGCCAAGAACCCGGATTACAGCCTTCAATGAGACACTGGTCGTAAATTTATATCGGTCGTTGACGCCCCAGACCTTCTCCATCACGGAACGAACGGCCTTCAGGTAGTCGGCGACCCACTCGAAGCTTCGCTCGACCTTTCCTTTGAAGTCCTTCATGAAAATCCGATCATGCCGTTCAACAAGCTTTTTGATTTCATTGAAGAGTTCTGCCTGAAGTATCCATTTCTCCTGCTTACTGCGGCCGCCCAGCCGGTTGATTTTGTATTGAAGGGGCGACGAAGGCTCCTCATAAAGCTTGCGTACCAGGACGGCGGCGAGCCGAGTCTTTTCGTCGTAGCGGCTGATGCGATCGAGCAAATCCACGAGGTGCGAGCGGTTGATACGCGTCTGCGTGGAATTGATGATCACGAACATTTCGGCCGCGAAGTCCGCCGTTTTCCCATCGAAGATCAGACAGGGCACATCGATCTGATCCAGCAGACTCGGATTACGCTCGCCATAGAAATTCAGCCCGGCCAACCGGTGTTGTCCATCGATGATCAGGAAGCCGGATTTCGGTTCCACGAGGTTGCCGACGGATTCGAAGTGTCCGAGCGGTTTGAAGCTTAGAACTTCTTCGGAAAACAGAAGGATGGTTCCGGGAATGGCCGGCTGAGTCTCGGCCGATTCGTAAAAATTCACGATGTCGCGAATTTTGCGGCGGCTCATCAGACGTTGAAATGCCTTCTCGCTTTTTTCCACCGATCCGATGAATTTCGCAATCGGATCGTCCATGTCCGCTTCGGCTTCAATCGCTTCGCCTTCAAAATAGAATCGGCTGGTGAACCGAACCCGGCTCAGAACATCGCGCGCTTTGAAAGAGGCAAAATAGAACATCCCGTCTTTTTGTCGAATTTGGGTGGCAAGCATATTGGAAGGATACTCTCGCTGCGGGTTGAAGCCAACGTTGCCAGGGACCTCATCACGAAATGTAGGCTGTACCGGGCCCTTTCCGGACTCCGGGGATGTCCGAATGCCGCGACACCAGTGGCGATCGGCTGGATGCCGTCCCCCCGAATCCGTAAGAGGGCGTCAGGAATCCGTGGCGATCAATCGTCGCGGAGGTATTCATCGGGCACATCATCCTGCCGAATTTCACGCGGATGGAGTTCCCGTTGATCCGGGTCGTCCGCCTCTTCGACAGCACTGATGATTTCCGCCTCGTGATACTGACCTTCGGCCACCAGTTCCTCCACGCTTTCCGAATCTGTGTTTTCGCCCCTGGATAAATCCTGAAGGTCGCCAGATTGTCCCGCAGAATCCGCACCTGTTCCCCGCGATGCCCGCCGCGGTGGTTTTGCAAATGTATTTCCGCTCAGCGTAGAGGGTTCCGGACTATGAACCTTGTCGATAACTTCCGACTGAGGCGGGATGCGCTTTCGAGAGGACTTCGTTTTTTTCATAAATCAACTCCTGTCCAATGAGACTGCGGGCGGTACCTGCCAAACCCCGCGCGCTCGAGATCTCACACCTGCGTACCGGTGCCGTAATTGCCATAAATGGCGATGTCCAGATAATTCAAACCTTTCACCCGCTGCAGCAGCCTTTTTCGCGTTTGGCCGATCTGGCGCCTTGCTTCTTTCCGGGGTCCGCCGCGACGTGAATTCTGGGAAATACCAAGTGCGAAGGTTTCGATTCCCTGTCGGGTAGCGCCCATATCGAAATGGCCGACCTTACATTTGATCCGTCATTCATCGTTCTCTCTGATCATTCGAGCACGTATTGCTCCATCCCTTCTCACGTTCTTCTCACGGATTTTTTCCAGTGAACGATGGATGCCGCCGGGTTCGAAGCTGAATTTCATCAGACACTTTCCTTTTCTTCTCCGATGGCCCGAGCGACATGAATTGCCAGAAAGTGAAGGTCAACCTGGTTCCTGCGTAGTCGACAAAACCGGGGAGGTTTCCGGTTCCACAATGGAGTCTCCGTCGACTATTAAGTGATCCGCTGACAGAATCCGATCGGCAGGACGGCTGTTTCTTTGCAAGGGAAATTGCCGATGGTAACTTTCGTGCTCGCCCCTTGGGAGTACCGCAAGTCCCCCCCTCATTTCTCAAAACTTCCACACTCCGGAGGAACCTATGTTGCGATTTAAACGTTTTGCAGGTCGGCAACTTAGTTTGATGGTTGTGACACTTGCGATCGCTCTGATCGTAGGTCTTGCGCCTCGTCCGTCAATAGGCGAGGAACCAAAAGTTCGCGACGCAATTCTGGAAAACGCGGAAAGACTGATCGCCGAAGGCAGACAGACATTCCGATTCGATACATTTGGCGATGAGGATTTCTGGGGCGGCTCGCTTCAACTGCATCGCGCAATTGAAGGTGTTGCCTTGGGCGGCGTGGGCGGCGGTCTGACGCCACGCACCGCACTGCAACTCGGCCTCAAAGTCGATGTGGACGCTCTGCCGGCTTCTGATCGTGAGGCCATTCGACACGGCGCGGTAGACCTCGACAGCCCGATATCGACTTTGGCTCTCTTGAAACTGAACGCGGTTGTTGGCCTGACTGGCTTTTTTGATCAGACCGGCCATCTCACCTCCGTTGGGATTCAGTGCGCGCTTTGTCATTCCACCGTAAACGATTCTCTGCTTCCTGGCATCGGAAGCCGATTGGATGGCTGGGCGAATCCGGATCTCAATGTCGGCGCTATTGTGGCGCTGGCGCCAAATCTTCAACCGGTCGCCAATCTGCTGGGAGTCGACGTCGGCACCGTACGGCAGGTACTGGCAAGTTGGGGCCCCGGCAAGTTCGATGCCGAACTCTTTCTGGACGGCAAGGCATTCAACCCTCAACAGGTTTCTCATGGAGTCGTCACCGGAACGAATGTATCCGGGGCGACGATGTTACCGAATGCTTTCGACCTGGCTGGATTTAACCAGCACACGTGGACGGGAGCATGGGGCGACGTTACCTATTGGAACGCCTTTGTCGCGAACCTGGAGATGCACGGAAAGGGAAACTTCTTTGACCCACGGTTGGATAACGCCCAACAATTTCCAATCGCAGCCAGGAACGGATTCGGGCATATGCGCCAACCGCCCGACGCGGATCGCATCACGCCGAAGCTTCCCGCACTTCAAGTGTATCAACTCGCGATCCCCGCACCGGTTCCCCAACCCGGCGTCGATTTTGATGACAGCAGTGCGAAACGTGGAGATGAACTCTTTTCCGGTAGAGCCAAATGCGTCGGATGCCACGCGGAGCCGCTATGGACGGAACCGGGTTGGAATCTTCACAAACCCAGCGACATCGGAATCGACTCCTTTCAGGCAGACCGGGCGCCGGATCACGTATATAAAACGCAGAATCTCTCAGCAGTGTATGTGCGGGAGCGCGGACTTTTCATGTTCCCAGCAAATAAAGGGCGGTTCTATCATGACGGCCGCTTTGCGACACTGCTGGACGTCGTCAATCACTACAACATCCAATTCAATCTTGGTTTAAGCCAGGCCGATCAACTGGACCTGGTGGAATATCTCAAATCATTGCCGGAACCCGACGGGCCAGTGAAGCGGAATAAACACTGACCGTCCGGCGACCGCGGGCAGCGGCCGCCAATTTACGGCGGTGGGCGGGGAAAGTTCTGGCGATGGGCGTACGCCCCTGAGAACGGTCCTCGCCCGGATTTGGCGAGCCATCTCTTCTTACGATCCTTCCCATGCCGTCTGCGACATCCTCTGCAAGCGCCGGAGCCTCGTAGCCGCATTGCCCGCGACGGTCGGGGGCGGAAATTTTCGCGTCGCCGCATCGCGTGTTAGACTCCCCGTCCATGCGCTACCTATTGCCCATTGGGCTCTTTTTGACGTTGCTCGGAATATCGTCCGCACAAGTGAAGCGGGTCGATGATGTGGTTCTTCGGAATGCCGCAAAGGCGGCCTCCGATGGCGATTGGTTGAGCTATGGCCTCACACCCGGCGAAACACGGTACAGCCCACTCAAGCAGATCGACGCATCGAACGTGAAGCGCCTCGGCCTGGTGTGGTCGTATGAAGTCGGCGATGGCGGAGGCGATCAGGAAGCCACGCCGCTGGTATGGAACAACACGATCTTCGGCATCACCAACTGGAGCATCGTGTTCGCGGTGGACGCGCGCACAGGCAAAGAGAAATGGCGATGGGATCCGGAAGTCAACCGCAAAGCCACGAGCGACAAGATGTGCTGCGGCGTGGTCAATCGCGGATTGGCTCTCTACAACGGCAAGATCTATGTGCCTGTCATTGACGGCCGGCTTGAAGCGCTTGATGCGGAAACCGGCAAGCCGGTTTGGGAAGCGCGTGTTTCCTATACGCAAAATGAGCAGACGCTGACGATCGCTCCGCGCATCGCCAAAGGAAAGGTGATCGTCGGGCCTGCGGGCGGCGACCGGCCGACTCGAGGATTTTTTGCAGCATACGACGCGGAAACGGGCCGTGAGGCGTGGAAGTTTTATACGGTCCCCGGCGACCCGGCCAAAGGTTTTGAATCTGCCGCCATGCGCAAGGCTGCTGCGACGTGGGACGGTGAGTGGTGGAAGTTGGGTGGCGGCGGCTCCGTGTGGGACGGAATCTCCTACGACCCGGAGAGCGAACTTCTCTATGTGGGGACCGGCAACGCCGAACCCTGGCCCCAGGCGTTGCGCACACGAGACGTGAGCACGGGACACGACAATCTTTACGTCGCATCCATTGTCGCGGTGAATGTGAACACGGGCGAACTGAAGTGGCACTATCAGATGGTGCCCGGAGATCAATGGGACTACGACAGTGTGCAGCAGATGACGCTCGCGGATCTGCAGATCAATAACAAGACACGCAAGGTGATCATGCAGGCGAACAAGAACGGCTTCTTCTATGTACTCGATCGCATAACGGGTGAATTCATTTCCGCCGCGCCATTCTCACGGGTCAGCTGGGCCAAGGGTATCGACCCGAAGACAGGACGCCCCATCATTAATCCCGACGTGATGTACGGAAAAGATCCACAGCCGGTTTCGCCGGGAGGCGGCGGCGCTCACAACTGGTCGCCGATGTCGTTCAATCCGCAAACCGGTCTCGTCTATATTCCGTCGCGTGGATGGGACACTTTTAACTATGCCGTCAACTATGACTTCAAGCCCGACCCAACGCGCGTTGGAGGAGCCTCACAGACCGGGTTGAACAACAACCCGGCAGGACTGACACGAAAGCCTCCCGCATCCTTTATTGGCCCTGAACCTTTGGAAGGTGGCAACGTCAGCACACTGGTCGCCTATGACCCGGTGAAACAGGAAATTCGGTGGCGGGTGCCGGTCGGCAACGGACGGTATGGCGGCACCATGAGCACTGCCAGCAATCTGCTGTTCCAGGTTGCGCCGGATGGACGATTGATCGCGTACTCTGCGGAAAAAGGCGAGCGCCTGCTTGAGTTGCCAACGGGCTTGAAGAACGGCATGGGGCCGCCGATCACGTTCGCCATCGATGGAAAGCAGTACATCGCGTTGATGGGCGGCTCGGGCGGAACGCAGAGTCCCGGCACGACGAATCCGGGAGCCGTCACCACGCCGCAAAAACCAATGCTGCTGGTGTTCGGACTCGATGGCAAAGCCGAGTTGCCCAAACCCGGCGCCGCTCCCGCTCCTGCCGGGGGCGATCCTCACTAGGGCGAGGCTTTGCACAGCAGGAAATGGCGAATCCGTCTCCCTACCGGGAGGGCGGCACACGCCGGAGGACCGGGTGAGGGGGACCACAAGCATTCCTTGAATTTTTTCAATTTGTACCCAGACCCGCTGATCTCTCCTTAAGAGGCGAATTCCCTGCGAAAATGTAGACAAACTCCCAGCGCCGCTGAAATAATGCGGGACAGCGAAAGATCCCCCCTCAGGAGAGTGAAATTGGTCAAACGCGGCATAGGTATAGCCTTACTGAGTATTTGCCTGACGCTTGTTGGCGCGAGGACCGTCAGCCCACAAGCGGGCACCCCGCAGGCGAGCACGCCGCCGAATTCGTGGGCCGTAATCCAGCAGAATTGTGTCGGTTGTCACAACAGCAAGACAAAAGCAGGCGGCCGCGCCTTTGATGTGATGTCGCCCGACAACATTGCCCAGGACGCGGAAACCTGGGAGGCGGCAATTCGCAAGTTGCGCGGTGGTCTCATGCCGCCGGCGGGCGCCAAACGCCCGGACAAGCAATCCGTGTCGGAATTGATTTCCTGGCTTGAAACCAATATCGACAAAGCCGCGGTTAAACCCGATCCCGGCCGGGTGCCATTGCATCGTCTCAATCGCAGGGAGTATGAATACGCGATTCGCGACCTGCTCGGACTCCACATCGATGCCGAAGCCCTGCTGCCCGCCGACAACACGAAAGGCAATTTCGACAACGACGCTGCCGCGCTTCAAGTATCTCCGAGCTTCGTGGATCAATACATCTATGCGGCGCGCGCCGTCGCGTTAGAAGCAGTCGGCAACGTCGAAGCTCCTCCGGTAACGACCACCTATGGAGATGTCGCCAACATGGTGATTTCTCTTCCGCCCACCGGCGCTCCCGGCGAGGGCCGGCAGCAGCATCATATCGAAGGAATGCCTCTCGGCACGCGCGGGGGCTTCATGGTGGAACATAATTTCCCGGCGGATGGCGAATACGAACTGACCATCGGAGACATGGCGCTCGCTCGCGAAGTTCCTCGTATGGAATTTGAAAACACGGTGATTGCGCTGCTCGATGGCAAGGAGTTCTATCGCACCAATATTGGTGGCGAGGCCGATCACAAGGCAATTGACCAGCTGCTGGATTCCGCAGTTGAATCCATTAACGGACGACTGCGAAAGATCAAATTCAAGACGACGGCCGGCCAGCATAAGCTGGCCGTTACTTTCATGCAACGCAGCTTCGCCGAAAGCGATGAGCGCGTACGAACCGTGGCACTCGAAGGTGGTCAGGAACGCATTCAGGCCGTTCACGCGCTGGAAATTCGGGGACCCTTCACGGTAACCGGCATCAGCGATTCACCGACGCGCAAGATGATTTTCATCTGCAAGCCGGCCCAACCAGTAAAGACGAGCGAAGAAACCGCCTGCGCACGCCGGATCCTCACGAATCTCGCGCAGCGTGCATTCCGCCGTCCCGTGAACGATGCGGATCTCGAGGGCCTGATGAAGTTTTACCAGGCTGGCCGGACCAAAGAAGATTTCGAGCACGGTGTCCGCGATGCGCTCAGTGCAATTCTGGCGAGCCCGCACTTCCTGTATCGCGCAGAATCCGGAGTGGACTCGGGCGGCACTCGAACGCTGAACGATCTGGAACTGGCGTCACGTCTTTCGTTTTTCCTTTGGAGCAGCCTGCCGGACAAGGAACTCCTGGATCTCGCGATCGCGTCGCGTTTAAGCGACCCAGCTGTGTTGCCGAAGCAGGTCAAGAGAATGCTTGCGGACCCCCGATCGAAATCCCTGGTCAACGACTTCGCCTTTCAGTGGCTTCACGTTTCCAAGCTCGACGAAATTACTCCAGACCGAGGCCAGTTCCCGCAGGCCAGTGGCCTTCTTGATCAGCGAAGCCTGATGAAGGAAGAACTGAGGCTGTATATTGACAGCGTCCTGCGCATCGATCGCAGCAGCGTGCTGGACCTGATGACGGCGAACTACACTTTCCTCAATGAGCGCCTGGCAATGCACTACGGCATCGAGACCGTGAAGGGAGCCAACTTCCGGCGCGTCACGCTGGATGATCCGAAGCGCTACGGACTGTTGGGTAAGGGGGCCATCCTCGCGATGACTGCGTATCCCAATCGCACGTCGCCCGTGCTGCGCGGCGCCTGGATTCTGGATCGCCTGCTTGGTACACCGCCGCCGGCGCCTCCGGCAAATGTTCCGACACTTCAGGAAAATCGACCCGGGCAAACGGCGCGAACGCTGCGAGAGAGGCTCGAACAGCATCGCGCGAACCCGACATGTTTCGCCTGCCACGGTGTGATGGATCCGCTCGGATTTGCATTGGAGAATTTCAACGCGGTGGGGCAGTTCCGTCCGATCGATCCCGATACGCGGACTCCGATCAATTCTGCGGGAACACTGCCAGACGGCACGTCGATTGGAGGACCTGAAGACCTGCGGAAGGCGCTCGTCGCTCAGCCCGACCGCTTCGTTCAGACATTCTCCGAAAATTTGTTCACGTATGCATTGGGCCGCAGCATGGACTATCGGGACATGCCCACCGTTCGGGGCATCGTTCGCAAGGCGGCTGCGGACAATTACCGTTTTGAATCGATCGTTCTCGGCATTGTTTCAAGCGACGCGTTCCGGAAGCGCGAAGGCCTGACAACGGTAGCTCAGGCATCTATAAGATAACTGGAGGAGTCATGTTTCTTACGCGAAAACATCTGTCACGCCGCACGCTGCTGAAAGGCATCGGCGCTTCGATAAGCCTGCCGTTGCTGGACGCCATGATCCCAGCCGGTACCGCATTCGCTCAGACTGCCGCAAAGCCAAGCCAGCGGCTGGGCTTTGTGTACTTTCCCCACGGCGCTCTCCAGGATGAATGGCAGCCGAAGCAGTTCGGCCGTGACTTCGAATTTCCTTATATCCTAAAGCCGCTCGAACCGCTGCGCGAGTATGTGACCGTCGTCAGTGGCTTGCGTAACAAGGGCGGAGAGAGTTCCAGTCCGCACGGCATCATCGAAGAGACATGGCTGAATTGCGTAAGCCCGCGTCAACGCAGCAGCAAAACCGGCATCGGCGTAACGGTCGACCAGATTGCCGCGAAACGTCTGGGCAAGAACACGCCGTTGCAGTCGATGGAACTCTGCGGTGAGCCCGGCGGCATGATTTCTTTTAGGACACCCGACCAGGCGCTGCCCATGGAAAGCAATCCACGCAAGGTGTTCTACTCGATGTTCGGACAGGGCGATACCAAGGAAGCGCGCGAGGCCATTCTGAAATCGACCGACAGCCTATTGGATTATGTGAAGGAATCCACTGCCAGCCTCAATCGCAAGCTCGACGCCGCAGACCGCGCCAGGGTGAGTGAATATCTCGACTCGGTTCGCGAAATTGAAATCCGTGTGCAGAAGCTCGAGGAAGGCTCGAAGGCAATGGGCAATCTACCGAATGCGCCTCTTGGGCCACCGGAGGATTTCGGCGAACTCCTTGGCATTCAGTTTGAAATGATCGCCCTGGCCTGGCAGACGAATCGAACGAATGTCGCTTCGATGAAAATGGTCGAGGAGGCCAGCATGCGAACGTATCCCAACCTTGGAGTCCACGAAGCCTTCCACCCGACGTCCCATTGGGGCGGTTACCCGGAACGCGTGGCCAATCTGCGATTGATCCAGAACTATCACACGGAAATTTTCGCAAGATTTGCGCGGCGGCTAAAGGAAATGCAGGATGGCGACGGCACTGTGCTCGACCATTCGATTATTCTCTTCGGAAGCAACATGTCTAACAGCGACGCACATAACAACGATCCTCTGCCTCAGGCGTTGATCGGCCGAGGCGGCGGCATCAAAGGGAACCAGCACCTGCATTACAAGCAGGACGCACCGCACGCCAACATCCTCGTAACAATGCTGGACCGCGCGGGTATACCTGCCGAGGACTTTAAAGGATTCGCCGACAGCACCGGTCCGCTCAGCGAGGTTTAATAATGAGAAAAGTTTCTCCTGTAGATGCAGTCGATGACCGCGCGTTTGTCCCGAACGATTGCGAAGTTCGCACGGTCACATACCGCGCCTGCAGTTTGTACGCCGCAATGGTGCTGGCCTTGATGCTGGGTTCAGCATTCAGCCTTAGTGCCCAGTCCAAACCAGTACCGGCCACCGCTTTAAAGGAAGACGTGAATCATCGAGACCCGGATGGAAGCACACCGCTGCAGTGGGCGGTCTACGATGGGAAGGTCACCGAGGTCCAGCGTCTGCTGAAGGCCGGCGCGAATGTGTCTCTGGCCAATAACTACGGTGCTTCTCCGATGAGTCTTGCCGCGGAAGTCGGAAATGCGGAGATCCTGAAATTGCTGCTCGACGCGGGGGCCAATGCGGACTCTCCCAATCCGGAGGGACAAACGGCACTCATGGCTGTGGCGCGAACGGGAAACGTCGCAGCGGCACAACTCCTGATCGATCGCGGCGCAACAATCGATGCAAAGGAAAAATGGGGCGGACAGACCGCGCTGATGTGGGCATCCGCGCGTCGACATCCGGAAATGATGAAGCTCCTGATCGCGAAAGGCGCAGACGTTAATGCCCGCTCGATCAATCGTGACTATCAACGTCATGTGACCGCTGAAGGGCGCCCCAAGAATCTGGACACCGGCGGGCTGACTCCGCTGCTGTATGCCGCACGAGAAAACTGTCACGCGTGTGTGAAGGTGTTGCTCGATAACCGCGCGGACATCAATCTGCCCGATCCGGATGGCGTCTCGCCCTTGCAGGTAGCGATCATGAATGCGAACTGGGATCTGGCGAAGCAACTGATCGTCGCCGGAGCCGATGTCAATCAATGGGACATGTATGGTGAAGCGCCACTGTACACGGCAATCGGCCTGCGCACCAAACTCGACGGCGGTCATGCATCCATCGATCCCCAGAATGAAACCGACGGCATGACGATCATTCGAATGCTGCTCGATCATGGCGCTAATACGAACATGCAGCTTTTCTTCCGGCCGGCCGGCCTGAGCGGTAAAACCGTGACACGGGGTTCGACGCCATTGATCCGCGCGGCGACGAATGCGGACATGGATGTCGTCAAACTGCTGCTGGAACACGGAGCCGACGTCAATCTGCAGATGGCCGACAGACAGACTCCGACAATGGCCGTACTCTCCGGCCGCGCGAACGAGAAGCAGGCCCTGGAATTAATTCGCCTTTTCCATCAAGCCGGTGAGGCCGTCAACGTGATTGCTCTGGTCAATCATCGAGAGGAAACTCGCGGGGGGACAGCGCTGCACTACGCGGTGCGAAAACGCTTCAAAGACGTCATCAAGGAACTCGCGTCATATGGCATCGATATGAATGCCAAAGATCAGGACGGACTCACGGCGCTCGACTACACGCAGTCGCGTGGGTTCATGCCTTTCATGGCACTGCAGACTCCGAAATACAACGACATTGCGACGCTTCTTCGTGAACTTGGCGCGACGGTGGAGGTTGCCAAAAATCCAGTTTGGCCGGTGCTGGGTCCGCCCCAGGGAGTCGATGCGGATATCTGGCCGATTGGAGAAGCGAAGGTCCATGAGCCGTTCTACACACACGAAAAAGACTAGGAGTTCGATTGCGCAGTTTTCGCGGCGGCAATTTCTATCCGTCGGCGCCGCTGCGCTCGGCACTTCCCTTCTTCCGGGTTATTTATCCGGCGCGCCGCAGGCCGCTCCACGAATCTCAGCTACGGATCTCGGCAACCTCAAACTGATCCAGGGGGCCGGCTGCAATGTAATTGCCATGCACGGTGAAGACGGCGCACTCATGATTGACGGCGGTCTTCAGGCCAACGCGGACGCGTTGCTAAAGGCAGTGCGCGAGGCTACGGGCAACAGCCGCATCCAAACTCTGATCAACACACACTGGCACCCGGAACAAACCGGTGCGAATGAAGTCGTTGGGAAAGCCGGTGGCGTGATCATCGCACACGAGAAGACGAAGCTGTACCTGACCAACACGGTGAGTTCGGTCACGTTTGAGGGCCGACGGCCGCCGCTACCCGAGGCCGCGCGGCCAAACAAGACCACGCGAAGTGACGATTCCATCATGTTTGCCGGACAGCGCGTCGATTACAGCTACCTTCCTGCAGCGCACACTGACGGCGATCTTTTTGTCCACTTTCCCGGGCTGAACGTGCTGGTCGCCGGCGGAGTTGTTTCCGGGGAAGAGTGGCCAATACTGGACTACATCAACGGAGCGTGGCTGGGTGGCCGCGTCCGCGCAATCGAGAGGCTTGCGGAAATCGTCAATCCCGACACTCGCGTCGTACCCGCCAACGGCCGCGTGATTGCAGGCCGCGATATCGTGCGCCAGCGCGATATTTATCGGGAACTGTTCCAGACCATGATCGCCGATATGAACAAGGGATTCGGCCCGGAAGACGCCGCGAAGCAAAACGCTCTCAGTAAATACTCGGCCGAGTTCGGCGATGCTTCGACTTTCCTCTACGGCGCTTATCGAAGCATGCTCATCGCCTACGTGCCGGATTGAAGTCGGGTAATTGGTGTATGCTTCCGCGATGAGACTCGCCTATCGATCCCCTGCGTTTGTCTTACTGGGTACGCTTCTGGTATCGACCTCCCTCACCGCTCAGTGGATCAAATATCCGACTGCGGGCGTTCCGCGAAAGGCCGATGGCAGCGTGAACATGGCCGCCCCCACTCCACGGATGGCGGATGGGAAGCCGGATTTCTCCGGGATATGGATGACGGGAGAACCGAATCGTCCCGCGACGGGCGGTGTGGGTCCCATCAACGCGACATCCACGGGCCCAGTGACTGTTGCCGACGACAAACCTGGAGATCCCAAAGCCATTACGGCATCGCGCCAAATGTCGAATATCGGTGTGGATATTCCAGGAGGTTTGCCGTATCAGCCGTGGCTCGTCCCGATCGTCAAGGAGCGTACGGCTAATCTCGCAATTGGCGATCCGCACATCCGATGCCTGCCGGACAATTTTCTTCGTGCGTACGGTCTGCCGCATTTGCTGAAGTTCGTACATACGCCTGGCCTTCTCGTGGTACTCAACGAAATGAACGCCGGTTATCGCCAGGTATTCACCGACGCGCGACCGCTTCCTCAGGATCCGACACCTTCCTGGCAGGGATATTCTTCGGCGAAGTGGTCCGGTGACACGCTGGTAGTCGATACCATCGGCCTTCGCGACGACACATGGATCGACTGGAACGGAAGTGTGCTGACCGAGGCGGCCAAAGTGCGAGAGCAAATCCGGCGGCCGGACTTCGGACATCTTGAAATCGTGGTCACGGTGGATGATCCCAAGGCATATACAAAACCCTGGACCGTCACCTTAAAGCAGAAAATCGTTGTCGATACCGAACTGATTGATGAAATCTGCCTGGAAAACGAAAAGTTTCTCGAGCATGTGAAGTAATTACGAAAATAGAAATTAAAGAAGAAGCCATGGTCCCCTCACGCGGCGGGATGGCGCGGGCCACCTTCTCCCGTTGGAAGCGGGATTCGCCCGTAATACTTTCCTTAGCGCACCGGTGCTGCAGGGGTTATTGTTGGTGCGCAGCCGGGGCACGACGCGTACGGCGTCAGGAAGAAATAATTTGGATCGGCGACGAGCGCGCCCTTCAAGTTTGGCGGAATGGGCACCGCAACGCCGCCAACGGACATCACCGTAACGCCAGCAGCCTTCATTGCGGAAACTGTGACATCGACATCCTGCACGCGCAGCTGAAGTCGAGCAGCGCCGCGGTCCTGAATCTTCATGCGAAGCGGCGTGCGATCGACTCCCTTGAACTCATCGAGTTCGATCCACAGCAATGATCCCGGCGCCTGCATGCGGCTCTGCAGGATTTGAAATGCCTGGATTCCCGTGAGGGTGCCCATCATATTGGACACGGTTTTGTCTTCGACAGTGAATCCGAGAATGTCGCGATAGACGCGTTTCGTCTCGTCCATGTCGTTGACGGTGATCCGGATTCCCATGTCGAAGATGTCGCCCGGTGGGGTGCCGCTTGCAGAAACGGAAGCCAACGGCGGTTGACGGAGCTCAATGAAACGGCGATCGATGTCTCGAATCAATATGGACCGGGTTCCGTCTGCGGATGCAACTGGCTTGCCGCCAGGAGTCTCGACCGTCGCTTTGGCCACCGTCGCGCGCGCGAGCGCCGCATCGACATCCCGCACCATGAGCACCAGCGTCGCATTGCCGGGATCCTGCATTCGTAAATTGATCGTCTGGTGCGGCACGTTCTGAATCTCCATCAGTTCGAGGGTGACGCGTGTGCCCGTGATGCGCGCGGATTGATGCCGCTCCTTTGCCCCCGCGATATCGAACATGTCAAACAACTGGGGATTCGCCGGATTGTATGGCCGCTCACCGGTGGCCGGAAGTGCCGGGACTTCCATGCCGAAGGCATCATGGTAAAACTCCAGGGAGCGATCCATGTTTTCGACAAATGCGGTGAACGCTCCGGTGCCAAGGACGGTTGCTTTTGCACCGGACCGTACCTGACCAATCGCTACCCCGCTTATGAACGCCGCAGTGAGTACTACCAAGAGAATCAGACGTGAATTCAATCGCACGATGTCTCCCCTCCGTGCGGTATTAGACACCAGCTTCGTTCGTCGAAAGCAACTATTTGACGGACACCTGCGGATTCCATGGCGCCACGTTCTGCTCGTATTCCATGGGATCGCCGAAGCCCTCTGCCTTCACGCCGAGGCGGCGCAAGGCATCCAATGCCATCAGCCTCCGGTGCGCGTTGAATGTCATGATGTGCGCGAACACGCCTCCGAACGTGAAGGTTTCTGCCGGTTCACAAAGGGCATCCACAAATGTGTCGTCCCACGCTGCGCGCTGACTGACGTCACTGAACATGCGGTGCAGGTCGTCATCAACCTTGTTGAGCCGCGTGAGCATTGCCGCCGGCGACCGACCTGCGGCGGGAGTACCGTTGATAGTGGGCATATCCCGTCCAGCGATGGCGGCAGCCCAGACTTCTTTTGTAAACACGATATTTTCGAGAATTCCCCGCAGCGTGCTTAGGGACTCACGCCAGGGAAGGATCTCCACCACCGCATTCAGCGGTCGATCGAGCTGCTCATCCGTTAAACCTGCCGCGTACTCCAGAAGTTTTCGTGTGTGCCAGGAATCGTTCCCCGCAAAGCGATCATAGAGGTCCATATCATTTGCTCCTTTCGAAAGGGAACCTGCGGCATAAAAGTGAATACGGTTGGGCGACGGGAGGTGGATCGGCGAAATGCGCATTCTCCGGTACAGACTCGGCGATGTATGGAACGCTTTCCGGAAGGCCCGTGTAAAAGCCTCCAGAGAGCCATAGTTCGCATTGAGAGCGATTTCCGTAACCGGACTTTCGCTGTGAACCAGTTGAAATGCGGCCCGCTCGAGCAGCAATCGGCGTCTCATGGCAGCAGGAGTCTCCTCCACCACTGCACGAAAAATCCGATGAAACTGCGTCCGGCTCTGGTATGCGAGCCGAGCCAGGTCTTCCGTCTTCCGGTTTCCGTCCAATGCACCGAGCATCACACCGGATAACCGATCCAGGTTATTTTTCTTTTCGGGATTCATGCCACACGTTCCTTGTGTACGGCATCGTAAATCAGGTCCAGCGGGCTTCGCCTGATCTTCCGTACCGAATTACTTCATTTTCGTGAGCATCCACTGGATGACACGATCCTCGGTGGACTGAGGCAGGCGGTTGTAGTCCCATGGCTCATCCAGCATGATGTTGTCGGCGGCGTTGTACAGACCATAGATCTTCTTCGCCCGGTCCACGGCCAGCCTCACATCCGCAGGCGTTGCATCGCGGTCGAACTGCGGCGATAGGATATAAACCGGTCGTGGCGCAATGGCAGCAATTAGTTCGTCGTAGTCATAGGGTAATCGCGATTCCTTTCCGGCGAACGCGCCCATGCGAGGCAGAAGATCGTGCTCTCGGAAATATCGGGCGATACCACCGGTGCCTTTGTTCTCTGTGTCCGTCCGCATGGGGGTGAAGCCGTTGAGGCTGACCACGCCTTTGACGCGCGGGTCGAGAGCGGCCGTATGCAACGCGATATTCGCGCCCATGGAGTAGCCGACGAGATAGATGCGATTGGGATCGACCTTGAGT
>Ga0157375_10000629_pt1 | contig 31341 bp, 29 predicted proteins | sample M35metaG_FD_115311 | JGI IMG/M metagenome (GOLD analysis project Ga0157375, IMG submission 115311) | Miscanthus rhizosphere microbial communities from Kellogg Biological Station, Michigan, USA - M3-5 metaG | ecosystem: Host-associated > Plants > Roots > Rhizosphere > Soil | place: USA: Michigan... | reverse complement strand
TCATCAAGTCATGCTAAAACCTTCGAAGCGCTTTTCCTAGCTGCTTGAAAAAGAAGGGAAAAATATGACGAAGTCGGAGTTGATCGAACGAATTGTCACCCATCAAGGGCTGCTCTCATCCAAAGATGTGGAGCTGGCTATCAAGACCATGCTTGAGCAAATGTCCCAGTGCCTGGCGACTGGTGATCGGATCGAGATCCGCGGGTTTGGAAGTTTTTCGTTGCACTACCGCGCACCGCGAGTAGGCCGTAATCCAAAAACCGGCCAGTCGGTTAGCCTTGACGGAAAATTTGTGCCTCATTTCAAACCGGGCAAGGAACTGCGGGATCGCGTAAATGAAGATGAAGAAGAGGGGGTCTGACTGACCTTCTGGAGAACGTTATGTCTAGAGCCATGCGCTTTGCATCGGTTGTATCTGTTTTGTTCTGCGTACTCGTTGTGGTGTTCTTTGTGCTGGAGAACCAGCAGCGTACGACCTTGTCATTTTTCAGTTGGTCCACCGCCGAATTGCCTGTATCGGTTTTTACGATTTTGGCGTTGTTCGTGGGGATGATCATTGGTCCTGTGTTGGGTGTGGTGGTGGGCTTTAAGAGGCGACGCGAGAAAGCCTGATCCTTCTGCGCAGGGCGAATATTTTGATTGAGCACCGCGCAGCATGGTCGTTTTACGTTTGATGTCTTTTCTGTCTTCGTTGTAAAGGCAGGCTGAATTACTGCTCGTGGTGTGTACTCAGCTTAGGATTCCACCTTTATTGGCCTTGTGAGTCCTGCGTGCATTTATTCGTGCTAAAAATTCGATATGTCGGGGCAAGGTCGGTCGCCGATATTTCTCTGCATGGTCTCGCCTTGATCCCACCCTCTTAATTATCGCTAAGGCCTGTTTTTACGCATCGTGTATCTGTGTTGGCTTTTGACTTTAAGGATGCAGGCCTTAAAATAGTCACCACTTTCCATGCCCTTCATTTTTAATTGCACCACACAACGCTTATTTTTCGGGCTGTTTGCTAGCGAGCTTCGACGTTTTCCTTGAACCTCTTTACCGTTGAGCATTCCGGGGCGGCATATTGGCTTTGTTAGTCAGCAGGCATTGAGGTGAGTGGCCGACTAGAAGCTTGTCGTGCTGTGCGCGTTGCTTTAGGACTTACTATGTTCAGCGGAAAAACGCTTCTTATCACCGGTGGTACCGGTTCATTCGGCAACGCCGTTCTCAAGCGCTTCCTCGACAGTAACATTGCAGAAATCCGCATCTTCAGCCGCGACGAGAAGAAGCAGGATGACATGCGAAAGCGCTACGCCAACCCCAAGCTGAAATTCTATATTGGCGACGTACGCGACTATCAAAGTGTTCTCAACGCCACTCGTGGTGTGGACTACATCTTTCACGCGGCCGCGCTGAAACAGGTGCCTTCCTGCGAGTTCCATCCCATGGAAGCGGTCAAGACCAACGTAATTGGCACCGAAAATGTCCTGGAAGCTGCTATCCAGAACATGGTCAAACGTGTGGTTTGTCTTAGCACCGACAAAGCTGTTTATCCTATCAATGCCATGGGTATCTCCAAGGCTATGATGGAAAAAGTAATGGTCGCTAAATCCCGCAATGTAGATGATGCAAAGACGGTTATCTGTGGGACCCGTTACGGCAACGTCATGGCGTCACGAGGTTCTGTAATTCCTCTGTTCATTGAGCAGATTCGTGCGGGTAACGCTTTGACGTTGACCGACCCGAGTATGACCCGCTTCATGATGACGTTGGCTGACGCTGTAGACTTGGTGTTGTACGCCTTCGAGCACGGTCGCAATGGTGATCTTTTTGTTCAGAAGGCGCCTGCTGCGACCGTCGAAACACTGGCCAAAGCCTTGACTGCAATGGTTGGTAAGCCTGAACACCCGATTCAGGTGATTGGTACGCGCCATGGCGAAAAGCTATTTGAAGCTTTGTTGAGTCGTGAAGAAATGGCCTGCGCTGAAGACAAGGGCGATTACTACCGCATTCCTCCTGATTTACGTGACTTGAACTACTCAAAATTTGTAGAGCAAGGCGAAGAAAAGATCTCCCACACGGAAGATTACAATTCCCATAACACTGAAAGGTTGGATGTGGCCGGCATGCAACGGCTTCTGCTCAAGCTTGAATTCATGCAAGCGATCCAGCGTGGCGAACTTGCTACGCCGGAGGAGTAATCGATGAAGGTACTGATCACGGGCGCCAACGGTTTTGTAGGCAAGAACCTGATCGCGCATTTAAGTGAGCGCAGTGATGTCAAGGTTACCGTCTTTACTCGCGATAACAGCACTGCCCAATTGCCCGCTTTGGTTGCCGGTGTCGACTTTGTTTTCCACCTCGCTGGCGTTAATAGGCCGCAGTCGTCCGATGAATTCAAGGCGGGTAACACTGACTTGACCTTGGCTCTATGTGAGGCCATCAAGGCAAGTGGTAAACCAACGCCAGTGCTTTACACCTCATCGACCCAGGCTGATCGGGACAATCCCTACGGGCTCAGCAAGCTGGCTGCTGAACAGGCATTACACGATCTGCAAGTCAGTCACGGCTCCAGGGTTCATGTTTTGCGCCTGCCGAATGTGTTTGGCAAGTGGGCCCGGCCAGATTACAACTCGGCGGTGGCGACTTTTTGCCACAACATCACCCGAGGTCTCCCAATCCAGATCAATGACCGACAAGCGATGGTCAACCTGGTGTACATCGACGATGTGATTGACTGCTTCGTTCGAGTCATGGACTCGAACCTGTCTCGCGACTCAGTTGCTCAGGTTGAGCCGGTATACAGCATTTCCGTGGGCGAACTGGCCGATCAGTTGCACGCATTTCGTGACAGTCGCGACACGTTGATCAGCGAAGCCGTTGGCAACGGCCTGGTTCGGGCGCTTTACTCGACCTACGTCAGCTATCTACCCGTCGAGCAATTCACTTATGACGTTCCGAAGTACGGTGATCCGCGCGGCGTTTTCGTTGAAATGCTGAAGACCCGGGACAGTGGGCAATTTTCCTACTTCACCGCACACCCTGGCGTGACACGGGGTGGTCACTATCACCATAGCAAAACTGAAAAGTTCCTCGTAATCAAAGGCAAAGCCTGCTTCCGTTTCCGTCACATTGTATCCGGTGAGTTTTATGAGTTGCTCACTCAAGGCGAACAGCCTCAGATCGTGGAAACGGTTCCCGGCTGGACCCACGACATTACCAATGTCGGCGAAGAAGAGATGATTGTCATGCTCTGGGCTAACGAGATTTTTGACCGTGAGCGACCCGACACCTTTGCGATGCCGGTAGGTACTCAAGCCTGAGCGTAGGCGTGCATCAGGCAATGCATGGGTCCAATGATTCTTGAAGAGTGTTGAGATGAAAAAGCTGAAAGTTGTCACGGTTGTGGGGACACGCCCCGAAATCATCCGCTTGTCTCGGGTGATAGCCAAACTGGACGAGCATTGTGAACATGTCCTGGTACATACCGGGCAAAACTACGATTACGAATTAAACGAAATTTTTTTCCAGGATCTTGGTATCCGTAAGCCGGACCATTTTCTCAACGCCGCGGGTGCGACAGGTGCCCAAACGATAGGCAACGTAATCATCGCGGTCGACCAAGTACTGGAAGACGTGAAGCCAGAAGCTTTGTTGGTTCTTGGCGATACCAACAGCTGTATGGCGGTGATCCCGGCCAAGCGTCGCAAAATTCCTACGTTTCATATGGAAGCTGGTAATCGCTGTTTTGACATGCGCGTGCCTGAAGAGATCAATCGCCGGATTGTCGATCACACTGCAGACATAAATTTGACCTATAGCAGCATTGCGCGTGACTACCTGCTTCGCGAGGGGCTTCCTCCAGATAGGGTGATTAAGACCGGCAGCCCAATGTTTGAAGTGCTCAATTACTACCGCGACGGGATCGAAGCTTCGGACGTTCTGGCGCGCCTCGGCCTGGAGGCTGGCAAATTCTTTGTGGTCAGTGCTCACCGCGAAGAAAACATTGATTCCGATAAGAACTTTCTCAAGTTGGTCGATGTGTTAAATACAGTTGCTGCACATTATGAGCTGCCGGTGATTGTGACCACGCACCCTCGTACACAGAAGCGTGTAGATGCCATGGGCGTGGCGTTTCACAAGAATGTGCAATTACTCAAGCCACTGGGTTTCAAGGATTACAACAAGCTGCAACTGACGGCCAAGGCAGTGTTGTCGGACAGTGGGACCATTAATGAAGAGTCGTCGATCCTCAACTTCCCGGCCTTGAACCTGCGCGAGGCACATGAGCGGCCGGAAGGGATGGAAGAGGCTTCGGTCATGATGGTCGGCCTGGAAGTCGAGCGTACCATGCAAGGTTTGCAGCTTCTCGAGAGCCAGGCAGCCGGGGAGGAGCGCACGCTCAGGCTGGTCACGGATTACAGCATGCCGAATGTTGCCGAAAAGGTCGTGCGGATTGTTCACAGCTACCGCGACTACGTTATGCGCACTGTATGGAAGCAATATTGATTGGACAAACTTGCCCAGGAAACACCGCTTAAGATTCTGGTGGTGACCCAGTATTTCTGGCCCGAAAACATGCGCATCAACAATATGGTCGAAGGTTTTGTCGCCAAAGGTCATGAGGTAACGGTGCTTACCGGGTTGCCCAACTATCCGGAAGGGCAGGTCTATGCCGATTTTCGACGCGATCCCGCCCAGTTTTCCAGCTATCACGGAGCTCGCATAATTCGGGTTCCAATGTTGGTGCGCGGTAAGTGGAGCGTTACGCTAGCCTTGAATTACCTTTCGTTTTTCAGCAGCGCCTCACTCATTGGCAGTTACAAGCTGCGCGGTCAGCCATTTGATTCGATCTTTGTGTACGGCGTGTCGCCCATCATGGGCGCTATCCCGGCGCTTTTGCTGGGGCGGTTGAAAAAAGCTCCGGTGCTGGTTTGGGTGTTGGACCTGTGGCCGGAAAGCCTCAGAGCGGTTGGGGTCGTCAATAGCCCAAGGCTGCTGGGGGTGGTCGGTAAAGTTGTGTCTTGGATTTATAACCGTACTGATTACTTGTTGTTGCAGTCGCGTTCGTTCGACGAGAACATCAAGCAATACTGCACGCGTGCGATTGATGAAGACCGGCTGGTTTACTTTCCCAGTTGGGCCGAGGATGACTTTTCCGCGGAGGTTCAGGCGCCTTCTGATCTGCTACAGCGCGACGATTCTCTTTTTACGATCGTTTTTGCTGGAAACATAGGCGATGCTCAGGATTTTCCTGCAATCATGGCCGCAGTCAAGGCTGTCAAGGCGGACCTGCCTGTACGCTGGGTGATTGTGGGGGATGGTCGGGCCAGCCAATGGCTAGCCGAACATGTGGCGGAAACTCGACTGGATAACGTCCTGTTGCTAGGAAGACACCCCCTGGAAAAAATGCCAGCGCTGTTCGCTGCTGCGGATGCTTTACTGGTTTCGTTGCGGACCAATGAGGTCTTTGAGAAAACCATCCCTGGCAAGGTTCAGGCTTACCTGGCGTCAGGCAAGCCCATCATTGCCATGATTGATGGTGAAGCGGCCAAAGTCGTTGTTGGCTCAGGTGCCGGCATGACGTGTGCCTCGGGCGATGCGGCAGGGTTGGCGGATATCGTGCGTACCATGGGTGCTATGCCCAAGACCGAGCTCGAGAATATGGGCTTGTTGGGCAGACGTTATTACCTTGAGCATTTTTCCAAAGACACATTGTTCGATCGTTTGGAGGAGTTGTTCAGAAAAGCCACCCTGAGGCGGAACAAAAAATGACCGAAAAATCACTGCTTGCTGGCGCCATTGGTCAGGTACGACCTGTTTGGTGTGAAACGCTTGTGAGTGCCGGGCATTGATGAGCCCTGAACCCTTTTGCCTCTATCTGTTCCAGGAACTGCTTCTTACATGACCATCTGGTTAGTGTTTTCCGTGGTGCTTGTCGCATCGCTTCTATTGACTTGGGTGCTACGTCGTTACGCGTTGTCGCGTAGTTTGTTGGATATTCCCAATGGTCGCAGTTCGCACTCTGTCCCAACGCCACGAGGAGGTGGCGTTGCAATCGTGTTGACGTATCTAGTGGCTTTAGTGCTGGTGGCACTTTGTGGCTGGGTCAGTTGGAGTGCCGCCTGGCCATTGTTGGGGGCCGGAGCACTCATTGCGATAGTTGGCTTTCTCGATGATCATGGTCATATCGCAGCCCGTTGGCGTTTACTGGCCCACTTCGGTGCCGCAATATGGGCGTTGTCCTGGATGGGGGGGCTTCCTACGGTCAGCGTGATAGGGGTTGAGCTGGACTTGGGGTGGTTCGGCCATGTGCTGGCAGCCTTATACCTGGTGTGGATGCTGAACTTGTATAACTTCATGGACGGCATTGACGGAATTGCCAGTGTCGAGGCCGTCTGTGCCTGTTCAGGAGCATGCTTGGTGTACTGGCTGACAGGGCATCAAGATCTCATGCTTGCGCCGATGTTGCTGGCCGTCGCCGTGCTCGGTTTTCTATACTGGAATTTCCCTCCTGCCCGCATCTTCATGGGCGATGCAGGGAGTGGTTTCCTCGGCATTGTCATCGCTGTGTTGTCGTTACAAGCGGCCTGGGTCGCCCCTCAGATGTTGTGGGTTTGGCTGGTTTTGCTGGGTGTGTTCATTGTAGATGCGACCTTCACTTTAGTGCGACGCCTGTTGCGGGGCGACAAAGTCTACGAAGCCCATCGCAGTCACGCCTATCAGTACGCATCGCGTCGGGTAGGGCGCCATTTGCCGGTCACCCTGGCAGTAATGGCCATTAATCTGTTTTGGCTACTGCCTATCGCCGTTTGCATCGGCTTGGGGCTTGATGGTGTGCTTGGGCTGATAGTGGCGTACGTTCCACTGGTAGTGCTGGCTATCAAATTTCACGCGGGGGAGTTGGAATACGCGTGATAATCGATAGGCGCAGGAGCTTGAAGGGTTCTCTGCACACTTACGCAACTGCCATTTTCCGGCAGTACTAGGGACTGAGGTATAAAAGGGTTTATGGAAAGTTTACGTGCCCGATTGTTGGGCTTGCCGCGCAGGCAAAAACGCTTCTTGCAGGTGGCGACTGACATCGTTCTGGTCTGGGGGGCGTTGTGGCTGGCATTTGTCGTTCGTTTGGGCTTCGACGATCTCAACAACCCCTTTGTTGTCCACCTGTGGCTGTTTCTCAGTGCGCCGGTTATTGCCATTCCGCTTTTTATCCATTTTGGCATGTACCGGGCGGTCATGCGTTATTTCGGCAATGACGCGCTGATCGCGATCATCAAGGCGGTCAGCCTCTCTGCACTGTTGTTGGCTCTGGTGGTGTACTTGTACAGCAATCACCAGACCGTGGTGCCACGTTCTATCGTATTCAACTATTGGTGGTTGAGCATGGTCATCATTGGTGGCTTGCGGCTGGCCATGCGCCAATACTTTCAGGGAGACTGGTTCACTGCGGCGCAGCATGTGCCTTTTACCAGTCGGGATAACGGACTCACAAAGGTCGCGATCTACGGGGCCGGGGCGGCGGGTAATCAATTGGTCGCTGCCTTGCGTATGGGGCGGGTAATGCGACCGGTGGCTTTTATCGATGATGATAGCGGTATCTCGGACCGTATTATCTCGGGACTGCAGGTGTACAAGCCCAAGCGTATACAGCAAATGATCGATGAGACCGGCGCCGAAGAATTGTTGTTGGCGATACCTTCATCTACGCGCGCTCGTCGTAGAGAAATACTGGGATATCTAGAGGGTTACCCGCTGCATGTCCGTAGTGTGCCCGGCTTCATGGACTTGGCCAGCGGCCGAGTCAAGGTCGATGATATCCAGGAAGTGGACATCGCCGACCTGTTAGGCCGAGATCCCGTACCTGCGCAGCCTGAATTGCTGGAGAGGTGCATCAAGCACCGCGTGGTGCTGGTTTCTGGTGCGGGCGGTTCAATTGGATCGGAGCTCTGCCGTCAGATTCTTTCGCTGGAGCCCACCAGTCTGCTGTTGTTCGATCATAGCGAGTACAACCTCTATTGCATTCTGTCCGAACTTGAAGAGCGCGTTCAGTCAGAGGCATTGAACGTCACGTTGCTGCCCATCCTTGGATCGGTACGGCACCCGGAAAAACTGCTGGACGTCATGAACACTTGGTCTGTCGATACGGTTTACCACGCGGCAGCCTATAAGCATGTGCCCATGGTTGAGCACAACATTGCTGAAGGTATTCTCAACAATGTGATTGGTACTCTCAACACCGCGCAGGCAGCTCTGCAGGCCGGAGTTGAAAACTTTGTGCTCATTTCAACCGACAAGGCCGTACGACCCACGAACGTCATGGGTAGCACCAAGCGGTTGGCGGAGCTCGTGTTGCAAGCTTTGAGCAAAGAGTTGGCGCCGGTATTGTTTGGTGACGCGTCTAACATCTCACGGGTTAACAAGACCCGTTTCACCATGGTTCGCTTTGGTAATGTACTGGGCTCGTCAGGTTCGGTTATCCCGTTGTTCCACAAACAGATCCAGGCGGGAGGGCCGCTGACGGTCACCCATCCGAAAATAACACGCTATTTCATGACCATACCTGAGGCCGCGCAGCTAGTTATCCAGGCGGGGTCAATGGGGCAGGGCGGGGACGTTTTCGTACTCGATATGGGCGAGCCTGTGAAGATCGTAGAGCTCGCCGAAAAGATGATTCATCTGTCGGGATTGAGTATTCGTTCGGAGAAGAACCCACACGGCGATATCCTCATCAACTTCAGCGGCCTGCGCCCTGGCGAAAAACTCTATGAAGAGTTGTTGATTGGCGACAACGTAACGGCGACCCGTCATCCGATGATCATGCGCGCCAGTGAAGAGTTGTTGGGCTGGGAAGTGCTCAAGGTGAGGTTGCAAGAGCTGTTGGCGGCTCTCGATGCGGGCGATTTCAAGCTCGTCAGGCAACAGTTGAAGCAAACAGTCAGCGGCTATACCCCAGAGGGTGAGATTGTCGACTGGACGCATATTCAGCGACATCGCGAAGTCTGATACTCCACGGCTGCTCTGATGGGCCTGTTGAGGTCCCATCAGAAATCGCTGCAGTCCAATAAGCTTTAGAGCTTCCAGAGCTTCCTGTTCAGTCTGAAACTCGACAGATAGACGAATAACCTTGAAATGTTCATGAAGCGGTTGGGGCCTACAACGTAGAGAATCCCTTTCATCAACGAGTTGATGATCTGGAGCTTTCCAGAATGGGTTTGCGCATCGCTGAACCCGGCAGGCTTGTACTGCCCACCCGCCTCGAACAAGTAGTTCTTCTTGGCAAATGCGTAAACAGGGCCACTGGCGTCAAAAGGCTCGTGTCCGGTGGGCATCTCATCCAGCACACTGGCGTAAGCTCTTCTCAGCGTAGGGGAGATGTATTGTCCATCACTCATGTAATCAAACGCATAGACTGCGTTGGAAGGGAAGGCTGAGAAGCTGGTGAGACGCTCCTTGTAATAGACGCTGACTTCCCGCAAGTCCTCGCGCTTTTTCTCTCTTCCCGCGAATGCGCGCTTGCTCAAAAGCTCTGGGTTTTTCTCATCAAACGAGCTGAAGTGGAAGAACACCAGTGGGAATTCTCCGTTGACCGTGTAGCCCCCCTTGCCGTCAGGCGAGAGCGTTCGTTCATGGCTATTCCAAAAAGCCACGTTGTAGCCAAGATTGAATGATACGTGCAGTGTCGGGAAGAAACAGGGGGCGATACTGACCCACTTCTGATCGGTCGAGAGGCCGAACTGGGTTTCGAAATAGCAATGTTCCAGGCAGCGTTCATTCCACCACTGGAGAAACCGTATACCTTCAGCCGTGTTGGAAACTGCATAAAAGCCCAGATTGAAGGAGCCAAAGCGCAGCATCCCAATATCACCTTCGACATGAGGGGTGACGTAGTGGGGAGTTAGAATAATGTCGTGAGTGCCGAGCTCGTCCCATAGGTTGTCAAGGCGGCTGAATACGCACGTGTCGGGGTCCAGGAAGATAACCTTGTCGTGCTGCTCAAGCAGCTTCAGAGTGATCCAGGGCTTCAGGCTCGTACTGAACTCCACGATGTCGTATTTGAAGGCATAGTGCCGGACATCTGCCAGTCCGATGTCTTCTACCCAATGGAATTCTGCCAGGTGAGTGGGCAGATCCATCTCTACCTTGCGATCAAAAATATAGATCTTCAGCTTGGGTTGATCGAATTTAACCAGCGACTCGGCCAGCACCAAGGCTTTGGACAAGTAAGCCAGGTTACACACGGTAAAAATGGCTGAACGGACGTCGGTCATGCCTTTTTCATCAGTCACGTTTAAGGATTCCTAATGTATTGATTACCCTGACGAGGATCTGAGATGCACAATAGAGAGTCAGTAATCTTGTAATTCTGAGCGCAAAGCTGAATTGACAGTTTTTTAGCGCAGAAAAAATAAGTTTAAAGTTTGAGGATACAGTGTCTTTTATCCTCGACCATGAGTAAGCCCGCATAGAGTAAGTGCGGCCGGCTATGTGGTAGCGGCTGTCAGCTTGCTCGGTGACATGATCAAATCCTGGCGTGGCGCCGCATAGGCCAATGCGATAGCCTTTATTCAACGAGTCCAGGCAGAGCTTATAATCCACGCTGTCAACGAAGTAGCTGCAGTCCATCCAGTCAAGGGCTTTTAGTTTTTCCAGAAAGTAGAGGCTGCCACTGTTTATGAGCAGAGGCACGTCCTGTACCGACGCTCTGCCTTCGGCTTTGAAAGCGATTGCACTGAAATCCCTGTAGGAATCAATGTTGTCTATGTAGTTCGTTTCGACATAGGACAGCGTTTCGTCGCTGAACCCAGTGTCTTGATCAAAAAACAGCAGTGCCGACTGACCGTGTTGATAGGCATTGGCACATACCGTTGATATACCTACACCCAGTCCCAGGTTTTTACCGCAGGTAAAATAGTGAATGCGCGGATGCAGTGCGGAAAACTCTCGCACGTTGGGAACGTCGGGTGAGTTGTCGAACACATAGACTTCAAATCCATTCGTCGAAGCCAGCTCAAGCCGGCGTAGCAATTCGTTGCCGGCGTGATAAACAACAATGCCTACTGCAATCTTACGCGTCATGCCATACCTTAGATGTGTGGGGCCACCCATGCAGGGTCACGCTTATACACTTAACCATTTGCTCTCCTCATCGCTCCATACTTTTACTATCTTGGCGGGGCAGCCCACGGCAATGACGTTACTGGGGATGTCTTTGGCGACAACGCTATTGGCGCCGATGATCGATCCACTGCCGATAGAGGTGTTGGGGAGCACCACGACATTGTCCCCGATCCATACGTTGTCGCCAATGGTTACTGGGCCGCTGCTGCCCAGCTTTCGTTCGAAAGGTGCTTCGTAGGGGCTGGATTGGTTTTCTCCCGAGTAGACCCCGTGAGAATGGTCAGTGATGTGAATCTTGCTGCCCATCAAGACATTACGGCCTATCGTTATTTTGTTGCAGCACGCTATATGCAGATGATCACTGGCGGAAAAGTTCTCACCAATCTCGACATGCGGCTGATAGGTGAACGCTAGGTATTGAGGAATGGCGTGTAGCCAGAGCCCTTCACCGACCCTGAAGTTGTTACCCAGGGTGATGTGTTCCAGTCCAAAGACCTTGGGGCCACGGCCAAGGTAGGCACGTCTGCCTGGTGCAGGAAGCGTTCGGAGGTGAATCAACGCGCGCCACACCAACAGAAACCGTCCCACCACAAGAGGAATGATGAACAGATGGTGCTGCTTTAATTTCTTTAGAAAGTATGACACCGCGTTTACTCGTACTTAGGTTTTAACGGATTTTGCCAACAGTGGATTTTAATCATGTCCGGATTCAGGCGACCGGTTGCGTGTCAGCCGAAGATAAGTGTTAGCCATGATTTTAAGCAGAGGCCGTGGGGCAATTGAAATTACGGCAACAATGAACAGTGGGTAATGGATGGACAGGCGAAGGGATTGCTTGAATTGCCTATAGATCGAGTAGCTCAACAATCCGCGAACGCGTAGGGATATCATACCCCTTACTGAAAAAGCACCGGACACGGCTGCAAAACTACGGCATGCGAAAAGTTTACTCTTCAGCGTATAGCTTGAAGGCAGCGAGAAAACAAAATTCACCCATTTTTCAATCCCGACTTCAAAGATCTTCGGCGTATGCGCCCAGCTCTTTTTTTGCAAGGTTGGACTTTCGAGCGACGTAATGGAAACATCGTGCTCCCATCGGATCACCCCATTGTTGCGTGCAACATGCTCAAATATGATCCCCGTCTGCATAAAATAAGAGCCGATGTACCGGTTGAAGTCGGCATTGGCGATCAACTCTTTATTGAAAATAAGGCAACTCATGCAACTCATTATTCCGGCAAGCTCGGTCAACAACGTATCTGGGCAGCTATAGTTTTTGCTGGCCGTTGTATTTTTATCTATTAGATTGACGACTATTGCGCTATAGCTGTCTGGGGTTTCAATAAGCTTGAGTATGGTTGCGATACCGTTTTCAGGAATTTGCGACGTGTCCCCCAGAAGCCAGACATACTGGGTGTTTGCAGCCTTCAATGCTTTCTCGAAATTGGCCTCGGGACCTACCGTGCTTTCGCTTCGTAGGCTATGAATAAGACCATATTCTTTTTGCCACTTGGCGATCACGTCCTGTGTGTTATCGGTCGAGGCATTGTCTGATATGAAAATCTGCACGTTATGGCTACGGGCCAGTGGGACGTGCACGGAGAGGGATTGATCAAGAAAGTCGGCCCGATTGTAGGACGGAATAACGATTGAAAGTGAAGGGTTTCCAACGGGGCTCATGTGTGCGATCTCTTGAAATTTTTAAATATCCAGTACACCCAAGGCATCACCAAACAAAGCGCGCTGAAGAACCCGAGAAACAGGTAGTCGAAAGGAAGGTAGATGGAGATAGCCAGCGTTGTTGCTCCTACGTACACGCCTTGTACCACAGAGGCAATGAGCAGTGGTTCCCGTTTGTGGGCACGCATGTAAACAGCCATCGAATTAATCCACAGTTGGATCAGCCAGCCAAGTCCCACCAGCGTCAGTGCTGTGTGTGAAAGCAGGCGGCTGGCAATCGGCAAGTAGCCCTTGAGCAGTTCGATGCCTATAAACAGAGTTGCCAGGCCTAGGATATACGTCAGTGTGGCGAGCAGAAGGGCGCGCTTGAAGGTCGTTTCCAGTGCTGGATAATCTTTCTGCGCAACATACATGTTCATTTTTGGCGTGTTGATCGAGACCCAGATGTTCGCGATGCTGAAAAGCGCCATGCATACCGCCATGGACAGGCCCACCTGTCCCGCCTCTACCGTTCCATAAAAATGGAATGCCAAAGGGGTAAAGATGGACAGGATGAAGTAGCCGCTTATCCAACTGACGGCAAATCGCCACATCAGTGGCATGATTTCGGGGGCCCACGCGTGGTGGTTGTTCCTACTAGCGATACAAAGCTGTTGCAGCATTTTTTTATAGCGGTGTCCGATCAGTGCCAAGCCTGTTATTGCACCGGCTAGCAAGGCTATCGCCAGTGCGTAGAGTTCTTCCCCGCAGAACAGCAGAAGTGCGGTCACGGTGACGGTGCTTACGCTGATGTAGAAGCGGATTTTTTGCACATCACCAACACTGTCGCACCCCTCGATAAACGATAGCAACATGCTGTTCAGGAACACTAATACTGATGCCGCACCATAGATGAGCCAGGGCAGCTGCCAGTTGATAGATGAGCCTTTGCTGTTCAGAAAAAAGTACCCCGCCACCAAGACCAGAGGGAAAATCACGATGGCCATTGCACTTGACCACTTCAAGGCAAATTTTCCAAGGGTGGCCAAACGGGCCAAGTGCTGGGTATTACCTGTGAGTGTCTTATCAGGATTGAACTTGAGGTGCGCGAACTCGTGGGATGAATACAGCAGCAGTATTGAAGAGAATCCCATGTCGGCGAATACTGCCAGGGCGGCAAGGCTAATAAATGTGTACCAGTAACCTTGAGCTTCTGCAGAGAGGTAAAGGGGGACTAATAGCAACAGCAGAGGTCCGGAAAACAATCTCCAGAGCTGATTGATGGCAGAGTGACGGACATCGTAGCTCAGTAGTGTTTTGAGCAGCTTATTTTTCACGGCTGGTGGCACATTCTATTTTTCAACTTTTGAAGGTGGACGTGAAGTGGTGTTCGGGGCTCCCGACCAACATCCCATTTGGACATGACCGTGCCCCGAATACTGTATTGCCGTAGATCACTGCTTCGCGGCCAACTCTTTGGCAACTTCGATAATCAGGCTTTCCTGGCCAGCAACTGCTTTGCGTTCGCCCAATCGAAAAAACACGTCCCTTGGGTCTACACCGAACTCTGCGGCCGCTCTGGCCACGGGTTTGGCAAAGCCAGAGAAAACGCCCGCGAGGCCACTCACGATGGAAATCGGGGAGATGGAGGGGGCGATAAAGCCCAGCTCCTTTTCGGCCATCGTAGCGGCATCGAGAATTTTGAACAGATCAATCCCTGTGTCATATCCCAGTTTGTGCAGTATCCCAACGAGTACTTCAAGTTGGGTATTGCCAGCGCCAGCGCCAAATCCACGGATAGTGCCATCGAGAATGGTCGCGCCTTCATTGACCGCTGTTACGGAGTTGATAACAGCCATTCCAAGATTATTGTGGCCGTGGAAGCCGACAGGGATGGACAGACCACCTACCAGAGCGCTGATGCGGGCTTTTACATCATCGACCATCTGGGCGCCCGCAGAGTCCATGATGACAATGGCCTGCGCCCCATAGGATTCCATCTTCCTGGCTTCTTCAAGCAGTACTTCGGGGCTAGCCATGTGCGTCATCATTAGGATGCCCCAGGCTTCCTTACCCGACTCTCGAACATAGCCGATATGACGCTGCGTAACATCGGCCTCGGTGCAGTGGGCGGCGATCCGGAACACGTCGACACCGAGTTCGACAGCCTTGCTCAGGTCTTTTTTGATAGTGCAAAAACCCGGAATGACGTGAATGGCCAGTCGGGTGTTAATGAGGTGCTCGCGGGAGATTCTGAAAATTTCCGGGTCGCTGAGGCGACTTTCCCCGACAAGCATGGAGGAGCCACCGAGACCATTGCCATGGCCGACCTCGATAATCGGTACATTCGCGGCCTCGGCTGCCTTGCAATAAGCGATGAACGCCTCCGCTCCCAATTTGTGACCCACTGCGTGGTTACCATCGCGCAATGTGGGGTCTGTAATGAGAATTTGCTTAGGCATGCAGTTTTTCCTTGGCGTGTGCGGATGTCGCGATCATTTCTGCGACTGCAATGGCCGCACAGTTGATGATGTCCAGGTTGCCGGCATACTGTGGCAGGTAATCGCCGTTGCCCACGACTTTTATGGTCGTCAGTACCCGGTCTCCTTCAATCGTCGGCGGTACGATCAGCGCGTAGCCCGGAACATACTCCTTAAGCTTCGCAACCATTGCCTCCACCGACTGACGAATTGCAGGGATGTCAGGGTTGGCGATCTTGGCGTAGATAGTAGTCTGCATGTCGATCGGCGGGTTGGCCGGGTTCAGGATCAGGATAGCCTTGGTCCTCTGCGCGCCTGAGAAACGCATCAATGCATCTTCAGTGGTTTCTATGTACTCATCGAGGTTGGCTCGAGTTGCCGGCCCCGCACTGAGCGAGGCAATGCTGGAGACAACTTCGATGTAGTCCACATTGGCATGAACGGCGGCGATCGCGCTGGCGATCGGGATAGATGATTGCCCGCCGCAGGTAATCATATTGATGTTCTGAGCGTCTCCACTTACGCATTCCTCGGCGTTGATGGCTGGGATGCAGAAGACGCCCAGCTTTGCCGGGGTCATGTCGATGACGGTCTTTCCGAGTTTACGCAATGCATCCCAGTGCCCAACATGGGCATGAGCGGAAGTCGCATCAAAAACCAGGTCGCATACGTCAGGCGACACGAGAATCGCATCAATACCCTTATCGGATGTTGGAATGCCTAGCTCGGCTGCTCTTTTCATGCCGGCCGACGAGTAGTTGCGCCCGGCGAAAAGCGTACACACGAGATGCTGAGAGCGCATTATCTTAACGAGCAGATCGGTACCAATATTGCCCGAACCGATAATAGCTACTTTCAGTACTTTTTTAGTGACCATTACATACATCCAAGGAAGCGCATATTCAAAGCAAGTCGTTAGTTTACCAGTAGCTCTTTGATCTCAAGCGCATGCTGTGTTTCGTGCAAGAAGAAGAAGTTAGTTTCTTGCGTCTGCTCATCCATCAGGCCGAACGCGCGAAGTTTTCCTTCAGGGTCAGCGGTGAAACATTGGTAGCCCAGCCCGTGAAACAGCTCAATGATCTGGTTGGGGTGGTAGTCAAATTTTGCTGCCCATTTTCGCAGCATTTCAGTGAATACAATAGGCTTGTCCTGGGCCAGTAACTTCAGTGCACCCTGGAAGACAAAAAGCTCGGCGCCTTCGACGTCACATTTGATGAAGTCGACTTTAGGCAGATTCAATTGTGTTGACGTGTCGTCAAGTACTTTGACGTCGCAAGTGATTTTCTTGACGTCGGAGCGACCGCTCAAGTTAGCTGAAGAAGCGTTCCCGGAGCCGCCGGGGTAGAAATAGAACTCTAGAGTTTTTTCTTCCGAAGAAAAACCGAAATTGAAGGTCTTGATGTTATTCAATTCGTTGATTCGCACGTTTTCCTGAAGTGCCAGATACGTGGAATCAATGGGTTCGAAAGCGTAGACACTGACACCTGGATTTTTTTTGGCGATGTTGAGGGCATACCACCCCATGTTTGCGCCAATATCCAGTACGCATGCATTCGGCTTGACCAGTTTCATGATCATGTTTGAATCGATCAGCTCATAATCGCCGAAATTGAGAATCTCAACCGGCGCAACGCGCTTGTCAAACTCGGGGCATACAATTTTTATTCCGTTGTCACGCGATGTCATGATCACCTTTGCGTCGGTGATTTCAATACGAGCAACGTTTGTTTCTTGCAACCATGATGCGTAAGAAAAGAGTGTGCTATGGAAGTCGTTGTACATTCCATCTATATAGTCAGGTTTGCTCAATGCTTGGTTTTCAAAACACTGACGCATCTCTTCCATATTCTTCATGTGTAGCTCTCAATTGTTTTTTTGAAGCCCTCACGGACAGAGGTCCGGGGGAGCCATCCTAGCTTTTTGACTTTAGCGATATCTGGGCAATTTCTTACAATGGGACTTACTAAGTACGTGCTGTCATTTTCTCGGGCAGCAAACAAGACACTCAACTTTTTCTCGGGATACAACCCCGCCAGCATTTCGGCCAGCTCTCGGATACTGATTTCTCCCTCTGGGTTGCCGACATTGTATGCCTCGCCGTGGGCGCCGTTGAACAACACCGTCCAGAAACCTGCAACCGCGTCTGCGGCGTAGCAGAAAGCGCGCCGAGCCGTGCCGTCGCCTTTCATGGTAATGGGCTGATTATTCAGGATATTGGCCACAAAATCAGCATAAACCCTGCCGTCATTCAATAACATGTGAGGGCCGTAGGTGTGAAACGGCCTGACGATGGTCGCCGGCACACCTGCCTGATGCTGCCAGCTGATGCACATGTTCTCACCCATTCGTTTGCTTTCCGCGTAGCAGGCACGGACTGACGTGGGGTCGACGAACCCGAAATCTCTCTCGGAGGTCGGTACACTATCCGTCTGACCGTATACTTCGCCGCTGCTGAAGAAGAGAAACCCTTTCGATCCGCTCTCGGCTGCACGCTTCAGTAACGCTGCTGTCCCGAGTGTGTTGGCGCTCAAGGTGCCAATCGGGTCGGTCGAGTAGTACTTGGGGCTGGCCTGGCTGGCGGCGTGAACAATGTAATCGGGGCGCACATCGAATGCCAAAGGCTCGCTGACGTCTTGCTCTATACAAATTAAATCCGCTCTGCCCATGGCATGTGCAAATCTGCGTTCAAAGCGCTGCCGGCTGCGCACCAGGGCGAAGATCTGAATCTCCAGCCCTTGGGTTTCGTTGAGAAACAACAACGTTTCCACCATGTAGGCGGCAAGAAAACCCGAAGCGCCCGTGATGAGCACCTTCTGTCCTTTGAGGCGATGCCAGGGCAGTGCGTATTGGGTCGTTATTGCCAGCAAGTCGCTTGCGACGATGGCATTGCGCACGATGTTTTCCATAGGCGGGTTTAAGCGCCTAACGTCTTGGATTTTTCATGCATCCCCTGGAGCATGGCACTTTCCAGCTGGTCACGTGGGATCAATGGCGAGAGATCTTCCAGTGGCGGAGAAACCAGCGAACCATCCTCTTTCACTATCACAGAGAGCTTGGGCGAGAACAGTTGCTCGGGGTGCATAAACACCTCGCAGATAATCGGCCCAGTTGCGGCCTGCACTTTTTCCAACGCTGCGTCCACGTCATCCCAGTGACGAATCTGGCAAGACGGGATGCCAAAGCCCGTCGCCAATTTTGAGAAGTCTGGGCACGAAACGCCGGAGGTCCGGTCGGTCCCCACGTAAGAGCCTTTGAATAATGAGTTCTGGGTGTGCTTGATCATCAAGTAGCCATCGTTGTTGAAGATGAACAGCTTGATTGGCAACTGGTGATGCACGATGGTTTGCAGTTCCTGCAGGTTCATCATCATGCCGCCGTCACAGTTGAGGCACATGACTTCGCCCCGATCGGTGGCAAACGATACCCCCAGCGCCGCGGGCAGCCCATAGCCCATTTCACCCAGGCCGGTAGAGGTCATCAGGCGCTGGCCATCTTTCAGGCGCAGTACTTGGTGCCCGCACAACAGGGCGGTGCCCATATCGGTAACGACGATTTGGTTCGGTTTGAATGCGCGATTCAGGCGCTCCATGAAGCGATAGGAGTTGATAAAGCCGCCTTTGTCGGCATGCTCTTCAGCGACCCAAGGGAACTTCGCTTCGTAGGTTTCACATTGCGCCAGCCATGGCGCCTTTGAGGGAATTGTCAACGGCTCCAGACGCGCTATCAAGGCTTCGATAAAGACAGCGGCGTCGCAGACGATGACTTCCTGGGTGCGTGAAGCATTCTTGATCGCCTCTTCACGGCTGATGTCTACCACGTCAATCCGCGCTTCACGTGCCAGTTCGGTCAGGTCATAACCAACCTGGGGTATGGCCAGGCGGGTACCGATGGCAAGTACGTAATCACTATTTTGCAGGATAAAGTTTGCCGAGCGCTGGCCGTAGACACCGGCGCGCCCGAACACCAAAGGGTGATCGGAGTCGATCATGTCGATACCCGCCCAAGAGACCAGGCTGGGTGTACCAAGTTTCTCCAGTAACGGCGCAATTCGCTTTTCGGCACCCGCCAAACGGATGCCATTGCCCAGCCAAAGGAGTGGTCGCTCGGCGTTGAGCAGGGCGGCTACAACACTGTCAACCTGCGCGGTCAGATCAGCGCTGATTGTTTTATCGACAGGGGGGGCCTGGAAATGTGTCATCTCGTTGGCCGGAATGCGGCTGGACTGGATGTCCATCGGTATTTCGATCCAAGTTGGGCCCGGGCGGCCTTCCAGCGCGACGTGTACGGCTTTTTCGAGTTCGTAGACCGCTTGTTCCGGCTGGGTGACGCGCTGGGTGTATTTACAGACTCGGCTCACCATCTGGCAGGAGTCGTAACCCTGGACGCCCCACATGCGCAGTGGGTTATCCACCGAGCAATGCTTGGAGTGTTCATTGCCTGCGATGACCAGGCACGGAATGGAGTCGGCCCAGGCGGAGACCACCCCGGTGACGCCATTGGTGGAGCCGGCGCCCGTCGTCAGCAATGCGGCGCAAAGGCGGCCGTTGGTACGGTAGTAGGTTTGTACTGCCATGCAAGCGGCCTGTTCATGGTGTACACAGACAATTTCTGTGTAGCCACGACGGCTGATGGCTTCAAAAAGATGAACGTTGCCAGCGCCGATAATCCCGAACGCGTGGGTGATGCCCAGGTTCTCCAGTGCTTCAGCAATCTGCTCGCTTACTTTTATTTTTTCCTGTGCTTGCATTTTAAAACTCCGTCGATGGACGCTCAGCCTGATCGAAGACCCGCAGCTGACTTTCGAAAATTTATGGGTTAAATACCCATGCCTTTTGGGGGCATTTGCTGGTCAATCAACTTCCCGAACTCGAGCCGTGGGCGACACTCTCGTGCGTCAGGCATGATGACCTCAATCAACATGGGGCGGGGTGCTTCCAAAAACTCCCTGACAGGGGCATGGAAGTCGGCATCCCGTGTAACAATCCTGCCAGTGATGCCATAAGCTTCACCAATGGCTTTGAATTGAGATGTGTAACCGTTCCAGTAGGTCGAAGACGTTCGGCCCTCAAAGTACATTTCTTGAAACCCGTGTACCATCCCCAGAGAGTGGTTGTTGAGCACTATTACCAGTACCGGCAGTTGGTCTCGCGCAATGATATCCAGCTCCTGAATGTTGAGCTGCGCGCCACCGTCTCCGGTAATGACAATCACAGGCTTGTTGCCGGCGTTGCAAGCGCCAATGGCGGCTGGAATCGCGAACCCCATGGTGCCCAGCCCACCGGAGTGATGCATGGATTGGCCGGGGCTCAAGCGGAGTGTATGCGCTGCCCACATTTGGTTGTTGCCGACATCGGCAACATAATCGACAGCCTGTCCTTTAGCCAGCTTGCAAAGACTCGAAAAAATCGCAAACGGGCTAACACGCCAGTCGCTGTACTCGTCTACAAAACTGATCTGGAAGCGGGCCTGCAATTCGGCTGCCCAGGCGGCCCACGCCTTGTTTTTCGGCACTTGGGAAAGAACGAAACTGGCAAAGAAGGTATTCAGTTCCATTATGTAGGAGGCGTGTGTTTGAACCCGGTTGTTCAATTGCCCTGCCATCAGGTCAATCTGGAAAATTTTGGCCTTGCGGGCGAAATCTTCGGGTTGTGCACCCGTTTGTCGAACATCCAGGCGACTTCCCAATACCAGTAGGAAATCGCAGTTTTGCACCGCGTGGTTGGCTGTGCGCGTTCCGTAGGCGCCGAGCATGCCCAGGTAGTTCGCGTTCGCCGGGATTTTCTCTGCACCTTTCAAACTGGCTACATATGGAACGTCCAGACCTTCCAACTGTTCGAGCCATTGCTTGAATTGGCGTGTGTTGACGGCGCCTCCACCCAGCAAGATCAAAGGTCTTTGCGCGGATGCCAGCGCATTGGCTATTGCCTCGATGTCGCAAGCGCGAACTTGATCCACGGCCTGTTCATCGCGCGGCGCCAACATCGCTTGTACGACGCTGTCATCAATATCGGCGCGTTGTATGTTCATCGGAATATCCAGCAGCACCGGGCCGGGGCGTCCTTCCTTGGCGATGTCGATCGCTTTCTGCAGGCAAACAAGCAACTCGTCGACATGTTTGACCTGATAGGCATACTTTGTGATGCTGCTGACCAGCGCAACGCTATCGAGCTCCTGAAAACCCTGTTGGCGAATATTTCTGCCACCTTTGAGTTCGTAGGTATTAACCTGGCCTGTCAGAAATAGGCACGGGTGGCTGTCAAGCCAGCAGTCGGCTATGCCGGTCATCAGGTTGGTGGCGCCCGGGCCGCTTGTACCCAGGGCAACACCGAGTATTTCGTGGTGCGTTGCACGGGCAACGGCAGATGCGGCAAACGCGGCCCCTTGCTCATGGTGAACCGAGACCAGTTTGGTCTGACCCAACTGATTGATGCTGTCAACCAGGTGCGTGATCATCCCACCGATCAGTTCATAGCCATACAGAACCTTGTTCTGTGCAAGAACCAGCGCCACCGCATCCGATGCTTTCATCGCCTAGAAGCCGATTCCAAAGAATTCTTCCAACTTCTCACCCACAAACTCGAAGTGCTCTTGGCCCAACGATGGCTGTACACCAAGCCAGAAGGTCTGGTTCATGGTGCGGTCGGTATTGGTCAGTTCGCCCACTACGCGGTATTCCAGGTTCTGGAAGTAAGGCTGGCGAGTCAGGTTGCCGGCAAAGAGCAGTCGTGTGCCAATTTTGTGCTGGTCAAGGTACTTGAGCAAATCGACGCGGTTGACGCCGCTGCTTTCCTTGAGCGTCACCGGGAAACCGAACCATGAAGGATCGCTGTTGGGGGTGGCTTCAGCGATTTCCAGGAACTCGGATAGGCTGGACAAACGCTCCTTGAGCAACGCGAAGTTGCGCTTGCGGGTGTCGATGAAGTCCTGGGCGCGTTCGAGTTGGGCCAGGCCGCAGGCTGCCTGCATGTCGGTGATTTTCAGGTTATAGCCCAGGTGTGCGTACACGTACTTGTGGTCGTAACCTTGAGGCAGGCTGCCATATTGCTGGCCAAAGCGATCACCGCAGGTGTTGTCGCAGCCGGGTGCGCAGTAGCAATCACGGCCCCAGTCGCGGAACGACTCGGCAATTACCTTGAGCTGTGGGTTGTTGGTGAATACGGCCCCACCTTCGCCCATGGTGATGTGATGTGCGGGGTAAAAGCTGAGGGTGGCGATGTCGCCGAAAGTACCCACCAGCTTGCCGTCGTAAGTTGCACCCAGGGCGTCGCAGCAATCCTCAACCAGCCACAGGTTGTACTTTTCACACAATGCCTTGACCTTGCCCAGGTTGAACGGGTTGCCCAGCGTGTGGGCCAGCATGATCGCCTTGGTTTTTGGCGTGATGGCTGCTTCGATCAAGTCTGCATTGATGTTGTGGGTGGCCATGTCGACATCGACAAATACCGGGATCGCACCGAATTGAACGATGGGATTGACCGTGGTCGGGAAGCCCGCGGCCACACCAATCACTTCATCGCCTTTCTTGATCGCCCGCTCACCCAGCTTGGGTGAGGTCAGGGTGCTGAAGGCAACCAGGTTGGCGGAGGAGCCGGAATTGACCGACAACAGGAATTTGACACCGATGAACTCAGCGAGCTTTTTCTCGAACTCAGCATTGAAGCGACCGGTTGTCAGCCAGCCATCCAGGGAGGCTTCGACCATCAGTTGCAATTCGCGAGCGCCGATAACCTTGCCGGAAGGCGGGATAACGGTCTCACCGGCCACGAACGGCTTGCTCGCCAATGCGACGTTGGCGTATTGCTCGACGAGCTTGCTGATTTCCTGGCGGAGCATATCGGGTGTCATGAAAAATCCTGCTAAAAAATAGATTTAGTTGCTGCTGGCATGCATGGCGAGCATGTAGGCATTGATTTCTTCCAGGCAATGGGCCTGCATGTCGCTACCACTCAACCAGGCTCGGTGCCAGGTGACAATCCGGCCGAGCGTGGTTTCAAGGTTCCAGCTGGGTGTCCACTGCAAGTGCGCACGCGCCTTTGAAATATCCAGCTTGAGGTAGTTGGCCTCGTGCGGTTGCGGGTCCTGATCCAGTTGCCATCGGGCACCTGAGCCCCAGGCCTGCACCATGTGATCGAGGATCCACTCCACGGGGCGTGCATCTTCATCCTTGGGGCCGAAGTTCCAGCCTTGGGCAAAACGATGGCCGTGATTCCAGAGATGTTCTGCCAGCACGAGGTATCCACTCAGCGGTTCCAGCACGTGTTGCCATGGCCGGGTGGACTTCGGGTTACGTATTGTGACGGGCTGCCCCTTCTCGAAGGCACTGAGAATATCAGGTATTAGCCGGTCCTCTGCCCAATCACCGCCGCCAATTACGTTGCCAGCCCTGCCAGAGGCCAGTGCGGCACCTTGGGGATTGTTGAAAAACGACTTGCGATAGGCACTGGTGATCAGCTCCGCACAACCTTTGCTGTTGCTGTATGGGTCATGACCGCCCATGGGCTCGTCTTCACGGTAGCCCCATTCCCACTCGCGGTTTTCATAACATTTGTCTGTGGTGACGTTGACGATTGCGCGCAGATTGGGGCACTGCCGTGCGGCTTCGAGCACGTGCAGGGTGCCCATCACGTTGGTGGCGTAGGTCTCGACTGGCTCGCGGTAAGACAAGCGGACCAGCGGCTGTGCTGCCATATGGATCAATATGTCAGGGTTGAAGTGCGTCATGCTGTGGGTGATAGCCGCCAAATCGCGAATATCACCTTGTTCCGACTCCATACGTTCTGCCACCTTGGCCTCGAGGAACAGGGCAGGGTGAGTCGGTGGCGCCAGGGCAAAGCCCTTCACGTGCGCGCCAAGGCTGGTCAGCCACAGAGACAGCCAACTGCCCTTGAACCCGGTGTGGCCAGTGACGAAGACTCTTTTGCCTTGCCAAAAGGCAGGAGAAACTGTCGACTTCATATTCAATCCCAGGATTTCCAGGGCGCTTTGCCTGACTGCCAAAGTTCCTCTAGATAGTGTTTGTCGCGCAACGTGTCCATGGGTTGCCAAAAACCTGGATGCTCGTAGGCCATGAGCTGGCCTTCGGCCGCGAGCCTCATCAACGGTTCCTGTTCCCAGGTAGTGCTGTCGTCTTCCAGGTAATCGAGTACCGTCGGGCTCAGTACGAAGAAGCCGCCATTGATCAGCGCACCATCACCCTTGGGTTTTTCCTTGAAGTTCAGTACTTGTCCCTTCTGAATGTCCAGGGCGCCAAAACGGCCAGGCGGGAATGTTGCGGTGAGCGTTGCGGCCTTGCCGTGTGCCTTATGGAAGGCCAGGGTGGCACTGATATCAAGGTCGCTGACACCGTCGCCATAGGTGAAACAAAAGGCCTCTTCGTTTTTGACATAGTCAGAGACGCGACGCAGGCGACCACCGGTCATAGAGTCGTCACCGGTATCGACCAAGGTAATATTCCAGTCTTCAGCACGCTGGTCATGCACCTTCATGGTGTTGTCACGCATGTTAAATGTGACGTCGGACATATGCAGAAAATAGTTGGCAAAGTATTCCTTGATCACATACCCCTTGTAGCCGCAGCAGATAATGAAGTCATTGATGCCGTGCGCGGAATACATCTTCAGGATGTGCCAGAGGATGGGTTTGCCGCCGATCTCGACCATCGGTTTTGGGCGTACACTGGTTTCTTCGCTTAGCCGCGTTCCCAGGCCACCGGCCAAAATAACTGCTTTCATGCTGTCTCCGGGTCAATTCGAGCTTACAAAGGCATCAGAATGGAAATGTTTGAGGGGCAGGCCAGCCTGTGTCAGCACCTCGCGTGCCGCATGGATCATGGCTTCAGAGCCACAGGCATAGACCGAGGTATCGGCCAGATCAAGGTTTTCTGCAAGTACAACCTGCTGGACGTAACCCTTGGCACCCGGCCACTGCGCGTTCGCGCGTGACAAAGTTGGTCGGTAGGTCAAGCCCAGTGTTGGAAAATCAGGGGTCCAGTACAAGTCGGCTTCTGTACGGCCACCCCAGTAGACGTATATGTGCTTGCCGCTTAGTGATTCAGGGGTGGCCGCCAGCGCCTCGAGCATGGCCTTGACGGGCGCGATTCCGGTCCCTGTGGCCATGAATACCAGGTTTGTGGTGCGGGTCTCGCGCAGGCAGAAGGTGCCAAGTGGGCCTTCCAGCCGTAACAGATCATTGGGTTGAGCATCGCCAAACCAGTATTGGCTCATGACACCATTGGGAACCTGGCGAATATGCAGCTCCAGCTTGGCATCCTCGCGCACGGCGTTGGCAATGGAATAGCTGCGACGCACGCCTTCCTTGCCAATGACATCAATGTACTGCCCGGCGAGGAAGAAAAGCGCGCTTTTGGGAGGGGTTCTGAGGACCACTCGCACCACATCGTCCGCCAGTCGCTCCAGCGTATCGAGTCGGCAAGGCATCGTTCTGATCTGAATTTCAGCCAGTGCGCCAAGATCTTCTATATCCAGTTCAAGATCGGAGGTTGCCGCACGGCAACACGTCAGGATTGCACCGCTTGCGCGCTCGTCTTCTGTCAGCGCCAGCTCGGGTTGTATCACCTCAGTCTCGCCCTGAAGCACATTGGCTTTACACACGCCACAGCGACCGGTACGGCAGCTGTATTCGAGCACGATGCCTTGCGATTTTGCACAGGCCAGAAGGGTTTTGTCGGGCTCTGCCGTAAATGTCTTGTGGTTCGACAGTGTGATAATTGACATGTGTCAGGCACCACGCACAGAGGTGGCGTCACGGCAGCTTCGCCCATCCTCTTGAATGTTAGGTGTTGTACACACCGGTGCCATACTTTTGATACCCATGTACGTTTACATCTCCTCTCGTCATAACTCTGAACGTCGTGCGACATTCAGTGCGCAGACTGCATACCCCACGTCAGGGGCATTTTCGTATAGGTTAAAGCGAACAAAAACAACCGGTTCTAACCGCATACCGATTGAATCCTGTCGATAATTACCAGTGGTAACGCAAAATAGTGAGTCTTCGGACGCGATATTCTGCTGGGGCGTTGCTGCAGGTGTAATGAATCTATGAACCTTCCATTGCACCCAATGGCAGATGTTCCCGCCAGGTGGGCAAGTGCTCATCGGGCATACGCTCGTCAAGCTCGCACACGGCGAGAACGCGCTAGTGCGTTCAGATTGATTCATGTGAAAAGTTGCGGCAATTCTACCTGCTTGGGGCCCTAACTGGAAATGTAGGATGGCCACCGCTCTGGCTAGTGGCACCCTGGGTGTCGCAAGCAGGAGTTACACGCCGTAACCCACCCGTTTTTGACTCTCGCCCATCATCACCTAAGTTAAAAAAGCAGCTTCGGAAAAGCTGCTTTCTCTTACTGATGTCATGGAGCGTCACCAATGCAAAACACCTACCTCTCTTCGTTGCTTTTCGCCTTCCTCACCACTCTCTCCGTCACAGCCACCGCAGCGCCTTCCGTCAAGCCCGAAGCCCCGGCCCCCATCACGGCCCAGATAACCAAAGCCGAACAGTCCGCCAAGGTCGACCTCAACGCTGCCGACGCTGAAACCCTGCGCCGTGACCTCTTCGGTATCGGCGCGGCCAAAGCCAAGGCGATCGTGGCTTATCGTGAAAGCAATGGCCCCTTCACGGCAGTGGATGAGTTGTTGGAAGTGAAAGGTATTGGCAAGGCGTTGCTGGAGAAGAATCGCGACAGGCTGGCAATCAAGTAAGCCACTCAAAAGGCCGGTCACTGACCGGTCTTTTCGTCCTCGAGGTTCAGCGCTTTCAAGCTGTCGCGCACCACATCCATTATCCGCGTTGTCATTTCCGGGCTCTCGACACTCCTGGCCAACACCAAAGCGCCTACCAGAGTCGACATCATCACCAAGGCTCGCTCATCACCACGGTCATCTCCCAGGGCCGTCTCGATCTGCTTGAGCCGGGCGTTAAGCACGGCATCTGTGGTCGCACTATGCTGGCCTCTGAGGCCTAGTTCCGAAGACATGGTCGGCAAAGGGCAACCCTCAGCAGGCGAAGTCAGGTGCCACTCCGACAGGTAGCTGTCGATAAACGCTTCCAGCGGGCGTTCCTGGCTGAACAGCCTGTCGCAATGGGCATCGAGTTCTGCCGCCGCAGCCTGCAGGGCTTTTTCGACCAGTTCATCCTTGGATTTGAAATGCGCGTAGAACCCGCCGTGTGTCAGGTTCAGCGCTTTCATCAATGGCTGCAAACCGGTCGCGCCAATGCCGTCGCGGCGGAAGCGCACGGAGGCTTCCTTGATGATGCGCTGATGGGTCTGGGCCTTGTGGTCTTGTGAGTAACGCATAGAAACGCCTCGGAAACGTGCGGGCAGTCTAACGGAGTTGAACCTTTTTACGCATCCAGCCTGCGTGCAAGGCGTTGGCATGAAAAGTGATTACGTCTAGGGATAGGATTGTTCAACAATCATGAGGTGGTCATGACGCTCAGTTTGTCGTTAGCCGACCAGATCGCCCTGGAGTTGCGTGCCGATATCATCGGCGGGCGACTACTGCCGGGGATGGCGCTGGTCGAGGTGGACCTGGTCAAGGTCTATAGCGCGTCGCGCAATACGATTCGCGAAGCGTTGCACCGTTTGGGGCAAGAGGGGCTCACCCGTTATGTGCGCAACAAAGGTGTCATGGTGCGACGGCTGGAACGGGATGAAGTGCGCGACCTGTTTAGGGTGCGCCGTACCCTGGAATTGCAGGCGATCGCCCAGAGCGACAGGCTTTCTGAAACACAGTGTGAACGCATGCAGAGCGCCATCGAAGCCACAACGTTGGCCCGAGAGCGGGAGGACTGGCGCGCCGTGGCGACCCATAGCCTGGTGTTCCACCAACACGTCGTTGGTTTGATGCACAGCCCGTTGTTCGATGAGTTTTTTGCCCAGGTCATCGCGCAACTGCGCCTGGTGTTTTGTGCCGCGCCCGATGAACAACGTTTCCAGTCGCCTTGGCTGGAGCGCGACCGTGAGATCTACACGCTGCTCGCCATCGGTAATAAACCTGCTGCGCAAGAGGCGATGGAGCTGTACTTGCACGATTCCGAGCGCCTTTCGCTGGCCCTGTTTGATCACCCTTGATGGAGGATTGCCCCATGTACAAAGACTATCCGGCCGCTTATCAGGTCAGTAAAGGTTCGGCGTTGCAGGTTGATACGGCGTTTTACGAACGCATACGTGACCGAAAGGACCAGCGCCAATTGATCGAGCAGTTCGAGGTGCCGATTCGCACGGGTAAAGCTTGGAAGGTGCCGGCCGGGCATGTGTTTCGTGTTACGACGCCGGTTGGGCCACAGGTGGGCGATTTTAATGTGTGGAACGCCAACGATCCCCGCGAACGTCTTTGGGCCGCGCGCACGCGTCAGTTGCAGGGCGCGCATGTGAGTACCCATGACCGCTTGTGGTCGAACCTGCCGTTTCTGCGTCCGCTGGTGACGATCACCGATGACAGCCTGGCCGGTTATGGCATCGACGAGCATGGCGGGCGGCTCCACGACCTGCTGGGCACCCGCTGCGATCCGTATGTGAACCGCATGCTCACCGGCGAAGACTTCCATCACCACTGCCACTCCAACCTGACCCGTGCAGTATTGCCCCACGGTTTGACGGAGTTTGATGTGCATGACGTGCTGAATATTTTCCAATGCACCGGCCTTAATCATGACGATATGTACTTCATGAAGGCGTGCCCGGCGCAGAAGGGCGACTACCTGGAGTTTTTTGCCGAGATTGATCTGCTGTGTGCGTTGTCGACGTGCCCGGGCGGTGATTTGTCGCTGCCGATGTGGGGGCCTGAAGCGCAGGACCCGCTGACGGTGTGCCGTCCTTTGGGGGTAGAGATCTACAGGTTGGAAGAGGCATTGCTGAGCGGCTGGAGCCAGCCGGAGCGTGCGGCCTATAAGGGGCAGCATGGGTTGCATATCGCCAAGGCGGCTTGGGAGTGATTGGGGGAGGGGCTGCTTCGCAGCCCGGCGCGGGGCGAGCCCGCTCACTGCAGTGAACGACCTCATTGGATCGGTCAGCGGTCCTGCGCATCCTTGGCATCCGCCTGGGCGTTGCGCTCGGCCACGCGCTTGCGTTGTTCGTCGGTGAGTTCCACCTTGTTGGCGCTGTCACGCAGCATCATCAAACCACCGACGATCGAACCGATCGCGACCACCATAATCAACCACGCATACCACGGCATAAGGCTCTCCTTGAGGCGGATTACCGTGGGAGAATTTTCCCACGGTAATAACTGCTTTGAGCAACAGGCTTTCTGAGTAGTTCATTGTAGGCCTGTTCCGCTTCGTTAACTCAGAGCCCGGTCAACATCGCATCCGCCGGCGCATCGGCGCGATCCTGTGCAGTCATTTGGAAGTAGACGAACCCCGCCAGCATGAAGCCGAGGAAGATCAGCCCGATCAGCGCGTTGAACCACGCCATGGCCACCAGGCACACCACCGCCAGCACCAGCGCAATGCCGGGCACGATCGGATAGCCCGGCGCCCGGAAGGTACGCTCCAGCAATGGTTCGGTCTTACGCAGCTTGAACAGGCTGAGCATGCTCATGATGTACATCACGATGGCCCCGAAGACCGCCATGGTGATCATCGCTGCGGTCAGCGTCATGCCGCCCAGGTTGATCAGGCCGTCGCTGTAGATGGCGGCGATGCCGACCACGCCGCCGGCGATGATTGCCCGGTGCGGTGTCTGAAAACGCGACAGTTTGGCCAGGAAAGGTGGCAAGTAACCAGCGCGGGCCAGGGCAAAAAACTGGCGCGAGTAACCGAGGATGATCCCGTGGAAGCTAGCCACCAGGCCAAACAGGCCGATCCACACCAGCATGTGCAACCAGCCGGAACTCTCGCCGACCACGGTTTTCATGGCCTGGGGCAATGGGTCATTGATGTTCGACAGGGTGCGCCAGTCGCCTACGCCACCGGCGAAGAACATCACTCCCATAGCCAGGAGCACCAGGGTGAGGATGCCGCTGATGTAGGCTTTTGGAATGGTGCGCTTCGGATCTTTGGCTTCCTCGGCCGCCATGGCCGCGCCTTCGATGGCCAGGAAAAACCAGATCGCAAACGGAATCGCCGCAAACATCCCGGCAATCGCCGGCGCGCCGAAGGTGTCAGCGCCCGCCCAGCCATTCAGGGCAAAGTGGCTGAAACTGAAGGCCGGGGCAACCACGCCCATGAACACCAGCAGTTCGGCGACGGCCAGTACGCACACCACCAGCTCAAAGGTTGCTGCGAGCTTCACCCCGAGGATGTTCAGGCCCATGAACACGATGTAGGCACCCACGGCCGCGTGTTTCGGGTCCAGTGCCGGAAACTGCACATTCAGGTAGGCGCCGATGGCCAAGGCGATGGCGGGCGGGGCGAAGACAAATTCGATCAGGGTGGCGAGACCCGCGATCAGGCCACCTTTTTCTCCGAAGGCGCGACGGCTGTAGGCAAACGGCCCGCCAGCATGAGGAATGGCGGTGGTCAACTCAGTGAAACTGAAGATAAAGCAGGTGTACATCGCCGCGACCATCAGTGAAGTCACCAGGAACCCCAGCGTACCTGCCACGCCCCAGCCATAGCTCCAGCCGAAGTATTCACCGGAAATCACCAGCCCGACCGCAATGCCCCACAAATGCAGGGTGCCTAAAGTGGGTTTGAGTTGTGTGTTCATCGTGTTGCTCTCCCTGAACCGGTTGGAATGATTCAAGGTGTTGCAGTGGGCATGCCAGCCTGAGAATTATTGTCGTAAAGCGGTGCAACTGTCGCCAGTACGACGGTTTGGCGTTTGAAATTTTCCAGCGTTGCACCAGATAGGGGCGCTGGTGACTGAACGGGCGCCTTCGCGGGCAAGCCCGCTCCCACAGTGGAGCGCGCATATCCTGGTCAAACGCAGCCAGGTGTGGGAGCCGGGCTTGCCCGCGATGAGGCCCTCAAACTCACCATAAATCCCCCTGTAAACCCCGCATAAACCCACTCTTTACGCCGTCTTTACGCCCCACCCATACCCTCGCTCTCGTTCCTTTACGCCACTCCTGCCGACAATTGCCCCACACGCGGCAATCGCCGCAAAACGGAGAGACTTCCATGAGCGTTCTGGACG
>Ga0157375_10000628_pt1 | contig 31364 bp, 36 predicted proteins | sample M35metaG_FD_115311 | JGI IMG/M metagenome (GOLD analysis project Ga0157375, IMG submission 115311) | Miscanthus rhizosphere microbial communities from Kellogg Biological Station, Michigan, USA - M3-5 metaG | ecosystem: Host-associated > Plants > Roots > Rhizosphere > Soil | place: USA: Michigan... | reverse complement strand
GTCGAGCTTGGCGTCATAGCTGTAACCCGATGGCGAGCTGTAGTGGAACATGTCGCCGTCGACCTTGTACGTGAAGGTCAGTGCTTCGGCGTTGAAGTTCGACAGCTTGTCGGGCTTCCACTGGCCGGAGACGGCATGCGCACCCGCGGGAGCCGGACCGACGCGTGTCTCGGTATATTGCCCCTTGGTAGCTGGAGCGTTTTCGGCCGACGTGTCGGTGAAGTTGCCGGTCAGCGTATTGCCGTCGGCAGAGATCGACACCTTCGTCTCGCCAACCTGGCGCCCACCCTTCTTCGACGTGCGCGTAATATTGTGGTCGTCGTCCACCTTCACGGAAATGCTGTCCGCATAGGGCAGTTTCACGTCGTGGAACGCGCCATCGGCCGCAACCGTGTAGGACGGCACGCAGCTCTTGCAGGAATATTGTCCCGCCTGGAGCAGGAGCTCGTCGGGCTTCTGGTCAATCTGGACGCTGTCGATATCCGCTTTCCAGGTACCGTCGATGCCGGTTCCCGCTGCAGTCGCGGATGCGGTGGCATTCTCAGAGGTCGCGGCATTTTCAGCCGTCGTCGTTTGCTTACAGGCCGAAAGCGCAATCACTGATACAGCGGCCAGCGCCGCGATCGTCGTCTTTCGCATCGAGATCTCCCGTTGCTCCACGCCCCGCCATGATTGGCGGTCGATGGGCTGACGGCGTCGCCGACTTAGGCCCCGGCGGCCCGTCGACTCGTCAGCTAATCACCGGAAACAGCAATAAGCAATAGAGGTCGTTAAATCGGAAATTAACAATACAGCGTCCTGGAACGCTGTCGGACCGCCATAAGGCGCGGGCGTTCCGACCACAGAAAACGACAGTAAGCGGAACCCGACTCGGCCGCGGTGCATTCTCGCGGCAAAAGTCAACAGAGAAATTCAGGTGTTGTAACATGAAGCGTTTGGCACTCGTGCTCGCGCTGACGGGATCGTGCGTATTTGCGACTACCGTCGCATCTACGCCGGCCGCGGCGCTCGAAACGGACGAAGCTCGGCTTGAAGCAAGCGATGCGGCCAGCAAGGCCCGCCTCGACATGTTCGAAGCCTTTGGGTTCAAGGTATTGAAGCCGGGCCAATATCTCTGGCGCGATGTCCCTGACGAGGCCGGTCCCGAAAGGGTCGTGATCAGCCTGTCGGACCAGCTCGCCTATCTTTATCGTGGAGATGCGCTGGTCGCGGTCTCGACGGTCTCGAGCGGCAAGGACGAAAAACCGACCCCGACGGGCATTTTCTCGGTCCTCGACAAGAAGCCCTTCTATCGGTCGAAGAAGTACGACAATGCACCGATGCCGTGGATGCAGCGCATCGACCAATATGGGGTCGCTCTTCACGCTGGATATAATCCCGGCACGCCCGCGAGCCACGGTTGCGTCCGTCTCCCGAGTGCATTCGCAAAGAAACTCTACTCAGTCACCGACGTCGGCACGCCGGTTTATATCGGCGCGTAATTTGCCGAGGGCCGCGTCCGGGCAACGGCGCGGCCCCTGTTGTTTCCAGGGACAAGCGTTCGATTACGAAACAATTGAACAGGACCGAAAGAAGCCGATTTGAACCTCAACCGCTCTTCTTCGTTTAGACACGCAAGAGACTGATTCAAAAAAGGTTTTAGACGTGAAAAACTGGATACTGGCTGGCGTCGCCTGCGCGGCGCTTGGCGCCCTTCCTTTGCCTGCTTCAGCCGCGACAACCCCGTCGCTGCAATTCGCAGCGCCGGCGGATGCAGCGACCGCCCAGGCAGTCGCTTCCTTCTATGCATCGCGCCATGAGGCGCCGCTCTGGCTGAAAAGCGGGAGCGATGGGGCCGCTGCTCGCGCATTGATCGGCGTGCTGCAACGTTCTTCGCTCGACGGCTTGCGAGGCGGGCCGGCGCTCGCCGCCCAGGCGGAGGCGCTGCTTGAGGCAGCCCAGTCCGGTGATCCCAATGCACTTGCGGCCGCAGATCGGCTGCTCTCCGCGGCTTGGGTTCAATATGTGGAAGCCATCCAGACGCCACCGGCGGGCATGACATACGCCGACCGTTGGGTCGCGCCGCGCAGGGACTCCCCTTCGACGATCCTCGCTCGCGCCGCGTCAGTTCCCTCACTGGCCTCGCACGTCCGGGCCGTCAGCCAGGTCAATCCGATCTATGCCGAGATCCGCGATGCGGCCTGGGCATCGATGCAGTCAAATGGCGGGCAACTCGATCCGCGCGTGCTGGCGAGCCTCGAACATGCGCGCGATATCCCGCCCGAGGGACGTTATGTGATGGTCGATACGGCCGGTGCACGCCTCTACATGATCGAGGATGGACGCATCGCCGATTCCATGAAGGTCATCGTCGGCAAGTCCGATCCATCGACCCAGACACCGATGCTAGCGAGCACAATCTATTACGCGACGCTCAATCCATACTGGCATGTGTCGGCGGAAATGGTCCGTTCGACCATCGCGCCAAACGTACTCGGCATGGGTCTCGGCTACATCAGGTCGCGCGGTTACCAGGTGATGTCATCGGACGGCACGATGCTCGACCCGGCGACGGTCGACTGGAAGGCGGTCGCCGCGGGACGCGACACCGTAAGTGTCCGCCAGCTTCCCGGCCCGGCCAATTCAATGGGGCGCATCAAGATCGGTTTCCCGAACAGCTCGGACATCTACCTGCACGACACGCCCAACAAGGATTTGTTCGCGCAGGACGATCGCAGCCTCAGCCACGGCTGCATCCGGCTGGAGGATGCGGAACGCCTTGGCCGTTGGCTGATGGGCCGCGAACCGCAGGCCGCATCGAGCGATCCGGAGCAGAATGTGCTTCTGCCCAAACCCGTGCCGATTTACGTCACTTACCTGACGGCCCATGCCGACGGCGGGCAGCTCAGCTTCGCGGACGATATTTATGGCCGGGATGCGCAGGTGGTTGCATCGCTGCGCTAGCGCAGCGCTGGTCTGCTGCCCCGTAAAGGCCGCGACCTAGCTCGCGTTTCGAGCATCGCCGGAATTGCGAGCGCCCAATTGGGAAGCCCGGCCGGCATGAAGGTCGGCCAGCTGGTGGTGTCTCCTCCGCACGTCCGGATCGGGCGCCTGCTCCGCCATGGAGCGGCAATGCTGTTCCCTTTCGCGGTGATACAGATGGTCGTCGTCACTCATCGCCTAAAGCCCCTGGCTCGTACAAGCGGCAGCTTCTGTGGGGGCTGTCAGGAGCGCAACGCCTGTAGGTAAACCCAAGCGCTCCCTCGGTGCCTATACCATCGATAAGGGTGGAAACCCTAATATCGTGGAAAAACAGCCGTTTGTGGCGCTCATGTTCACCTTTGGCTTGGCGCGATTCAGACTTTGACTTCGTCCATTGTGGTAAGTTGTGGTTCCGGAAGGCCGCTTGTCTTGAACTGCTCGGTCAGCTCTGCCTTCCGGGTAGCGAGTTGTTGGCCAAGCGCATCAATGTCGAGGCCCGCTTTGCGCGCCTGCGCGAACAGGCCTTCCATGCGCCTCTCTTCTTCCTCGACATGGTGCTCGATCTCTTCCTGGAGCACCTTGACCTTGGCGTCGTAGAATTCGTCGCTGGGCGACCCCTTGATGATCTCCGCAATCAGCACCTTGGCGCCATCATGCTCGACGTAGCTCTCCTTGAGCAGATCCTCTTCGACTTTACCTTCGCACGCCGGATAGAAGATCTCTTCCTCGATCTGCGCGTGGACTGAAAGCTCGAGGCAGATTTCCTCGGCCAAGGTCTGCTTGCGGCCGTCGCCACTGGCCTTTTCGAATTTCTCGAACAGCTCCTCGACACTGCGATGGTCTGCCTTAAGCAGCGCGATCGCATCCAGAGTCTTGTTTTCAGGCATGAATCTCGTCCTCCTCAATTGGAAGACGAAACAATTCGATGGGGACGGATGTTCCTCAGCCGATGCATCACGAAAGTGTCCAGATCCTTGCGGCGGCCCGCATTGATTGGAAGGCCATCGGCTACCTTGTGTCGATTTTCAGCGTATTGTTCCTCGGCGCAGTCGCATGGCCGAAGCCCGATGCGCCCTGGTGGAATATTCCGGCGCTGTTGATCGGAATGGCAACGTCGATCGCCGGAATGGCTTGCCGCTACAAGGCGCACCTCGATCAGAAGCGTGAAATCGAACGGGCCAAGGCCGAGGCGAAACGCGCCTAGGACGGCCCACCGCTGTCGGGCTCGGCGTCCGCCGCGGCGATCGATTGGGCCGGGTTCTTGTTCAGCTCCAGCCAGTCACGGAACGGAAGGTGATAGATCATGTCCATCACTTCGAACTCCAGTCCGCCTGGCTGCCAGGTGTCGCTGTTCCAAAGCGCCACGACGCCGCTCTTCTTCTCGGGATCGAACAGGATGAATGAGCGATATCCGCGGATTCCTCCGCGATGGCCGATGATCCGGTGAGCGGCGTAGTCGTAGCTACGCCACCCGTAACCGTACCAGGCGGTGCCAAGCCGCTCGAGGAACTTGCGCATCCGGCCGCGTTCGGTCGGCGTCACGACATAGGGCGCGTGAATCGTGTCCAGCACCCTGGAATCGAGCACGTCGGGCATTTCGCCCATCTGGGCTTCCATCCATAGCGCCATGTCCTTGATGTTGCTGTTGATACCAGCAGCTCCGGGGACACGGTAATAGGTGTCCACGATCGGCTCGGGGCGCCGGCCGGCACTGTGAGGCTTCGCCCAGCTCGGGTTGGACTGGAGCCCGGCCATCGAGACGCTTCCGCTGCTCATCCCGATCGGATTGAACAAATAGCGTTTGACCGCCTGCTCGTAGGACAGGTGAGTAATGCGCGACACCATCTCGCTCGACGCGTCATAGGCAACGTTCTGGTACGACCAGCAGGTCCCCGGCGCGCAGGTCGCGCTGAGTTGCGAAAGGCTCGACCGCAGGAAGCTCGGGTCCTGCCCTTCCTCGAGCTTGTTGTCATAGGCGTTGCGATAAAGCCCGAGCCGGTGTGACAGCAGGTCGCCCACGGTCGCCTTATATTCGTTGGCTGCGGGCAGCTTCAGGTCCGGCGCATAATTCACGACGGGCGCGCCGAGGTTGATCTTTCCCTGTTCGGCAAGCTTGGCGACCATCGTCGCGGCAACGCCCTTTGAGGTGGACGCCCAGCGGAACACCGTATCGGGCGTCACGGGCTCTCCCGAGCCGGCAAGGGTTTCCCCATAGCCCTGAAGGAAGGTGATGCGCCCATTTTCGACGATCCCGACGGCAAGGCCGACCATGGCCGGCTTCGCCATCAATTGCTTCAACCGCGCATCGAGCAGCCGATAATCTACGTCGCGCCTGGATGATGTGGAGACGGAGGCGAGCTTGAGGTGCGCCGCAGCGATCTTTGAACTCGCTGTCTTCGCATCGTGCGGCCGCATGGCAAGCAGCGACGCGCCCATGAGCAGCACGAAAGCGCCGAGCCCAAGCTTATGAGCCTTTTGCAACAAACCTCACTCCCCACCCTCTCATTGTTGCTGTGACGGTCGTGGGCTGCACCCTCAATATTCGATCTAATCTATTGCGACGAAGCGACTCTCGAACGCGACGAACGCTCGGCCCCGTCGAAACGCTACAGATCCAGGCGCACAGCTGCTGGCCTTAAACGCGCGGCTGGCTTAAACGCCCCGCCATGCAATTTCTGAAGACCCTCTTCTGGGTTCTCCTCGCGGTGGTGGTTGCCCTCTTTTCCTTCCGGAACTGGTTCGACGTGACGGTGAACCTCTGGGGCGACATCCAGGCGGACATAAAGCTGCCCGCACTGCTGCTTGTCATTTTCCTGCTCGGATTCCTTCCAACCTGGCTGATCATGCGAGCCCGCATCTGGTCGCACCGCCGTCGCATCGACGCGATGGAGCGCAACCGCGTCGCTACTTTGCCCACTGAAACACCGGTCGAACCCGTGGAGACCGCGGCTTGAAGCCGATCTTCGTTGCAATAGACACACCTGAACTCAACAGGGCCAAGCAGATCGCGGAGGCGGTTCGCGACTATGCCGGCGGGCTGAAGCTGGGCCTCGAATTCTTCGCGGCGAATGGGCCCGAGGGCATCCGGCAAATGGGCGCTCTCGGCCTGCCGATTTTCCTTGATTTGAAGCTTCACGACATCCCCAATACCGTTGCAAAAGCCGTCGAGGCGCTTGCGCCGTTGCGTCCTGCGATCCTCACCGTCCATGCGGCGGGAGGGCGTGAGATGTTGCGCGCGGCCAAGGCTGCTTGTCCGGCAGAGACAAAGGTCGTGGCCGTGACGTTGCTGACCAGCCTTGATACCGGCGATCTCGATGATCTCGGCATCCGCCGGTCGCCTGCCGACCAGGTCACGCATTTTGCCTGGATCGCCCGGGATTCGGGCGTCGACGGAATCGTCTGTTCAGGCGCCGAGGTTCGTCAGGCAAAGACCGCGTGGCCTGAGGGCTTCTTCGTTGTCCCGGGCATCCGTCCCGCCGGGGCCGACGTCGCGGACCAGAAGCGGGTCGTCACTCCGTCAGTAGCGCTCCAGGATGGCGCGTCGATCCTCGTCATCGGCCGGCCGATCACCGGCGCTGCCGATCCGAAACAGGCGATCATGGACATTGGAAATGGGCTGGACCAGGCACCAGCCGAGTTGAGGATTTAAGTCATGAGTTGGCTGAGCCGAGTTCGTAACGGAATCCCCTTCCTGCCCAAGCGGCAGACCGCCGAGAACCTGTGGCACAAATGCTCCAAGTGCGGGACGATGGTGTTCGTCAAGGAATGGGAAGAAAATTACAGCGTCTGCCCTCGCTGCAATTTCCATGACCGCATTGGCCCCGCCAAGCGCTTCGACCAACTGTTCGATGCCGCTGAACATGAAATTCTTCCCGCGCCGGAGGTTCGTGAGGATCCGCTGAGGTTCCGCGACACGAAACGCTACACCGACCGCCTCAAGGCCGCCCGCGCCACCAACGGCGAGCGCGACGCTCTGGTCAATGCACGCGGCCGGCTCGAGGGTCACCGGGTTGTCATCGGAGTCCAGGATTTTGGCTTCATGGGCGGTTCCATGGGGATTGCCGTCGGCGCGGCCTTCGTCGCCGGAGTGCGCGCAGCGATCGAGGATCGCGCGCCCTATGTCCTGTTCACTGCCGCCGGCGGCGCTCGAATGCAGGAGGGCATTTTGAGCCTGATGCAGATGCCGCGGACCACGGTCGCGCTGGATGAACTTCGCGAAGCGGGATTGCCTTATATCGTGGTGCTGACCGATCCCACGACGGGGGGCGTCACCGCTTCCTATGCAATGCTTGGCGACGTCCAGATCGCCGAGCCGGGCGCTTTGATTGGGTTCGCCGGCCAGCGGGTGATCGAGCAGACGATCCGCGAAAAGCTGCCTGAAGGCTTCCAGCGCGCCGAATATCTGCTGGAGCACGGAATGATCGACATGGTCGTCTCGCGCGGAGATTTGAGGGAAAAGCTCGCGCTCCTCATTTCCTATCTCGCGCCGGAGTCGAAGAAGGCCGCCTGATGGCCGACTTCGCGCGCTCGGCACACCCGGGCGTCCAGGCTCAGCTCGATCGTCTTTCGAAGCTTTCGCCGGCGGGCGATCGTCTCGGCCTCGAACGGATCGCCGCCATTCTCGACCGGCTGGGACGGCCGCAAGATGCGTTGCCACCGGTCCTCCATGTCGCAGGGACCAACGGCAAGGGCTCGACCGTAGCATTCCTCCGTGCCGCGCTGGAGGCCGGCGGTCACTCGATCCATGCCTTCACCAGCCCCCATCTCGTTCGCTTCAACGAACGGATTCGGATTGCCGGACGGATTGTTGACGACGAAGTGCTCGAGGGCTTGCTGTCCGAAGTTCTTGACGCGGGCAAAGGCATTGAGCCGAGCTTCTTCGAGGTCGCGACGGCCGTTGCGATCCTCGCCTTCGCTCGGACGCCCGCCGATGCCTGCCTCCTCGAAGTCGGGCTTGGCGGAAGGCTCGACGCAACGAACGTGATCGAACGGCCGCTAGTCACCGGGATCGCCAACCTCGCACTCGATCACCAGCAGTTCCTGGGCCAGGGCCTGACGGACATCGCGGCTGAAAAAGCCGGAATCGCCAAAGCCGGCGTCCCGTTGGTCACCCAATTATATCCGCCGGCGGTGGCGAGCCGCATCGGCGAGGCCGCCCATGATGCTGGCGCGCCCTGGCTCCCGCGCGGAGGGATCTGGGACGCGATCGTTCGCCAGAACAAGCTTCACTATCACGACGAAAAGGGTGATCTCAGCCTTCCGCTGCCGCGTTTGCCGGGCCGCCACCAGGCGATGAACGCAGCTCTCGCTCTTGCAATGCTGCGCCACCAGGATCGGTTGCGGGTGCCAGCCACCGCACTATCCGCCGCGATGGGCTGGGCCGATTGGCCCGCTCGGTTGCAGCATTTGTCGCCGGGTCCGCTGATCGGATCGCGTGAAGTCTGGCTCGACGGCGGCCACAATCCGTCGGCGGCACGTCAGGTCGCCAGCTACGTCAAGCGGCATTTTATCGACGGAAAGCCGCTGCACCTGATCTTCGCGAGCCTGACGACGAAGGACCCAGCCGGGATGCTCGAACCGTTCAAGGGTCTCGCCGAGCATATCCACGCCACGCCAATTCCCCATCACAGCTGCTTCCTTCCCGAAGAGCTGGTCGAAGTGGCTGGCGGCCTGGGATTTGCCGCCGACGCTCATGACGACTTCACCGAAGCGCTCGCCGCCATTCCCAATGACGCCCGAGTGCTGATCTTCGGCTCGCTTTATCTTGCGGGCGAGGTTCTGGCCGCGAACGACCAGGTGCCGAGCTAGGCTTTCGCCGGCGCGTCCACCTTCGTTGCAGTGTCCGCATCAGCCCGTCGTCCTTCGGCGGCGACGCGCATCCACTCCAGGATCACGAACAAGATCGCGAATGCACCTGCTGCGGCAGTCCAGCGGAACACGGTGGCATAGCCGTAGATGTCGAAGGCTTCGCCCGCGATCCCGCGTCCAAGCGATCCGACGAGGAAGGTCAGCGATGACAGCAACGCATATTGGACCGCCGTGAAGCGCTTGCTGACGATGCCTGACAAATAGGCAACGAAAGCCGCGCCCGCGATGCCGGTCGAAATATTCTCCATCGAGATGGCGAGGAGAAGGCGAACCATTCGCTCGTCAAAGCCGAAGAGGGCGAACAATCGGGTAACCCCGATTGTCCCCGCTACTGCGTCGAGGTGCCGGCCGCCTTCAGCCAAATCGGCGTAAACGAAGTTGCCGAAAACCGGCAGGATCGCTCCGATCAGAACGGTCGGGAGCCGCCCGATCCGCAGGAAGAGATAGCCGCCGAGCGCGATTCCGATCATCGTCATGAAGATGCCGAAGACCTTCGAGGCGAACGCCACCTCGTCCTTCGAATAATGAAGGAAGTCGAGGTAGAAGGGGAAAGCGAAGCTCGACCAGATATTATAGCAGAGCGCATAGGTCAGGATCAGGCCGATCACGATCAGCACGCCCCAGCCGAGCCGCCCCGCCAGCTCACCCAAGGGCGCCACCAGCGACACATAGAGGTGGTTGACCGCATTGCGCGCCGTCGTGTGGGTCCGGTCCTCGGCGGTCAGCACATAGCGCTTGCGATCCTTAAGCCAGTTCAGCGTCGCCGCCACGATCAAAGGCACGATGACCGTCGCGAAAATGATCCAGGGGCCATAGGTCTTGGTGAAATCGGAAACGGATGGATGCGGTGCACTCGGATCCGCCGGAGCAAGCATGGTCACCATGAACCGGCCGATGTTGAAGATCGCCCAGGCCCAGGCGATTCCGACGATTGCCAGTGCGATCATCCGAACGCTTGGCTCGACCGCCCCGGGTTCCGACAACTCCTTGTGCAGGCGGTCCGCATCCGGCCGGGGCGTATCCGGCGCCCGGAAGGCGATCAGCGCGACAACCGCAATGAGGCCGCCCATCAACAGGTAAACCAGCGACCAGCTCATCCGCGCGGCCAGCACCAGCGCAAGCGCTCCGCCGACGATCGATGCGATCCGGTATCCGAACTGATAGATCGCCGAGAGCAGTTCCACCGGACTCTGCTCGTCCGCAACATCGATCCGCCAGGCGTCGATCGCGACGTCCTGCGTCGCCGATGCGAGCGCGGCGATAACCGCGAAGATTGCGAATGTGCCGATATTGGTTGCGGGATCGGTCGAGGCCAGCCCCGCAAAGGCCAGGATCATGATCGTCTGACAAAGCAGGATCCAGCTCTTGCGGCGCCCGATCTGCTCGAGAATCGGGAGCTTGAGCCGGTCAACGACCGGCGACCACAGGAACTTGAAACTGTAGGAAAGGCCGATCCACGAAAGGACGCCAATGGTCGCGAGGTTGATCTTTGCCTCGCCAAGCCACGCATTCAGCGTTCCGATCAGCAACGCGTAAGGAAGGCCCGACGAAAATCCGAACGCCAGCATCGTCGACGACTTGCGCGTCGACAAGGCCGCCTTGAACAGCTTCCACCCTTTAGGTCGCTGGCCTGCCACTGGTCCCCTCCCTGGCTGTCGTGCGTCGACCTTAGACAGGTTTCACGGACTGCCTAGCCCCGCGATGAACGCACTGGCCTAACTTGTCGGATCGATGACGATGAATAGCTCAAGGCCTTTCGGAGGCTTGACCTTCTGCCCCTGCAGGTGACGATCGACGCATTCGATCGCCTTGGTGAGCTGACGCTCGTTATAGGGCTTCAACAGGCAGCCCACCGCAATTTCCGACGCACCCGGGTAAGTATGTCCAGTGGCAAAGAGCGTCGGCACGCCTTTCTGCTTGGCTTTCTGCGCAAGCTTGATCCCCGTCTGTTGCTTTCTCAGGCGGACGTCGCTGAGCACGAGGTGGACCTCCTCGCGCTCCAGCACCTCAAGCGCCTCATGGAGGTCGTCGACGGTCGCCACGATCTCATACCCGGCGTCGCCGAGGATATTTTCGTTGTCGAATGCCGTAAGCGGTTCGTCCTCGACGATGAGGATCCGCTTGACGACTTGCTTACGCTTCCCGAACAGCATCTCAGCCCCAAAACAATGACTTCGCCACCGCAACGAACGAACAGGCGCAGAGTGCCGCGGCACCGCCCAAACGGGCGGCGATCCGTCTCGACCGCACCGCAGCCCCGCGAGAACGGGCCGCAGCGGATCGCCAAACTGCTTGCCCGCGCCGGAGTCGCGTCTCGTCGCGAGATCGAACGCATGATCGCCGAAGGGCGCATCGCGCTCAATGGCGAAAAGCTCACCAAGCCCGCGACCCTACTCGAAGACCTTCAGGGCGTGACGGTCGACGGGAAGCCGGTCCAACCGGCAGCCGCCACCCGTTTGTTCCGATTTTACAAGCCGCAGGGAACGATTACCGCTGAGCGCGATCCCAGGGGCCGGCCGACTATCTACGACCGCCTGCCGCCAGGCCTTCCACGCGTAATGCCAGTCGGCCGCCTCGACTTCATGACCGAAGGCCTGCTGCTTCTAACCAACGACGGCGAGCTGAAGCGGCAGCTCGAGCTGCCCAGGACCGGCGTTGTCCGAACCTACCGCGCACGGGCGTTCGGCCACGTTACCCAGGACCAGCTCGAAAAGCTGGCCGAGGGAATCACGATCGAGGGCATTCATTACGGCTCGATCAATGCCAATCTCGAGCGCCGTACAGGACGCAATTGCTGGGTCGAGATGAGCCTTACCGAAGGCAAGAACAGGGAGGTCCGCCGTGTCCTCGAACATCTCGGACTCCAGGTTTCCCGGCTGATCCGGACAGCTTACGGTCCGCTCGGCCTCGAAGGCCTCGAGCCTGGCGATGTCGACGAAGTCGATGAGCGCGTGCTCGAGGGATTCCGTAAATCGCTCAAATGAGGATCATCGCAGGCAAGTGGCGTGGCCGGCAGCTGGAGGCGCCGCCGGGAAGGGCAACCCGGCCAACGGCCGACCGTGTTCGCGAAACCCTGTTCTCGATGCTCGCAAGCCGGCTCGGCAGCTTCGAGGATCTGCGCGTCGCTGACCTGTTCGCCGGAAGCGGCGCGCTCGGCCTGGAAGCACTTTCGCGGGGTGCCGCACATGCCACGTTCGTTGAAAGTGATCGCGGCGCAGCCGACGCCATACGCCGGAACGCGGAGAAGCTTGGCGCGTCGGTGCAGCTTCTGACGGGGTCCGCGCTGGCCCTGCCCCGCGCCGATCCGTTCGATCTCATATTCGCCGACCCCCCTTATTCGGCGGGAGCAGGTTCGTCGGTCGTCGAGAGTGTCATGAATGCCCAATGGCTCGCGCCGGCCGGCTGGATGAGCGTCGAGACCAGCCGCGACGACAAGGTCGATCCCGGCGAGCTCGAGCTCGACACCACACGCGACGTCGGCCGCGCGCGGCTTACGCTGCTGCGGCTTCCTTTGCCGCCTTCTTGATCTCGTCGATCTCGCTTCCGAGCCGGCGGCCGACCGCCGCGGCGGCAGCCTTGCCAGCTTCCTTCACCGCCTTGCCGGCCCGTTTTCCGCGGGTCCTGTCGTCGCCGGTGGTGAAGCTGTGCTCGGCCAGCGCTGCGAGCGCCGCCGTCGCCGCAACGGCGACCAATTCCGCGACGAGGGGGCTTTGGAGCAATTTGATGAACGCCTCGCCCATGCCGCCGTCGGACGATCGCCCGCCGCCCCTGGAACCGCCGGCGGGGGCAAGCGCCCTGGATGTTGTCGATTTCTTCGCATTGCTGCTTTTTCCGGTCGCCTTCTTGGCCATCGTTGCTTGCTCCTGTGACTTGTTTGAGGCCTTAACTCACGCGACGCATCGCCGTATCCGCGAACGGCGCCGCAAGGCTGCAGACGTCGGCATATTCGCCACTCAGCCACCGATCCGTGTCGCTGCCGGGTGTAAGCATCACGGGCATCGCCTTAGGGTGAACGACCGCCACCGTCTCATTGGCTTCGCAGGTGAGAAAGGCCATGAACGGCCCACCCTCGCCCGGCCGCCAGATCCCTGCGAAAGCAAACAAAGGATGCTGCTCTTCCGATAGCCCGAACCAGACCTTCTGCTTCTTGCCCGGCTCACCGGTCCATTCGCAAAAGGTCGTGACGGGAACGATGCAGCGCCTCCTGGGATCGGTCAGCGCATTGCGCCAGAAGCCGCTGTTGAGGTTTCGGACATTGGTCACTGCCCGGCCGCCTGCCGCCGCCGGACCGGGGAAACCCCATTTCATCATCTCGAGCTTGAGCGCCCCATCTTCTTTCTTACGAAGCACGGGCGCCGAATAGCCGGGGAAGATTTCGTCGTAAGGCGGAAGGTTCGACGTATCGCCCTCGAACGGTCCGAACATGCGCCTCAATTCGTCGACGGTAGCAGTCATGTTGTACAGGTTGCACATCCAACGGCTCTTTCGTCGGCGCTGCTGTCGCGGTCAACCGACATGGTGTATTGACACGATAATACACTAAGGTCTATTCACGATCGGATTCTTGGGAGGACAGGAATGTACAGTCAGCAAGAGCTGGACGACTCGGTAGCCGCCGGCGTGATTACCGAAGAAGCGGCAAGCGCATTGCGCCTGCACATAGAACGGCAACGCTCCATGGCGATCCCCGACGAGGAGCAGTTCAGGCTCCTCACCGGGTTCAACGACATCTTCGTTTCGATCGCAGCCGCGATCCTGTTGTTCGCCGTCGGCTGGATCGGCCAGAGCATCGGCCAGTCCGCCGGCCTGGTGCTTGGCGATCGGGGTCCGACCTTCACTGCTCCGCTTGCAGTCGCCGCGACTGCGTGGGGCCTTGCACTCTACTTCACGGCAAAAAGGCGGATGGCGCTCCCCTCTATCCTCCTTCTGCTGGCGTTCGTCGGCGGTGTGTTCGCGACATCGTTGTTTGCGCTTGCGCTAGGCGTCGGACCGGACAAGGCCGACAACAATCCGGCGCTGATGGGCTCGCTTGCCGCGATCTCCGGGGCAATTGCGGCCGGCGCCGCCTGGCTTCACTGGCGCACGTTCCGGGTGCCGATCACCGTTGCGGCTGGCGCCGCTGCCGTCGCCGCGATCGCCGTCGGCCTGCTCGTCGCAGCGCTCGGCCCGAACGCGGAAGCCGCGAAGAACGCCATGCTCGGCCTCGTGCTGTTTCTCGGCATCGGGATCTTCCTGTTCGCGATGTGGTGGGATTCTTCTGACCGCGCGCGGCTGACGCGCCGATCCGACGTGGCCTTCTGGCTGCACCTTCTTGCCGCTCCGATGATCGTGCATCCCATCTTCACCCTGCTGGGCCTCAACAATGGGACGGCGAGCCTCAGCGAAGGCTTGATCGTGGTGCTGCTGTACGTCGCGCTTGGTGTCACGGCGCTCGCCGTCGACCGCCGCGCCTTGCTCGTATCGGCGCTGGCCTATGTCCTTTGGGCGTTGTCCGAGCTGTTCAAGCGGTTCGGGGCGGTGGAGCTCAACATCGCCCTGACTGCGCTGGTCATCGGCTCGGCGCTGCTGCTCCTGTCGGCCTTCTGGCACCAGGCGCGAGCGACCATCGTCCGTCCGCTGCCCGAATCCTTACGGGAGAAGCTTCCGGTCCTCGACCGTACGGTGATTACCCAACAAGCCGCATGAAGCGGCGCTCGAGCGGGGCCAGCACGCCGCTAAGGTCGTGGCCCCGCTTCAGCACCACGCCATGCTCGCCGATCAATGCAAACGCCCCCTGCTTCGACCGAAGCTCGGGGCGTTTTTCTATGCGGACATCGGGCCGTTCGGAGTGCCGGCGGTAAGCGGCGAAGATCGCCACGTCCGGATCGATGCGAAGGGAATAATCGCGCCAATGACCCGCAGCGACCATCCTGCCGTATAGATCGAGGATCCGGGTAAGTTCCTTGCGGTCGAACGTGGCAATCGGGCGCCGGTCCCAGGATGCCGGGAACGGCGCGATGACGCTCAAGCGCTTTTCACCTTGGGCTGCGGCTGCCTCTCAGCCTTCAGGACCTTCAACTCCTTGCGCAGCGCGGCGATCTCATCTTCCAGCTCGCACAGCTTGACCCTCACCGGGTCCATGTCTTCGCCACATGGCGTGCCGTAGGGCATGAAGCCTGGACTATAATGCACGACGTCGATCGGCACCGCCTTGCCCGGGATTCCGACCACGGTCTGGCCCGGCGCGACGTCCTTGGTCACGACCGAGTTCGCGCCGATCTTCGCGCCCTCGCCGACTTCGATCGGGCCCAGCACCTGGGCGCCGGAGCCGATGACGACTCCCGAGCGGAGCGTAGGATGGCGCTTCCCTCCGACGCCGGTCGTCGGGTTGGTGCCGCCGAGGGTCACATGCTGGTAGATGGTGACATCGTCGCCGATCTCGGCGCTTTCGCCGATCACGCTGAAACCATGGTCGAGGAAGAAGCGCTTGCCGATCTTGGCACCCGGATGGATGTCGATGGCGGTGATGAAGCGCGAGAAATGGTTCACCATTCGCGCCAGGAAGAACAGCCGTCCTTCCCACAGCCAATGCGCGATCCGGTGAAGACCGAGTGCCGTCACTCCCGGATAGAAGATTACGTCCCACCGCGAGCGCGCGGCAGGATCGCGGGATTTAACGGAGTCGAGATAGGCGATGAGCCCGGATTGCAAGCGTCGTGATTCCTTGCCGTTCTGCCTCAATCTATGTCGGCAATGTATTAAATTCCAGCCAGTGTGAGACAATCGCTCTTGCGGACCCTTGTTGATCCATTGCTCGTTGGGCAAAGCCGCAGTCGCAAACAGGTGGAGCAAGGACATCCTGCCCTCGATCCTAGCCGATCCTTCGGCCCTCGTTCCGTTCATGCTCATCGGGTTTGCCGCGCAGCTCGTCGATGGAGCCTTGGGCATGGCCTATGGGCAGATCTCGAGCACCTTGCTCATCAGCCTCGGCGTTCCGCCGGCCGCCGCGTCGGCCGGCGTGCACACGGCCGAAACCTTCACGACCTGCGTATCGGCGATCAGTCATACAGCACATCGCAACGTCGACTGGCGGCTGTTCGGCCGCCTGGTGATCCCAGGCGTGATCGGCGGCGTCCTCGGCGCTTATGTCCTGACCACGGTCGACGCCACCGTCGCCAAGCCCATTGTGCTCACCTATTTGGCCGCGCTCGGCCTTTATCTCTTCTATCGCGGGGTCATGCACCGCCACACGGAGCGGACTCCGCGAGTGGTTTCGCCCCTTGGCCTCATCGGCGGATTCCTCGACGCGGCGGGCGGCGGCGGTTGGGGCGGCATTGTGACGTCGAACCTGCTCGTCCAGGGCAGCAACCCGCGAAAGACGATCGGCACCGTCAACACCGCGGAATTCTTCCTGACAGTCACGATCTCGGCGACGTTCCTCGCCACCCTCGGCTGGGAGGCATTCACAGTTGCGACTGCGGGCTTGCTGATCGGTGGAGTGCTGGCTGCTCCGTTCGGTGCATGGATCGCCAAGCGCGTCAATCCCGACCGGCTCCTGACCTTCGTCGGAGCACTTCTGACATTGACCAGCTGCTACGGCCTCTATCGGGCGCTGATGTAGCCCGGCTGCGCGCTCGCGCCGGACCCGATCGATGGCTAGTGCAGGTCAGGCGTCGTTTGCGCCGTAATGAGGTCCATGAAATTGCGGGCGGCCTCACGCTCCGTCTCGGTCTCGAACACTGCATCCAGATCTGGAGCCGATCCGAGCGTGTGCAAAAGGGCCCAGAGCGCGAACCGCTCACCACGGTCCTTTGTCAGGCCGAGATCGACCTGCATGTGCTCGATGCCCGCGAGGAGAGCGTCCGGCGGAACCGCTGCCAGGTTTGAAGTCCCGAAGTAGCGACGGATCTGGTCATCGAAATTCATCGAGGCCTCCTCGGAACTTGTCATCCCGCATTGTCGAACTTTCTGACCTCGATGGTGTTTTCATCGAAATCTTCGAGCAGGCGCGCGTTGATTCCCATTCGACCGAAATCCTGGCCGAGGCTGCTCCAGTGAGTGCCGCAGCCGCAGACCGGGCAGTGGTGAATTCCGATCATTCGATCGCCCCAGACATAGGCAGTGGTTTCGCCCGAGACACGCACCTGGTCCGGCGGATAATAAGCGACGCGCCATGCTAGTTTGCGGCACAGTGAGCAATTACAGTCCGCGACCCATTCGGGCCTGGCCGGAACTTCGATCCGCACCTTGCCGCAATGACAGCTTCCCTGGACGGCCATGGCAGATTGTAATCTTCGGCCCCGACAGCCCGCAACAAGAAAGGGCGGCCCCGACGAGGTCGGGACCGCCCTAAGCGAAAGTGCTTAAGTTATCAGGCGATCTGCGCGAGGACGGTCTGCCGACGACGCCGAAGCGACATGCCGATGCCTGCGAAGCCGACGAGCATCATGGCCCAGGTCGCCGGTTCCGGCACCGGGTTGATGCGCAGGTTGTCGATCTCGAACGCATTCTGGGTCGAGTTCAACCGCAGATAGTTGAAGTTCGTCACGTCGCTCCCGGTAAGCAGGAACGTGACGAGCGGATTGGTGTGTGGGTCGGTCCGGTCACCATCCGCCGGATTGACGATCTGGTTGCCCGTGAAGCTTGCCAGCACGTTGGCACAGGCCGCATCCTGACAGAACTGGAGTGTGTTATATGCATCGACCGAGCCCCATACGAAGCTCAGGCTGGTGATGTCTCCGAATGGCGTCAGGTTGAGCGTTCCGGGCGAGCCGTCGCCCGGCCCGACCGAATAATAGCCGCCTGCGCCGCCGAAAGCACCAGTGCCCGCATCCGTTCCATATGGCTGCGCATGCTGGATACCGAGCGTACCGGAGACGAACGCGCCGCCGACTGCCGCCGGGCGCGATCCAACGTCGAAGGTGTAAGTCGGTGCCGGACCTGCATAGGGGTTCACCCCATCCACGACCGAACCGATGGTGATTGCCGCACCAGCTGCTGAACTCATGACCAGAGCAGCTGCGCCGGCGATTCCTAAAGACAAAGTACGCATGCCGAAATCTCCCGCGCTCGATAAGGTTTCGAGCAGCGTGGTAAACGGGTCGTTAACCGAAACGGTTCCTAAGGATGTTCGGACTTTTTTTACTTGCGGGTTTTACCCACGGGTCGCCCTAGTCGAATTCAGCGACCAGACGGTGTCGCTGCCAGAGCTCCCGCCGCTTGTTGGGATGGTGTGATCGGGCGAGTGCGACAGCGTCGCTGTCATTCTCTGCTTCAAGCAGGATGGCCCACGGCGTTGCAATGACGTCGTCGACGACCAGCAACGTATAGATATGCAGCATTGCCGTTTGACTGCCCGTGGGGCGCGGTGCGGGTGGGTCTACGCTACTCATGACTCTCGCTGGGAAAGAGGTTCGCCTGCTCTCGAATGCTCTGCTATCGGGTCTAATCCCGAGGTGAGCGCTCCGTCGTGGCCTGCTCCATTCGAAAGCGGATCCTTGCTCGGCAAGGGAACGTCGACATGCGATCGCCGTTAACTGGCAGCGGGCGGGGTCGTCGCTGTGGAGTATCCGATGAATTATTTCCGTCCGCTAATCAGCAGATTGAACGAGGCGCTAAACGGAAAGAGTTTCCCGCGCCGAGTGACCGCGCCGAACGGAAGTTATCGCTGGGAAGCCGCGTCGGGTAGAAGTTTTGCGACCTTCGAAGAGGCGCGCAACGCCTGAAGTAACGGTCCAGCTTGTATCGCAAAGAGTCCGAACCACCCTGCAGCTGGTAGTCGATCAACAGCACTAGCCTCGCGTTGACGCCCAAGCTGTGCGATTCTGCTTGAATGTGGCGCAGGCGAGCACTTTCACCGCTTCAACGGCGGGGACTGCGCGAATGGCATAGTCTTGCCGTTCGTATCGCCGTCGCGGCGTTGCTTGTGATGGTCGCCTTCGTGTTGCTGTGGTTCGACCGCGACGGCCTTCGCGACAATGTCGACGGACATATGTCGTTTACCGACGTGATTTATTTCACGATGATCACAATATCGACGGTTGGCTACGGCGACATCGTTCCAGTTAGCGAGCGGGCGCGGCTGGTCGACGCCTTCCTGATCACGCCCATCCGCATTTTTCTATGGCTCATATTCCTCGGCACAGCCGCCGAATTCCTATTCAAACGCAGCTGGGAGAACTGGCGCATGCGAAGCATTCAACGGACGTTGCACGATCATGTGGTGCTCGCCGGATTTGGTCGCAGCGGTCAAAAAGCACTGGAGGAGTTGCTCGCTGGCGGAACTGAAGCGGACAAAATTGCTGTCGTCGATGCCGATGCCGAGGCAATCGAGATCGCTAAAGCGGCCGGAGTCGCCACGATCCGCGGCGACACGACACGCGACGAAGTGCAGAAGGCCGTTCACATCGAACGCGCGCGAAGCCTGATCGTCAGTTGCGGTCGCGATGACACCTCGATCCTGACGGTGCTTACCGCTCGTCATCTGTCTCGCGACGCGACAATTGCGGTGGCGATCAGAAATTCCGACAACGAGGATCTGGCTTACCAGGCGGGCGCCAACGTTGTGATAAATCCGGTGAGCTTCGCGGGCCTCCTTCTCGCGACGACGCACAAGGGAAGGCACCTTGCGGAATACCTCACCGATTTGGCCACGGCGCGAGGCAATGTCCGGCTTCGGGAACGCCAAGCGACGGAAGACGAAGTAGGCTGCCTGCTGAAAGACATAAGCAGCGGACGGGTGCTACGCCTTTATCGAGGCGAGGCTATGTTGGGCCCGGACGATCCGGGTCCTCCACGCGTCGAGCACGGCGACCTGATCCTCGAACTCGTCGCCAAATAGCGAAGACTGCCGTTTCGCGGTTAAAGCGCCGGCGCCGTCGCGCAAAATTCGTCCGAGCCGCACGTCCCCGCAACAATCAATTGGCACGCGCGTTGGCGCTGCGCAAACAGAGGGACGATGCGTAATGCGTAGAGTAACTGCATGCGCGGCGCTTATTGCGCTGCTTTCCTTATCCGCCTGCAAAACAGCTTCATCGGCCGCAGATGGTGTGAAGAGCGCCGGCTCCGCGGTTGTGTCCGGCGTCTCGAACGTGCCTTCGCTCGTCGACGTTAATCTGTCGAACGTGTTGAACAATCTCGCGCTCGATTTGAAGATCGATAAGGCGAACATTCCCATCAACGCGCAGATTCCGATCAACATTGCGGCGAATGTGTGCGGCGTGTCGATCAACGTGCTCTCGGTCGGCGCGGGGGGCGGCAAGAGCAGCGGCTGCACCGCCAACAGCGTCTCCCCGGAACTGAAGCAATATATCCAGGAGCAGCTCGCTGCGAATGGTTCGGTCGGCGGCGGCGCTCAGACGACGACGGGAGCAACCGCCAACCCCCCTCCAACCCCCACGCCACCGGCGAGCACGCAACCCCAGCCAATCCCGCCCAAACCCTCAACTTCTCCTCATTCCTAAACCTCTGGAGGTTCAAATGACCGCACGTTCAGCAATTTGGGCGGCCGTGGCGCTTGCCACGATCGGCGTCGCCGCTTGCAAGACGACCCAGGCGCCGGCCCCCGACTCCGCGGGCGAGGTAAGCGCCGCAACTCCAGCGCCTGCGACCGGCGCCACAGGATCGGGAACGGGCGGTGCGAGCGTGCCGACCCTGGTCAGCGTCAATCTGCAGAACGTTCTCAACAATCTGTCGGTGTCGCTGAACGTGAATCGTGACAATATCCCTGTCACGGCACAGGTTCCGATCGATGTTGCTGCAAGCGTTTGCGGAGTATCGGTAAGCGCGCTCGCCGCATCCGCAGCGAATGGCAAAGCCACCTGCACGGCAACCACGACGACTCCGCAGCTGAACCAAGCCGTACAGCAGCAAATTGCGTCAGGCGGTTCGGTTACGGGTGGACCTCAGACCATGGGTGGAACGACCACCAACAACATGATCTGATCCAGGCCAATCAGAACTACACGTCTACAGCGTGGCGTGGACCGTCGCGATCGCCTTCATCACAGCGGCGATCCGAACTGCCGACTGGATCGCGTCGGTCTTCACCCCATGCTGCAGCAGGACGCGCTCATGGCTGTCGATGCACATGCCGCAGCCGTTCATCGCCGACACCGCCAGCGAGAAGAGTTCGAACTCTTCCTTCGCGATCCCGTGCGAGCCGATGAAGTTCATCCTGAGGCGCGCCGGCTTCGTTCCATATTCATCGTTCGAGACAAGGTGGATGAAGCGATAATAGACGTTGTTCATCGCCATGACGGCAGCTGCACCCCGTGCCGCATTGGCCTGCACGTCCGACAGCCTGCCTGCGACCTCGGCCTCCGCCGCCTCAACCAGCGGCTTGTACCCCGACCCGTGCGCGCAGGTGAGCAGCAGGCCGAGCTTGCGCTCTTCACCGATCAGCTGGTCGCTAAGGATCGAGCCGAGATTGAGCCGCAGGTCCTTGGCGTAATCGGGTAGCGCGTCCGCAAACGTCTTGAGGGACATTTGTCCGTCTCCAAAGCAGGAAAAAGGGGCGGGCCTGGGGAAGTCTGCCCGCCCCTCGAAACACCGGCTCAAGGGGGAAGCCGGCCTTTCACCCTCCCTTGCGGAAGGGATTCGTTCAGGCAGCCTGCGGCTGCAGCACCTCGTCGCCCGGCGTCCAGTTGCACGGGCACAGCTCGTCGGTCTGGAGCGCATCGAGGACACGAAGCGTCTCGGCAGGGTTGCGGCCGACGTTAAGGCCGTTGACCGTCACGTGCTGGATGACGTTGTCCGGATCCACGATGAAAGTCGCGCGGAACGCCACGCCTTCGGCGCGATCGATGATCCCCAGCGAATCGGCCAGCTCCTTCTTGTTGTCTGCGATCCAGGGGAAATCCGCCTGCGCCAGCTGCTCATCCGAACGGCGCCATGCGAAATGGACGTGCGCCGTGTCGGTCGATGCGCCGATCAGCACCGCATCACGATCCTCGAAGTCGGACTTCAGCTCACCATAACCGACGATTTCGGTCGGGCAGACGAAGGTGAAGTCCTTCGGCCAGTAGAAAAGCACCTTCCATTTCCCATTGGTCTCGCCGAGATCGATCGTCTCGCCGGCCGGAAGCGCGGACGTGCCCTGCTGGACCGGGAGCTTGAGTGCCGGAAGCTTGTCACCAACGGTAAGCATGTATGGAAATTCCTCCTCGTTGCTGCAGTGCAGCGTAACCTTCGATGAGGGTCATCTAGGTGGCTGGCTTAAATCGTTCAAGTCCATTATACGGCTGTCTGTGATTGGATTTCTCGATTAGATGATCGTCCATCTCCCCACCGTCAAACAGCTTCAATATCTGGTCGCGCTTCGGCGTTTCGGCCATTTCGGAAAGGCTGCGGACGCATGCTTCGTGACCCAGTCGACGCTGTCGGCAGGGCTTCGCGAACTGGAGACCTTGCTGGGCGTCACCCTGGTCGAGCGAACCCGCCGCGTGGTCCGCTTCACGCCGCTGGGCGAGAAGATTGCCGACAAGGCGGTAAAGGTGCTCCGGGAAACCGAGGAATTGGCCGAAATGGCGCGAGCCCAGGGCCGGCCGTTGCATGGCGAGCTTCGGATGGGAGTGATCCCGACGATCGCCCCCTTCCTGCTACCGACCATGCTGCCGCGCCTTCGTGGGCATTTCCCGGAGCTGAAGCTTTTCCTTCGCGAGGAAACGAGCAGCGCCGCCTGCGAGGCACTTCACCGCGGACAGCTCGATTGCGTCCTGCTCGCTTTGCCCTTCGGCTGCGGAGACGTCGACAGCACGCCGTTATTCGACGACCCTCTGTTCGTGGCCTATCCACGCGGAGAGGCCCCGAGCGCGGCATCGATCGCTGCCGCCGACATCGATGAAAACCGTCTGCTCCTGTTGGAGGACGGCCACTGCCTCAAGGACCATGCGCTGTCGGCGTGCAACCGGCCGGAGCTTCGGGCGAATGCGGCGATGATGGGCACGTCGCTGCACACCCTGGTGCAGATGGTCGACAACGGCCTTGGCCTGACCTTCGTGCCCGGAATGGCGATCGAAGCCGGCATCCTCACCGGCACCGAAGTCGACGCGAAGCCGCTTCGCTCCGAAAATCCTTATCGTCGGATTGCGCTCATCTGGCGCCGATCGAGCCCGCGCGAGGGCGAGTTCCAGATGCTGGCCGAAACCCTGCGACGAATTGTCGCCGACCTCGTCCCCGATCTCGCGGCGGCGGGTCCCCAAGAGCCCGCGCTCGAGCCGGCCTGCGCCTGACCCGAGCGCGGTTAGCCCCTACTTCGCCAGTGCGGGCTCCGCGATGCCGATCGGCTCGACCGGCTTCGCCTTCTGCTGAATGTCGAAGCGATCCGCGTTCATGACCTTCGTCCAGGCCTTGACGAAGTCGCGGACGAACTTCTCCTCATTGCCCTTTTCGGCATAGACTTCCGCAACCGAGCGCAGTTCGGCGTTCGAGCCGAAGATAAGATCTGCCCGACTTGCGCGCCACGTCTCTCCGCCGCTCGCCCTGTCGGTAGCGACAAATTCCTCGTCGTCGCTGCCATCGACAGCCTTCCAGACGTTGGTCATGTCGAGAAGGTTGACGAAGAAGTCATTGGTGAGCCGCCCGGGTCGCTTGGTGAAGCTCCCGTGGCCTCGCCCGCCGTGATTGGCGCCGAGCGCTCGAAGACCCCCGATCAGCACCGTCAATTCGGGTACGGACAAGCCCAACAACGCGGCGCGATCGAGCATCATCTCCTCAGTCTTTACGCTGAGCTTCTTCGGCAGATAGTTGCGGAACGCATCGGCCTGCGGTTCGAGCGGCACGAAGCTGTCCGCGTCGGTCTGCTCGGCGCTGGCGTCGGCGCGCCCCCCGACGAACGGCACCGGCACGTTCGACCCGGCATCCCGGATCGCTTTCTCCAGCCCGACCACGCCACCCAGCACGATGGCGTCCGCCAGCGACAGGCTGCCGCGGAGGCCGTCGAGCGTCGACAGAGCCTTGGCCAGCTCGGCTGGTTCGTTGACGTCCCAGTCCTTCTGCGGCGCAAGACGGATGCGTGCACCATTGGCGCCGCCGCGATGGTCCGACTTGCGATAGGTCGACGCCGAAGCCCAGGCCGTCTTGACGAGCTGACTGACGGTTAGCCCGCTGTTGGCAATCTTCGCCTTGACCGCGCCCACCTCGTCTTCCGAAGGCATCCGGCCGGCTGGAATGGGATCCTGCCAGATCAGGTCCTCGGCGGGAACTTCCGGGCCCAGGTAGCGCGCCTTGGGACCCATGTCGCGGTGGCACAGCTTGAACCACGCCCGCGCGAAGGCGTCCTTGAAGGCCTCATGGTCGTTGCGGAACTTCTCGCTGATCTTTCGGAATTCAGGGTCCATCTTGAGAGCCATGTCGGCAGTGGTCATCATCGTCGGGACCTTTTTCGACGGATCCCAAGCCGCAGGCGCCATGTCCTCTTCACGCTGGTTGATCGGCTGCCACTGCTGTGCCCCGGCCGGTGAGTGGACTAGCTCGTATTCGTAATCGAGCAGCAGACGGAAGTAATTCTCCGACCATTGGGTGGGCGTATTGACCCACGAGCCCTCGATGCCGCTCGTCACCGTGTGCTCGCCGATGCCGCCATGCTCTTCGCTGCTCACCCAGCCAAAGCCGAGCGAGTGCAGATCGCCGCCCGCAGGAGCCTTGCCTAGCGTCGAGGGGTCGCCGTTCCCATGGGCCTTGCCGAAGGTGTGACCGCCGGCGGTTAGCGCGACCGTCTCCTCATGGTTCATCGCCATTCGCTCGAACGTCGCCTTGATGTCGCGCGCCGACTTCAAGGGGTCCGGATTACCGCCGGGACCCTCGGGATTGACGTAAATCAGGCCCATCTGGATCGCAGCGAGCGGGCCATCCAGGTCTTCCAGTCCGCGCTCTTCGTCAATCCGCGTCTCAACGCCCTCATTCACCCATTTGTCTTCGCTGCCCCAGTAAATGTCCTTCTCCGGTTCGTAGACGTCGGCACGCCCGCCGCCGAAACCGAACACCGGGCCGCCCATGGATTCGATGGCCACATTACCGGCCAGGATGAACAGGTCCGCCCAGCTGATCGACTGGCCGTACTTCTGCTTGATCGGCCACAGCAGCCGGCGCGCCTTGTCGAGATTTCCGTTATCCGGCCAGCTGTCGAGCGGGGCGAACCGCTGCTGTCCGCTGTTGGCGCCGCCGCGCCCGTCGCCCGTCCGGTAAGTACCCGCGGCGTGCCACGCCATGCGGATGAAGAAGGGCCCATAATGCCCGTAGTCCGCCGGCCACCAGGGCTGGCTGTCGGTCATCAGCGCTGTGAGATCGGCCTTCAGCCCATTGTAATCGAGCTTCTTGAACGCCTCGGCATAGCTGAAGTGGTCGCCCATCGGATTGGCCGGGCCGTTCGGCGCGAGGATGTCGACTGCAAGCGCATCCGGCCACCAGTCGCGGTTCTGGCGGCCGAGCAATGACCGCACCGTGCTCGGGCGGTCCACCGGGCAACCCATCGATTCGCCTGTCTTCGCGTCCATGTTCACAGCCCTCCAGTTCGATAGGCGGAGAGCGTTACGTCCGGCGCGCCGTCGAATGGAAACGAGTTGTTCTCGTCAGTGAGAACAAGGAAATCGATTATTCATGATAGCGGCGAGGCGGACTCAGCCTGTTTGGGGCCGCGGGGGAATGCGGGGAGGGGGAGCCCCGCGGCCCCTGTCCTACCTGAACAGCTGTACGTGCAGGGTCGACCCGTGGGAAACGACTAAAGTCGCTCAGACTTAATCGAGGAATCGATCAGTATTCCGCTATTCCATATGCCGGATGCCGGTGCGCAAATAACTGTATCCGGTCATCAGCGTGAGCGCAGCGGCCGCCCAGAGGCAGATGATCCCGACTTCGTGCACCCATGGAAGTTGCGGCAGCGCGCCGCCGAGGATCAACGCTCCGAGCGCAACGAGCTGGAACGTCGTCTTCCATTTCGCCAGCGCGCTCACAGGAACCGACACCTGGAGCCCCGCCAGATATTCCCGGAGGCCGGAAACGATGATCTCCCGAAGGAGTATGATCAGCGCGGCAATGATGTGAAGACCAGCGATCTCCGGGATCGGGTTCGATTTGCGGCTGGAAATCAGCATGATGAGTACCGCCACGACCATGATCTTGTCAGCGATCGGGTCGAGGAACTGTCCGAGCCTCGAGATGCTTCCCCAGGCGCGGGCGAGATAGCCGTCGAAATAATCGGTGATCCCGACAAGGCAGTAGAGCGCGAAGGTGATCGCATAATCGATGGGTGCCGGCCTCCACAAAAGGAAGACCAGGATCGGCACCGCGAGGATCCGCGAGAGCGTCAGGAGATTTGGCAGCGACAGCATCGTTCCGGGACAAGACCGTTATAAGGTTTGGCGCGATGCGCAAAGCTGGCTATTCCAATGCGTAATCCATGTCAGCCGACACCTGAGCTTTGATCCAGAACGTAACTCACTTGCTGCGCGCGCGGCGGTTCGTACCTTTGTTCGCGACCCAGTTTCTGGGCGCATTCAACGACAGCCTGTTCAAGCAGGCGGTCGTCCTGTTCGTAACCTACCAGCTTTATTCGAACCCGGCGAAGGAGTTCCAGTTCAGCGCGATCGCGCAGGCGCTGTTCATCCTGCCGTTCTTCCTCTTCTCGGCGCTTTCGGGGCAGCTTGCCGACGATCATGACAAGTCGAAGCTGATCCGAATCATCAAGCTTGCCGAAATCGGCATCATGATTCTGGGCGGCGCTGGGATCCTTCTTGCAAACATTCCGCTAATGCTCGCAGCCGTCGGACTGATGGGGGTCCACTCGACCTTCTTCGGCCCCATCAAATATGCGATCCTGCCGCAGCATTTGAGGCACGATGAGGTTCTTGGAGGAACCGGCCTCGTCGAGGCCGGGACCTACATCGCCATTCTCGGCGGAACGATCCTTGCCGGCATACTTGTGTCCGCGCCCTCCGTGGCGGCTGCGACTACCGTGGGAATTGCGATTCTCGGGTTCCTTGCCGGGCGGCAGGTGCCCCCTGCCCCGCCCGCGGCCGAACGGATTCCCTTCAACTGGCATATCATCCACGCATCAATCGAGCTGGTAAGCGCGACACTGCACATTCGCAGGCTCTTCCTGGCGATCTTGTCGATCAGCTTCTTCTGGACGATCGGAGCGGTGCTCATCATCATCTTCCCACCGCTGGTGAAGAATGTTCTTGGCGCCGACGAGCAGGTCGCGAGCCTGTTCATCGCCATCTTCTCGATAGGAATCGCGATCGGCTCGGTGCTCATCAACCGATTGCTCAAGAGCGAGGTTTCCGCGCGCTTCGCCCCAGCATCCGTGATCGCGATGAGCGTGTTCGTCCTGTTGCTGCACTTCGTCGCCCTTTCGTGGGTCAAGCACAGCGAATCCAGCCTGACGACGCTCGCCAATTTCGTCACCCATCCAATGGCAGGGCTGATGATCCTCGCCTTGCTCGGGGTCGCGATCACCGGCGGAATGTTCGTCGTGCCGCTTTATGCTTTCCTTACGACGACAGTGCCGAAGACGGAGACCGCACGGACCGTGGCGGCCAACAATATCGTCAATTCGGGTGCAATGGTGATTGGATCGCTGATGGCCTTTGCGCTCAGCAGCATGGGCATCGGGCCCGTCGGCCAACTGCTGCTGGTTGCTTCAATGTGCCTGGTCTCGGCGTGGCTCGGGTGGAAGCTCCACCTCGCCTGTGACTGACCCTAGCCGATCAATATTGAAACAAAGAGGAAGCCGGCGACGAAAGTCCCGGCGAACAGCTTCAGGTCAGACGACAGGCTGAACTTCGGCTCGGCGGGCGCCGAATGGACTCGAACCGGACCGCGGCCGAAACGGCGCGGGTCAGTCATCGAAAAAGAGCGAACGAGCTGCACGGCAAAATCCCTAACGCGATCTTTACCATGTTGGAAACGGACGCAAGCCCGATGCGCTCCCGGCGTCCCGCAGCGGGACGTCAGGTCAGAATTTCGCTAATTTTCAGCCGTTGATGACGTTGCGAACCGGCGCCTCTTCGCCGCGACCGCGCGAGGCAAGGAGGTCGCGTGCCTGCTCGGCGGGCATCGGCTTTCCGAAGTACCAGCCCTGACCGATCTCGCAGCCGAGCCGCACGACCGTCTTGTAGCTTTCTTCGTTTTCGATCCCCTCGACGCAGACGGGAACCTGCAGCGCAGCGGCCAGCGTCGTTACTGCGCGAATGATCGCCGCGCTCTCGCGCTTGGTGTTGATGTTCATCACGAAGCTGCGGTCGATCTTGATGATGTCGAACGGAAGCGACCGCAGATGCGACAGCGAGGAGAAGCCCGTGCCAAAATCGTCGAGCGCCAGCCGAATTCCCTGGTTCTTCAAGCTGGTCGCGATGGACCGGGCAAGGTCGATGTCGGCAAACAGCGAGCTTTCGGTGACTTCGATGACCAGGCGCTCCGCCGGGAAGCGCGAATCCGCCAGGGTGCGAACGATGCGTTGTGCGAGCCAGCCGTCGGCCAGCTGCGACGGCGAGATGTTGACGGAGATCTTGATCTCATGATCCCAGTTCGCAGCTTCCCGCAGAGCCTCTCCGATCACATGCTCCGACAGCCGACCAATGAGGCCGATCTCTTCGGAAACGGGAATGAACACATCGGGCCCGATCACACCCGACAGCGGGTGGATCCAGCGGGCAAGCACCTCGAAGCCAACGATCGCACCGGTGGCGAGATCAATCTGCGGTTCGAAATAAGGGACGAACTGGCCGTGTTCGAGGCCGTGACGGATCCCCTGCTCGATTTCGCCATGAGCGATGAGCGCACGCTCCATTCCCGCGTCGAACCATACCGGGCGAGCCACCCGGCCGCTTCGAGCATGGTCCATCGCGATATCGGCGCGCCGCAGGATATCCGGAATCCTGGCTTCTCCAGCGGCGGCGGATGCAATTCCGCAAAAGGCCCCGACCTGGATGATCCGCTCTTCGAACAGCAGGGGACGGGTTACGGTGCGCAGCACCGCCTCGGCCAGCTCATCCACACAACCCATGTCCTTGGGCGCAAGCGCGATGGCGACGGCGAATTCGTCACCGCTGAGGCGGGCAAGTACGGCCTGCGGCCCGAGCTCGTCCGCAAGGGAGACCGAGATCGTCTTCAGCAGCCGATCGCCGGTTTCATAGCCATGCTGGTCGTTGACGGCCTTGAAGCGATGGACCTGGAAGGAAATGACGACCAGGTTTTCGCCGCGATCTGCGGCCTGCAGGCACAGCTGCCCTGCATGATCGGCGAAGCCCTTGCGATTGAAGAGGCCGGTGATTGCATCCGTTGTCGCAAGCACGACGGCTCGACGCTCATGTTCGGCGCGCAATTCCGCTTCGTGTTGCAGGTCGACGTAGCGCCGCCAACCGAACAGGATGAGCGCGACATTGAGCGTGAGGGCGGTGCTCGCAAGACGGATTCCAGGTCCGACTCTTTCGTCACCAAGCGGCAGATTCTGGAAGAAGGCGCTGCCATTCCAGATGAGAAGCATGACCGCGGTAATCAGGACCGTGAGCACGATGGCGTCACGGCGGGCATTTACTAGCCTTGAACTCGTTGCTCTGGTCACTCGGATTCCGCCTACTCAACGGATCCCAATTACCTTGCTAACGCTTAATAAATTGCCCTCCAATACGGAGGAATCTCTGTCCGCTAAAAGCGCAGGAATTCAGACCCGGCATTTCGCAAAATGCCAGGTCTGAATCTGGTGCGGACGGCGGGACTCGAACCCGCACGCCCTTACGGGCAGAAGATTTTAAGTCTCCAGCGTCTACCGGTTCCGCCACGTCCGCATGCGGATCATCCTGCCCTTATCTCCCCGGACAGGCCATGCCGGTCAATTATAAGTCTGCACCCTCGTGGAGGTTCAGACGTTCCCGCATTTCCTTGCCCGGCTTGAAATAGGGCACGCGCTTGGCATCTACGGAAACCGCTTCCCCGGTGCGAGGATTGCGGCCGACGCGTGCATCGCGCTGGCGGGTTGAGAAGGCGCCGAAGCCGCGAAGCTCGACGCGGCCACCCTTGGCCAATTGGTCGGTAATTGAATCGAAAATGGCGCTCACCACGCCTTCGACCTCACGCTGCGTGAGGTCCGGAAAATCGGTGCAAAGTTTCTGCACCAGTTCAGAACGGATCATTGTCGTCCCCGCGTAGGAATTCCGGCTCCAAACTCCCCCAATGCAACCCGGAGCCGATTGCGGTGAACGCTGTCACCAAACTTTGTCAGACGCAAGAAGGATTTACGCGGCGCTCCAAATGAGGAACGCCGCGTATTTCCATGACTTGGTTACTTTTTCTTGGTGGCCTTGCCGGCCTGCGCTTCCTTGAGCGCGGCTCCGAGGATGTCGCCGAGCGACGCACCGGAATCCGACGAGCCATATTGCGCGACCGCCTGCTTCTCCTCGGCGATCTGAAGCGCCTTGACGGAGAAGTTCGGCTTCTTGGAGCGGTCGAAGCCAATAACCATTGCGTCGAACTTCTGGCCGACCTGGAAACGCTCCGGACGCTGCTCGTCGCGGTCGCGGCCAAGGTCGCCCCGCTTGAGGAAGCCCGTCGCTCCGTCGTCGCCGACCTGGACGTCGAGACCGGCATCCTGGACTGCGCGGACGGTAATCGTGACGATTTCGCCCTTCTTCACGCCGCCGACGGCCGCGCCCGTTCCGGCTCCGGCGCCAGTGCCGCCGCCTTCGAGCTGCTTCATGCCGAGCGAGATACGCTCCTTCTCGACATCGACGTCGAGGACCTGTGCCTTGACGGTTTCACCCTTGCGGTGAAGCTGCAGCGCTTCCTCGCCCGACACGCCCCAGGCGATGTCCGACATGTGGACCATTCCGTCGACGTCGCCCTCGAGCCCGACGAACAGGCCGAATTCGGTCGCGTTCTTGACTTCGCCCTCGACGACGCTGCCGACCGGATGCGCCTCTGCGAATGCCTCCCATGGGTTCGACTGGGCTTGCTTCAGGCCAAGCGAAATGCGGCGCTTTTCCTCGTCGACCTCGAGCACCTTCACGTCGACTTCCTGCGAAGTGCTGACGATCTTGCCCGGGTGGACGTTCTTCTTGGTCCAGCTCATCTCGGAGACGTGGACGAGGCCTTCGATGCCGGCTTCGAGCTCAACGAACGCGCCATATTCGGTGATGTTGGTCACCCGGCCGCGGAACACGCCGCCGACCGGATACTTCGAGCTCGCGCCTTCCCACGGATCGCTCTCGAGCTGCTTCATGCCGAGGCTGATGCGCTGCGTGTCGCGGTTGATGCGGATGATCTGCACCTTAACCGTGTCGCCGATGTTCAGCACCTCGGAGGGGTGATTGACGCGCTTGTAGGAAATGTCGGTGACGTGCAGCAGCCCGTCGATCCCGCCGAGGTCGACGAAGGCACCGTAATCCGTGATGTTCTTGACCACGCCGTCGATCACCTGGCCTTCGGCAAGGCTCTGGATGAGGCCGCTGCGCTGCTCGGCGCGGGTCTCTTCGAGGATCGCGCGGCGCGAAACGACGATATTGCCGCGGCGGCGATCCATCTTCAGGATCTGGAACGGCTGCGGGAGATCCATCAGCGGCTGG
>Ga0157375_10000625_pt1 | contig 31386 bp, 26 predicted proteins | sample M35metaG_FD_115311 | JGI IMG/M metagenome (GOLD analysis project Ga0157375, IMG submission 115311) | Miscanthus rhizosphere microbial communities from Kellogg Biological Station, Michigan, USA - M3-5 metaG | ecosystem: Host-associated > Plants > Roots > Rhizosphere > Soil | place: USA: Michigan... | reverse complement strand
CGGTGCCGCGCGTTCGCTCAGCGTCGACCGCAGCTATTTCGATACCGCCGAAGCCAGGCACACGACCGAGATCGTCGGCGTCGACGTACACCAGATCAGCTGCGACGGCGCCCCGCAGTCCGGGCTTGCCAGTCGCTGATCACCCCCTCATGAAGCTGCGGGGAAAAGTGCGCAGGCGCCACACGGCGTGACGCCTAGCGACGCGGATCGGCCACGGGGCCGATCCGCAATTCCCGACCTCTCGAGTCTTCTCCGCTTTTTCTGGCATGTTGAAAGATTGAATCGAATGGTTCCGAAGTGTGGACGGGCTATTGAAACAGATGCACGCTCAAGTGCGCACGCGCGTCTACTCGAATCCGTTAGCGAAAGTTTCATCGCATTCATTGGTCGCATGTGGAACAGCCCACCACGGGGTGCGTCCAGTTGCGGTGTCCCAAGCAGGATCAATTGATGGTTGTGGCGTCGTATCCAAAAGGTTTGGACATAGAGTCGCATCAGACAAGCTTGCCGGTGCAGTTGGTACAGCCCCAGATAGGCGATTGGCAGCAACATAGAAATTCGTCAGTGCAGGCAGCGTGGCTATATCCGGAATAGGGCCCGTCAGTTGATTAGAATCGACGTCGAAGTAATCGAGGTTCACGAGCAACAAGCCGCTCAACTGTGGGATGACACCGGTTAGCTGGTTGCGCGCGACGCTGAAAGCTTCGAGATTGGTCAGGCCAGCCAAGTCGGGAATCGCATCAATAAGCAGATTGTTGTCGGCAAGAAATGAAGCGAGGTAGGTCAGCCCGCTCGAACAAGGACTAATCGCGCTGAGGCAGGGTATCGAGCCGCTTAGCTGGTTCTCAAACACCCAAAAGTATTGCAAGTTTGCTAACCCCGTCAGGCTGGGAATGGGGCCGGACAGCTGATTGGAGTTCACCCAGAAATACTGCAGGTTCGTCAGACCCGATAGTGTCGGAATCGACCCTGTGAGTTGGTTGCCGTCGACATAGAAAACTTGGAGTCCAGTCAACCCTGTCAGGGCAGGTATGGAGCCTGTCAAATTGTTTTCTGACAGGCTAATCGCGACTATGTGGTCGCCGAGTCCGCTCAGGGCCGGAATAATTCCTGTCAAGTTATTGTTGCTTAGGCCGATTCTCGTGACGTGGCTAGTGTTGTCACTGGCGCTTGTGTCTTGGTCGCATTCGACGCCATACCAATGGCACGCATCGTCAACCCCCCATCCTTGGCTATTGGTCCACATTCCACCGCTGGTGGAAATATAGAGTTCCACGAGGACATCGTATTCCGGACCGCTATGGAGCCCTGCGCGGCCCTCAATGCTCGACGTAACTAACAGCCCCCAAGCGATAACGATGGCAACGCTGCGACGTATGCGGGAAAGCACGATTCGAGTCATGTGTGCGATGATGCCACGGTGTGGCCATGGGATCGACTCCCCGTTCCCGGCAGCGTGACAGCCTTCTGCACCGACGGCGACGCAATCCTTACGTAAACGCCAAGCGAGAGAGTCCCGCCAGGAAACCGGGTATCCGCCCATGCTAGGATGTGAAAAGGAAGAATCGGGCAGCGTTGGATAACGGGCTTGCAGCAGGTCATTTGCTACACGGCCAACAGCGACGATCATGTGTGGGCGAAGGATCTTGACTACCCCATCAAGGCACCTCAGGCCAATTTCGGTCTCTGCAGCGGTGGGCGCTCGGTTCTTGGTTGGATTGCCTGGAACCCACGGGTGAAACGGGAAGACGTTCCAGAATGCGGGGCGGCATACTGGCAGCATGGCAAAGACTCCGAAACGACCGCGCGACTCAAATCAGCTCGCACACATGATCGCTCAACTCGCCACGGGCGAGCTAGCGGACGTCAAGACCGATGATGGCAAAGATCCTGCGGCGGTCGCACTGGGCCGTAAGGGCGGTCTGAAAGGCGGCGTTGCTAGGGCCAAGAAGTTGAGCGCCGTTGAGCGGTCCCGGATCGCCAAGAAGGCAGCTACCAAGCGGTGGAAAGCTGTAACTGCCGGCGATTAGCGTAGACCTCAGCTGTCAGATCGTCGATTTTCCCATCGGCCAGACCCTTCATGATAACGAAGGGCTGCATAAGCGGGTCCGAGAAGCAATATCGATAATTCCTGACCTCGCCAAACCTCTGAAGAACATGCTTGCGCGGCGCTTCGCAAAACTCGTTCATGTGGAAGGCAAACGTCGCCGGTTTGTAGTTCTTCCCGGGGACTATTCGATTTAGCGGCTCGGTTACGGCTGCTTGTTGAAAAGCGCCTAGTTCATCGCACTTAGCAAGCGCGCAGGCCAAAAGTACGGGCCCATACAACGTGTCTTCTCCGCGCTGGCTCCGAGTCGCAGCCAAATATGTCTCTTTGGTCGTTTGGTCGAGTTCGCTGACGGCGTTTACCAGTGCATGGTCTACATGCTCCGGGATCACGAACCTACTCTTATCGCGGATGGCCATCCTCGCCGCATGCATTCCAAGCAGTTGTGCGTAGAACGGCAAGCCTCGCGATAAAAATGTCATTTTCCATATAGCCTCATCATCGGACTTCATGCCGCATTTGCCATATCGAGAGGAGATTATTTGCGCAAGCTCATCTTGTGACATTCTTGGCATCTTCACTTGCACCAGCGCGCGCGAGATCGATTGATGACCTTCGATCAGATCGCTCACATCGGCAGCTACGCCGACGATCACTACGGTTGCATGATTTGAATAGTCAGATAGCGCCTTAATCGTGTCCGCCATTAGAACCGTAACCCTTGAATCGGTAATACGATCAAACTCGTCTATCGTTATGAGCGGAACGACTGTTGCTGGGAAATTTGCAAGCTCTATCTGAACGTCGTCAGGCGAGATTTCTCCGGCATAGTCCTCAGCAATTGTTCTCTTCGCTACGTGACCTTGCTCAGTCAGTATTTCGTAGTTCAGTCTCTTGAATACTTTTTTCCAAAGAGTGGTGAATGTGTCATGCGGGTCAGCATTGATCTTCACGGATATAACGCGTCGGTTCGGGGCATGCGTCACCAACGCGAGGATGTTTGCGAGTGACGTTTTGCCTACGCCGCGTTCGCCAAATACGATTGCGTGACGCCCGCGCTGCTGAACGGTGTCGCCCAATGTCATTAGCTGTTCGATACGGCCAGCAAATAGGTCTTTTTCTTGAACCGGGGCGCCAGGGCTGAACGCATCATTTATCTCACCCCAGAGTGACTCACAATCTTCGTCAGTAAGAGGCGGTTGCTTAGGCATTCCACGCATGGCCCAGACCTGTCATTTAACAATATAACAGGCTATTTAACAAAATATGTAGTGCAGCGCAAGCGAATAGTGGTTCAAAGTGCCTGACTTTACTTGATCGATCAAGCACAATATCTATTATGAACTCTATGCCACTCGCGAAGCGCGCTCAGATCATCGGTCTGCTGGTTGAAGGCAATTCGATCAGTGCGACGTGTCGTATCACTGGCGCTGCCAAGATGACGGTTCTCAAACTGCTGGCCGATGTCGGCGAAGCTTGCGCTAAGTATCAGGACGAAAATCTGCGCAACCTGCCGTGCAAGCGCGTGCAGTGCGACGAAATCTGGGCGTTCGTTGCCGCGAAAAAAAAGAACGTGCCGCAACACCTCAAGGGCATATTCGGCATCGGTGACGTATGGACCTGGACGGCGCTCTGCGCCGATACCAAGCTGATGGCGTGCTGGATGGTCGGTACTCGCGGCGCACGGGCTGCCGAGAATTTCATGCAGGACCTTTCCGAGCGTCTTGCGCATCGCGTCCAGCTCACTACGGACGGCCACAAGGTATATGCTGATGCCGTAGAAGATACCTTCGGCACTGCGATCGATTACGCCATGCTGATGAAGGTCTACGGCGACGATGATCCGAACCGCAAGACGTCAGAGCGTCGCTACAGCCCGAGCGAGTTCGTCTGTGCGACGAAAGAAGGCAAGATCGGCGACCCTGACCCGAAGCATATTTCGACCAGCTATGTGGAGCGGTCAAACCTCACGCTGCGCATGGGTTGCCGTCGCTTCACGCGCCTGACTAATGCGTTCAGTAAGAAGGTCGAGAACCACGCGCACGCCATCGCGCTGCACTTCATGTATTACAACTTCGGGCGCATCGACAAGACGCTGCGCGTGACCCCTGCTATGGAAGCCGGTCTGTCGGATCACGTCTGGTCGCTGGAAGAAATAGCGGCGCTGGTATCGGAGCCGGTTGCAAAGAAGCGCGGTCCATACAAGGCACGCGACAAGGCGAACAGCGCACTGTAAACTGCCAGAAGCCTTAAGGCTTCTGGCAGTTCTAGGAACTCAAATGGCAACGAAGAAATCTAAGGCCAACGGGAAGAATGTTAAGACGGTCAAGGGAATGACAGCGACCATCGTGCTGGACGCGTTTGATGGAAGTTCAATGTATGTCAATCATGCTGAGATCGGACATTCGCAGCATGAATTCATCATGCTTTGGGCGCAGGTTTCCGCTAGGCAGTCACGCGCCCAGATGGAAGAAATTCAGACCACTGGCGAGTTACGGGTTGAGCCTATGGCACAGCTCATGATTCCACCGACATTGTTGCCGTCATTGATTAGGGCGCTGGTGAACCAGAAAGAAAAATACGAAAAAGAGCACGGCAAAATATTTGATGCCGCTAAGGAGAAATGAGCATGGGAAATCAAAACACGTCAGTGGCCGGCAGCACCATATTTAAGCCAAGCGGCAGCGTCAGCTCAACGCAAAAGGCAAAAACGATTACGCTGAAGCAAAAGTCACTTAAATCCGGCACCACGGCAACTATTACTAGCGCAACACTTGTCAAGGCCGTATACGGTCACATTCAAGCGGTCCGCACTCTTGGGCGCACTACTATCAATACGGTAGATATTGCGCGGGCACTCGGGGTCAGCCCAGCGATGGTCAAAGGCACGCTGAGCCAGCTTAAGAACAAGGGCGTCAAAATCGCGAAGTGAAGCCGCCCCGCATTTGGGTTCCGGTAAAGACCGTTGGCAAGGATGCTTGGGCCGACTTGGGCGCGCTATGCCTAACCCATGAAATCGTCGGAGAGCACGTCGAAAGGAAAAATGAAAACTTTTCCTTTGCGGGCGGCCATCGCGTGCGCCTCTACAAATTCAAGAAAAACGTACATTTCAAGGTTCCGGAAGGCGTCTCCTTAGACATTGCCGATGTTCCTGCTACCGGCAATCCTCCGCGCCGCGCGCAGAGGTAGATTTTCAAACTCGACAACTATCGAATTTAGGTTGGCTAACAACTTGTTAGCGTACCTTCCGTTGGCAATTTCAAACTAGACCACTACCACAATGGTTGGCATGCAGCATGGCCGTGAGGCCCGGCCAGAGCGTCCGGACGCGAATGTGACGCCAGCGGATGCGTCGATCGAAATACTGCTACCCCGGATCCGCCGTCACCGTAAACGTGCGCGACTTGAACATGCGGTCGGGATCGAGGTTGCAGCCGTCGAGATAGAAGGCGAGACCCGTCTTGCCGGTGCGGCCCATCGCCAGGTTCGGCGAGTAGAACGACGGATACCAGCCGTTGAATGAAGTGCTCGGGCTCGTCGGCGGCTGGCCGTCGCACGGCGTCGTCGTCGTGAACTGCGAGTTCGCGATCAGTTGCGGCATCGTCCAGTCTTCGGCGTCGAGGCTGTTGGCGGTGGAGAAGAACCAACCCAGTTGTCCGGCGGTGCTCGACACTTCGCATACCATCGTCATCAGGTAGCGGCCGAGGAATTGGTTGAAGCTCAGGCCGGGCTGGAATTGCGTGCCGGTGCAGGTCGGCGTCGTCTGCGTGCCGCCGATCGGCGTGAACGGGATGACGTTGGTGCCGGCGCCGCCCATGCCGGCTGAAGAGAAACTGCCGGCGCCGCTCGTGACCAGGTATTTCTGGAAGGCCAGGGGATCGGAGCCCAGTTGCGCGCGCGCGATCTGGATTCCGATCGCACGATTGGTTTCGGTCGGTGCGGGATGGTTCGCGTAGACGACATACAGGCACGAGCCCTTGATGTAGCCGCTCGGGATCGCGTCGCCGACGGCGGTGATGCTGTCGGGATCGTAGGCTGGCTTGTCGGAGGGACCGCCGAGTATCGGGTAGCGGAACGGGCCCGGTGTGAGTCCCGGTGCGGGCCACGTCACGCCGTTGTCGCTGGATCGCGCGAAACCCGCCGTCGCGTAATAGGGCTGCACGTTGTACACGGTCCCGTCGCTGGGATCGACGCGGCAATGATTCTCGCCTTCGTAGATCATCATCAGGTTGCCGTCGGGCAACGTCGGATCCTGCAACACCGATCCGGGCGCGGCATAGTTTTCGTCGAACTCGCTGTCGAGGCCGGCAGGGTCTCCGACGCTCGCGCATTGACCGAATGGTTTGGGTGAGTTGAGCACTGGCGTTGCATAGCCGCTGGCCAGCGTGAGCGTCTGGAAATTCGAATCGGTCTGCATGACGACGGCGCCGAGCACGTTGTTGTACTTGGCTGCTTCGAAAAAAAGGAACGGCCCGTCGACCGTCGTCGGCGGCAGGTAGGACGAGTGCTCGTCCGGCAGGGTGCCGACGCCAGCGGGTGTCGACAAGGTTGTCTCATTGTCGACCGATATCGACGGGCCGACGCCGAAGCCATTGTCGAAAATCTCGTCGGGCAAAGTTCCGCACGGTTCGAGAGCATGGGCTGTTGCGGACAGCATGACGATGCTCGAGAATCCAATGCAGCGGGCCGAATTGCCGGGCATCCAGTTCATCGACTGTTCCCTCCGCTTTGTGCGCATCGCGCACGTGCGGACACTAACGCATCCGCTGCATTGTCGACGACAAGAATTTACGCAAGTCGCCGAAAACCAAGGGAATTTGTCAGCTTCTCGTCAGCTTCGCGCCTTCAAGAAGGTGCACAGCGGGAAACGCGGGATCAGATCGCCTGGGACGAAACCGGAGCGGGATCGGCGACCGCCGGCAGCTGCGCCATGCGCGCCGAACTGCCTGTTGTTTTCTGGCGATCTTCGAACTTGCGAGGGACAAGAAAGCGGCGCGCAAGAATCGTCGTCGCGCAGAGGATCATCATCGGTGGGAACGGATGCAGGTAGCGGAACACGATGACGGGCGAGAGCAGGAATTGACTCAGGAACAAGCCGATCAGCATCAGGGCGAGCATCCTCGTCATACCGGCGTCGGCATCGCGCCGCGTGCGCCACAGCAGTGCGACAGCGAAAAACGGCGCGAGCAGAAAGCATCCGGTGAGCCACCAGCGGCTGTGCTCGAACCAGATACTCGTCAGCGTGTCGGTGAACGCGATCGGTCTGACATCGAACGCGAAGTACTTGCTTGCGATGTCGATCAGTTCCAGCGGCAACATGCCCTTGCGCCCGAGATCGCTGTTCATGCGCCAGGTGGCTTCGGTGTTGTCGAAGTATTGCGCTGTTGTGGCGAGCGCCATCGGCAGAACCTTGGCGGGAATCCTGGCCCATGCGCGATGCGCGACGATGTCGGCGGCGGCTTCCGGTTGCGGGCACTGGCGCTGCATTGCGGCCCACAATCCGTGATCGCCCCAGAGTTGGTACTCGCGCGTGCGCGGATCGTGCAGTGGCCTGCTCAGTCCGGAAAGTACGTCCGCGTCGCAGCCGGTATCGCGAAAATCCTTCTGCTCGATCGCCGGCGCGACGAAGCCGAGCATGAACAAGCCTTCCGTGCCGATGTAGCCCGGCTTGGTGTGAGCGACATCGGCGACGATATGGCGATAGCCGACATGCGCGACGAGCGTGCACGCCATGGCGAGGCCGAGCTGCAGCGCGAGCTTGGGCAAGTCGATCGCCGGGCCACTGCGCGTGAACCACACGCGCAGCAATGGCAGCAGCGAGGAGACGATCACGATCACGGCCGTGCCGTTGAGGCGGAACGAAACCGCGAGGATGCCGACGAACGCGACCACGGGCAGCCAGAACGTGCGGCCATCGCGCATGTAGGCGAGCGCGAGCGCAACGAAACCGAGCCAGATCATGCCGCCGAACGCCTCGGCCATCACCATGCGTTCGTAGAACAGCTGGCTCGGCTCGATGGCGAACAACAATGCGGCAGCCAGCGCGACGCCGAAGCGCACGTCGAGGAACTTGCGCAGGATCAGATAGATCAGGAGCGCGCCGATGGCTCCGGCCAGAGTCTGCGCGATCACCAGCGCGAGCATCGAGTGCGTCGGCACGGCAATCGCTTCGATCAGCAGGCTGTAGAGGAACGAGCGGTCGCGCGGCAGCGGCCCGCCGATGGCGCCCTGCAGATAGGTCACCGAATCCCACAGGAAAAAACGCGGATTCGCGTCGAGCACCAGGACCAGCGCCTTGACCGCGACGATCGCGAGCAGGGCGGGCAGCATTTGCAGGCCGCCGGCCGTGACGAGGCGGCGGAAGGGAAAATGTTTTTGTCTGTTCATCGATTCTTCGGGGCGGCGTCCCCCTTCAAGACGCCTTGCGCCGTGCAGTATGGCCGCCCACGGTCATTGCCGCGCAACTCATCAACAGGGCCCAATGATAAGGGATCGCGAGGGTCCCGGTATGGTGGCCGGGTCACATTCGACAATCAGCCTCGGCCTGAGTTCACCGTTACTTGAACAAGCCGATGTACTTCAACATGGCCATCAGGCCGTTGCCCCACACCAGCACGCCGGGCATTTCCAGGATTGCGACGGCGAGCGCCAGCAGCAGCACCGGGGATACCAGGTAGGCGAAATAGGTCCAGCTGAATTCGACCTTTGCCGACGTGTCGCACAGCACGCGGCTGATGCACTTCGAGCGTTCGAGCGACGTCACCGCATAGGCAGTGATCAGCCCGGCCAGGATCATCAACGCAAGCCCGAGCAGCAGGAAGTTGTCGGCACCCGGTGCCGGGAAGGCGTAGACGACGATGACCAGGGTCATGCAGGAAAACAGGGCGCCAAACACCGACCAGCGCAGCGCGTTCACCTCCGAAACCAGCAGGCGATAGATCGCCCATATGCCGATTGCACCTTTCTCCCCCGAGGGATTCTTGATCCAGGCGGCGATCTGGCCCGCCTGCTCCACGGTATCGCAGAGGATTTCGTTGGCCAGATCCTTGGTCTGCGGATTGTTCAGCGATTGATAGGTTTCGATGACCGGCTGCAGTGATGCGGAGAATGGCGTGCTCGGCAGGAACACCGGACCGTTTGGACAGGCGCTCCAGAATTGCTTCCAGATCCCGTTCGCCTTGAGTCCATGCTCGCGCTGCAAGCTCCAATCGAGCGTCGCTGCAGAGGAATGCAGGCGCCTCGACGACTGCAGCGCCCAGGCGATGAACATGATGGCCTGGCAGCTGAGCGCGATCTCCGCTGCGCATGTTGCGATCGAGGCAAACGGACCGAAGATCGTCAGGGCCAGTGGCAGCGACTTGAGCACGACGAAGCCAAGCGCAATGTACATCCCCAGCAGCAATGCCTTGCCGAGCTCGCGAGTGACAATCTGCAGGCCGAGGCTTCTGGCAACGAGGCGCATGATGGTCGAGTTCCGCGCGTAGCGGCAGGCACCCACCGCGATGCAGCACAGCCCGAAAAATGTGGCGGACAGGGTGATACCCAGCGCCGGCAGCAGAGCGAGTCCGGAGCTCGTGTCCATGGCGAGCCGCAGCCAGTGATGACTCATGCCCGAGTGGTCGGACAGACTTGCTCCAATCCACGTGCACAGGGCGAGGGCGATAAAGACGACGTTCACCAGCGCCGCCGGCAGCAGGATGGTCTTGATCGTCAAGGGCAACGACCAGACCGCGGAGCGCAGCGTACGAATCGAGAAAAACCATTTCCCTTCGGCGAGCGCCGTCGCGGTGGTGGTCCGCGAGGCGGCACGATGGACTGCAATCAGCGGCGCGAGTACCGCGCACACGACCAGCATGTTGCGAAACCCTTGCCAGGATTTCGTGCTGTACGGAAGACTGAAGACGACCATGCTCGCGGCGATCGCCGGCAGCGGCAGGAATTCCATCGGCGCTGCCCAGCGCGGCCATGTGTTCGTGATCCACGAGTCGCAGCGTCGAAAAAGCCAGATTGCGATCGCCAATGCGAGCAACGCGCCGGCGAAGCCTCCCCATTTCTGGTACCAATCCCAGTTGTCGTTGTTCGTCGTCGTGCAAACGGAGTTGCCACTACCGTTCCAGATAGTCGCGCGCCGGGGTCCGCCACGGGCAGCGACCAGCACGCAAGGAAATGATCGCGCTGCCGGCGCGGTCGACTGCGGCGCCAGCGGATCTTCGTGCTGCATGAGCTGCGATATCGCCCGAACTGCGCGTGCTTCATAGTCGGTGGCATAGCTGCGGACGGGGTCATTTCCGACGCTGCGCCTGTCGTCATGCAACTGGTGCGAGGCCAGCATCACGATGCCGCGGCTGGCATGCAGAAAGTCCGGGTGCGCGAGCAGCACGTCGGCCTCCATGTCGATGAGCAGCGCGCTCGGCACCTGCGCCCTGATCAGGTCGAACAGGAACAGGCGATCGCGCACGTCGGTTGCCGCGACGGCGATGATCCGCGGCGTCGCTTTGCCGAGTATCGCCAGCATGGCGTCGAGTTTCAGTTCGGAACTGGCGGCGGTGAGCGGCGACTGCTGGCTGTCCGGATATTCGCTGCCGTTCTCGGCGCCTTCGTCCAGATGCAGCTTTCCGCTCAACGCGGATACGTCGACCGGCGCGTCGCTTGCTGCCTGGCGTTGGGCTTCGGTGCGGTGATAGCGGATGTCGGCGATATTCGCCGGGAACCGCATCTTGATGATTTGCAGCTTTTCGAGGATGCCTGCGGCGTTCGAGTCAGCCGCTGCGTCACACAACCCGCTGCCGAAGGACGATTCCTCGCACAGCAGCGCGATCGAGTCCGATGCCTTATTCTGCTCTGCTCGCGGAAGCGTCTTGTCCACTTTCGCGTCGACGCCGAGCTGCGCCGCGAGTTGTACGAGCGATTCGAGTTTGACGTCGTCGGGAACCGCCAGGGAGTAGTACTTCGCCGCGTAGGGGGTCGTAGCCGTCCCTGACTGCGGCTTGCCGTAAGCGGAGACGAGGCTGTTCGACTCGGCTGTCGCCGACATCGACAACGTGCAGACACCCGCCGCCAGCGACTTCTCCTTTTCCCCTTCGGGCGCCTTGCTTTCAGTGGCCGAAAGTACGCGAGCGATCGAATCGATCGACCCGGAAAAGCTGGGACCGAGCAGGACCATGCTGCCGCAACCGTGGTGCGTCGAGTTCAGGAATGCAACCTTCGGTCCGGCAGCGCCAGGCCTTGTCGTGGGGGTTGGGGCGGTCGTGATTCCCGCGCCCTGCGCATCCGTCTTGCACATGCTCACGACCGTGTTCGAACCGGGTGCAGGAATCGATGCCGGATCCGAGAGCTGCTTCCGCACACACGCAAGCGCATGCTCGAGCGTCTGCTGGGCGACACCGAACGTGACAGTCTCCGGCACCAGGTACATCGCCGCCACCTGCTGCGTCGAGCGCGTGCATGTCGAACCGGGCTTGCGCCAGCAGTCATGGCGAAAAAGCATCAGGCCGAATCGCTTGTCGTCGACGACCTGCGGGATTGCATCGCCGTCGCCATCGCTTTGCCCGCCGTCCTTCGCATTGCCCGGTGCGATCGACGCATACGACCACGGCAACGCGAAGCGGTCGAGCACGTAATCGGCATCCTGCATTCCGCTGCTGATCGAGCCGATCGCGATGTCGAAGGCGCGGCGGTGACGCGGCACACGAGGATCGGGAACGAATGCGATGGCCAGCGTTATCGTGTCGGCGTCAGGAAAGAGTGAAGCGATCGCTTGCTCCGCCTCGATCTGCTGCGGTGGCGGCGCCTCTTGGTTCTCGTTCACCAGATAGATGCGGTCGGGAAACTTTATGCCGCGCGGCCTGGAAGCAGCGCTTTGGTCCCTGGCATCCGCAGCGCTCTGCGGGCTGCCTTGCGCGGCCGCTTGCGTGAGCCCATTGTCGCCCGAAGCAAGAGGCGAACACAGGATGACGCACGCGAAGGCGCCGGCGCGAACCCATCGATGCATCCAGCGCGCGCGCGAATAGTGCCAAACATGGCATCGGTCGACCAGGCGCGAAGCGTCCACAGCCACCTCCATGCAGCGGTCGCAATTTCTCTCCCACACACCATGTTCTACCGCTTTCGCGGCCGGCGATTACCGGTTGGATGCCAGCGCACGCGGATGGCCTGCGTTGGTCTCGCCCCCAGAAACTGGCTGCTGCGTTGAAGAAGGTATGCGCGGCCCGGCGGCTGTCTCACCCTCGGGTGGAAAGGCCGTTACCGACGAGGTTTGCGCGGCCTCGACGCCGCGCGGCGGCCGCGCGAGACTTGACCGGTGCCTCGTGTCCAAGAGTACATCCGGCATTGCGGAAAAATTGGACGCGCGTGCTGACAAAGGCGTCGCGCCTGGTCAGTCCGCGTCGAAGGGCGCTGGCTGCATTCGTCAGCTGAGTCGAAGATTTCCTGTAGGACTTCGGACGCCGGAGTGATGTCGCGATTCAATCCCGCGAAGCAAGTTTTTCCTTGCGCTGCTGGAATCGAACCAGCGCCTCGCTGAGTCCTTCAGCGCGCTGATGGGCCTGCTCGAAGAGATTTCTCGCGTTGAGTACGGAGCGCACGATGCGGGCACGCTGAACCAGATCCGCCGTCGAACTGATCGTCGCCAGTGGCGGCAGCGCCGCAGCTTCCTCCTTGGCCTGGTCCAGAAGCAGCATCGCGGTATTGAATTTGTCGCGCGCGCGGATCGCGTTCATCTCCACTCCTCAGCTGACGCCGGCACGGCGCTCGCACGTGGTGTCGGCTTTGGTACGACGCCCTGCGGGCGTTGCTTTTCCCTGATTCAAAGTCATTGTTCCGGTGCAGCCGCTAACAAACGGTGAATGGCTGATTTTGTGTTCAGAAACCGTTCGGCAGGGCCGTAGTCACGAAGTGATGACTGGTCGACGCGCCGATGTGCGCCAACAAGCTTTCCGCCATTCGACGAAGTTTCGACGCACCGTGACGTCGCTGGGACAATTCCGCTTGAGGCGACACTCGTATTGATGTCACGGCAGTCTGGCCAGGTCGGCTGTTGAAGCGTTTTTTCATCTCTGCGGTCCTGTGGCTGTCGCCGCCTCGCAGGAATGAGGCGCAGCGTCGTGCCGCCGGAGGGAGCAGAATCAACGCGCGCAAAGGATCAGGAGGATTCGGAAAGTGGACACTCAAATGTCGATGCTTGTCTTCCTGATCATCCTGTTGGAACTTGTCCTGGCCATGCCCCTCATTCGCTACATGAGGGTCGGATGGAAGGCCAAGGCGACGGATGTCCTCGGCAGCCAAAGTCCGGAAGCGCGGCTCAAATACTTCGCGATGTTTCAACGCAGCGATCCTCCTGCGAACGTCAAGGAAGCGTCCGAGCGATTCGAAGCCTTGTACAACCGTTGGTATGGCTACCAATTGTTTTTTGCCCCAGCCGCGCTCCTGCTGATTGTCGGGGCAGTGGACGCTACTCTCGTATTGGGATCGCTGCTGAAGCCGGATCTGGTGGTTTCTTTTGCGCCACGCGTTGCCTCGGTCGATCTCGTCGGAATCAGCGCCCTGACCGGGGCCTACATGTGGGTCGTGAACGACTTCATCTGGCGAGCGCGCCGGCTCGACTTCGCGCCATCCGATGTTCATTGGGGCGTTCTCCGTCTGACCATAGCATTGCCCCTCGGATACGCATTCGCGTCGATCGTCCCAGACGCGGCCAAAGCGTTCGTCGCCTTTGCGCTGGGTGCGTTTCCGATGACCTCGATCATGACGATGCTCAATCGAGCCGCGATCAAGTGGCTGCAGTTTGCCGAATCAGAGGAGCAGGCAAGCGCCGGCATTGCCAAACTTCAGGGTGTCAATCGTGAAATCGTCGAGAGGCTGGCGAACGAGGACATCACAACGATCACGCAGGTGGCGTATTGCGACCCGGTTCGACTGGCGATGCGGTCGAACCTTTCCTACAACTTCGTCACCGACGCCATGAATCAGGCGCTCGCGTGGGTCTACCTTGAAGACGGTCTCGAAAAGATACGCTGCTTTGGCCTCAAGGGTGCCGTCGAGATCAATCAGCTCCTGAAGGACATGAAAAATGCGGTGACTCAACCGCGTGCAGAGGCGACCCTTGCCGCCGCTGCGAGTGCACTGGGTCAAACCGAGGACACGTTAACCACGGCGTTCGAGACGATTGTCGGCGATTCCTTCGCCAAGTATCTGTTCGAGGTTTGGGACTAGTTCTCGATGTCGACCGCGAATACCGATAGTGCAGGCCGAGGCTGCGATGGCCATGCGCGCGGGCGGAAACGCCCGCGCAATTGTGAATAACGCGGGCGTTCAAAAGGAGCTCGGTCCGCGTCCGCGTCGAATCGGTTGTCGGCTACGGGTGCTCGTTCCAGGCTTGTCGCACCAGCGTGGGCAGCATGCTTCCGCCGGCGATGTAGTTGAAGTCTGACGCCTGTCCCGACACAACTCCGACGGCGTAAGGTCCATCGGACCAGAATCCGAAGATCGGGCTGCCAGACTGGCCCGGCCAGTTGTCGAACGTGTTGCTTCGTATCAGCCGCGTCGATCCCGAGGCCGAGTCGAGCTCGTTGAGCCCGAAGTCGGTCTGCCACTCGGCGATCTCGCCGCTGCCGCTCCAGTCCTGCGGGTAGCCGATGCTGTGCCAGTTTGTCGTGGCGTCGTCCCAGCCGTTGTCATAGGTGCGGCTCCCGAGCCATCCGTACGTCAGCCCGATCGGTTGGTCGAGCACGATGACTGCGTAGTCCTCGTCCGCGACGTCGGCCGAGTAGCTGCTCGGACTGACCCTCGTCGCCGCATACGCCCAGGTTCCATTGGCCGAGGCCAACCACGACGTGTCCGAATACATCACGTAGACCGTCATCCAACCGGGTGTCCAGTCGACGCAATGGCTCGCGGTCAGCACATGGCGCGGCCCGATGAGCACGCCGCTGCCCGCCCAACCGCGCGGCGTGACGATGCGAACGAGGCACCGCCAAGGATAGGTCGTGTCGTAGTAGGCGCGACGCCCGTCAGGCAAGAAGATGGTGGTCGGGTCGTAACGCAGTTTGCCGTACTTCATTTGCACACGTTTCGGCACGTGTCGGGCGCGCGGTCGGATCGCGATTTTGGCGGCATCGGTCGCAGGCATCGACGCGGGTATTGAGTCGATGGCCACGCGTGCGAGTTGCCGCGTCGGGATCAGCCGCCTCTGAAGTGGCGGAGGCGGGACTGGGTGCAACTCGCGCCCGCCGACAACGAGTTCCACCTCCCACCTCGCTGCCGCCCCGCGTCCGCTCCTGGTCAGCACGGTCTTTACCGATGGCGGTTCATCCGCGTCGGCCGGTAATGCGAGCACTGTCTTTCGTTCGGTGAACGCGTCGGGCCGGACTTCGTGCCTTGGTGGACGGATCGTTGTCCGCCTGAGCCGTTTGACATCAAACGGTGGCTTGGGCCGTTGTCGGACGCGCCTCTTCGTGGTCGCCATTTGCCTGAACTCCCGTCATCCTGACCCCCGGCTTATAAAAAGTATGACTACTGCGCGCACTGTCTCATCACGCCAGCTGCCCGCCGCCAGCGCTTGCCAATAGCCAAAACCGTGAACCGCTTCTCTGTCGATAGGTGATCGGTAGCGCGATTATTCGCGGTCGCAATCGAGAGGGCCGCAGTCGTGAAGAGTCACCGTGCAGTCACGACATCGTGGTTGAGCGAACCGATGACCCCTGAGTCGGACGAGGTCGTCACGGTCGGTCTGCGGCTGCTTTGGGAGCTCGACGCCCTTTTTTCTGTCGGGGCCCACACCCGTCTGGACGCAATTCCGGCGGCCGACCGCAATAGACTGCACGCGGCCCTCGAGGGCGCACTAGTGGAACTCGCTGCGACGCATCCGCGGAAGCACGGCAAGCCACGCTAACGTGGCAAAGCGCCGCGGCGCGCTGGAGGAGATTTCCTTCGGAGGTGATACAGCGCTCCCTTTCCGAGACTATTTATCCGGTCATATCCAGGCGGAGGCGGGCGACCAGGAACACACTGCGTGTGCCGGGCCTGCGTGATCGAAGTCCCATTCAGCTGTGATCAGCTACGGACACAACGATCAGGTCTGGGGGCACCTACGAAAAAGCCGGCATTGCGCCGGCCTCATTGACTTGTTGATTTCGTGGTGGGCAGTACAGGGATCGAACCTGTGACCCCTACCATGTCAAGGTAGTGCTCTACCGCTGAGCTAACTGCCCACGAAGGGGGCGCAAGGATAGCGGAGGTGCCGCTGAGGCACAAGCCACGCAGGGGGATTTGAGGCTTGCGATCGCGCTGGTCCGCCGAATTCAACCGTCGTCGTTCACGGGTTCCAGCGGAACGACCAGCCGGCTTGCCTACCTCGCAAAATCTTGCAAAACGAGAGGTCGTTTCGACGTGGATATTGCGAAATGCCCGAATCGCGAGCCGTAAAAGTCCGTCCCAACTGGGACGCCAGGCAAGGCGCGTCTGGCATGGCTCTTGCCGCACTTCCTCATTCGTTCCTATCCGAGGAGCGATACCCTTGGGCAGCCCGTCGGCAGACTTGGAGCCGCAGATGAAAACCTTCTCCCAGTCGTTCCGCGCCTCTGGCGCTGCCGTGTGGGTCGATCCTGACGGCGAAACGCTGAACTTGCACCCGCCGGCAGGGTTCGACTCGTCGCTGACGGAGCGGTTGCTCGGCGTGCATGACGCCCTCAACAGCCGCTTTGCGGCAATCCTCTGCATGCTTGACCACGATCCGGAATCTGCCGTAGCTGTCGTCGATGCATTGGCCAGCGAGTTGCAGGATCTGCGCCGCGCTGAGGCGATGTGGATATATCCCCTCATCGCGAAGGGGGTCGATGCCGATGTCGATGCGCGCCGCCAATTGATGCGTCTGCGCATCTCGCTGTTGGCGGAACTCCGCGCCATCATGCGGCTGCTCGGAGAAATGTCGCAGGCGTTGCAGGCGGGAACGCCGTGCAAATCAACGGCCGATCTGATTTCGGGATCCATGACCACATTTCTGCGCCGTGGCGAGACGGAGGTCTATCCGCTCTACAATCTCGTCGGGAGCGGCTCGCTTGCTCCGCGCGTCGCCTGACGGCAAGGCGACCGGTAGCAGCAGAAAACCTGCGTCGACGGCCGGCGTTGCCTAGCGCAATCTTTCTAAATTTTTTGTTTTACTTTTTTCAGTCCATGCGCGATTGTCGTCGGCGTGTGGTCGCCGTTCGGAACAACGGTGCGGACACGGGATGCGGCGACGTACGACGCAGCTAGGGCAAGCGGAAGCCAAGCTGCGGATTCGCCTGGGTATCGAGGAACGGATATGAAAGTCGGCATGATCGGTCTGGGACGCATGGGCGCCAACATGGCGCAACGCCTGATGCGTGGAGGGCACCATCTGGTGGGCTTCGACCCGAAAGCAGAAGCGCGCAAGTCTCTCGAGGATAGCGGCGCACAATCTGCCGATTCACTGGGTGGTCTGGTTGCGATGTTGCCGGCGCCGCGTGCGGTCTGGCTCATGGTGCCCGCCGGGGAAATCACCGATGCCGCCCTCACGCAGCTGCTCGGCTTGCTGGCCCCTGGGGACACCGTCGTCGACGGCGGCAATTCCAACTACAAGGACACGCTGCGTCACGCGGCAACGTTTGCGGAAAAGAAAATCGATTACATCGACTGCGGCACCAGCGGCGGCATCTGGGGCCTGAGCGAAGGCTACAGCATGATGATCGGCGGCGACGCGGCGGCCGTCGAGCGTCTGCGCCCGATTTTCGAAACACTTGCACCGGCCAGAGATCAGGGCTGGGGCCGCGTCGGTCCGGTGGGTTCAGGCCACTTCACCAAGATGGTCCATAACGGCATCGAATATGGCCTGATGCAGGCCTACGCCGAAGGCTTTTCAATCCTGCAGCACAAACGCGAGTTCGATCTGGACCTGCATCAGGTTGCCGAAATCTGGCGCTACGGCAGCGTCGTGCGCTCGTGGCTGCTGGAACTGACATCGGATGCGCTGGGGAAGAATCCGACCTTGGCGGGCATCGCGCCTTACGTGGCGGACTCCGGCGAAGGCCGCTGGACTGTCGATGCGGCGCTCGAGTTGAACGTACCGGCGCCGGTGATCACCCAGTCGCTGATCGAGCGGCTGCGCTCGCGCGATTCAGAATCGTTCTCCGACAAACTGTTGTCGGCCATGCGCAACCAATTCGGCGGACACGAGGTCAAGAAGGAATGACGTCGTCAAATCACAGCCGTGTTTCCAGTTCGGGTGCGGCGTAGCTCAAACGGTCAGTGACGATGCGCGCGCGGGCTGCGTCCTCCGTGCTGGCGCACTCGAGGTGAGTGACGTCGACGACGAGACCTTGATCGGCCGGGCGGAAACTTTTCGGCCAATTCCACTCCTCTTCAGCTTTCCGCCAGCGCCGCGTCGACGATGGCCTGTGCTTCACGCACGATTTCGCGCAGGTGGGCTTCACTGCGAAAACTCTCTGCATAGATCTTGTACACATCCTCGGTACCGGAGGGGCGCGCGGCGAACCAGCCGGCCGCCGAGGTCACCTTGATTCCGCCGATCGGCGCATCGTTGCCGGGCGCGCGATCGAGCACGCCTTCGATTTTCTCGCCAGCCAGCTCCGTACGGTGCACCTGCCGTGCCGATAGTTTTGCCAACTTCGCTTTTTGTGCCGGATTGGCTGCAGCATCCAGGCGGTCGGCGAACGGTTCGCCCAACGCCGTGACGAGATCGCTGTACAGTTCGGCCGGATCACGGCCCGTGCGCGCGGTGATTTCCGCAGACAGCAACGCTGGCGCGATGCCATCCTTGTCGGTGGACCATGCCGAGCCGTCGCGGCGCAGGAACGAAGCGCCTGCGCTCTCTTCGCCACCAAAACCGAGCGAGCCGTCGAGCAAGCCATCGACGAACCATTTGAACCCGACCGGCGACTCGTACAACGTACGGCCAAGCCGGCTCGCCACGCGGTCGATCAATGCCGTGCTGACCAGCGTCTTGCCAATCGCCGCGCGCGGGCTCCATTGCGGGCGATGCCGGAACAGATAGTCGACCAGCACGGCAAGATAGTGATTCGGCGGCAGCAGACCATTGCTGCGGGTCACGATGCCATGGCGGTCGTGATCCGTGTCGCAGGCGAATGCGACATCGTAACGATCCTGCATACCGATCAGGCGCTGCATCGCGTACGGCGAAGATGGGTCCATGCGAATGCGGCCGTCCCAATCCACCGACATGAAAGCAAACTGGGGATCGACCTGTTCGCTGACCACGGCCAGGTCGATGCGGTAGCGCTCCGCGATCGGCGCCCAATAATGTACGCCAGCGCCGCCGAGCGGATCGACGCCCAGGCGCACGCCGGAAGCGCGAATCGCGTCGAAGTCGATGACCGCGCCGAGATCGTTGACGTAGGCATCGAGGAAATCGTGTTCGTGTGTCGTCGGCGCGCGCCGCGCCCGCTCGAACGGCATGCGGCACACGTCCTTGACGTTGTCCCTGAGCAACGCGTTGGCGCGCTCCTGGATCCAGCTCGTGACGTCGGTATCGGCCGGCCCGCCATTCGGCGGGTTGTACTTGAAGCCTCCGTCTTCCGGGGGATTGTGCGACGGCGTTAAGACGATGCCATCGGCCAATCCACCAGTGCGCCCGCGGTTGTGGGTGAGGATCGCGTGCGATATCGCCGGTGTCGGCGTGAACTCGCCGTTCCCGGCGATCACGGTTTGGACCTGGTTGGCGGCGAACACCTCCAGCGCGCTTTCGAGTGCCGGTTGCGACAGCGCATGCGTATCCGTGCCGATGTACAACGGGCCGTCTATGCCTTTGTGCTTGCGGTAATCGCAGATCGCCTGGCTGATTGCCAGCACATGCCATTCGTTGAAGCTGCGCGCGAACGAGCTGCCGCGGTGTCCGGATGTCCCGAACGCGACGCGCTGCGCCGGCACGCCGGCATCGGGCCGCAGTTCGATGTACGCGGCTAGCAACTTCGCTACATCGACGAGCAGTGACTTCGGTGCCGGTTTGCCGGCAAGCGGACTGATACGCGGACTCATGCGCGGTGGCTCCTGATCGGAACGATCCATTTCATCTGACGGCCCCGCGCTCGATGCCGCGCCATGGTCCGGATGTGACTGGCATAGTGGCAGCATCATTCCGCGAAGTGGTTCAAATAGTGGCTGGGCCGTGACGTGCCATCAGGTGGCATTCAGCCCGGTGGGCGGTCCGGTCGGGATCGTTGTCCGCGCGCGTGGTTGCCCGCGGCAGCTCCCGACCAGGGCGCCGGAGGTCCTCATGGTCTCGTGGTTACGCCGGTCCTCATCTGCCGACTGCATGCGGTTCAGCAACGGCCAACATGTTCGCAATGCAACGGATGGACACCTTTGCCGGGGACCGAAGCGTCGAACGCGTCGGCGGCACGCCGGCGCGAAAATGTGCGCTGCTTCCTTGTCGGTGGCCCCTCTCCATGCTAGGTTCCGCGGTGTTTCGCATCGGCGAAGCGACGCTTGGATTGGGAACAGAAACAGGGGCCAAGCGCATTTTTCGCCCGCCGGTGGCAGCCATCGACTGCATAAGGGTAGGCCATGACTCTCCCCGAGTTCCCGGAGCCGGGCTCCAGCGCCGTCGTCGTCGGTAATGCATCGACGCCGCGCCAGGCACAGCTCAAGTACGAGGCAATGCTGGTGCCGAGGCTGCGCGCTGCGCATGCGGCGTTGAACAAGCGTTTTGGCGAACTCATCGACGCGATCGAGCGCGATCCGGCGGCGACCGCTGGCGTAATCGAAGAGTGCGCACGCCAGTTCAGCGCCGTACGCCACATCGAGACCATCTGGCTCTATCCACTGCTTGCACGTGCTGTCGAAAGCGATCCCGGCGCGCGTGGCCAGCTCATGGAGCTGCGCCTGGTGGGTCTGATGTTAGCGCGCCGCGTGCAACGTTATTTCGACGACTTGCTGCAAGCCGTTCGCGCCGAAGTCTTCGTCGCCGATACTGCCGCGTACGTATCGGCTACGCTGGCAAGATATTCCAGACACAGCGAACACTCCGTGTACCCGCTGTACGAACTGATCGGCACGCAAAGCCAGGACAGCGTGCAGGTCGCCTAGTTCTGGCGGCTACGCCTGCAGCACGGCGTCGCGCACGCGCTTCATCTCGTCGCGCACGCGCGCGGCGTCCTCGAATTCCAGATTTTGCGCATGTTTGTACATTTGCGCTTCGAGTTTCTTCAGGCGTGCAACCATCTGCGTCGGGCTGAGTAGCGAGTAGTCCTCGGCCGGATCGGCGACGCGGCGCATGCCCGCCGCGCGCGCGGCGCGATCCGCCTCCGCGTCGCTGCGTGCACCTTCCATGATGTCCATGACCTTGCGCACGATCGTCGCGGGAATGATGTTGTGCTCGATGTTGTACTCGACCTGCTTCGCGCGGCGGCGGTCGGTCTCGTCGATCGCGCGCTTCATCGAATCGGTGACGCGGTCGGCGTACAGGATCGCCTTGCCGCGCAGGTTGCGCGCGGCGCGGCCGATGGTCTGGATCAGCGAGCCGGTCGAGCGCAGGAAGCCTTCCTTGTCCGCGTCGAGGATCGCCACCAGCGAAACCTCGGGCATGTCGAGGCCCTCGCGCAGCAGGTTGATGCCGACCAGCGTGTCGAACTTGCCCAGGCGCAAGTCACGGATGATCTCCACGCGTTCGACCGTCTCGATGTCGGAATGCAGGTAGCGTACGCGCACGCCATGTTCTTCCAGGTACTCCGTCAGGTTTTCGGCCATGCGCTTGGTCAGCGTCGTCACCAGCACGCGGTCGCCCATCGCCACGCGCTTGTGGATTTCGCCGAGCAGGTCGTCGACCTGCGTACGCACCGGCCGTATTTCGACCTCGGGATCGACGAGGCCGGTCGGGCGCACGACGAGTTCGACGATGTTGCCGGCGGAATGTTCGAGTTCGTAGCGTGACGGCGTCGCCGAGACGAAAATCGCGCGCGGCGCCCGACGCTCGAACTCGTCGAATTTCAGGGGCCGGTTGTCGAGCGCGGAGGGCAGGCGAAAACCGAACTCGACCAGCGTCTCCTTGCGCGAACGGTCGCCCTTGTACATCGCGCCGAGCTGCGGCACGGTCACGTGCGATTCGTCGACGACGAGCAGCGCATCGGCCGGCAGGTAGTCGAACAATGTCGGCGGCGGCTCGCCCGGTGCGCGGCCGGTCAGGTGGCGCGAGTAGTTCTCGATGCCCTGGCAGTAACCGATCTCGGCCATCATCTCGATGTCGAATTGCGTGCGCTGCTGCAGGCGCTGCGCCTCGACCAGCTTGTTCGCCTTGTATAACTGTTCCAGTCGTTCCTTCAACTCGACCTTGATCGTCTCGACCGCGTCGAGCACCGTGCGCCGTGTCGTCACGTAATGCGATCCGGGATAGACCGTGAAGCGTGGCACGCGGCGCAACACGTCGCCGGTCAGCGGATCGAACACGGCCAGGTTCTCGATTTCGCCGTCGAACAGCTCGATGCGGATCGCGTCGGTCTCGCTTTCCGCGGGGAACACGTCGATGACCTCGCCGCGCACGCGATAGGTGCCGCGGCGCAGTTCGTAGTCGCCGCGCTCGTATTGCAACTCGGTCAGGCGCCGCAGCAGTTCGCGCTGGTCGAGGCGGTCGCCGCGCACCAGGTGCAGCACCATCTTGAAGTATTCACCGGGATCGCCAAGGCCATAGATCGCCGATACCGTCGCCACGATCAGTGAATCGCGGCGCTCGATCAGGGCCTTGGTCGCCGACAAACGCATCTGCTCGATGTGCTCGTTGACGGAAGAATCCTTCTCGATGAACGTATCGGACGAAGGCACGTAGGCCTCCGGCTGGTAGTAGTCGTAATAGCTGACGAAGTACTCCACCGCGTTGTGTGGGAAGAATTCCTTGAACTCGCCATACAACTGCGCTGCCAGCGTCTTGTTCGGCGCCAGCACGAGCGTGGGCTTCTGGATCGCGTCGACCACGTTCGCGATCGTGAAAGTCTTTCCAGAGCCGGTAACGCCGAGCAGCGTCTGATGCGCCAGTCCCGCCTCGAAACCGTCGATCAGGCGGCGCAATGCCTGCGGTTGATCACCGGCGGGCTGGAACGGAGAAACGAGCTGAAATCGATCGGCCACGCATTGCTCCAGGTGAAGTGCGGAATTATAACGTGCGGTGAAGTTTCTCCGCGCCCGATCTGTGCGCCTTGGCGCCGGATCGTGGACTCGAGTGTCTTCCTCGCGGACTGCCAGCGTGATGGCAGCAGTCGGCAGGCGACGTTCGCCGCGATGGGACTCGAGACGAGCGGCCACGACGTTGCCAAAAGGTGAGGCCGATCACGGCCTATACAACCGCTGCGGCACCGCAGCATCTTGACGCAAACCGCGCCAGGCCCGAAAATACGCGGCTCTGCCTATCAATTCCCCGATAGCTCAGCGGTAGAGCAAGTGACTGTTAATCACTGGGTCGGCGGTTCGATCCCGTCTCGGGGAGCCATTACTTTCAAGGCCTTGCAGCAATGCAGGGCTTTTTTATTTTTCTAGCTGCCTGAGACAACGATACTTTCGTCTCGCGTATCCGCGCATGATCCCGTTTCCATCCATGAAGGCGGGCATTGCCACAGCTATAAGGATGGGCTGCCCCAGTTCGAAGTCCCGACCCGTCCGGGCTGCTGATTCATGTTTTTTTCTAGGGCTTCGAACACCCTCCAGACGTTCCCATAGAAGTGGCGTCATGGCGTAACCGTTTCGACGCTCTCACTGAATCGCGCCGCCATTCGGCACGTCGGTGCACGTTCCTTCGCTCCGCGAGAAATCCGGTTTCAGCGCAACGAGTGCCGGAGGTCGGACCGCGCGAGCGGGTGGCGTCGATGATGAACTGACGTTCCGCTGTCCAGGCAACGCAGAACTCCCGCGTGCTGAATTTCTTGGGCCACGTTGAATCTCGTTGGCATCGCGCCAGGCAGAAACCTGGCTGCAAGCGACCAAGAAACCGAGCGTTTCGTTCCACAGGTCTACTAAGCCAACTGCACTTCTAGGCGGCGGGAGTTTGCCCGAAGGTCGGCGGAAGCGCCCGCAAGGTATCCAGCCTTGCGGGCGCATGATTGCAAGAAAGGACAGAGGAGCAGGGCCGCAGCGCGCACTGTTTGCAGTCAGTCGAGACGAAGTCAGTCAGCACACTGTCAGGGCTAGCGCGGTCGCCAAAATGGCGAGGCTACTCCCGCGCGATCAGCTCACCAGCGGCAAGGGTCAGATCGGCGTGCATGCGTCCGGCGCGCTGCCGGTCGCGTCTGCTACCCCGCCGGTTATGACATCGACAAAACCGGTGAATGGGTTGTTCTGCGCTCCGCCGCGCACGGGCGGATTGAGGCCTTTGACATGGACGCTCAGAGAGTCCGGGCTGAGCGGACAGGTGGTGACGTCGCCACACGATCCGGCGATCGTGAAGTCCGCATCGAGCGCGCTGACCGTCGGGGTGCCAGAAGCTGGCGCTACCGCGTCGTAGTCAAAATCCTGCGTGACGGTGACCATGGCCACAGGATCGGTATAGACACCGACGAATTCCACCGAGTACTTGGTGGCATCTGGCACATTGCTCCAATCCGCAACGATCGTCGTGCCGTCGTTGGTCGTCACCAGGCAACTCGGCACGGTCAGGGTCGGGTGCGATTTCGCGTTTGCGGTTCCGGGGAGCACTGAGACAGCTGCAAGGATGGCAAATACACTGCCTGAGAGTAGGGTCATTCTTTTCATGGATATCTCCTTTACAAGTTCACATTTACACACCCCCTTTGCCGACGTGCCTCTGCCGACGTGCGGCCCGCGGACTCTAAGAGGAGTTGAGTAAACGAAGCGTGACAATCACCCAAAATGTGTGTGAGCCTCGCAGGCGCTCCTTGCGCAAAAAAAAATCAAGGACGGCTTGAAGTCGCACGAAACCTTTTCCGCGAGACGTCCATGCGGGCGCCGGAGTATTCAGCAAAGTCGTTAGGACGAATTTAAGGTAGATGAACCAGTGGATCCTCGGAGCGAGGCGGCTCACTACCGAGTGGCACGACAACAAGAACCGTGATGATCGTCGGCACCACGCAAGTGTTCGCAGTGACATCGTCATGTTCCTCGAGTCAGTGAGCGTGCGACATGTTGACAAACGAGGAATTGTGGAAAAGCGACGCTCAGCGCGGCAATGAATTGCAGCAGGTCAGGTTCATTGACTCTTGTTTGGGCCACCGCCACGATCGATTTTTCGTGACGTCGTTACCCACCGCGCCTGGTCATCGCACTCAACGCGGCGCGCAGTCGAATGGTAGCCAAGCCATCGCGTGCAGGCCGCTGTGCTCTGCGAGCCACGGGCCACTCGCGGTCACGACAGACATGACCAGGAGTATCGTCGCTATGGCGGAGCGGAAGCCGGCGCGTTGCAGCAATCCTACTCCGCGCCTGACGCCGTAGGCTCCGGCGAGCACGGCCGGGGCGGTGCCCAGCCCGAACAGCAGCATGATCGCCGCGCTGCGCAACGGGTCCATCGTCAGCCAGGCGATCAACAGTACCGAATAGACCAGGCCGCACGGCATCCAGCCCCACAGCGCGCCGAGCGCCAGCGCCTGCGGCATCGAGCGTACCGGCAGCAGGCGGCGCGCGAACGGCGCGATCAGGGTCCACAGGCGCCGCCCGATCGACAGGTCAAAGCCGCGGCCGCGCATCAGCAGGCTGAAACCAACCAGCGCGAACAGCGCTGCGGTGAGCCAGCGCAGTGCGATCCTCACCTGTTCCTGATCGACGAGGCTCAGCAAGGCGCTGCCGATACCCGCCACGCTTGCACCGGCGAGCGCGTAGCTTGCGATCCTGCCGATCTGATAGCAGGCGAGCAGATCCAGTCTCGGTCGTCCACGCGCATCGGTGCGCGTGGCGACGGCCAGCGCGCCGCTGATGCCGCCGCACATCAACAGGCAATGGCCGCTGGCAATCAGCCCCAGCAGGAAAGCGCTGAGCAGCGTGAGACTGCCGTTCATTGTGGCGCTTCGTCCTCTGGCTGCGGCGCCGTCGGTTGAGGCGCTTCCTCGCTCAGCGGAATCAGCGCCGGTGTGTCGAGATCATCGAACTGGGCGTGGTTGACGCTCCAGAAGAATGCCCAGCAGGCGAGCGAAACGAGCACGAGGCTCAACGGTATCAGAACGAATACGATGTTCATGCCGGCACCGGCCTCAACGCGGACGAGCTCGATGTCGGTTGCGCGATTGCCCCAGGCGCTCCGCTGCCTTTGATGCGCAGCGAGTTCACGACTACGGCGAGCGAGCTGAGCGACATGCCGATCACGGCAAGCCAGGGGGGAATCCAGCCGATCGCGGCGAGCGGCAGCGATGCTGCGTTGTATACAAGCGACCAGAGCAGGTTCTGGCGCATGATCCGCAACGTGGCCTGCGCGATGTATCGAGCGTGGATCAAGCCGGCGAGGTGATCGCCGGCCAGGACGATATCGGCGCTCGACTTGGCCAGTTCGGCGCCCCCGCCGACGGCGACGGCCAGGTCGGCGCCGGCCAGCGCAGGCGCGTCGTTGACACCATCGCCGACGACCGCGACGTTGCGACCGTCGGCCCGCAGTTGCGCCAGCCGCGCGAGTTTCTGCTCGGGGCCGACACGGCCTTCAAACTGCGTGATGCCGAGTCGACCCGCCAACGCGGCAACGCGGACCCTGCTGTCGCCGCTGAGAATCTCGATCCCGGCGCCGGCGTTGCGCAGACCCTCGATCGTTGCCGCGGCATCTTCGCGCAGCGTTTCGCGCAATTCGAAACGTGCCAGCGGCCCTTCATCGTCGGCGAGGACGATGAGGTCGCTATCGACGGCATCGGCGGTGTGCGCGAACTGTTCCCGGCCGATCCGGTAATGCCGGCCATCGACGTCGCCCTCGATGCCGTTGCCGTCGACGCGGCGCAGGTTCCTCGCGCGCACCGCCTCCGCATGGCCGGCGGCTGCGCGAAGCGCAGTCGCGATCGGGTGGGTGCTGCCGGCTTCGAGTTGCGCGGCGATTTCCAGACATTGCTCGAGTGATAGGCGACCCGTGACTTCACTCGATGCGATTTCGACATTTCGCTCGCTCAACGTACCGGTCTTGTCGAAAACGAAATAGTTCGCCCGGGTGAGACTCTCGATGGCATTCGGCGTCAGCACGAGCACGCCGCGCTGCGCCAGCACAGCGAGCGAACGCGCCAGGGCTGCCGGCACGGCGAGTGCGAACGCGCAAGGGCAGGCGACAACGAGCACCGCAAGCGAGGCTGGGAATGCGCGGCCCGGGTCGATCGCAAGCCATGCGGCAGCCGTGATCGTCGTGACGAGCAGCAGGCCCGACACGAACCAGGCCGCAGCACGATCGCCGTAACGGGCCCAGCGCGGACGCTGTTGCTGGGCGCGAGCGACAAGGCGCACGATGGACGATAGCGTAGTGTCCGCGCCGACACGCGCGACGCGCATCTGCGCGGGCCCGTCGATGACGATGCTGCCGGCGATCAGGCGTTCACCGAGGCGGCGCAGCAGCGGTGTCGACTCGCCGCTGAGCAGCGATTCGTCGACGCGACATTCCGTGCTGATAAGCTCGCCGTCGGCCGGCACTGTCGCGCCGTCGGCAACCATGACGCAATCGCCGACCTCGAGCTCGTGCACGCCGACACTCTCGACAACTCGGTTCGCACCCAGCCGCTGCGCAACCGCCGGTTGCAGCCTGGCCAATGCGTCGACGATATCGCTCGCGCGGTGGCGCGCACGCATTTCGAGGTAGCGTCCGCCCAGCAGCAGGAATACGAACATGCTCGCTGAGTCGAAGTAGACATGCGCGCCGCCGCGCACGGTCTCGACGGCGCTGGCGACGAATACCAAGGCCACCGCAAACGCAACCGGTGTATCCATACCCGGGCGGCACGCACGCAATTCGCGGAAGGCGCCGGCGAAAAACGGGCGCGCCGAATAGAACACCACGGGAATCGTGACCAGCAAGCCGATCCAGCGGAAAAAGTCGCGTGTCGACGTTTCGATGCCCTCGAGCGCGCCGGCATAGAGCACGATCGCGAACATCATCGCCTGCATCATGCCGAGGCCGGCAACGACCAGTCGCTTCATTGCCGCACGCTGCTCGCGTTCGGCCACGTCACTGAGCGATTGCCGGTCGAGCGGGTGGGGCACGTAACCCAGATGCGCGATCGCCGCCAATACTGCGCCGAGCGGGGCAATGTGCGGTTGCCACACGATGCTGACGCGCTTGCCCGGTACGCTGACGCTGGTCTCGCGTACGCCGTCCATCGTGCCCAGCGCGCGCTCGATCAGCCAGCTGCACGCCGCACAGCGCAATCCTTCCAGCAGCACGCACACTTCGGCGTCGCCATTGGCACGGCGATGCACATACAGGCGTTGCAATTGCGGCCTGTCCCAGGCCGAATAGTCGCCGACCGAAACAGCGCGCGGTGGCGGCGCATCGCGCAAGCGATAGTAATCCTGCAATCCGAGCGAGGCGATCCATTCGGCGGCGGCGCGGCAGCCGATGCAGCACACGGGGTGCTGCAGAGCGCCGATGCGTGCGACCAGCATGCTGCCGCCGGCAACCGGCTCGCCGCAATGGAAACAGGTCGACGAAGACATGGCCACGCCGCCGTCTACGGCGTCGCGCGATCGGCTGGCTGGGCCGCGCTTGTCGGCGGCAACGGCGACGCTATCACCGGGCCGGTCTGATGCAAGTCGTCGCGATGCTCGAATGCCGTTACCACGAGTGCAAGCGAGCCCACGATCGTGGCGAGGAGCAGCGCGATCATGAGCCAGACTTCCGCAACCTGGTACCAGTGGTTTCGCAAATTTTTCATTTCGCCTCCGGTGCGAAGAATTCGCTCTTGCGTTCGACATGAATCGAATCATCGTCGCTGCGTACGAGCAGATCGACGCGATGCCTGCCCGTGAACGCCGTACGCTCCCCGCGCAGCGTGAGCGGCACATTCGCGACTTCTCCGGCTGCGACCGTGATGCGGGTCTTGCTGATGATGCGCAGACCTGTTTCGTCGCCTTCGAGCGAAATGGACAGCTGCTGCACGCGATCGGTCTTGTTCACGAGCTTGACGGCGTAACCGTTCTCGATGCCTCCGTCCGCCGTTTCGCGGTACAGCGCGTTGCGGTCGTGCAATACGTCGAAAATAACCGGCGACCGATGGCTGACGCCGAACGCGAACGCGCCGAGCAGGGCCGCCAGGAGAACGGCATAGATCACCGTGCGCGGCCTGACGATGCGCCGGGCTCGTCCGGCCAGGAGGCTCTCGGTCGTGTAGCGGATCAGGCCGCGCGGATAGTCCATTTTGTCCATCACGGAATCGCAGGCGTCGATGCACGCCGCACAGGCGATGCACTCGATCTGCAGGCCGTCGCGGATGTCGATGCCGGTCGGACAAACCTGCACGCAGGCATCGCATTCGATGCAGTCGCCGAGCGGTTGGGAATGGGAAATCGGGAATCGCGAATCGGGCACGGCAGTGAGGTCGCGCGACGCTTCAGATCGCGATGCGACCGAAGGACCAGTGAGATTGGCATCCTGCTCATTCCCGATGCCCGACTCCCGATTCCCGGCAAAGGCCAGCACGCTCGGCACACCGCGTTTGCGATGCCCGCGCGGCTCACCGCGCGTTTCATCATAGGAGATGATCAGCGTGTCATGGTCGAACATCGCGCTCTGGAAGCGCGCGTAGGGGCACATGTACTTGCAGACCTGCTCGCGCATGTAGCCGGCGTTGCCGTACGTGGCAAATCCGTAGAACAGCACCCAGAATCCTTCCCAGCCGCCGAACGAAAGCGTTGCGGCCTCGTGCCCGAGGTCAAGGATCGGCGTGAAGAATCCGACGAACGTGAAGCCGGTCCACAGCGACAGCGTGATCCAGAGGAACTGCTTGGCCGACTTGCGCAAGATCTTCTCGCGCGTCCACGGACCCGAATCGAGCTTGATGCGCTGATTGCGCCGGCCTTCGCAGAAGCGTTCGATCCACAGGAATACTTCGGTCCAGACCGTCTGCGGGCAGGCATAGCCGCACCATAGCCGTCCGGCGAGTGCAGTAAAGAAAAACAGGCTGATCGCGGCGATGACGAGCAGGCAGGTCAGCCAGAAGAAGTCCTGGGGCCAGAACGTCAGGCCGAAGACATAGAACTTGCGCGCGGGCAGATCGAACAGCACGGCCTGGCGCCCATCCCAGCGCAGCCAGGGTACGAGATAGAACAGGCCGAGCAAAATGAAAACCGCAGCAAGCCGCAGTCGGGCGAAGCGGCCGTCGATTTCGCGCGGATAGACCTTCGGCTGCGCCGCGTACAGCGAATCTCCTGCGTCCTGCACGACGGCAATGGGAATCGGACGGTTCATCGATCGGCAATGGGCTGCTTGCGTTGTCGGGATGCCCGCTTGACGCGTGCCGACAACAGCAGCGCGGTGAACGCGCTCGAGCTGAACGTGCAGGCCCAGAACATGAAGAAGCCGATGCTGTAGCCGAACTCGCGCGAGATCGACAGATGCGGCCAGGTAATGTCGGCGAGTTCCATCGGATCGACGATCGCAAAAAACACGACCGAGGCAACCGCGGCCGCGAAAAAGGACGGCCAGGCTATCGCTCCAATGCGCCGCAGGCGCGCCGCGACGACTTCGGTCTCGTCGTCCTGCGCGCGATCGCCGGCACCGTTCATGGCTTGTCGCTGGCTGCTTCGTCGGAGTGGGACTGCGCGAGCACCCATGCTCCGACGAGGCGCGCGCGGTCCTTGCCGATAATCGGTTCCCACGCGGGCATCTTGCCGCTGCGGCCATCGCGAACGCTCGCCTTGATGTCATCGAGCGTACTGCCGTACAGCCAGATGTTGTCGGTCAGGTTTGGCGCACCCATCACAATGTTGCCCTTGCCTTCGGGACCGTGGCAGGCGGCGCAAATCGTGATGAAGCGAGCCTTGCCGGCTTCGGCTAATGCGGGATCGGCGTTGCCGCCCGACAGCGTGAGCACGTAGTTCGCCACTTCGTTGACGCCCTGTTCGCCGAGCGCGGCGCCGAGCGGAGGCATCACCCCGCCTCGTCCGTTGAGAATCGTCGCAATCACCTGGTCCGGCGCGCCGCCGTAGAGCCAGTCGCCGTCGGCGAGATTGGGATAGCCCTTGGCGCCGCGCGCGTCGGAGCCATGACAGGCGGCGCAGTTGTTCACGAATACGTTGCGGCCGAAATTCAGCGCTTCCGGATCGTGTTCGAGTTCTTCCACGCTGCGGTCGCGAAAACGCGAGAACACGGCTTCGAGCTTGCGATTGTTCTCGGCCAGGTCAGCCTTGACTTCGCCGGTCTGGGTCCAGCCGAGAGTGCCGGCGGCGGTGCCGAAGCCGGG
>Ga0157375_10000624_pt1 | contig 31431 bp, 28 predicted proteins | sample M35metaG_FD_115311 | JGI IMG/M metagenome (GOLD analysis project Ga0157375, IMG submission 115311) | Miscanthus rhizosphere microbial communities from Kellogg Biological Station, Michigan, USA - M3-5 metaG | ecosystem: Host-associated > Plants > Roots > Rhizosphere > Soil | place: USA: Michigan... | reverse complement strand
GTCACGTCCATCGAGAACGCGCCGATCTTCGTGTTCAGCGCGGCACCGACGTTCAGCGCGCCGTAGCCGCTCGCGCCGATCACGCCGCCGTAGGCGGTGATCGCGTTGCTCAGGCCGCGCTGCATCGTGAACTGGCCGAACACCGGCTTGTCTTCGAGCGCGTCGTTGCGCAACTGCCCCGCCGTCGCGCTGAAACGCGTGACGCCCGGCCGCAACAGCTGCGCGACCGATGCGAACGGCACCGTGAAGGTCTTCGTGCGTCCGTCGGCTTCCGTGACCGTGACGACGAGATCACCGCCGTAGCCGGTCGAATAGAGATCATTGATTTCGAAAGGACCCGGCGAGACATTGGTTTCGAGCAGCACCTGACCGTTCTGGCGAATCGTCACGTGCGCATTCGAATCGGCCGTGCCGCGCACGACCGGCGCGTAGCCGCGCAGCGATTCGGGCAGCATGCGGTCGTCGGTCGCGATCTGCGCGCCGCGGAACGACACGCTGTCGAATACTTCCCCGGTCGTGTACGCGTCGCCGAGGGTGAGCTGGGCGCGCAGCTTGTCGACATCGCGCTGCACGTAGGTCGCGATGTTGTCGAACTGGGTGGATTGCCTGGTCGCGGACGTCACCGACGACTGATGCCGAAAATGCCACGCACCGACGTTCACGCCGGCGTTGAGCCCGAGATAGGTTTGCGTCGAATCGATACCTGAGCCGCCCGTGCGGAACGTGTTCGCGTTGTAGCTGAGAAAGCCGGCGTTGACGCCCTGATCCCATTGATCCGGCGACACATAACCGCGCGCCGAATTGCGCATGTACGCCTGCGGCACGCTCAGGTCAAGGCGTTGCTCGGTGAAATCGAAGTCGACGCTCGCCCCCGGCACGACACTGCCGATGTCGCCGCACGATTCGGCTTCCGGCGCCGCCGCCGTCGCGCTGCGTCCTGCGGCTGCATCGGCCTTCCCGAGATCGACGCCCGCGCGCAGCAACAGGGCGCGGCTGATGCACGGGCGAGCGGCGGCGTTGCCGTCGTTCGCTGCAAAGCGGACGCTTTCGCGCGCGAAACGCGAGCCGTTGATCACGATCTCGACCACATAGTTGCCCGGCGCCACCTGGTGGCCGCGCGTGAAGCGGCTCACGTCGACCGCCTGCCCGCCCTGCTGGAGCAGGAAGGTATTGTCGAATTCGATCTCCTGTCCCCTGCCCGACTGGGCCGTGCTGGGCACGGAACCTTGTGCAGACGCCCCCGGAGCCGCGGCGCTGGCCATCATCGCCAGTGCGATCGCCGCGAGCGGCTTGAGACGGAGCACGAAGTCGTTCTGTTTGGATAGGGAGATGGCTGAGGTTTTCATGATCCGGGGCGGTATCGATTGGGTCGCGATCAGGCGCGAGTGGTCCCGCCGGGCCGCATCGAGCGGTCCGGACGACATGCGCGTCCTGCTTTGGAGATGCGCCGTCCCTATGCGGGCGGCGCCGGCGCCCGGGCTAGTTGCCGAGCGGGACTTCGTGCGGCATGGCGCCGCCGTAGTCGCTGATCGCGATGTATTTCAACCGGGCGCCGGCAGGCATCGCGTTGAGGTCCTTGATCGGGAAGACCGTCGTACCTTTCGGCTCAACCATCCCGCCAATTTCGTTCTTGAAGGTCTTGCCGCCGTCGACGACGTCGATTTCGCTGAACGACACGTGATAAACCGACGGATTGGTCGCGCTCACCGCATAACCTTTGCCATCAACTGCCGGCACGACTTTCCACGTCACGTTCGCCGCGGCGTCCTCGGGCGTGCCGGGCAATCCCTTCGGACGGGCGAAGACTTTGATGCGCGTGCGAAACGCAAACTGCAGCGTGTTCACATCCGGTGCCTGCTTCGCCTTCGGAGGCACGTCGAGCACGTTCAGCCAGAACACGGATTCGCGATCCTGCGGCAACGCTTCGCCGGTGTACATCATGCGCAGCGTCTGCGACTTGCGGCCGTCCATCCGAAAAATCGGCGGCGTAAGGACGAAGGGTGCGTTTGCTTCGTCGGGCTTTGCGTCGGCATTGCCCCTGTCCATCCACACCTGCACGAGCGACGGATCTGCACGGTCGTTCTCGAGCTTGACGGTTACCTCACGGCTTTCAAGGGGATAAACGACGCGCGTGCCACCCACCGTAACGCTTGCACCGGCACTGCCTGCGACCAGCGCCGCCACCATGCCCAGACCACATGCAACTCGAGTAAGCGACTTCATCATCTATCTCCTTGAAACCTGTCTCTAAATTTGGGTAAAAGACAGGCATCCGCGCCCGCGGATGCCTGTCGATACGGCTTACTGATACTGCATCGTGTATTGAACCGACGTGCTCAGCGGACCTGCGGTCGCTACACCCGTCGCAAAGTACTCGGCGAAGTACTTCAGGTTTGCAGCGCTGCTGACGATTGCTGCGCCGTTGTTGGCGATGTCGTTGTTCGCGCCGGTCACGACGTTGATCGGCTGCATCGAAGCGTTGAGCAAACGAACCTGAACATTCGTTGCGCCGCCCGCGGCCTGGTTCTTGAGATATCCGGTGGTCTGGTCGATCGTCGGACCGTTTTCGAAGCGCGCGACAGCCTTCGTTGCGCCAGCCGAGCAGCCAGTCAAGGCGAACACCAGATCAGTTGCGGCCGAGGTGCCGGCAACCGCGCCGTTCGCACCCAGCGAGCGCGTCGACACCGTCGGCAGCGTGACGGCCTTGTCGGCAGCGCCGGTCGCCTTCGCGTCGATCGAGCAGGTCGTGTCCGACACGGTGCCCGTGAAGCTAATGGTTCCATCGGCAGCTTGCGCGCCGGTCGAAGCCAGTGCGACGGTGCCGATAGCCGCGACAGTCGACAGAGTGGAAAGAATGGATTTCATTTGGTGTCCCAGAGGAGTGGATGGCAAGGTTGGGTAGCGCGGCACTCGGTTTCCGTTCATTCAGAGCCGCAACGCAGTAGTGCGATCTCGTTCATCGGCAAATTGGTTGAAGGAGCGATGTTCGTGTCCGACTGCGTTGAGAAGAATAGTAAGGGTCTTGATCCGGGATTACCCTGAGACAAATCTGAATGTTTTAAGCGTAAGGAGCGGTTTGTCTTGGTTAATCAAGGGGGTTCTTAGGAGGACTGCCGCGAGGAGGGAGTTTCAGAAGGAGAGTCGTTGCATGACGCGGTCTGTCCCGTGTCTTTATTTCGCCGAAACGCCTGATGCACTGTTGATCTGCACTTGCTTGGCAAGCTCGAACGGGGATGCCTGGCGTTGCGTTGGCGTTCAGGACGGCCGGAAATCGCACGCGGCCTGTAACACGCGGCACCCATCACGCGATGATTGATTGATCAAAACGAAGGTTGGCTCGAGAGGCGCGGTGGAAAGACCGTTGCAGCACGGACGAATCGGATCGTGCTCGCGCATCGGCCGGAACCGGATCGGAGAAGACTTTTGATACACGCGCGATCAGTGAGACAAGCGATGAATCGGCGAGGGTGGCCGCGCTTTGCGATTGGACCCAAGTAACGAGTTTCGACCACGATAGCGAGGATTTGCGCGGATAAACGCTGGCAGAAGAAATGCGTCGACGCTCATGCCATACGGGTGAATACGCTGCGGTGAAGGGACTTTTCGTCATCAACGCGCTGCGCGGCAGCTGTTCAACATTTCGCGGTATTTGGGTCCCGAGCCGCGCCTTCGAGTTAGGCGGGATACTACAAACCTTCGGAAAACGGTGATCTCAGGTGCGGATTGCACACCTCTTGGACCAGGCGAAAAGGCCCTGAATTGACGCAGCCGCCGACCTCGGCATCTCAGCGGGTCTCGGGTCCATTTGCCGGTCACCAACTTTATGCGCATAAAGCCGCTCGCCGATCCGCGATATCGGCCCATTTTCACATGCAGCGTCCACATGGCGGCAGCACTGCGGATGCGCCGCGTATGCGCACGGCTCAGCAACCGAAAGCCCGCTGCGCCTCGTCATAGACCCAAGTTGATGCGTTGCGTGTCTTTATGCGCATAAACCTCGGCCAAACGGTTAATTCGATTCATCTTGACTTTAATTCGATGGAAATTTTTATTCATCGATGTAAAATTCGTCAGCGTAAAACACAGGGAGTTAAGAACGTGGCAGCGGAAATCATTGCGATCACGCAACAGAAGGGCGGTGTCGGGAAGAGCACGATAGCAATGCATCTTGGCGCCGCTTTCCATGAAAAGAGAAAGCGCGTGCTCGTCGTAGATGCAGACGGCCAGAACACATTGATTCACTGGGCAAGCGCGGCCTCGGACGGAAGCGGCGGTATTCCTTTTCCCGTCGTCAATCTCTCGGAGGCAGGTGGGCAGATCCATCGCGAGATCAAGAAGTTCGTCAACGACTACGACATCATCGTCGTGGACTGCCCGCCCTCCATCACGGAGAAGGTCTCCGGCGTTGTCCTTCTGGCGGCAACCGTAGCCGTCATTCCGACCTCGTCATCGCCGGCAGACTATTGGTCGAGCGTCGGCCTGGTCAAACTGGTTCAACAGGCGCAGGTCATGAACGAAGACCTGCGTGCCGTGTTTTTGCTCAACAAGACCGAAGAAAAGAGGATGCTGACGCGCGAATTGAAAGCGGCCCTCGAAGAGTTGGGCTTTCCACTTTTGAAGACGCAAATTCCGACGCGCGAATGCTACAAGCAGGCAATGGCTCTCGGACAGACCGTGCTTCAGATGACAGACCGCGGCTCGCGCCTCGCGGCGATCGAGATTCGCTCATGCGCAGATGAAATTCTCGCCATGCTTCCCTGACTTTATGCGCATAAAGGACCCTCAATGAAACCGTCCCAGTTCGCCAAGGGCTTCAAGGCCCGTCCGGATACGACAAGCAGCGAAAAGAGAACCGCACTCGATCGGCTAAATGCAATCGATGGCATCGTCAGCAGCGAGCATGCTGGCCAACCTCACGTCAACGGCCGATCGAGCGCCCTGATAGAAGACCAGCCTGCGGTGCAGGAAGGCCCGGAATCCGACAACTACAAAACATGGCGCAGGGCGAATCGCTACGTGCCAGGGCAGTCCATTGAACTGCCGCTCAAGGCCATCAAGCCCAGTCCGTTCAATCCCCGCCATTTCTATTTGAAGACATCGATAGCGGAACTCGCCGTCAATCTGGCGAAGCAGGGGCAGCAGCAGGCAATCCACGTCATTCCCGATTACGACAATCCCGGTACGTTCTTCGTCAGTGACGGCGGGCGCCGTGTACGCGCACTGAAGGAAGCAAACAAGGAGACGGTCAAAGCGATCGTGATCGATCTGCCGGTCGGGATCGAAAGCTACAAGCTGGGCTATGACCTCAATGTCCAGCGAGATTCGCAAACCGTGTTCGACAATGCGGTCGTATGGAAGCGATTTCTGGATGAAGCGCACTTTCAGAGTCAGCGCGAACTCGCGGATCATCTCGGCCTCGACGAGTCGACGATAGCGGTCGCGTTGTCGATTGCGAAGCTCCCCGAAAGTGTGATGCACGAGATGGTGGCGCGTCCGGATCGATTCGGCTCGAACATGGCGTATCAGGTCACGCGTTATCACACGGCGCGCGGCACCGATGCCACGTTGCGGCTGATCAACAAGATCGTCTCGGACGATCTCAGTACGCGCCAGGTCGCAGACATCGTCAAAGGCAGGGCGAGCGCCCAGGAAACGCCGAAGCCTGCCGGACGTCAGCGCTATGCGCAAAGGCTCGAAATCAAGCTTGATGGCATCGCAGTCGGCGACCTGAAATCCTACGGGGACGATCGCCTCGAATTGCGGCTGCGGGGGCTGTCGAAAGAAAAGCGTGACGAATTACTTCGTCAGATCGAGGGCATGCTGCAGTCAGGCGCCGCGAAGCGGTAGGAACTCAAGGGCCGCGCGCCGCTCAGGCTGCGCGCGACTGATTGAGGGTGAAGGCAAGCAAATCGCCGTCGGTGGGCTCGCCCCACGTCTTTCTTGCGAGCCAATCGAAGAAGGACGTTTCCACCAATTTCGATTCGAGACCGCGCTTGCGCCAGTCCTCGCGCATGTGCGTGCCGAGCTCCGGCAACACATCCTCCTCGAATGTCTGGCGCGCCAGATCCCGTTCCTTCTCACCTTGCTCGTCGTAGAGGGCACGTGCCTCCTTGCGACGATAGGCTGAAAACTCGCTCAGCAACCGGGCTTTCAGGTCGTCCGCGGGAGCGCCGTTGTTACGCGACGGCGCCGCCGTTGCCGGCAGAGCTTCGACGGGCGGCGCATATCCCTTTTTCAGCGCATCCTTGAAAAGCGCCGCGGCACTGCGCACCGGCGGCAGGGATGTGCTGCGCATCCGTTGCTCCGTCATCTGAAGCGCGGCGCGGATGCGATTCTCTTCGCTGTCCGCATACAGCGTCTGCGCGTCCTTCAACGGTATGCCTATTTTCACCATCCGGTCGACGAGCGTACTGTCGAAAACGTTCGGGTGCTCGTCGAGCGCAAGCATCGGCTGCTTGCGCTCGGTCACACGGAACTGGATTTCAGCCACGCGTCGACCTTCCCGATGTTCGATCAGCTCGACAAAAATGTTCGTCACCGCGTTGACCTCGGCAATCGCCGGACGCAGGTAGTCCCGCTTGAAATACTTGTACTCTCGCTTCGCTTCGTCTCCGGCTTCTGTGTCGGGCGTGCCTGAGAGAATGGGCCTCCACCATTCCCACGTCTCACGCATCGTCAGATGGCTCGGATTGGTGAGATATCGGACGCAGATTTCGTACAACGCAAGGCCCGCGCTGCTGCGAAGCTGACTCTGGAATTGCAGGCTCAGGCGCGCATACTGGACCGGATCGAGCAGCTTTTTCTTGATCTTCGGGGCAAACGAAAACTCGACCCATACGCGGCGCGTGGCCGGGTCCTCGAGGATTTCGGCATCCGCTATCAGCGTGGAAATGCCCCATTTGCGCCCCGGCTTCTGACTGGACGTGCCCGTGCTCCACTCGACCTGCACCGACACCATCCGCCGAAGATGCTCCTTGACGAGCGCGGTGTCATTGGAATCGAATGCGGAGTTCGCGACGATATCCGACAGTAACGCACGGTACGTGTCGCCGGATTCGTCGGCCTGCTGCGCGACCGCAAGCAGGACGTTGAAGAGCTTGCGCGTGAGCAGCGTAATCTTCCCGCTCTTCGGCTGAATCGCGATTGCCTCGACGGCCTTGCGCAGCTCTGCCGAGCTCGGGCTGACTACATCGGTTTTCTTAGCGCGCTTGGTTGCCATGCGTCGGGTCGGGAAGATTTTGGGAAAGCATACGCATTGCGGTGATGGGCGTCTATAGGGTCACCCTCACCATGTTGGGGTGAAGCCTGCCCCGTCGACGAAGCTCACTGCGGTGCGCTCCCGAAAATACTCACCACTCACCGTTCGGGCGTCAGCGGACATAGGCAGATGCCGCGCGGGTAAACGGGTTCCGAGCGATATGGGCGCCGAGCGCCTCGCGCGAAAGGCATTCCCGAAAATACTCACCGAAGATTTTTTTGCGGCCGATACGCCTGTCGCATGACCACGACAGCGCGATGTCGCGACGATATTTTCATCGATTTCGTCGCGACGAAAGGCGCGTGCTCAGCCGCGAGACATGCTTAAGAGCCAGTTTTCTCGATCGGAGCGGTGGCAGTCCCGAAAACCTTCACCTTAAGCTGCCGGGAACCCGCATTGTTTGGCGGTTCGACGGCAGACCGCGCACGATGAGCGGTGCAGCACCTCCCGAAAACGCTCACCTCAACCTCACCGCCTGCCGAAATGGCGTCCGATCCGGCCATTCAGGTCCCGAAAAGCCTCACCTTTATGCCCTTCCACCCAAAATCGCATGCTTTTTTGGCACTTAGACGAACAAGCTAATGCTCATTCTAGCGATCCCTGGTCCCGTAACACCTCACCTTTGGGCCTGAGGACGGCGGCGCTCCATCCTCGGGTTCACAAGTCTCAGGTCCCGCAAGTTCTCACCTTTGCTCTGGCCGCTGCCTGACGCGGATGGATAACCCATTGTTTTTAATTAATATTTGACACCGCCCTCAACGCCAGCCGATAAACAGACAATCACGCTGCCCCCGAACAAGCTCACCTTTGGGGCCATCCTGGCCGCTGTCGGCGACGATTCCGATACCGAATCGGCTCCTGCATTTCCTCACCTGTCGTCCGCAAGCCGCACTGGCAACGACAAAACGCGAGTTTTCCGTCTCAATCCAGCAAAGACGGACGATGCCGCCGTCCCACGTCCCGAATCTCCTCACCTTTGCAGCGCGCAACTGCCGCGCATCTGTACCAAACGCCCCAATTTCTCCCGAAAAGCCTCACCCAGCCTTCCGCTGGACGCCTGAATAGACTCACCGATCGGTAAAATTGACTTGTTCTCATGACGATCGAGCGTGTTTTGTCGCCTCCCGATTCGTCTCACCTATCACGTTTGCGACTTTTCCCCCGAGGTCTCGCGCCCTCTTCGTCTGCAGGCCACGAGGTCCCGTAAAACCTCACCTATTGCTTTTGCACGCCTCCTGAAACCACTCACGATGCCTCCCGTGTTTCCTCACATAGTTCCCTGAAGCCCATCACCGGGACATCCCGCACGAACTCACCAAAGCTCCCGAAAAGACTCACCCGGTCGGCCGGAAAGGCCCGCCCAGCAAGGATCTCCCAAGGCGTTAACGTTTTTAACTAAGGTTCAAGGGTGTTTACTTCTAACACTCTCAACAAAGCCAGTTGAGCAACGAGGAAGAAAGATTCCCGACACAGGCGTGAAACAATGATAAAAAGGGCCCACGGCAATATATTGCAATTCAATCAAAAGGTTATCAGCTAAACTTGAACATGTTTCACGGAAATCGCGTCCAAGTACGAAATGCGATTTGATTTTGCCCAAATCGGACCGAGTCAAGTCCAGACTTCCGAACATTAACGATAAACTGTACCAGTTGCTACGTAAAACGTTATGATCACTCCGGTTTGATCCACTCATCACATGCTATGAACAACGAGATTCGCGAGGCGCTGCGGCAGGAACTCGAGCGTTTGCGCGCGAACGGCGCCCGGCGTCAAGAGCTCTCGCACCACGCCTGCACCCGGCTTTTCTTCGATTTCGGCATCCGTCCGTCGACAGCAACCGTCCGCGACCTGACGCAGACGGGCAGCGCGAGCGACATCCCCAAGGATATCGATGCATTCTGGTCCCATGTTCGCGCCGCCTCGAAGGTGCGAATCGAAGGCGGTGCGCTCCCGGAAGCCCTGCGGGAGCGCGCGGGCGAGTTGCTCGGGCAGCTTTTCGCCGAAGCCCAGGATCACGCTCGTGCTGCGCTGGCCGTCCAGCAGGAGCAGATACAGACGATCGTCGAAGCGTCCGAAGAGAGGATTCGCGACGCCGAGGTCCGACACGCAGCGATCGACGAAGCGCGCGAGCGCAGCGAAGCACGTGCGGCCACCGCCACGGCTCGCGTGGCGACGCTCGAGGCCGAACTGGCCGTGCTGCGCGGTCAGGAAACGAATGCGCACGGCGGACTGCAGGCGTTGATTCACAGGCTGGAGAGGGAAAATGACGCGCTGTCCAAACGGCTCGAAGCCGAACAGGCCGCGAGCGGGGCTCTGCGCGAGCGGATCGATGCGCTGCAGGACGAATTGCGCCACAGCACGGAGCACTACGCCCACCAGATCAAGGACGCGGTCACCGAAGCCGAGCGCCGCGTAAAGCCGATGCTCGTGGAACTCGACTCGCTGCGCAGCATGGCGGCGACCTACCAGGCCGGCGTACGCGAGGCGAGTCAGAAAGAATTCGAGTTTATTCAACAACTTAGCGCATCGAAGGCGCGAGCGGACCGTTTCGAGGCGCAAGTACGGGCTCAGTCCGACGAGATTGATGCCCTGGCCCACGAGCGCGACACGCTGCGCGCACGGGCGGGCATGAGCGAGGAAGTCGGCGCGATCATTTGCGCGCTGGCGACCGAGGGGCGCCTTTCGGCAGACGAAATCGACGTGCTCGGCACCGACATCGATGCGCATGTCGAAGTGCCGGCGCGCTGCCCCGTCTGCGAGGCGGGCGAGCCGGAGATGTCGCGGCACGACGACGAGTACGAATTGTCGTGTCCCGACTGCGAACACACGTCGGGGACGACGGTATCGCGGCTCGCGGCGCTGGTGGGTTTTTGCAGACAGGACCGGGTCAAGCCCGCCTGATTGGTCCTTGTCGCCGGAAAGGTGAGGTTTTTCGGGAGCGCGCTTAAGCCTGAGATTGGTCCCGCTCGTCGCTTTCCCGCGCCAGCGCGACATCGCGATCCCGTATCTCCTCACCCATCCACTGTTGCCAGGCGCGATAGAGGCGATGCGCCGAGATCATTTGCTGAAAACCCAGCCATTCACCGACGAGCTCGGGCTGCGTGCCGGCCTCGAACGACTCGGCGGCGAACGTGTTGCGCAGCGTCTGCGGGCTCGCTCGCGCGGTGCGGGACGCGGCGATGCCCGACGCTTCGACGACCGCGTCGATGGCGCGCAGCATGGTCGCCTTGTGCATCGGCCGGCCCGACGGGGCGGCGGGGAACATGAGGCTGCCCGCCAGGCCGAGCGTCTTTCTCTCGCTGATCCAGTTGTCCAGCAGCGCGACAGCGAACGGCGAAAGGCGCGTGCGCCGCGTCAGCGCGGGATTGGACGCCTCGACGGTCAGCCAGGGCTGTCCCCATGCGTAGCAACTAACGGTCAATGCAGCGGCTTCGCCCGTCTTGACGCCGCCGCCGAGAAAGGCCGCGACGAGCGCTCGGTCGCGCCGCTCGCGCCAGCGCTGACCGTTCGACAGATGGCCGAGCGGCGAAAAAAGATGCGCGACGAGGAGCGCGCGTTCGCTCTGCGCGAGAAAGCCGGTGGGCTCGTTGTCGCGCGCATTGCGCCAGGCTGCGTCGCCATCCTGCGCGATGAAGCGGGCCGGATTCGTCGATGCCATTTCGATCTCGCGCACGTGATCGAGCACCCGCTCGATCAGGCGCAGATAGCGCACGCGTTGCGGCCGCCGAATATTCAGCTGCGTCACGAATTCCTCGATCGTCGGGCGCTGCACGGAGTGCAGGGTCGTTCGTTTCGCCTTGAGCCACTCGAGGAAGAGTCCCCACTGTGCCCGATACACCTCGGCCGACGACGTCCGGAATTCCTGCTGGGCGAGCCAGGCATCGAAGGCGATTTGCGGATTCGACTGCCAGTCGGCGCGTTGCTGATCGAAGATGTCGGTGGTGTTCGGCATGGGGTCGGTGTTGGTACATGAACCGTTCGTTGCTCGGGATAGAGTCGGACATGGATGCATCGGCGTCAAGTTCGGCGACGCATTCGGGACTTTCAGCCGGATTCGCGTCCTTCTCGGCCGCGTGCGCGCGCGCCGACTGCGGCGGCTGTGCGGCTGGATGGAAATCGCAGGCACGACCCCGCTCACCCGACCGGGGTCCACGAAGTTCGCGAGGCATTCCGCCTGCCCCGCGAGTTCAAGCACACACTGAGGCGGATATAGGCGCGCGCATTTTGCGTCGCAAACGATTCCCTCGCGGCGCGCCGCGTGCCTAATGAATCAACGCACGGCAATGTTCGGTCAGTGCGCACCGGCGAGCGCCAGCTTCGGTCTCCCGTGTTGCGCGGCGCGCTCATAGGAGTCGACGGCGAACGCGAAGACCGCCGGCAGCGCGTTCGACGAGCCGACGTCGACGACGTCATCGGTCTCCGGATATTTGAAATCGTCGGGCCGCGCGAACAGTTGGCGCAATGCGGGTTCGTGCCGTCCGGCGAAGCCTAGGTCGGCCACGGCTTCTGCTTCGATCGCGTGCAGCAGGCGCCAGGTCAGCGGCACCCCTTTTTCGATATAGCGCCCGGCGATCTGACGGGTGATTTTTTCCAAGTCGCGCACAGCGCGGGCGAACTGCTTTTTGTTGAGGTTTTCGCCTTGCGAGTCCATCTTCATCCCCTTCCATCTGGTCTTTGTATACTGTACAAACATACAGTATTTGTAGCAATGGAAATAGCGTCGCGCTACTCGCGATGCGTGTATGTGCGATTCCGCCTACGTGCTTATCAGACATGCACGGCTATGCGCGCCAGCCAACGAAGCGCATCGTGAAGACATGCTTAGGGGCACCTCCCTGGCGAGGCGCGAATCCTTTCGGCGCAATGCGCCGCGCGCCAAAATCCCGATGCAATTCAAGGAGATCGACAATGAACAAGGATCAAACGGACGGCGTTTTGAAGCAGGCGAAAGGCAAGGTCAACGAAGTCGTCGGCAAGGCGACCGGCGACAAGGCCCAGGAAGCCAAGGGCGACATGCAGCAGGCGGCAGGCAAGGTGCAGAAAGGCGTCGGTGATGCACGCGAAGATTTGAAGGATGAACTGAAGAAGAAGCCGTAAGAGTTGGGGTCGCGCGGCCGTGGTCGTCCGCTTCGGCGTAGAGGTTCAACTACGAGGTTCAACTACGACGGAAAGACGCTCGGCTCGAGCGGGAGTTTGATCAAAGGGACGCGCATCGACGCGTCCCTCTCGCGTGCAGGCGCCCGGCCGGCCGGAAACTTTATGCGCATCAAGTTCGCCCCGGCGGCGGCGTTGCCCGTTCCGGGCGCAGGCATCCTCAGACGTGAATCACGACAAGAAGTGCCTTCGCTTCCGCGCGCCCCACATTTCTGATCGCATGTGGCTCGTCTGCGGCGTAACGGGCGGTTTCGGCGACTTTCAACCTCTTGCTCGTACCCGACGCGTCGATTTCGATCGTACCGTGCAGCACGGTCAAATGCTCTCGCGTGCCCGGTTCATGCGCATTGGACACGAGCGCCCCGCCCGGCTGCAGCGTCAGTTCGTACCACTCAAACTTTCCCGCGAGTTCAATCGGTCCCCACACCCGCAACTGATACGCGCCGTCGTCGCCGCTGAGTGTCGGGATCTCATGGGGGCCGGCTACGCGGATCGTTTCTGTCTGCTTCTGCTGGGCGAACAACTGATCGAGGCTGATACCGAGCGCGTTCGTCAGGCGCCACGCCACGGCGATCGTGGGATTGGCCTTGTCGCGCTCGATTTCCGACAACATCGATTTCGAAACGCCTGCCGCTCGTGACAAATCGTCGAGGGTCAATCTCCGCTCGTTTCGAAGACGCTGAATCTGTTCGCCCACGCGCGGCGGTGCCGCAACCGGCGGCGGCGCCAGCGCACCCGCCTTGTCTCTCGTTCCCGAGCTTGCCATCGATTCCTCAATCCATTACAGTATTTCGGTATATTGGAAAACGGTTCGAAATATCGAATCTGTCCAATTTCATCGATCGACTATAACAGGGCATATGCCCCGCGCATACCTAACGAACCGACAAGAGATCCCGATGAAAGAGCGTTACCTGTCCCATGTGCGGGCCACGATCGACGAGATTCGTGCCGCCGGCTTCTACAAGACCGAGCGCGTCATTGCGAGTCCGCAATCGTCGGACATTCGCCTCGCGAACGGGAAAGACGTGCTGAACTTCTGCGCGAACAACTATCTGGGGCTCGCGAATGACCGGCGCCTGATTGATGCGGCGAAGGCGGGCCTCGACGAAGATGGCTTCGGAATGGCGTCGGTGCGATTCATCTGCGGTACGCAGAGCGTGCACAAGACGCTCGAACAGGCACTCGCCGGATTTCTGCAAACAGACGACGCGATCCTCTATTCGAGTTGCTTCGACGCGAACGGCGGTCTGTTCGAGACCCTCCTCGGCGAGGAGGACGCGATCATCAGCGACGAGTTGAATCACGCCAGCATCATCGACGGCGTGAGGCTCTCGAAGGCGAAACGCCTGCGCTACAGGAACAACGACCTCGCCGACCTCGAAGCGAAGCTTCAGGAAGCCGACGCGGCCGGTGCGCGGTTCAAGCTGATCGCGACAGACGGCGTATTTTCGATGGACGGCATCATCGCCAACGTCGCCGGCATTTGCGATCTCGCCGACCGCTACGGCGCGCTCGTGATGGTCGACGACTCGCACGCAGTCGGCTTCGTAGGCGCGAATGGGCGCGGCACGCCGGAGCACTGCGGCGTACTGGATCGCGTCGACATCATCACCGGCACGCTCGGCAAGGCGCTTGGCGGTGCGTCGGGCGGGTACGTCGCGGCGCACAAGGAAATCATCGAACTGCTGCGACAGCGCAGCCGCCCCTATCTCTTCTCGAACACGCTGGCGCCGAGCATCGCGGCGGCATCCCTGAAAGTGCTCGACCTGCTCGCAAGCGACGAAGGCGCGGCGCTGAGAAAGCGCGTACACGACAACGGCGTGCGCTTTCGCTCCGCGATGAGCGCGCTCGGCTTCACGCTCGTACCCGGCGACCATCCGATCATTCCGGTCATGCTCGGCGACGCACAGCTCGCATCGAACATGGCCGACGCGCTGCTGGACGAAGGCGTCTACGTGATCGGGTTTTCATATCCGGTCGTGCCGAAGGGCCGCGCGCGCATCCGCACCCAGATGAGCGCCGCCCATACGCCGGAACAAGTGGATCGCGCGGTCGATGCGTTTGCGCGCGTCGGCAGAAAACTCGGCGTGATTTGAGAATTGAACGGACGCGTGCCCGGTGCAAATAGCGCATGAAGGTCTCTCCCGCTGTCGGGCCCAGTACGTCGTTGCGACGAGTGCGGCGGCCAGCGGGCCGGGGCCAAAACTTGATGCGCATAAAGTTCCGGCGCCTCCGCCCGATCTGCGTTGCTTCAACCATGCGCGTCGAACGCGCCCAGAGGATCACCAGCAATGAAAGCACTAGCAAAACTCGAACGCGCCCCGGGACTCACCATGACGCGCGTCAAGCGGCCGGAAGTCGGCCACAACGACGTGCTCATCCGCATCCGGAAAACCGCTATTTGCGGCACCGACATCCACATCTGGAAGTGGGACGACTGGGCGCAAAAGACGATTCCCGTGCCGATGCACGTGGGCCATGAATACGTCGGCGAAATCGTGGAAATGGGACAGGAGGTGCGCGGTTTCGCGATCGGCGACCGCGTGTCGGGCGAAGGGCACATCACGTGCGGCTTCTGCCGCAATTGCCGCGCGGGGCGCCGTCACTTGTGCCGCAACACCGTTGGCGTCGGCGTGAATCGCGAGGGCGCGTTCGCAGAATATCTGGTGATTCCCGCGTTCAACGCGTTCAAGATTCCGCCGGACATTTCCGACGATCTCGCCGCCATCTTCGACCCGTTCGGCAACGCCACGCACACGGCGCTCTCGTTCAACCTCGTCGGCGAGGATGTGCTGATTACGGGCGCCGGGCCGATCGGCGTGATGGCCGTGGCGATTGCGCGGCACGTCGGCGCGCGCAACGTCGTGATTACCGATGTCAACGACTACCGGCTGGAACTTGCCCGCAAGATGGGCGCGACGCGCGCGGTGAACGTCGCCCGCGAAAACCTGCACGACGTGATGAACGAACTCGGCATGACCGAGGGTTTCGACGTCGGCATGGAAATGTCCGGCGTGCCGAGCGCGTTCACGGCCATGCTCGAGTCGATGAATCACGGCGGGAAGGTCGCGTTGCTCGGCATTCCGCCCGCGCAAACCGCGATCGACTGGAATCAGGTGATTTTCAAGGGACTGGAAATCAAAGGCATCTACGGACGCGAAATGTTCGAAACCTGGTACAAGATGGTCGCGATGCTGCAAAGCGGGCTCGATCTTTCGCCGATGCTCACGCACACGTTCCCCGTCGACGACTACGAACGCGCATTCGAGACCGTGCTCTCGGGCAACAGCGGCAAGGTCGTGCTCGACTGGGCCGCGGCCTGAAAACCTGCAGCGGCGGGCTACGACCCGCTGCCCGGCACTGGCTTCGCGAATTCCGCCTGAATGGCGACGTGCACGTCGTCGCCGACAGCCGGATACCACGTCGACAAGCCGAACTGCGCGCGGCTGAAATGCCCGTCGGCGGCAAAGCCGAGGGTTTCCTGCTTCGTCAGCGGATTAGGCGCGTGACCATTGAAGGTCACGTTCAGCGTGACCGGGCGCGTCGTGCCGCGAATCGTCAGGTCGCCCGTCAGCGTGCCCTTGTTCTCGCCCGTGCGAACGAAACGCGTGCTCACGAACCGGATCGACGGGTAGCGTTCGACGTCGAACATGTCCGGGCCCTTCACCATGCGGTCGAGCAGCGGCACCTTCGTGTTGACGCTCGCGGCATCGATGTCGGCCGTCACCGTGCTCGCCTCCATGCCGGCGGGGCTCCAGTCGAGTTGCGCCTTGACCTTGTCGAAGCGGATCACGTAGCGCGAATAGTGAAAATGATCGACGTCGAAGCTCACGCTCCAGTGGAACGGGTCGAGGTCGTAGCGTCCAGCCGGCACACTTGCCTCGTTCTCCGAAACCCGGTGCGTGACCACCTCCACCGCGGTGCACGCCGCGAGCATCGACAGAGCGGTGCCCGCCGCGAACATACGCAAGCCATTGACTGCTTTTCGACCAGTCATCGCATTTCTCTGAAAGTGACGATTTCGTTAAGGCGCGAGGGTGCGTTGCGCCGAGACCAATGCCCACACGATACACGTGCGTTCAGGTAGAGTTCCGCTCGAAATCTATCTCGAAAAGGCGTTGTCGCGCTCAGCCGACGACGGAAATCACATGCGCTTCAGGTTGGCCCGATCGCGCGCCTTGCGCGCGTGCTGGATTTCGCTTGCGGTTTTGGCCGCGCTGACGGTGACGTCGAACGCTCGCGCCGCGAACTGGTGCAAGGACGGCATCTGGGTGGATGCGATGATCGGCTCGCACCACGTCAACCCCGACAAGGACTTCAAGGAATTCAATCCGGGCATCGGCGTGGAGTGCTGGATCGCACCGGAGTGGGCGCTGACGGCCGGGTATTTTCGCAACTCGCTCTCGAAGCCGTCGATCTACGGCGGCGGCGTCTGGGCGCCGGAGTTCCTTCATTGGGGCTTCATCCGGCTCGCGGCGATGGGCGGGCTGATCTCCGGCTACGAGTTCGACCGTCTCGGGTTCGGGCACGATCACACGGTCGGCCCCGTGCTCGCGCCGCTCGTCATGGCGGAGTACGGGCGGTTCGGCGCGAACATCATTCTGATCCCGCCGATCCCGTCGAGCGACCTGCCGCTCACGTTCGGGCTGCAACTCAGGCTGCGCTTCTAGGTTTGGTTGCGTAACGCACCTTGCATGCTGGAGGGTCATGTCACCGGTGATGATCCATCGACATCGCCGGCACATTCCGAACCCGCGGCGGGCCGGTCGGTCACGTCGAGGGCCGGCGACCGCAAGGAACAAGTCACAGGCGCCACGGCGCTTCTGAATCGCTCGGCCGGAAAATCGATGAAAGCCCTCGCGTGTGCGGACTGGTTGCGCCTGTGCAGGCGGTACACGAACAGGTCCGCCGATGGCAGCACATGGTCCGGCGGGACGATTCGCAGCCTGTGCCCGGCGCCGCATTCGTGGCACGGGCAGCAACGCTCGCTTGAACGCACGACATCCTCGTGGAAGGATGGGTGCTGTTGCTCGGCGTCGTCCGTTTCCTGAACGAAGCCCGCTAGTCACCAACCTGATCGGCAACGGCGTTGCGACCGTCGTGGTGGCGCGATGGAAGGGTGCGCTCGAGAAGAACACGGCGCGGGCAATGCTCGATGGTCATGGCGATACGGGCATCGAAGCGTTCGAGCCGGCCGTGCAGGGAACGACGGAACCCTTCGACCGGCCCTCAATGATCCGGTCTCGCTGAATGGGCGCAGCCACCCGGTGCGACGAGTATGATTCCACTTTAAATCTGCTCGATTCCGGCATGCTCGCGCTCAAACTCACGCTTGTTCCGCTGTTCGTGCTTGTCGTATCGATGTCGGGTAAATGGTGGGGGCCGTCGGTCGCTGGCTGGTTGGCCGGATTGCCCGTGGTGGCCGGTCCGATTCTCTTCCTTCTCGTGCTTGTGCATGGCCCGATGTTCGGCGCGCGTGCTGCCACCCTTTCCCTCTCCGCGATCCTCGCGTCAGAAGCATTCAATTTCGCATACGCGTGGACCTGTCGCTCACGCGCATGGCCGGTTGCAGTTGTTGTCGGGCTCATCGCGTGGCTGATATCCGCGTGCGGCTTGTCGATGCTGCCCGCTTCCCCGATCTGGGCCGCCGCCGCTGCCCTCGCTGCGGTGTGCTTCGGCCAGTCGTTCATGCCGCGCGGTTCGGCGGTGGCGCCGGGTGCTCCGCTCACGCGGGCCGACCTGCTCGGCAGGATGATTGCCGGCGCGGTGCTCACGGTACTGGTCACGTCGGTATCGGGATGGGTGGGTCCCGCGTGGAGCGGCTTGATCGCAGTGTTTCCGCTGCTCGGCATCGTGCTGTCGGTGTCGTCGCACCGTGCGCATGGACCTGCCTTCGTCGTCTCGCTGCTTCGGGGCATGGTGCTCGGGCGGTTCTCGTTCGCCGCCTTCTGTCTTGTTCTTTCTTTCTCACTGCCGCACCAGCGTCCGCTTCCGGCTCTCGCGGAGGCGGCCATCGTCGCGATGTACGTGCAATGGAGTACCCGGCGGCTGGCAACAACCCGGCGCCCGAAAGTTTCGCGGACGACCGCGATTGCCGCCGAATGATTCGCAAGCCGCGTTGTTGCCCTCCAGCGCCATTGACTCCCGAATCTTCCTCAGGCAAACCCATCGTCAGTCGGGGTTCACGTATCCGCGAATATCTGCCACCCAGACATCGCGCTTGACGCCGCTCCTGCTACTCGCTCGCAGAATCGACAGACGCCCCGGAGCCTTCGCCGCCCGCGGTGTCTCGCCTCGGCCGCTGAACGGCTCTCAGCTTCCCGCTGTTTCCGCCGCCGCAGAAGAACCGGTCACCGCCATCGGACTCGAGCCCCGACACGGCCGTGCCGGGGGGCATCTCCAGGCTCTCCAGGACCTTGCCCGTTGCGGGATCGATGCGCCTCAAATCGCTCGTCTCGCTTTCCCAGGTGCCGTGCCAGAGTTCTCCATCGACCCACGTGACGCCAGTGACGAAGCGGTTGGACTCGAGGGTGCGAAGAATCGCCCCTGTCTCGGGATCGACCTGATGAATCTTCCGCTCGCGATACTGCCCCACCCAGAGCGTTCCTTCGGCCCACGCGAGCCCCGAGTCACCGCCGCCCCCGGGTGCCGGGATCGTGGCAAGCACGCGGCCCGTTTCCGGATCGATCTTCTGGATGCGATCCTCGGCGATCTGGAACAGGTGCCGGCCGTCGAAGGCCGTCCCCGCATGCGCCGCGACATCGATCGAGCGCGTTGTCTTGCCGCTTGCCGGATCGAGGGCGTTCAGCTTGTCGCCGGACGCAAACCAGACCTGCCGGCCGTCATACGTCACGCCATGCACGCCTTCGACGCCCGGAAAGGGTCCGTACTCCCTGATGATTTTGGCCGCTGATCGATTCATGTCGTCGTCCTGTCGCTCGGTGGTGGAAGATCGTTGCCTTCATCCTAGTCAATAAGGAGCGGGGCAGGGAGTACCAAGGTCGTCGTGAATCCCGGCACGGGCGGGGTCATCCAGCGGCGAGCCCGCCCGCGCCCGAACGGCTGCACCTTGCCCGCCGACGCCAGCGCGTCGAGCGACCGCTGCACGGTGCGCTGGCTGGCGCCGAGCGCGATCGCCAGGGCCGAACTCGACCACGACTCGCCATCGGAGAGCACGGCGAGCACCGCCGCATGCGCCTCGTCGACGGGCCGCGCCAGCACGACGACCTCGCGTGCGCGCGGCACGAGCGCGAAGCCGTGCTTCGTCGCGCTCACGCCGGCGAGCGTCCCGAGCGCAGCGCGAAGCCGCCCGATTTCCACCCGCAAGCGCGCGCGATGCGATTCGTCGGCGGACTTCGCCCGGAACGCCCGCGCGACGAGCGTGTCCCTCGGCACGTCCGACGGCCACGCTTCGCCAAGTGCCCGTGCAAGCGCGAACAGCACCGGACGTCTTGCGAGCGGGACTACGGTTTGCGCATCGCGAACGACATGCCGGCACGCGTCCACGACGAGCACCTTCGACGCCATCAACGCTTCGACTTCATCGAGCAGGAGGAGCCGCTCCTTGCCGCGCTCAATCAGGCGCGCGGCGGGCGTGTTCAGGACGAGGGATGCGGCTTCGACCTCCGCGCTCAGCGCGGGAATGCCAGCGTGATGCGCGGCGCGTTCGGCGCGGGCGAGCGCGGCGCGGGCCGCGCCGGTCCGCAGGCGCCGCATCGCGATCCCCGCGACGACCAGTTCGCGGGCGGCCGTCAATGCGGGCGGGAAGGGCGTCGGGTCGGGTTCCGCGAGCGTGCGCTCGGCTTCGTCGAGGCGCCCGATCAGCAGGAGCCGCCGCACTTCGAGATACCGGGCATGCGCGGCGTTGACCCGGTCGCCGTGCTGTTCGAGCGTCGCTCTGGCGGCGTGGAGCGCCTTCGCGGGCCAGCCCAGGTCGCGCGAAACGAACGCGATTTCGGCCTCGGCGACGACACACCTCGCGCGAGCCACGGCCTCTTTCGCGCCGAAGGCGCGCGCCGCGCTTCGCAGGAGCGCCTTCGCGCGAACGAGATCGCCGAGCTGCGCCATCGCGATACCGCGAAGCGCGAGCGCAGGCGCGTCGTCGCGCAGCGCGATCCGGTTCAATGCCCCGAGGGGGTCTCCCGCCGCGAGCGCATGCGCCGCGGCCGTGATCAGCGAGTCCAAGTGAATCCCGCCAAACTTGTCACTCCCACCGTTCGATACCCGGGACTAATCTATCACGACCGCCAACCCGGACGTCGCATCGGCAACCGGGCGCACGACGAACGATATTCAACGGAGGCAAGCATGCAGACGAAACACACGACCGGCACACGCGACGAGTGGCTGGCAGCGCGGCTCGAACTGCTGGACGCGGAGAAGAATCTGACGCACCGCAGCGACGAACTGGCGCGGCGCCGTCAGGCGCTGCCGTGGGTCCGCGTCGACAAGACTTACTCATTCGAGACCGAGGCAGGGAGCGCATCGCTTGCAGGCCTCTTCCGGGGGCGCTCGCAGCTGCTCGTCTACCACTTCATGTTCGGTCCCGACTACAAGGCGGGATGCCCGTCCTGTTCGGCGATCGCCGACGGCTTCGACGGCTTCGTCGTGCACCTCGCGAACCATGACGTCACGCTGTCGGCGGTATCGCGGGCGCCGCTCGCGAAGCTGCAGGCGTACAGGCAACGGATGGGATGGACGTTTCCCTGGGCGTCGTCGCTTGGCAACGACTTCAACGCGGACTTCAACGTCTCGTTCACGGAGGCGCAGCAGCGCGAGGGGGACGTCGAATACAACTACCGGCGCGAGCCTGCGTTCGAGCGGCGCCCGGGTCAGGAGGGCGGCGGCCAGAGCGCCGGGGCGAAGTTCGCGGCCATGAGCGGAACCGACGTGGCCACGTTCCATCGCGACAGGCCGGGCATGAGTGTGTTCGTGCTCGAAGACGGCGAGGTCTACCACACGTATTCCACCTTTTCGCGCGGACTCGACGGCCTCTGGGGCATGTACCCGTGGCTCGACCGCGCGCCGAAGGGGCGCAACGAGACGGGCGTCTGGTGGCGCCGCCACGACGAGTACGACGAACGCTGAGGCGCATCGTGGACAGTGCTCGCGCAACCGGGAGATGGCAGATGTCACCGCGCATGGAGTCGGAGCGGGCGTTCATCGGCGTTGCGGCGCTCGTCTTCGCCGTCAGCGCGGCAGCGACGATCGGCTGGAGCGTGTCGATGTCGGCGATGGGCGGGATGCCGATGCCCGGCGGCTGGACGATGTCGATGGCGTGGATGCGGATGTGCGGCAAGACGTGGCCCGGCGTCGCGGCGTCGTTCCTCGGCATGTGGGTCGTGATGATGATTGCGATGATGCTGCCGTCCCTCTTGCCGATGCTGTGGCGGTACCGGCAGGCGGTCGGCGGGAGCGGCGGGACCGGCGAGAGGCGGCTCGGCCCGCTGACCGCGCTGGTCAGCGCGGGATACTTCTGCGTGTGGGCCGCGTTCGGAATGGCGGCCTTTCCAGTCGGCGTCGCGCTGGCGGCGCTCGAGATGCAGTTGCCGGCGCTCGCGCGCGCGGTTCCGGCCGCGGCCGGTGTGGTCGTGCTGATCGCCGGGGCGCTCCAGTTCACCGCGTGGAAGGCGCGTCATCTGGCCTGCTGCCGGGCGGCACCGGCGCACGGCCGGGCGTTGTGTGCGGATGCCGCCACGGCCTGGCGGCACGGCCTGCGTCTCGGCCTGCACTGCTGTCATTGCTGCGCCGGCCTGACCGCGGTTCTCTTCGTCATCGGGGTCATGGACCTGCGCGCGATGGCTGCCGTTACGGCCGCCATTACCCTCGAACGCCTCGCGCCGGCCGGTGAGCGCGTCGCGCGGGCGATCGGCGCGGTTGTCGCCGGGGCAGGGGTGCTCCTGATCGTGCAGGCGGCCGGGCCCGGATGACGCGCGTCGCGCATCGTGCGGCTGGTCGGCCATCGTGCGAGCGACAGCGCGGCAGGCGAGCGCACGCCGGCCGGAATCAGTCGCGTCTGCAGGCCGCGGCGTACATGCCGATCACTTCCCGCACCTTGCTCTGAACGAGGCTCATCGGCGAGCCGTCGATCGCGCCGCGCCGCGCCTCCCAATACTGTCCCGGGAGATAGCGGCTCAGCAGGTTTTCCGGAATGGGCGCTGCGCCCAGATTGGCGATCAGTTTCTGCGCGGCGGCATCGACTTGCGGGTCGGCCCAGTAGTACCGGACGCGGTCGCTGTAGCTGTAGGCACGCAGCAGGCGCTGTTCCCGCTCGTCGCCGTGATAGTACTTCTCCCAGTTGGCCGGCTTGCCGAGCATCACGCTTTCGACGACCTGCCGCAGGTTCGAGCGCTCGCCTTGCCCGACGATCTCCGCTTCGATGTCCGCCATCGCGTAGAGCGCCTCACGCAGCGCGAAGGTCACGCCCGGTCCCACCTTCAGGATCGCGAATCCGTCGCGCACGAGCGCCGCCAGCGCCTCGGGCTTCTGGTAATCGGTGGAGTGGGCTTCGAAGACCACGCCCGGCATCTGCCCGAGCACCTCCGAGAGCCCCACGGCGTGTTCGGGCACATAGTCGATCACGCGCGTATGGTCGAACTCGACGCCCGGCTGCACGACGAGCGCAATCACGCGCTCCCACGCGCGATCGAGACCGCGCGCGCGCCACGCCTCCTGGTGAACGGCGACCGTCGCGAGCGCGGCCTCCGGGCGCGTCACCTCGACGCTCGCGAGCGCTTCGGCGGCGCCACCCGGCACCGGCACCTCGGTTCCGATGACATACACCGGCCTCACGGCCTTTGCCTCGCGATCGGCGGCGGCTTCCGCGACCGCGCACAGGCGCGAGGCACGCTCGGCCACCACGCTGTCGGAGAGCCGTTGCGGATCGTCGGCGCAGCGCATGCTGGTGTCGAGATGGATCTTGACGAATCCGGCCGCAACGTAGGCGTCGATGAGCGCTTCCGCGCGCTGCATCGCGTCGCGCGCGGGCAGGCCGCGCCACGCGTTGGGACCGAGGTGGTCGCCGCCGAGGATCAGCCTGTCGCGTGAAAGTCCGGCGCGCCCGGCAATCGTATGGACGAAGCGCACGAAGTCGGCGGGCTTCATCCCCGTGTAGCCGCCGAACTGGTCGACCTGATTCGACGTGGATTCGATGACGAGCGGCGTGTCGTCGGCGAGCGCCTGCTTCATGGCGGCGGCGAGCACCCAGGGGTGCGCGGAGCAGATCGAATAGATGCCCGCGAGATTTTGCGCGCGGCGCGCATCGCCGGACAGGCGCGCAACGACGTCATGCATGACCCTGCTCCGGAGTTTGCGCAATGAACGCGTCGAGTTGGGCGAGCGTGGCGGTGCCTTCCATCGGTCCGCGGAACGTGACGGCGCGCGCGCCGCTCGCGCAGGCGTAGCGCAACGCGTCTTCGATGCCGAACCCTTGCGAACGGCACGCGATGTAGGTCGCGCCGAAGCAGTCGCCGGCGCCCGTCGGATCGACTTCCTCGACGCGCAGCGCGGGCATCCGGATCTCGTGGCTGCCGTCGTGATGGCTGCATCCGTCCTTGCCGCGCTTGACGACGACTTCGCGCACGCCTCGCCTCAGCAGTTCCTCGATCGCGCCTTCCTCGGTGGTGGCGCTCGCGAGCAGCATCACTTCGTGGCCGCTCGGCAGGAACACGTCGGTGTAGTCGAGGATGAAGTCGAGCGCTTCGCGCATTTCGGGGATGCGCAGCATCTCCTTGCGGATGTTCGGATCGAAACTGACGGTGCCGCCCTGCGCCTTGACCGTCTCGATCACCTTCTTCATCGCCTCGATGATGCGAAACGAGAAGAGCGACGAGCCCATCACGTGGAAGTGCGTGCAGTCCGCGAGCAGGTCGTCCCTGACGTTGCTCACCGACAGGTGCCCCGACGCGCTGTTGGCGATGTTGTAGATGAAGTCGCGTTCGCCGTCCTCGCGATAGGTGACGAAGGCGCTGCCCGTGGTGGCGTTCCTGACCACCGAGATGCCGGACACGTCGACGCCGTCCGCGCGCAGGCGTTCGACGTTGAGCGCGCCGAAGTCGTCGTCGCCCACGCAGCCGATCAGCGCGCCGCGGCTGCCGGCACGCGCCACCTGGTCGATGAAGATCGCGGGCGCGCCGCTCGCGTAGGGGCCGATCAGCGTGCCCGCGCGGCGAAACGACTGGCCGCGCTCGGTCGCCATGATTTCGACGAGAATCTCGCCCATCGTCAGAATGCAGCCGGCTTGTGCGGCGTCTCGCGTTTCAGTGGTGGCCATGGCGTGAGCTCGTTCGGGCGTCGATGCGAAAGGCGGCGACGCAACAGGTTGAGGAAGGTTCGGACCGGCGGGATCGGCGGAGGTCATGGGCTCGCTGTGCCCCGGACCGGCCGGGTGTTGCAAAACTCCAGCACGCCGCTCTCCTTGCGGTGGAGTCGCAGCCCGTGGCGAGTCATCAGTTCCATCGTCGGCGGGTCGATTCCCTCGTCGATGAGGAGCGCGTCGATGTCCTCGACATGGCCGAACGCATCGCCTTCGCGCTCGGTCAGCCGGGGCTGGCAGGCGACCACGATCGTGCGCGCCGCCGACCGGCTCGCCGCCTGAAAGACCCGTGCGCTGGCGGGATCGGAAGCGAGCAGGGTGCCGTCGCGATCGATGCCCGAGGCTTGCAGGATGCACAGATCGAGTGACCGGCTTCCGACGGACGCCTCTGCCTCCGGCCCGGTGAGCGCGGTGGCGCCCGTTTCGAGCTGGCCGCCCGTCAGCGCCAGCTCGCACTGGACGAATCGCTGGGCCGTCTGCGCCATCGCGATGTCGTTGAGCAGCAACGCGAGATTCGACCGCTCGGAGAGAAACGGCAGAACCTTGTGGACGATCTCTCCGCAGCCCAGCATGAGCGATGCGTGATCTTCGACCGCTTCCGCCGCGGCGCGCGCGATTGCCGTTTCCGAGGCCTTGCGCGCCGCGCCGTCGACGACGGGCACGAGCACGTCCTCACCGGGGCGCTGCGCCAGATAGCGCGCCTTTCCGGACGACCTGACGAGGTATCGCTGCTGCTCCAGATAGGTGAGGTCCGTGCGGATCGTGACGCTCGACACATCGAACGTCTGGCTGAGTTCATCGACCGACACTTCCCCGCGCTTGCGCACGAGCTCGACGATCTGCAGCCGCCGCTTCAGGGAACTCTTGTTTGCCAGCACGTTTGCGCTCTCGAAAAAAACTCTTTTGTTTCGAAAGAGTCTAGTTTCGAATCGAAAGAACGTCAAAAGGAATTGTCGGGGCGCCGGCTAGGGATTTCCCTTAAGCGGGACGCGGCGCCCCGATCGTTCAGGGGGAACGATGCCGCCCGCTGTGGTGACTGGGGCGGCGTCGGCGCATCGAATGCGGTCTTTGAGATCAGATTGAACGTTTCGCGCCCGGCGCGAACGGGCTGCATGGCGCCCGTGGCCGTCTGGTGTCATACCGGCCGGGGTCGTGCCGGGCACGGCGCACGGCACGGCGGGAACGAGGCGCGCCGTGCGCCATGTGATGCGCGTTCCGCCCGGCTCAACTTCCGCCGAAAAAGACGGAGCAGAAGCTGGCGGGTCCGACGCAATCGGCGGCTTTCTTCGGCGCGGCCACCGCGCGTTGCGCGGCAGGCGCGGTATCGGCCTGCGCTCCTTGCTGCTGTGAGTTCGCATTGTCGGCGGCGGGTGCGGGGGTTTGCGCATGCGCCATCGATACCGCGGACAGCCAACATGCGAAGAGGGCGAACTTGAGCAACTTCATTTGTTTTCTCCTATGAACGAGCACTGCGAGGCAGTGACGAAACTATAGGACCCGGCGATGCGCGGATTAACGGGCGCGCCTGAAAGGTACTCTTCCTGGTTGAGGAAAAATGGGCAGTGAAAGGGCGCGTCGCCGTCGAGGAGCGCGGTGCGGACGACGTGAAGGCACGGTGCGCGGTGTCGGGCAGGAAGCAGGCGTGCCGGAGGGCGCCCGCAATGCTCGCGCGATGCATGACGGGTTGGGACCGCACCACCGTCCGATACGCGTTGACCCCAGCCCACAGTTATCCACCGTTTTTGTTGAAAGGGGTGTGGATAACGTTATCGAAAGCGCGCCAACCTGCTGATGCGAAAGGCATTCCGCTCGATGCATCGTGGCGGGCGCGCTTGTCGCCCGCGTGGCGTTACTTGAAGTCGTTCGTTTCCAGTTCGACCGACTGCCCTCCGTTCTTCGAAAGCGTGCGCCGCGCGGCCTCTTCGATCCGCAAGCGGCCGCCTTCGAACGCGCTCAGCAGCGCATGAGAGGACGTGCCTTCGTTGCCGAAGTGGTCATTGAGTGCATCCATCGAAACGCTGCACCAGACTTCGCGGCCATCGACACTGGCTTCGAATGCGACACGTGCGGCGGCGACGACGTGGCGCCGGCCGCTGAACTCGATCGTCATCTTTGTCTCCTTGAGTTGGGCGCAGGCCGCGAGCATTCCATGTGCCAGGGAGCCGCCTTGTCGCGCTCCCGGCCCGCATGGACGAAGATCACGCAGCCCATTGAACATGACGGCGCGACGCGTGGCGCTGCTCAGAGGAGCTGCTTCACGGCCGCGAGCGCATCGACGAGCCCGGCACCGGTCGCGCCGTCCTCGCCGGCGCCGGCCGCGAGGCCCACGCCTCTCGGGTCGCTGGCCGGATTCGCGTGGCCCGTTCTGACGTCGCGTGCGGTACGGCGCAGGATCGCCTTGACGTCGCCTGGCGAGAGCTTCGGGCTTGCCTGCAGCAGAAGCGCGCACAGGCCCGCGAGTTGCGGCGCCGCGGCCGACGTTCCGCTGAACACGCCCCAGCCGTCGGCGGGCAGCGTGCCGTCGAAGGCGGAGTTCTCCCGATCGATCTCGCAGGCGGACGGAATCGGCAGCGCCAGATAGTTCGCATGCGGCAGGAGCCCCACCAGGCCGCACACGTCGGGCACGTTGCGCCCCGAGTAGATCCGGCTCCTGAAGGCGCTCGCATAGTCGGATGCGCGCATGGAACCGGCCTGATCGACGAAGACGCCCCCCGCGGAGACGACGTCGGGCATCTGTCCCGGGAACGAGTAGTGGCCGTTGCCCGCGGAAAACACGATCACGATGCCGCGCTTCACCGCCGCCTGGATTTCGGCCTCGAGCGCGACGAGGCTGTTCGGCAGCGTCGCGAGCGGCGTGTTGTTGGGCCCGCGCAGATCGTAGCCGAGGCTCACGGAGATCACGTGCGGATCGTGCTTGAGCGCTTCCTGAAGCCCTTCGAGCACGGACGCGCCCGAGGTCGGATCGGCTTCGTTGTCGAGCTTCACGCCGATGAACGTCGCGCCCGGCGCGATGGCGAAGATGTTCGCGGATTCGCCGGTGCCGTGGCCGTTGCCGTCGGTGCTGCGATCAGCGGCGCCCGGTGCGAGAACGATCGACGACGTGTAGCCGTTCGCCCTGAAATACGGATGGCTGTGGCCGAAGCCGCTGTCGATCATCACGACGCGCACACCCTTGCCCGTGATGCCCTGAAGATGCACGGGCGTCGCGTTGAGATGGCGGGCGATGTCCGCGGGCGCATCGAGATGGAAATACGGGATGGCGGGCGGCGTGGCCGACGGGAGCGCGCCCTGCGCCCCTTTCGGCGTGCGTTTGGCTGGCGCCTTGGCCGGCGTCTTGGCGGAAGGCTTCGTGGATTTCGCCGATTTCGCGGCCTTCGCCATGTAGATGTGGGGCCATTGAATGTAGACGTCGTCGAGCAGCGCCTGCAGCGACGGGTCCGGATTCCACGGCGCCCCGTCCGGCGGATAGAGCACCGACGAGAACTGCGCGGCCGACCCGCCCGGCGCCGTCATGCGCGCGAGCTTCGTCTGGAACACCGCCTCGAACTGCGCGCGGGTGCAGCGCATCGAGGCGGAGAGCGACCCGCGGCCCGTCAGCGTGAAGCCGCATCGCGCAAGCTCGGCGATGGCGAGGTCCGCCTGCGCGGGATCGGGGATGAAGCTCGAGACCGTATCGGTCGACATCCGCGCGCCGAACTTGGTGGGGCCGCCCAGCTGGCCGGGCCGGTTGAACGTGACGGCGACACGGAGTTCGTCGCCCGGTGGCTGGCGGCGGGTGGGTCGGGTGGACAGGTCGTCTGGATCGTAAGCCTTCATCGCTTCGCCTCCCGGTTATTCGAATGAGAGATGCTCCGGTGCTTCGCAGATCGATGAGACATAGGGCTTGAGCGGGTCCGGCACCGTGAGGGCGTCGGCCGCTGCGCCGCAGAAAAGCTTCCTGAACTCGGCGTCCGGAACGCGCGCCGACAGGCTCGCGGCGCCTTCGCCGCTCAACTGCAGGCCCAGCTCCTGCGCAGCGTGCTTGGCGGCTTCGCGCGCCTCGCTCGTGCGGCACGTGTCGTGCAGCAGGAGTTGCAGGCGGCGGACGTGACGGGTTTCGGGAGCCATGGTCTTCGCGCGAGGCACGGCCGGCAAACGGCATGCGCACCCCGGACTTCCTTCGTGGGTTCCGATACTACGCCTAGTTCATCAACTATTCCACGGCGCGCGCAAGAGCGAACGCGTGTCGCGCGGCGCACGGGTGAGTACGGTACTCTGATCCGTACGACGCTGTGAGGCAGCATGGCGGTGCGCGTGAGCCTGACGTGGCGAGGCGCTGCGTGTCGGATGGCGGATCGCGCGCCGCGCAAGGCCGAAATACGTGTATCGTGCACGCTCACCAAATTCACCAATGCGCTAACGCCATCCGGTGCGGGCCGCCGCGGCGCCCCGCTCAGGCACGCACGCAAGACTCTTCACGATGGTCGATCTATCGATTTACGGCGGGCTCTTTATCGTCGCGCTGGTCGCCGCGACCATTCTGCCGCTCCAGTCCGAGGCGTTGCTCGTCGGCCTGCTGATCGCCGGCAATCAGCCCGCGTGGCTGCTGGTCGCGGTAGCGAGCGTGGGCAACATCGCGGGCTCCACGATCAACTGGCAGCTCGGGCGCTCGATCGAGCGGCTGCGCGACCGGCGCTGGTTTCCGGTCAAGCCGGCGGCGCTCGAGCGGGCCGGGCGCTGGTATCACCGCTACGGGCGCTGGACGCTGCTGCTCAGCTGGACGCCCGTGATCGGCGATCCGCTGACGATGGTCGCCGGCGTGATGCGCGAGCCGCTGCGATCGTTCCTTGTCATCGTCGCGATCGCGAAGACCGGGCGCTATGTGGTGATCGCGTCGCTGGTGCTGTTTCACGGCAGGCTCGGCTTCTGAAACCATGCGGGTTTGCAAAACAAAGGTCCCGACCATGAACCAGATCGTTCGCGCACCACTCTCGGCCGGACCGGCCTTGGCGTTCCTGATGAAGCTGCCCGTGCCCGCGCTGATTCCGCTCGCGCTTGCGGCGAGCTATCTGCTCGGGCTCGTCGTCGCGGTTCCCGTGGGCATCTTCTTTCCCGAGCTCGACGTCGGCGGGCCGCGGCTTCATCTGAACGGGCCGATCTTCGTCGTCTGGCTCGTTGCCGCGTGCGTCGTCATTCCGGTCGCCGAGACGCTCGTCTTCCAGTGGGCCTGCATCAGGCTGCTGCGCGAGAAGCTCAAGTGGCGCGCGTCGCGGGCGATCGCGGCATCGGCGGTCCTGTTCGGCCTCGCGCACACGTACAGCGTGCCTTACGTGCTGATCGCCACGATCGGCGGCGTCGTGCTCGGGATTGTCTTCGTGATCGAGCAGGAAAAGAACGGATCGCCGTTCTGGGTCGTCGCGACCATTCATGCGCTGCGCAACCTGATCGCGACGTTCGCGTTCGCCACCGTCCTGTGAACCGGTGAGTTCGCCCCTCGCGCGGTTGTTATACGATTCCTGAACACGAAAACGCGCGGGCCTGTCACGACGACCGCCTGACAGAAGCCGACAGCCCGCAAGCCGACAGACGCCGCCGCCGCCGAGCCGAGCGAACCATGTCCATGGACGACCCTGAACGCGACGCGCACCCGCCACACCCGGCCCCGGCAGGCGCGTCCGCTTCCCGCGCGTGGATGCAGGGGCCGGTTGCGGCGCTCTCCACGCTCGCGCAGATCGGCGGCGCGGCGCTCGCCGCGGTCGGACGCGAACTGGCGGCATGGAAGCCGTCGACGGAACGCGCGGCCTTCGCCGCGCAGGCGGTGCTCTCGGTTGCGCTGGCGGTTGCGCTCGCTTACGCGCTCAACCTGTCGAACACATGGTGGGCGGCGATCAGTGGCTTCGCGGTGATGCAGACGAGCTTCGCGGCGTCCGCGAAGCGCGCCGCGCACCGCATCCTCGGCACGGTGCTCGGCGCGTTGCTCGGCACGATTGCCGGACCCGCGATCGGCGATCTGCCGTGGATCTTCGTGCCGCTTCTTGGCGTGATCGGCGGGGTGTCGGTGTACCGGGCGATCGGCTCGGATGCCGGGTACGCGTGGATTCTCGGCGGGGTCACCGCGCTGATGGTGACCTACGAGGCGCACAAGCTGGCGACGGCCGCCGCGACTGCCTCATTCGCGACGCTGCGAGTGGCCGAAGTCGTGGTCGGGACGCTTGCGTGCCTGGCTGTGTCGGGCGCGTTCCATCTCGGGGCGCAGCTGCGCGCGAAGCGTCGCGCGGGCGCCGGACCTGCCGGGCCGGCCGCAGCGGCGGCGCCGGGCGCCATGCCCGCCACGCCCGACGATCCGCCCGCGGTGGCAGCGCAAGCGCCGTCGCCGCAAGCGCAGCACGCGGCGCGCAAGCTGCTCGCGTGGCAATGCGCGCTATCGGTTTCGATACTGGCAGCGCTTACTTACGTACTGAAGCTGCCGGGCTTCGCGCAGGCGATGGTCACGGCTGTCGCCGTGCTGATCCTGCCCGTGTCGTCGCTGGGCGGCAGCACGCCGCGGCCGGTGGTCGAGCGCATGGTGCACCGCTTTGCGGGGTGCCTGCTCGCGGGGGTGATCAGCGTCGCGCTGCTGCCGGTGCTCGGCGAGAGCGCGCCAGCGTGCATGCTCGTGCTTTCGCTCGGCGTGTGGTTCGGATGCCACGTGCAGACGGGCCAGGAAGGCGCGAGCTACGTC
>Ga0157375_10000623_pt1 | contig 31448 bp, 23 predicted proteins | sample M35metaG_FD_115311 | JGI IMG/M metagenome (GOLD analysis project Ga0157375, IMG submission 115311) | Miscanthus rhizosphere microbial communities from Kellogg Biological Station, Michigan, USA - M3-5 metaG | ecosystem: Host-associated > Plants > Roots > Rhizosphere > Soil | place: USA: Michigan... | reverse complement strand
TGCCGTCTTTCTTCATGTTGCACGAATCACCACAGCAACAGCACGACTCTTTGTCGCCACTTGCGTGGTTCTTCATGCTGTCTTTCTTCATGTTGCACGAATCACCACAGCAACAGCACGACTCTTTGTCCGACGACGAGGCATGGTTCTTCATGCTGTCTTTCTTCATGTTGCACGAATCGCCACAGCAACAGCACGACTCTTTGTCGCCACTTGCGTGGTTCTTCATGCCGTCATGCTTCGTCATGTCGCACGAGTCGCCGCAACAACCACCGGACGTGCAGCAACATGAGGCCTTCTTATCGCCGCCTGACTGCGTCGCATTTTGTGCGAACGCGGCGCCGGCCAGCACGAGCATCAATCCCAGCGCAAGAGCCGGGACATATTGTCTAAGACACTTCATTTTTTATTTCTCCTGAAAGAAAGATGATTGCCGGCATCAATTAACACACACTGATGCGTACATTCCCGCCTACGCGGGTGAGAGCGAATTGCAGGCAGATCTCTAGATCAGAAAGGCACAATCGAGCAGATACGACTCAGCCCGATTAGGTAGCCGCAGAGGAGCTACGACAGGTTTTCGCTCAGAGGGTAACAGTTTGAAATCGGAAGATTGTGTTTGAGACAAGGCGGGCGCTTCGTCACTCGATGTCGAGCGCGACGCCACCACGATCGAGCCGCTTGTCAGCGGACAACAATTCATCGAGTTGCCCTGCACTGGGACCGGGATGCTGAACTCCGTGAATTCGCTCGGGGTTGATTCCGCCGAATTGGATCGTTTCGCGCCTCTGCGTTTGGCTTTGCAGCACGCGTGCGCATCCATCGAACCGGACATGTGGTGCATCGCCGGCGCATCGGACGCGGCCGGAGAATCCATCTCGGACGTGGCGCCTTTCGCGTAGCTGACCATCATGCAGCCAGCGCCGGCGCACCAGAACATCATCGCGATCGCAAGTGGTTTCAACAATTTGCCGCCGAGATTCACGCGAAGAAGTCTACTCCGGTCGTTAAGCCTTGTCGAGGGGTCGTTGCTCATATCTTCTGCTAAAAATATTTGCTGGCGGCAACGATGATTACGGTCATGGCGCCAAAAGCGATCTCACTAAAACCAAGTTGCTTCGCGGTCACCGTCCTCGCTTTCGAAAAGCCGACTATCGCTCGGGTCGCCAGCAACGTGAGTGCGACAACAACCCAAGGCGAAGCGGCGTTCGCAGTTGCGAAAGCAACAGCAGCGACAATCGCCAAGATATGCGCAACGACCATCGGCCCGGGCGAAGCATCTGATACTCGGCGGCGCCGTAGACACGCGCGCACGTAGAGGATTGCCGGGGCGGCGCGAGCAATCATGATCGTCCATAGGACGAAACCCGCTTTCGCAGAACCGCCGCCGGAAAGTGCGATCGCGGGCGGGAGCGAAGAAATCGCGATGGCGCCAGCCAGTTCGGAAAGAAGCACGCGACGTCGCCCGGTCCAGTCATGCGCCACTTGCACTAACGCGAATGGCGTCGCGATTAGCAGTGGCAACATAAATTGATGCTGAGTAAACACAAGCGCGGCGATAAACGACGCGATGCCAATCGCGAGATACAGCATCGCGAATCGTCGTGCCAATGCCGTTCGCGGTGACGAGCGCTGTCGGTTTAAGACGACAAGCGTCAACGGATGACGCGCAAGAAAAAATCCAACAGCGCTCAGCGCCAGATAAAAACCGGCGATTGAAGGCGCCACCAAAAGTCCAAGTGCAATGGGTTCGAACAAAAGGCCCCACCCGCCGTGTTCGGCGGGCAAGACAATCGTTTTCAATCGCACGCCGTTCTTTGCGCGCGATTGTGTGGCGACAAGAGTTCGTTCGCTGGCGACCATCACGCTGTCTCAGCTGCCACTTCGCTGCGGACTTTTATCTTCGTCGTCCGCCGCAAGATCAAATCAAGTGCGAAATAAACGAATGCCACAGCGCCGACCGCGAAGACTGTGTCGCCAATCATCCTCAGCCAGCGAAGCGTGCGCATCAGATCGGTCTGCAGGAATTCCGGACTGCGCGCCGCCCAGTAGCCGTTGGCCACTGACTGGTACGTCTGCATCAATCCGACTGGCAGCAGACTCAACAGAATTTCGAGCATCAGTCCGATATTGATCGCCCAGAATGCGAGCCAAATTGGTTTCTGCTTCCAGATCACATCCGGCTTCATTGCCCGCAGGCAGAACAACATCAGGCCGAGGCCTAAAGTTCCATAGACTCCATACAACGCGCCATGGGCATGCACGGCGGTGGTGTTGAGACCTTGCATGTAATAGAGCGCGATCGGCGGATTGATCATGAAGCCGAAGATGCCGGCGCCGACCAGATTCCAGAACGCCACCGCGACAAAGAAGTAGACGATCCACTTGTACTGTTGCAGCCACGGTCGCGCTTTCGACCTTCGTATGTTTGCGACTGCTTCGTAACCAACGAGTAGTAGCGGAACAATCTCGAGCGCACTGAAAACTGAGCCTAACGCGAGCGCGACTGTCGGCGTACCCGCGAAGTACAGGTGGTGCAGTGTGCCAATGATGCCGCCCGTTAAGTAAATCGCGCCGGAGAGAAGTGAAGCCTGCGCGGCGCTCTCGGCATGAATCACGCCCAGCCGCGCAAACAGGAATGCGATGACAACGGTGGCGAACACTTCGAAGTAGCCTTCCACCCAAAGATGCACGACCCACCAGCGCCAGTACTCAACCACGGAGATGTGCGACTTCATTCCCCAGAACAGACCGGGGCTGTAAAAGAGGGCGATGCCGGTGGTAGATAAGAAATAAAGAACGACGAGCGACTTTGCTGTTCCCTTCTGCTTCATCGCGGGAATCGCGCTACGCGCGATCAGGAAGAGCCAGAGGAGCAAACCAACCAACAGCGCAATCTGCCACAAGCGGCCGAGGTCAACATACTCATAACCCTGGTGTCCAATCCAGAACCAAAGGCTGCCCGGGAGTTTGTGCATTACGGACATCCATTGTCCGGCCATCGAACCCAACACGACGATTAACAAAGCGCCGAAAAGCACATCGACACCGAGCTTCTGATGCTTCGGTTCATAGCCGCAGATGAACGGCGCGATGAACAATCCCGCCGCCAGCCATGCAGTGGCGATCCAGAAGATTCCAAGCTGCGTGTGCCAGGTGCGCGAGACAACGTATGGCAGGTATTTCGCCAGCGGAATGCCATAAAAGCCCTGACCTTCGACGCCGTAGTGCGCGGTCACCATGCCCATCACGATCTGCAAAAGGAATAGCAGCGTCACCACGATGAAATACTTCACAGTTGCTTTCTGCGATGGCGAGAGCTTGGCGTCGAGCAAAGGATCGCGATCGGGTACGTGAGACGAAACGATCTCTTCGCGTCGACTCGCGTAAAACCAGACCATCCAGCCGATTCCGGCAAGCAGCATGATGACGCTCACGCCAGTCCACACGATTGCGCTGCTGGTCGGGACATTGCCCACCAATGGCTCAGACGGAAAATTGCTCGTGTAAGAAATCGTGTTGTTGGGACGATTCGTCGCTGAAGCCCAGGCGGTCCAGAAGAAGAAGGAACTCAGTTGTCGCAGCTTGACCGGATCTGACTGTGCGTCCTTTTGAATCGCGTAATCAGAGCTGCCTTCGGTGAAGAGCTTTGCATACCGTTGCAGGTTTGCTTCGAATACCTGCGCGCGAACCGGATCGATTGTCAGACGTCCGGTTGAAGCGTCGTAAGTGTTCTTGCGCATCCTGTCCTGCAAACGCTGGCGCAGCATCGCCTGCTGTTCAGAGGTGGCGCTGTTGTAAGTTCGCGCGAAATCTTTCTGCGACCACTGATCGAGAATCATCATCGATTCGTTGTGCAAGTAGTCCGCAGTCCAATCGGGGGCCACGTACGAGCCGTGCCCCCAGATCGAACCCATCTCCATGCCGCCCATCGCCTGCCAGACGTTCTGTCCGTTTTGAATGTCGTCGCCCGACAGCAGAATTTTCCCCTCTGTGGTGACGACCTCTTTTGGAATTGGCGGCGCCTGCCGAAAGATTTCGGTGCCGACCCAACCGAGCACGGCGAACGAGGCGACAAAGATCGCGATAAAGACAATCCAAAGCTTTTTCATGTAACGAACTCCTCTAATGCTAAAGACCGGTTTCCAGAGCGAGTGCTTTAGGAAATAGAACGTTGTTTTCCAGATGAATGTGTTGATGCAGATCCTGTTCAAATGCTTCAAGCGCTTCGTAAAGAGTCTTGAAGCTGATGCAAGCGTCGGCCGGTACAGTGTAATCAGACGTTACCTTGCGCATCTCGCGCAGCAGATCTCCTGCAGCGTCGTGCTCCATCAACATCATCCGAATTGGATTGTTGACCGTGCCAAAGGGTGGAAACGGCGCGGGACGATTTTCCTGGTGAGCCTTTTCCAGCGAGATGATGAACGGAAACAGGATCTGCTCTTCCTTAAACATGTGTGGCCGCAGATCTTCAAAGAGTTGTCGCATCACGTCGCGCAATGCGAGCAGTTCAGAGTGATTCGCGCCATGCGCCCCAATCACTTTGTCTGCCAATGGCTCAAGCCGCGCCATCTCTCCTTTCGTAAAGACGTGATGCTTGTCGAGGATGTGCATGATCAATACGGTGACGGTCGCTTTTTGCCAATCCGTTTCGCCATTGCCAGAGTCAGGCTTGTCTTTGATCTGTTCGATCATCTGAAGAATGCTTTGGAAATCAACGCCCGCTGACGAGCACGCCGCTTCAAGCGGTTGATCACCGCCGCAGCAATAATCGATCTTGAATTTCTCGAACAAGCGTGTGGACTGCGGCAGCTCCAGCGCGACGTCCCGAACTTTTGTAGTCGAACTTATTGTCATTTTTTCTCCCTCGGATTTGAGCAAACAAATCCAAAGAAACCGCTGGAGCAAAGCTCATGCCCATCCTGAACGCGCGGTTTCACGCACGAATCTGAAATCTTGACTGCGAACATTGACCGGGATTTGCGGAGAATTCCTCAGGGCGCGGAATCACGTTATGGGAATGTAACTGTCGAGCACTTTCATGTAATTCGCGCGTTCGAACGCGGCCGGCTCGGCACAATATTGCTGGCTCATGCTGCCAATCATCTGCGCGACCGATTCATATTCGTGCTCAGTCAGCCAGCCGCTGAGCGCCTCAAGAATTTCGCCGATGCGGCCGACGCCGTGCTGCAACAACTCTGACGCCATCATCGTGACTTTCGCGCCCGCCATGAGACCTTTCAAAACGTCCTGGGCACCATGTATGCCGGTGGTGATCGCAAAGTCCGTTCGCAAACGACCGTACAGAATTGCCACCCAACGCAAAGGCAAGCGCAACTCATCCGGATTGCTCAGCACAAGCCGCGGCGTCACCTCGAGCATTTCGACGTCCAAATCCGGTTGATAGAAGCGATTGAAGAGCACCAGTCCGTCAGCACCATGATCGACCAGACGCTTTGACATGTTTGCGATGGAGCTGAAGAAGGGGCCCAGTTTTATCGCAACGGGAATCGTCACGGCGCGTTTTACCTGTCGCAGCATGTCGACGTACATGTCTTCGACTTCGCGACCCGTGATATCCAGACTGGTGGGAACGTAGTAAATGTTTAATTCCAGCGCGTCGGCGCCGGCATCTTCGATCAATCCGGCGTAGTTGGTCCAGCCGCCTATCGAAATACCATTCAAGCTGCCGATAATTGGGATATCGACGGCCTGCTTGGCCTGGCGAATCAGATTCAGATATTCATTGGGCCAGACGTTGTAGCTGTCCATTTCCGGAAAGTAACTGAGCGCCTCGGCATGGCTGTTTGTGTTGCTGCGCAGATAATGATCCACGTAGAAACTGTCGAAAGTAATTTGCTCTTCGAAGAGTGAATACATGACAACGGCGCTAGCGCCCGCGTCTTCCAACCGGCGAATGCTATCAAGCGAATGCGACAACGGAGAAGAAGACGCGACAATCGGATTTTTCAGCGTCAGACCCAGATAGTTTGTGGTGAGACTCATGATTCGCTTCCTCGCATGGTGTCGGGTACTGGTGCCGGTGTCGGAAACCTACGGCGTCGCCGCCAGTTTCTTATATTGCGTCCAACGATGATTCACGGACTCTTGCGCGCGCCGAAGCAGTGTCTTCGCGGCTTCCGGATCGCTGCGTTGCAACATGCGATAGCGGCCTTCGGTGTAGATGTAGTCCTGAAGCTTGATTTTCGGATCGTGCGAATCCAACTGAAATGGATTCTTGCCTTCATTCTCCAGCGCCGGATTGAAGCGATAAAGCGGCCAGTAACCCGATTCAACCGCGAGCTTCTGCTGCTGCATGCCCTTCGCCATGTCTATGCCGTGCGCGATGCACTGGCTGTAGGCAATGATGAGCGACGGGCCCGGATGCGCTTCGGCTTCGAGAAAAGCCTTCACCGTATGCGTATCGTTCGCACCCATAGCGATCTGCGCGATGTAGACGTCGCCGTATCGCATCGCCGTCATGCCGAGATCTTTTTTGATCGTTGGCTTGCCACCGGCAGCAAACTTTGCAACCGCGCCGAGTGGCGTGGCCTTCGAAGCCTGGCCACCGGTGTTGGAATAGACTTCGGTGTCGAGCACGAGAATGTTCACATCCTGGCCGCTCGCCAGCACGTGATCCAGTCCCCCGTAGCCGATGTCATAAGCCCAACCGTCGCCGCCCACAATCCACACGCTCTTTTTCACAAGCGCGTCAGCTACGCCGAGCAGATCGCGCGCTTCAGTTTCGCCGCGACCGTTTAGTTTGGATTTCAACTCATCGATCAATTGACGCTGCGCATCGATGGTTTCCTGCGATTCCTGATTGCCGTTCAGCAAGCCATGCGCGAGTTCATCGCCGATGATGTCACGATATTTTTCGACTAACTGTTTCGCGTACGCCTGTTGATGATCGAATGAGAGACGCATGCCCAAACCAAACTCGGCGTTATCTTCAAACAGAGAGTTGCTCCATGCAGGCCCGCGGCCTTGCGGATTCGTCGTGTATGGAGTCGTCGGGAGATTGCCGCCGTAAATGCTTGAGCATCCAGTGGCGTTCGCGATGATGGCGCGATCGCCAAACAATTGCGTCAACAATTTGATGTAAGGCGTCTCGCCACAACCCGAACACGCGCCCGAAAACTCGAAAAGCGGTTGCAGCAACTGCACATCTTTGACTGAACGGAAAGTTAAACCGTTGCTGCGATTAACCTCGGGTAATGTCAGGAAGTAATCCCAATTGACGCGTTCGTTGTCGCGCAGTGGCAGTTGCGGTGCCATGTTCAGCGCCTTGCGCGAGACGTTGCTTTTGTCTTTCGCCGGGCAAACTTCGACGCAGAGCTGGCAGCCAGTGCAGTCTTCAACCGCCACCTGAATCGTATAGCGATAGTCAGGAAGTTCGCGCCACTTGGCCGGCATCGTTTTGAACCCTGCGGGCGCGTTAGTGAGATCGTCCTGCTTCATAACCTTCGCGCGAATGGTTGAGTGCGGACAAACAAGCATGCACTTGCCGCATGCGATGCAGATGTCCGGCTCCCACACAGGAACTTCCTGCGCGATGTTGCGCTTCTCCCATTGCGCCGTTGCGACCGGGTAAGTGCCATCGACCGGAAAGGCGCTGACCGGAAGATTGTCACCACGGCCGGCGATGATTTCGGCAGTAACTTGCCGAACGAATTCTGGAGCTGCAGCGGAAACCGCTGGCGGAATCTCGAACGTGCTGTTCACCTCTGCTGGTACTTCTATTTCATGCAGATGCTCAAGCGCGGAATCGACAGCGGCGAAGTTTTGCCGCACGACTGCTTCGCCGCGTTTGCCATAAGTCTTTCGGATCGACTCTTTGATCTTGGCTAGTGCTTCATCGCGCGGAAGCACGCCGCTGATTGCGAAGAAGCAAGTCTGCATGATCGTGTTTGTGCGATTGCCGAGTTGGTTTTCCTTCGCCACCTGATAAGCGTTGATGGAAAAGACTTTGATTTTCTTCGTTATGATCCGTTCCTGAACCGATCGCGGCAGCTTGTCCCAAACTTCGGTCGCTTCGAATGGGCTGTTGAGCAGCAGCGTGGCACCTTCCTCAGCCGCATCGAGAATTTGATAGCGGTCCAGGAAATTGAATTGATGTATCGCGATGAAGTTCGCACGTTGGATTAAGTACGTGCTCTTGATCGGTTCAGCCCCGAAGCGCAGGTGCGAAACCGTCATCGCGCCGGATTTCTTCGAGTCGTAAACGAAATAACCTTGCGCGTAATTGGGCGTTTCTTCGCCAATGATTTTGATCGAGTTCTTGTTGGCGCTGACTGTTCCATCTGCGCCGAGTCCCCAAAACAATGCGCGCACCTGATCCTTCGCTTCAGTCGTGAAGTTCGGATCAAAAGCCAAACTGTTGAAGGTCACGTCATCAACGATGCCGATGCTGAAATGGTTTTTCGGACCGTCTTTCGACATTTCGTCGAAGACGCTCTTGACCATTGCCGGCGTGAATTCTTTAGAACCCAGACCGTAGCGACCGCCGATGACTCGCGGAAAGGATGAAGGATGAAGGATGGGGGATGAAAGGGCGGTGTCTGTTTTCATCCTTCCGCCGTCATCCTTCATCCTTTCATATAGCGCCGTGATCACATCCTGATATAAAGGTTCGCCAGCCGCTCCCGGTTCTTTCGTGCGATCGAGCACCGCGATTGTCTTGACGGTCGCTGGCAGCGCGGCAATGAAGTGCTCAACGGAAAACGGCCGATACAGACGCACTTTTAGCAATCCAACTTTCTCGCCGTTCGCCCTCAATGCAGTGACTGTCTCTTCCGCGGCTTCACAGCCCGAGCCCATCATGACAATCACGCGTTCCGCATCGGCCGTGCCGACGTAGTCAAACAAACGGTATTCGCGGCCCGCAACTCCGGCGAATTTCTTCATCAACTTTTCGACGATCTGTGGCGTGGCGGTGTAGAAGGAATTTGCGCGCTCGCGCGATTGAAAGAAAACGTCGGGATTCTGGGCGGTGCCGCGCATCACCGGACGATCGGGAGTCAATGCGCGCTGACGATGCGCCTGGACAAGCTGTTCGTCGATCATCGCGCGAATCTGTTCGTCCGAGAGTTCTTCGATCTTCATCACTTCGTGCGAAGTGCGAAAACCGTCGAACACATGGAGAAAGGGAACTCTTGATTCAAGGGTCGCGGCCTGCGAAATCAGCGCGAAGTCCATGACTTCCTGGATCGAATTCGCGAACAGCATTCCCCAGCCCGTCGACCGCGTCGCCATCACGTCACTGTGGTCGCCAAAAATCGAAAGCGCGTGCGTCGCAACCGATCGCGCGGCGATGTGAAAGACAGTGCTCGTCTGCTCGCCGGCGATCTTGAACATGTTGGGAATCATCAGCAGCAGGCCCTGACTGGCGGTGAAGGTCGTGGTCAGCGATCCCGTCTGCAACGAACCGTGGACCGTGCCGGCCGCGCCGCCTTCCGATTGCAGCTCGCGCACGAGCGGCGTCATGCCCCAAATATTTTTCTGATCCTTCGCCGCCCATTCGTCCGCCCATTCACCCATCGGCGATGACGGAGTGATTGGGTAGATAGCGATTACTTCGTTGGTCCTGAAGGCCACATGAGCGGCAGCTTCGTTGCCATCGATGGTCACCATGCGGCTGGTCATGATTACGCTGTTACCTCCCGTGGATTACGTCTGGAAAGAAACCAGGCGATAAGAAAAAGAAACGCAGGCGAAACGAACACGAGGAACCATGGACCGCTAACACGGCTGCCCAACAGCCATCCAAAGATTGTGTAGAAGCCGAGTAGACTCGCGAATGAAATAGCAGCGCCGGCACCTTCTTTCCACCATGCGATGATCATTCCAATCGCGACGCCCGCAGGGAAGAAAGCCAGGCCGATCCATTCTCGTGCAGTTATCTGTGTCGGGTGAAAGGGTTCGCCAAACAAGAACAGAGCGAGCATCCCGATGCTGATGAGGCTGGTGAGTCGTGCGAGCCAACGGAAACCCAAAGCTGTGATTTGTTGTCTTGATCTCATCACAACGATCTCCTTTCGCGTCTCCAGTTTCAGGAAACGCGCGGCTCTCAAAGGCGGCTAATCAATTGCCCGGCTTACGCGCGGGCTTTTGACACGCTCGGAACAAACCTTTGTCAAAAAATTTGCCGCAGGCGGTTCCTCGCCTAACCGCCTGCGGCGCGACAAGGAAGTTCGACATCCAGGGGATGGCTGCCGGGCTGACCTTTTGGAATCGATGATTGCGGTCAGCCTTCCTTGTAGTGGCAACCTTTTGATGAGTACGCCGTCACGGTCGGCTTCGAACTCGGACTCGATCGTACAGGGGTACGCGCGAGTCCGGTCTAACTCATCGGCTGCCAATTCAATTCACAATCTGCTAACCAGTGGTGGTTTCTGCGCTTCGAGTTCCCCAATCCTCGATTGCAGCCACTTCCGGAGCAGTATCTCGATTCGTGCCTGTTCGTTTTCCTGCTCCAATTCCTCGATCGTTTCTCCGGTCTCATTTAAAGGGATGAAGTGACACGGTACTTCTTCCGCCTGATGATCGGGCGCGACAAAATCCAGCAAGTGACATTCGTTGCACGGATGCGCGCGATAGGGATAGCCGTAATTGATGCAGGTCAGAGAGTCCTGAAAGGCCGACTTTGGCAGCCACGGCGTGCGAACTGAACGGCCATATCCGCCCTGGTTGATGAAAGCTAATTCATCTTTGAGTAGATCGAGAAGGTCGCGGTCGTCTTTGGTCATGGCATCGTACCTCCCTGTCCTCTCTGACTCTGCTTCATCGAGCAGCAAGCCGCTGCTCTTCGCTCGAGCTTGGGTATCCCCAACGATGTCCCGTGGAAGCAACCAACATGCCTACGATGGTCGCGAAGCATTTTTCTCAATGAAAGAACGCCTGGGGCGAATTGCGTTGGCCTGCGGCCGGCTTCGATTGCGGAAATCCTCAGAGCGCGATGCGGACAAATTCCCACTTCACTGGCGTTTCGTGCTGAGAAGTCGAGCTTTGACGGCGATGCGACGCGGGGCCTGCCGATTGCTGAAGCGACTATGCGAAATTGAAAGCCAGTTTCAATTTCGTCCCGAACGATAGAGGAAAAGAGGAAGCTAATGACGCTCGACATGGTTCCAAAAAACAGCTCGGCCCGCGTGGTTGCAGTTGAATCTGACGAAGGTCACAACCTGCGTCTGATGGAAATGGGGCTCGTGCCCGGGGCGCCGGTTAGGATGGTAAAAACCGCGCCGCTCGGAGATCCACTTCAAGTTTGTGTGCGGAATTATGATCTTGCGCTACGGCGCGCCGAAGCTAAATCCGTTGTCGTCTGTCTCGACGAAAAATGATCGCCAAGAACCTCCGCGTCTCTGTGGAAGCTCAGTGTCTCTGTGGTGAAAATGGTCGAGAAAACTTCACCACAGAGGCACGGAGATCCACTGAGACACTGAAACTAGTGAAGTCAGGAAATTACCAGTACTTCCACGCGAAATGCATGAGCGCCCTTCTCGAAACCAAGCAACCAGTCGAAGCAGCCGGCCCGCTTCATCTTGAGAAACAATTGACCGTCGTTGTTGCGGGCAATCCGAATGCCGGCAAGACAAGTCTCTTTAACGCGCTGACCGGCCTCAGGCAAAAAGTTGCGAACTATCCTGGAGTAACGGTCGAAAGGAAAACGGGCGATTGGGCCCTGGATGATCGAATTCCACCCGCGTCTTTGATCGATTTGCCGGGTCTGTACAGCCTGAATCCAACTTCGCTCGATGAGCAGATTGCCCGAGATGTGTTACTTGGACGCCAGCCTGGACTAGCTGACCCTGATGTGACGATTGTCGTTGTCGATGCGACGAACCCGGTCCGTAACCTGTATCTCGCGACGCAATTGATCGAAACGGAAAGACCGGTAGTTATCGCGCTGACGATGTTCGATCTCGCTGAGCGTTCGGGCCTGAAAATCAACGTGCGCAAGTTAAGTGCGGAACTCGGCGTTCCGGTAATTCCCGTAGTCGCCAAGCAACGTATTGGGTTGGATGACTTAGCGCGCGCAGTCCTGAAAGTTAATCGCGAACATCACATCGGCCGGGGCAGTATTCCGACCGTGAGGGAGGGCTCAGTTTGGGCTCCCAACGAAGCCTTCGGGGATCGCAATCCGGCGAATCGTCAGACGAATCTGATTCGCCGCTACGCGATGATCGAGCGAATCGTCTCGGAGGCGGTGGACGTCAAAAACGATGGCAGGACGAGAATCAGCGAGCGCATCGATCGCGTCGTCACTCATCGAATTTTCGGGCCGGTAATTCTTCTGCTCGTCATGTTGTTTGTCTTTCAGGCGATCTTTTCCTGGGCGAGTTTGCCGATGACGCTGATTGATTCGGTCTTTACCGGTCTCGCGGATCTTGTGCGCGCGCATCTGCCGGCCAGCATTCTTACGGATCTTCTGGCGGACGGAATTATCGCCGGCGTCGGCGGCGTGCTCGCATTTCTGCCGCAGATTCTGCTGTTATTTTTCTTCATCTCGCTGCTCGAAGATAGCGGCTACATGGCACGCGCGGCTTTTCTGATGGACCGGCTGATGCGTGCGGTGGGATTGCATGGCAAAGCGTTTGTGCCTTTGCTGAGCAGTTTTGCGTGCGCGGTCCCGGGCATCATGGCGACGCGCACGATTGAACATCCGAAAGATCGCATCACCACGATCATGATTGCGCCGTTCATGAGTTGCTCGGCACGTCTACCGATTTACACGCTGGTAATCGCGGCGCTCTTTTCGGGAAAGACCGTACTTGGATTCATTTCGCTCGGCGCCGTCATCATCATGGCGATGTATCTGTTCGGAATTCTCGCCGCGATTTTGGTCGCGCTGGTGATGAAGCGGACGGTGTTGAAGGCGCCGCCGACTTCTTTTGTGATGGAGCTGCCGCCGTATCGGCTTCCCGATGCACGCAATGTCGGTCATGCGTTGCTGAGCCGTTGTTCGATTTTTCTGCGCAAAGCCGGAACCGTAATTCTCGCGATGTCGATCTTATTTTGGGCGTTGGCCGCATTTCCGCGCGCATCTTCTGCCCCTCTCCCGTTGGGAGAGGGGAAAGGGGAGAGGGACTTAGCAGTTACACAAGCCCTCACCCCATCCCTCTCCCAGAGGGAGAGGGCGAATCAAATCCAAAACAGTTTCGCGGGTCGCGCCGGCCGCTTCATTGAACCCGTGATTGCACCGCTCGGGTTTGATTGGAAGATTGGCGTCGGATTGATTTCGTCATTTGCGGCGCGCGAGACAATCATCTCGACGCTGAACATTGTCTACAACGTCGGCGACGATTCCGCTAATAAGTCTTCACTGGTTGGTGCGATGAGAAACGCGCGCCGCGCCGATGGTTCTCGAGTGTGGACACCGCTCACCGGCTTATCACTGATTCTCTTTTTCCTGCTTGCTTGCCAATGCATGTCAACCGTCGCCATCGTGCGGCGCGAAACAAATTCGTGGCGATGGCCGCTTTTCATGGTTAGTTACATGCTGGTGCTGGCGTACGTGGTATCGCTGATTACTTACCAGGGCGGGCTGTTGCTTGGATTCGCCTAATCGACGCGAGAGTCAATCAAAACAAGGCGGGCTCTTCGTCAAAACACGTGTAGCAGACGCGTTTCAGCGCTTCGAAACTGAGAAGTTGGATCTCCGGTGCGAAGTAATCCGCGCGTGGCTTCTCGGTCTTTAACAGGTCGGTACTCAAATATTTCTTGTTGTCGTCGGGAAACACAGTCGTCACGACCGCATCATCACCCATCCTATCCTGCACCATCATCCCGCCAAGGAAATTGGCGCCCGATGAAATGCCGACGCCCAGCCCAAGCTGTGCTGCCAGTTTCTGGGCCATCAAGATCGCATCGCCGTCGCTGACACTGACAACCGAATCCAGTTGATCGAGCTGGAGTATCGGTGGAATGAACTCGTCTGAGATTCCCTGAATTCGGTGATGGCCGACTTTTCGTCCGGCGGAAAGCGTTGGCGATTCTGATGGTTGAAGTGGGTGGATCTTCAGTTCGGGATTTCTCTGGCGCAGAAACTTGCCCGCGCCCATGATCGTGCCGCCGGTTCCCACGCCGGCAACAAACGCGTCCGGCACGAGCGAATGAAAATGAAGCTGCCACCAGATCTCCGGACCGGTAGTCTTTTCGTGCGCTTCAACGTTTGCCTCATTGGCGAACTGTGCGGGTAGAAACACGTGCGGTTTTTCTGAAGCTAACTCTTCAGCCATGCGAATGCTGCCGACAAAGCCGCCCTGATCACGTCGTACCGCAACGATCTTCGCGCCCAACGATTTGATCAAATGGACGCGTTCTTCGCTCATCCAATCGGGCATGAAGATCACGACCTGGTGGCCCAAAGCGCGGCCGATCGCCGCAAATGAAATTCCGGTGTTACCGCTCGTCGCTTCAGCGATCGTATCGCCCGGCCTGATGCGATCTTCCTGATAAGCCTTCTTCAAAATGTGAAAGGCCATCCGGTCTTTGATGCTACCGGTCATGTTCATATGCTCGGCTTTGGCGTAGATCACTCGCTCGCACCCGCGATAGAGATAGCGAATCGCGAGCAAAGGCGTGTTGCCGATCATGTGCTTCAGGTTCCGGCTGCGTCCTGAGACGTCGTTCCGCCGGATCGTGTTGAAGCCGATCGTTGGTTCGGGGGCGGTGACAGTTAATACTTGTGACATAGTTACACGTAGACCTTGCCCATCGCCGAGCAACGGATGTTCCCCGCCGAAAGAAGCGATTCTCCGCGGCACTGTCACAACTGACAGGTTTAGGCTTGCGGAAACTTCCGCACAATTTGAGAGAAAAAGCCCAAGTAATTTGGGCTAGCTCGCGATTATTCGCAGAACTCCGTTGGGAGACGGGGCACGTCTCTTGCTCTTGCGTTAGCAAGGATTCCGCTCTTTTTAAACCAGAATTCATATTTATGACCCTTGCTGTGGAGAGAGATAAATGATGAACGTGGTACGCCGAGCTGCAATGGCTGAGACCGAAACTCGAATTCCGGTTCCCCGAATTCTGCCCTTCAATTCACCTTTGCGCGCGGTGCCCGGAATCGATCGCGTTGCACACAGTCGAATTTATCCGCGCGGCGCCGTCGTCTTTCGCGAAGGCAACACCGCTCACGGTGTCTATGTTTTGTCATCGGGAAGCGCGAAGATCTCGATCTCATCAGCTGATGGCAAAAAGATAATCATCCGCATTGCAAAAGGCGGGGACATTCTCGGGCTCTATGCCGGACTGACCGGCCGGCCGTTCGAAGCGACAGCCGAGATGTTGGAAGGCGGGCGCGTCGATTTTATTTCGCGGCAAGATCTACTCAACCTGATCCGCCGTCAGAATGGATACAGTCTCGAACTGCTTGAGGTCTTTAGTCGACAGTTCAGTGAACTAGTCGATCACACACGCATGCTCGCCCTGTCCGAATCAGCGCTGGAGAAACTGGCACATTTGATTGCGCGCTGGGGTCGGGATTTTGGTGAGCGTACCGCTGAAGGGGTCCGCATCAGAATGTGGTTGACGCAGGAGGAGATTGCACAAATAATCGGCGCGTCACGCGAAACCGTGACTCGTCTTTTTAGCACGCTGAAACGCGACGGGATCGTCCATGTCAAACGGGATCTGATGTGGATTCGCGACAGCGAAGCGCTCGCCTCTTTAGCGCAAATGTCACCTGAGATGTGCGACGGACGGTGACCTTCATCACAGACCGCCCGAACCTGCCCCACGTAGGATGCAAGCGGTCGTTCAGGTTCTTTTTACTTCGTAATTCGTCTGCGTTGGCAGGCAATTTGATTCGAGAACAGGAGGCTCCACGTGAGACTCAGGAAATTCATCAACGCAACGCTCGTCCTGGCTGCAGCGTTGGCAGTTGTAGTGTGGCTGATCGGAGCGCGAAGTTCGCAGGCGACCACGCGCCCGGCCGTGACCGACGACAAGCCGCTACCTTCGGATTACGTCGGCACAGAAGTTTGCAAGGATTGTCACGAAGATCAGTTCAAAGCCTACTCACATACTGCGCACGCGGAACTGGCAAAGATTAGCGACTGGAAAAACAAGGTGACCGGATGCGAATCGTGTCACGGACCGGGCAAGGCGCACGTCGAAGGCGGCGGTGACGTCACGAAGATCATTTCGTTTAAAAACAAATCTCCGAAGGAAGCCTCCGACACTTGTCTGACATGCCATGCGGGCAAAGAGGAACGCAACAATTTTCGACGTGGCGAACACTGGCGCAACGACGTCGGATGCACCGACTGCCACTCGCCGCACGGCGCCGCGACGGGCCGAAACCTGGCCAGTTCGAATTATCACGTGACGAGCATCAATGCTGAGAAACCTGGCTTTGCGACGACTCGCATGTTGCGGGCGAGCGACCCGCAGCTTTGCGAAGGCTGTCACAGCGAAGTGAAGCCGCAATTCAATATGCCGTTCCATCACAAGGTTCTCGAAGGCACGATGCGTTGCAGCGATTGTCACAACCCGCATGGTGGGTTTGAGCTGAAACAGACCCGGTTGGCGACGGGCGCTGATGCCACATGTATCAAGTGTCACACCGACAAGCAAGGTCCGTTCACGTACGAACACGCGCCGGTGAAGACCGAAGGCTGCACTGCTTGTCACACGCCCCATGGTTCGGCGAATCCGCGATTGCTGCGATACAGCTCGGTCAATCAGCTCTGCCTGACGTGCCATAGCGTGGCGCACGATGTGGGCGCCGTCGAACCGGCCGGACCGCAACACAACCAGAATGCCCAGTACGCCAACTGCATCGCGTGTCACGTGAAGATTCACGGCTCGCGCACGAGTCCTGTGTTCTTCCGTTAACGTTGCAGGAGAACAATAGCCCGACCGTAAGGCAGGTCTCATTCATACGAGATGTTCGTTAAAGGATAAAAGTCATGAAAAGCAACACGATAAAGCGGTTGCGAATCGTTTCGGAAGTAGTTCTGGGTTTGCTCTTAATCGCCACTATCACCCCGGCGCAGACGACTTCGACGGATAACAAATCGAAAGCGAAGACGTCAGCCACCAAGGCCGACACGGTTCCGACGGCGACGACGACGGGTGATGATGCCGGAGATTACATCATCACATCGACGATCGAAGTTGGCTATCGCGGTCTGGGTGTGTACGGCGATGAACGAAAATATCGCAGCGACCTGAACTACAAAGCAGGTCCGCGCTTGTTCGACAGCAGCTTTCTGATGCGGGCGAAAGAAGGAAAGGGCGGGTTGTTCGATACGCTGCTCGTCACAGCGACTGGTTGGGGGGCCGATCCAACGAGCAGCATGCGGGTCAGCGCTGAGAAGCCTCAGTGGTACCGTTTCGAAGGGAGCTATCGACGCGCCAAGTACTATCGTTTCCTAAACAACATCGCAAATCCAAACTGGCTTTTTAGCGGTTTCCCGGTGCCGCCGAATCCTGCAACCGGGTTGCACGGCTACAACACGCGGACAGAGTTCGGAGATTTCGATCTAACCATCCTGCCAAAGAACGAATGGGTTCGTCTCAATATCGGCTATTCGCCTGAGCATTACAGCGGGCCGTATTTCACGAATTACCACCAGGGCGGTAATGAGTTCCAGGCGCTCGTAGATTCGCGCACTCGGGCGAACGACTGGCGATTTGGCGCTGAAGGAACCATCGGTAAAGTTGACTGGACGTTTCTGCATGGCATCCGCTGGTACAAGGACGACAGCATCATCGATGCCGTCCCGGCTTTTATCAATCCAAATCCCACGAACATTGCGCGGTTCACCACGTTTCATCGCGAAGAGCCCACTCGCGGTCGCGTCGATTTCACGCGGTTGAGCGTACACACGCTGCTGGCGCAACGGTTTGACATCACGGGCCGGCTTATTTACAGCAAAGCCACCGCCAACTCAACTTTTCTGGAAAGGGAAACCGGCACTAACTTCAACACCAGAATTTCCGGACAACTTACGCCGCCCAATGTTCTCAATCTCGGCCTTTACAACATTCCCTCATCGGCCTCGCGTCCGAATACACAAGGTGATATTGGGTTAACGATTCTCGCGACGGACAATTTCAGAATTTCAAACACATTCCGCGTTGAAGATTTCACCATCGATGGCTTTGCGACCTTCAACGATCTGTTTACAGTGTCGCGCGGCGCGTTGGTTGACACGCGCAGCTTCACGTTCCTGCAGGCGTTTAAGACAACGAAGTACCGTAAATATCAAAACACCATTGAAGGCGATTACCAATTCAATAAGAACTATTCGGTGCACTTCGGCTATCGTTATGGCAACCGGCATGAAGAACAAACGTTTACCGGTTACCTCCTGAATTCGAATGCGCCGACACTCGGCGCGCCGGAGTTTGAGTCAGAAGACAATCACACGCACGCCTTCATCGCCGGTTTCCGGATGCGCCCGACTAAGAATTGGACGGTTTATTTCGATGCCGAGCGTGGCACAGCCGATAACGTGTTCACGCGTATCGGCAATTACGACTACACGAACATTCGTGCGAAGAGCCGCTGGGCCGCGAGTCGCAGGGTGAATCTCAATCTGGGATTGATCGTTCGCGACAATTCGAATCCTTCAGAGATTGCCGGTGTCTCGTTGTCGGACTTTGGCGTAGATTTGAAGACCCGCATCTTCCAATCATCGCTCGATTGGATGGTTCGCGATAACCTGACGTTCAATTTTGGCTACAACTATAATTGGGTGAACAGCGATGCGGTCATCGATTACTTCTATCAGGTGCCGCCGGCCGCGAGCGTCCGTCACCCGAGTGGGCACTCGCTCTATTTCCAGAGGAACAATTTCTTTTATACGGACGTAACGTGGCGGCCACATCCGCGCGTTTCGTTCTACGGTTCGTACCGCGTCAACCAGGACAATGGTCAGGGCGATCGCCTTTCGGATCCGACGGGCAATCCGGGAACGCTCATCACCTCTTATCCGATGAGTTTCCAATCGCCTGAAGGCCGGCTTGCGATTAGACTGAACCGGCATTTGGATTGGAACCTGGGTTATCAGTACTTCAATTACAACGAAGACGGATTCGTGAGGACGTTTCCACTTAACGCGATGCGCCCACAAAACTATCATGCGCATCTGCCCTACATGTCGCTGCGGATCTATATCGGACGCAAGGAATAGCGCGGACGATCGCAGTTTGAATCAAACGCGAACTCCAGCTAAGGTTACGGCCAAAGCTGGAGTTCGCGTACCTGAATAAAGTTTTACCCGTGGCAATGTAGCTCAATCTCTGAGCGGGAGGATTTGTCCCGAATGAACTCTGACATTCGGCGTAATTCCAAAACTGATCTCAGCGCGCCTCACTCGCCGGCGCGCAGAAGCTTTCTCGATTGGCTCCTGGGCACCAGCGCGGTCGCGACCTTGGGCGCGATCGTTTATCCGATCCTTCGTTTCATGTCGCCGCCGCAGATTGTCGAGTCGGCTGAGAATTCAGTCGTCGCGGCAAAACTAAGCGAAGTGCCGCCCAACTCAGGGAAAATCTTCAAATTCGGAAATAAGCCCGGCATCCTGGTGCACACCGCGCAGGGCGAGTTCAAGGCATTCTCAGCTGTCTGCACGCACTTGGAGTGCATCGTTCAATATCGCGATGACACGAAACAGATTTGGTGCGCCTGTCACAACGGGCAATACAACTTGAGTGGTCAGAACATTGGCGGTCCACCGCCACGGCCCTTGGAAGAGTTCAAGGTCAACACGCGCGGCGACGATGTCGTCGTCACGCGCACGTAGGATGAGTTACAGAACCGCGAGCGATAGCGAGCGGGTTAAGGAGTCAGCCTAGATATAACGAGCGGCAATTTGAGATTGCATTGCAAGGTTCAATCTTTATCCCGCTCGCTACTGCTCGCGGTTCTGTAAACACGCAATCGTGAGAATCGAACCCCTGACAAATTGGCTCGACGAGCGTCTGTCGATTAGTACGCTGACGAAGCTCGCCGACAAAAAGGAAGTTCCCCTCCATCGCCATTCGATCTGGTACTACTTCGGCGGCATGACGTTGTTTCTGTTCGTCGTGCAGGTCACGACCGGAATTCTGCTGCTGCTCTATTACCGGCCCAGCGCGGAAAACGCTTTCGAAAGTGTTCAGTTCATCATCACCGAAGTTAAGTTTGGCTGGCTGATTCGCTCGATTCACAGTTGGTCAGCCAACCTGATGATTGCGACGCTGTTCATTCACATGTTCAGCGTCTTTTTTCTGCGCGCTTATCACAAACCGCGCGAGCTTACCTGGGTGAGCGGCGTGTTGCTGCTGTTCATCGTAATCTGTTTTGGCTTCAGTGGGTATCTGCTGCCGTGGAACAAGCTGGCATTTTTCGCGACGAAGGTAGGAACTGAAATTGCCGGTGTCGTTCCAGTTATCGGACATCCGGTGCTGCGATTCCTGCGCGGCGGCGACGACGTAACGGGCGCGACCCTTACGCGGTTCTTCGGTTTTCATGTCGCCGTGCTGCCCGCAACGGCAACAGTGTTTCTGGGCGTGCACGTGGCGCTCGTGCAGCTACACGGCATGCACGTGCCGAAGAAATACGAACACAACTATCGCCGCATGAAGTTCTTCCCGAACTTCATCATGCGGGATTTGATTGGCTGGATTCTGGCGATCGGCGTACTGGCGGCGCTCGCTGCGATCTTTCCTTGGGAACTGGGAGAGAAAGCTGATGCATTTGCGCCCGCGCCCGCCGGCATCAAGCCCGAGTGGTACTTCCTCTTCATGTTTCAGACCTTGAAGTGGCTGCCGGCAAAAATCCTGGGCATGGATGGAGAAGTGCTGGGGATCATGGCGTTCAACATCATCGCCGCGCTTTTGTTCGTCGTGCCCTTTATCGATCGCGATCCGGCCAATCGAAGGAAGCATTTGATCTTCAACATCATCGGAATCGTCGCCGTCGTTTACATCGTGGTGATGACGATCGTGGGATACGTGGCTAAATGATTTGGAGTGCGCCGGCAGAGCGAAGCGACGACGGCGCTTTGGATAAGAGGATGAGTCAACCAACCTGGAAACGGTACGGAACCAACTCTCAGTGCCTCTGCGGATCTCTGTGTCTCTGTGGTGAACTGCCGTGCGACAACATTCACCACCGAGACACAGAGATCACACAGAGACACGGAGGGTTCGGGTTGATTGCGCTCGTCGTGATGGTTCTGACAATCGCCACAAGCGCTGCAGCTCAACAGAAAAATTCCTGCATTGACTGTCACGCCAAGCTTGACGATCCGAGAATCAGCGCCCCGGCAAAGTTGTTCGATAAGGACATTCACAAGGCGCGCGGCCTGATGTGCAACGATTGCCACGGTGGCGATCCGAACGCCACCACCGCCGAAGCCGCTCACGACGTTCGCAAAGGCTATCTCGGAAAACCGAAGACGCTCGACATACCGGCGTACTGCGGCAAGTGTCATAGCGATGCCAATCTGATGAAACGCTTCAATCCGTCGCTGCGCGTGGACCAGGAAAGTGAGTACTACACAAGCGTTCACGGCCGGCTGCTGAAGGAGAAAGGCGAAACACGTGTCGCGACCTGTATTAGTTGTCACAGCGTGCATGGCATTCGCGCGCCCAGCGATCCGCTCTCGTCCGTGTACCCGAGCAACGTAGCGACCACTTGTGCAAAGTGTCATGCGAGCGCCGACTACATGAAACCGTTTGGGATTCCGACGAACCAGTTCGACAACTACAAATTAAGCGTCCACGCCAAGGCGCTTTACGACAAACAGGATTTGTCGGCGCCAACTTGCAACGACTGTCACGGAAATCATGGCGCGACGCCGCCCGGAATTGCTTCAGTTGCGAATGTCTGCGGCCAGTGTCACGCGCGCCAGGCTGAGTTGTTTCAGACGAGTCCGCACAAGAAAGCTTTCGACGACAAGCAACTCGGCGAGTGCATCACTTGTCATGGCAATCACGCAATTCCGAAACCCGGCGATCAGATGATTGGCACACAGCAGGGCGCGCTCTGTATTAACTGCCACACCGCGGGGGACAAAGGTTTCGTTGCCGCCGGTGCAATGCGGGCGCGAATCGACGATTTAATCGCCAGCATCGACAAGTCAACGGCGATTCTGAACCTTGCCGAACGCAAGGGCATGGAGGTCAGCAAGCCAAAATTCGAGCTGAAAGGCGCGACGGATGCACTGACGCACGCGCGCGTCTTAATTCACTCGTCGTCAACGACTGAAGTGGATAAAGTCATCGAACCTGGGATGGATGTCGCGAACAAGGGCTACCAGGCAGGCGTCGGCGCGCTGGCGGAGCTCAGTTTTCGGCGAAAAGGGCTGGCGATTTCGCTCCTGTTCATTCTATTTTTGGCAACGCTCGTGTATCTGAAGATCAGGCAAATCGAAGCCCGGCAACAACAGACCGATATTGGTTAGCTTGATGAGGCCGCGACGTTCTCACATTTCGACGATCATCGGGCGGGCGGCAGTTCCAATTCTCGTCTGTCTTGCCGCGCTCTGTTTCCAAACGGCGTCCACTGGCGGTGTTTCCGGTGCTGCGCAACGCCGCTCGCGAACACGATCGCAGAAACCGAAGACGCCACGGCCGCCCAAAGTCGACTACACTAAGTTCTCGCACACGACGCACGTAGTTACGCAGAAGCTCGCGTGCAATTCATGTCACAAGGTCCCGTCAAAAAATTGGAATGCCGTGCGCAAGGGCGACGCCGCTTTTGCCGACGTTACTGATTTCCCCGAGCACTCAACATGTCTTGAATGTCATCGCACGCAATTCTTTGCGCGTGAGCGGCCGGCGCCGGCGATTTGCTCGAACTGTCATCTCGCGGTGACGCCGCGTGATACCGCGCGCTGGTTGTTTCCCAGTTTGGGCGATCTCACCGATCCAAAACTGAAACGCCGCGAGTTTGTTTCTGAATTCGGCGTCGGCTTTCCCCATGACAAACACATCGACGTGGTGAGCTTCAACTCGAATCCGTTTAGACGCGGGCTAACGCCTGCGTGGCCGGGCAGTAGCCCGACTCTAAACGAACGGGCGGGTTTTGTTGCCGCGTCATTTCAGCAGAAGAAGTCAGCGATACCCGCGAGTTGTCCCGTTTGTCATCAGACTTATCAGCCGCAGGGACAATCGAGCGAAGAATACGTTATGAAACCGCCGAAGGACATCGGCGACAATTTCTGGTTAAAGAAGGGCACGTTCAAGACGATTCCGAACAGTCACACAATCTGCTTCACGTGTCACAGCGCGGATTCAGGCATTGCGCCCGAGCCTAAGAACTGCGAAGTCTGTCACAAGCTGCAACCGCCAAAACCAACGAATGTTGATTTCGATGCGACGCTGGCTGCCAGCATGGGGGCGGACGCCACGATGCTGGCGCGTTGGAGTCGACGCATTTCCGCGGGAGGATTTCGTCACGAAGGTGGTGAGCACCCCGATTTGAATTGTTTGAATTGTCACAAGGTAGATGCTGCCACTTTCAGCACTGTCGATTTCAAGACGATGAAGGTGCCGGTCAAGTCATGCGGCGGAGCGGATGGTTGTCACATCACGACGACAACCGCTGAAGGCGGCATTCTTAATTTTGAAATTGACTCGAAGAAGAAAGATCCGAATTTCACGTGCACAAAATGCCACGTAACGTTCGGCAAAGGACCGATGCCCGACAGTCATCCCCAGGCGATTCCAACGCCGAAACCGAAGAACACGAGTGATGAGTGATGAGTGATGAGTGATGAGTAATGAGTAATGAGTAATGAGTAATGAGTAATTTTTCTGTTTGAGAGATGTTTAGCTCCGTAGGAGCCGAATGTTTATAGAACCCAAGGAAAACAACAATTCAAAGCTCCGTAGGAACGGAATGTTTTCGCTCGTCCGAAACATGTCGCTCCTACGGAGCTCCAGAATCGATTCAGACTCACGATCCTATAAATATTTCGCGCCAATGGCGCTATTGCTGCTCTTATTGCTTGGTTTTGGCGTGTTTCGCGCATCTAATTCTCACGCCTCCACAAGTTTTGAAGGGCAGTCGCCACAGCAACAGATGCAATTTCCCGCAGGACTCGACTACTCGAAGTTTCAGCACGACAGTCGCAATCACTCGCGTCTTCCGTGTTTGCTTTGCCATCGACGCGATTCGAATGCGGCCGTGCCGAAACGTCCCGGCGCTTCGCAACATCTTCCCTGTGCCGGTTGTCACGCGCAGCAGTTCTCGTCTTCCGACAGCCCGATTTGCACGATTTGCCACACCGATCCGAAATCAGGAGCGGTGAAGCCATTTCCGTCGCGGTTGATGAGTTTCAGAATGAAATTCGATCACGCGCGGCACCTAAACATGGGCAGCGTCAGTTGCTCCACTTGTCATCGGCTTTCACGCGGCGGAGTGGCGATGACGATCCCGGCGGATTTCAACGCGCATACAACGTGCTTCCGGTGTCACACACCGCGCGCTCAGTCAGGCGGGCGCGACATTTCTTCGTGCGGGACGTGTCATCAACTGGGCGGTTATTCGCGCACACCGATGATGATGCCGGCATTTCGTGTCGGCTTTAGTCACGCGAAGCACGACAAGGTGACGTGCAACGAATGCCACGATGTTCGTGCCGGCCAGCCGCAGCGCCGGCAAGTTACGACGCCTGAGCCGCTAAACCATCATGCGACCGGCCGCGGTCAAAGCTGCATGACTTGTCACAACGGCAAACGCGCGTTTGGCGGCGATGATTTTACGAGTTGTAAACGGTGCCACACCGGCCCGGCGTGGCGCTTTTGAATTTGGAGTGCGCCGCACTCCAGAGAACCAGAGAGGTTACTATGAAAGTATTTTCGATCTTCGCACTTTTTGTTTTGTCCGTGGCGCTTATTTCGACGCGCTTGAATCCGGTGCCGGCATCGGCGCAGGGCGGAAAGACACCACCTGAAACAATTGTGCTCGCCAAAGAGGCGAAGCTTGGACCGGTGAGTTTCAATCACATGAAGCACATCACCGAGAATCGCAGCCCCGACGGCACAAAGAAACTCGAGTGCATCGAATGTCACCACACCGCGCAGCCCGCGTCGGAAGCGGTCAAGCATCCGCCGCACAAGACGGTTTGGCCGGCCGATCGGACAACGACTTTAACGGCTGAACTGCTGGAAAAAGATCCGAGTGTGACCGTAGTTATCTGCACAGATTGCCATGCGCGCGCGGATCAGAAACCGAAGTTGCTGCCGGAGATTCCGCGTCTGAAGTTTGAAGGTGCTGCTGAGGAAACGATCATGACGAATCAGCAGGCGTTTCACCGCAACTGTGGCGGCTGCCACGACGACGTGGTGAAGGCGCGCCCCGCGCTCGATCCGGCGCCGCCGACTTCAAAGAAGTGCGTCGCGTGTCACAAGAAAGCGGCTGCATAGCCTGCGCTAACGAATCTAATTGGAGTCGAGCCGGCTAGTCTTTGCGTCAACGCCGAAGGCGTTCGCACATTTCAGCCCAGGGCAACGCCCTGGGATCCAATGTCAATTAAGAAACGAACTCTGAAGGAGTTCGCAAAGCAATGTACCGATGGCTTTTCCAACCCTCACAGGGTTGCACCGAATTGTTCGCTGCTTTCCCATGGTAGCGCGCAACGCGCAAGCCTGGGCTGTTATTAGTTAACGCCTTCGGCGTATTCCACCGAGAACTTTTCCACCAAGTCACGTGGAAAAGTTCCCAGTATCACCATCCCTCTGTTGAAAATCCGCACAAATCAGCCCGGCACGACCATTGCCAACCATAATCGCGGCCGCAAAGGCGCAGACGTTAGTTGATTTGGAGGCAATGATGATGGGCCGTTTATTCAAAGTGATTTTCATCGTGGCAGCATTAGTTGTCGCAGGGGCGTTTCTGATCGTTTCGACCCCCGCGCGCGCAACCGATGACGACACGGCAGCGCTCTACAACACGAAGTGCAAGATGTGCCACGGCGCAACCGCTGAGAAGAAGGTGGACAAGACCAAGGCTGACGACGTCTTGATCCAGATTGTGCTTGACGGCAAGACTATGGAAAAGCCACCCAACATGCCGGCCTTCAAAGAACGAGGCATCACGCCAGATCAAGCGAAGGCGCTGGTCGGCTACATGAAGTCACTCCAGTAACGAACAGAAGACCGTCGTTCGTATCGCGTAGCTCTCTCGAGTGACTGAGAGGGCTACGCTGTTTTTCCGTTAGATCCATCGCGAACCATCCGTCAAGCGTGTGATGTCAATCACCGCACGCGTTCGCCCGCGAAGGTAAGCTTTCGACGGGACTCAAACTGAAAGAGTGATGTCATGCGACGACATGCCGCGCTAATTCTTCTTCTCTTCGGCTTGTCGATACTTCTTGTCGTTTTCTCTGCCGCGGCTCAGTCCAATCAAAGCTCATCGGCGACACCAATTCAGCCAAATGAAGGTGCCGTGATTGGTGGCCCCAACGCACAAGCTTCACCTATTCCTTCACCGGCGCTTCAGTGTCAGGGCTGTCATGGTGAAGGCAAGCAGCTTCCATATCTCGCAGGTTCGCTTTTTCACACGACTCAGCACAGCGGTTACGGCCACAGCTTCCACGCCCAGGCCTTGCAGAATGGAGCGAAGGCGGCGACCTGCCTGGATTGTCACGCGCGCAATCACGACATGACCACGATGTTGCCGGCGAGCGATCCGGCCTCTCCCGTGAATCGCGCGAACATCGCCGCAACTTGCGGACGTTGTCACGGCGATCAGTCGGTGATGAAAGGCAGTGGCATCAGCAATCAGGTATTCCTTTCATATCGTGAGAGCGTGCACGCGAAAGCGATGGCGCGCGGTAACACAAGTGCGGCAGTCTGCACTGATTGTCATAGCGCGCACGAGATTCTGCCGGCGTCCAACGCACAATCGTCGATCGCAAAAATGAATATCCCCAACACGTGCGGCAAGTGTCACAGCGCGGAAGCGAACGAATTCATGCAGAGTGTGCACGGTCAGGCAGTTGCCCGCGGTGTTTCGCGCGCGCCCGTGTGCACCGATTGCCACGGTATTCACAACATCACCCAGCCATTCGACGGTGAAAAAAACCTCGCATCAGCTGCCCTTGCCACTGAAAGCTGCGCGAAATGTCATGAAGGCGTAACGCTGACGCAGGAGTTCGGTGTCGCCAGTGGACGAGTGGCCAGCTACAAAGACAGTTATCACGGGTTGGCTTCGCAGCTCGGTTCAAAAGTTGTGGCGAACTGCGCCAGTTGTCATGGCGTGCACAACATCCTCCCTTCATCCGATCCGCGTTCAATGATTAACGCGAACAACCTTCAACAGACGTGCGGACAATGTCACATCGGCGCCAGCGCAAACTTCATCAAGGGCAGGATCCATCTCACCTCCGAATTAGTCTCCAACGTCGCGAGCCACGATGCCGGCACACGTGGGACCAAAATCGTGCGATGGATTTACTTACCGCTAATCTTTTTGACGATTGGAGGCATGGCGCTTCATAACGTACTTGTTTGGCGTCGCAAAGTCGCCGCCCGGCGACGACAGTCACGGACAATTGTGCGCCTCACGGCCAATCAAAGACTTCAACACTGGCTGTTGTTGACCAGCTTCATAATTCTGGTGCTGAGCGGCTTTGCGCTGCAGTATCCCGATTCGGTGCTGGCGTGGTTGCTTGGCTCGAACGAATATCTGCGCCGCATAACTCATCGGGTGGCGGCTGTGGTGATGCTTGTCGTCGGCATCTACCACATCGGCTATCTCGCGCTCACGAAAGATGGCCGGCGCTGGGTCAGAGACATGGTACCGCGTGTGAAGGACGTGAAGGACCTGTTAGGAAACTTTGCTTACTATCTCGGACTCCGGAGCATCAAACCGAAGATCGCGAGATTCGGTTACGCGGAAAAGGCGGAATATTGGGCCGTCATTTGGGGCACTTTCATCATGGGCCTGACAGGCCTGATGATCTGGTTCAAGATCGGCGTCTTCGGATTTTTGGCGCGCTGGTGGATCGACATCGCGTTGGCGATTCACTTCTACGAAGCGGTCCTAGCCACCCTCGCGATTATTGTTTGGCACTTCTATCACGTGATTTTCGATCCTGACGTTTATCCGGTAAACTTCGCGCTCATTGATGGTCGAATATCTGAAGAGCTTTTTCGAGAAGAGCACGAGTTAGCGTTCGAGCAGATGAACAAACAAACCCCGATAGCATCGGACAGCCTCGCCCCCAGCGAAACATCACCCGAAACAGCCGAGTAGATGAGCAACGAAACGCTGCACATCACGGAGGCCCCGGAGGACGGCGGCCGCGCCGAACCAGCGGCCAAGCCACCCAGCCTGTTCCGCAATTACATCAGCCTGGTTGGCGGTGCGATCGTCATTGCGAGCTTCGTCAGCGTCGTTCTGCTGTTTTTGATCGAGGTCACTTCAAAGGCTGAGAATCCTTACCTTGGTATTCTGACGTACATCATCTTTCCGTCGATTCTGATCTTCGGATTGGTTCTAACTATCGTCGGGAGAGTTCTCGAGCGTCGCCGCCGCCATCGCGCCGCGCCGGGTGATCATCCGGCATATCCAAAACTTGATTTGAACGATCCGCGTTCGCGGAAAGCTTTCTTCGTTTTCCTGGTGGTAACATTTGTATTTGTTTCAGCGAGCGCGTTCGGCAGTTATCGCGGCTACGAGTACACCGAGTCGGTAAATTTTTGCGGGCAGACTTGTCATACGGTGATGAAGCCGGAGTACACCGCATATCTCGCCGGCGCCCACGCGCGGGTGGGCTGCGTTGGTTGTCACGTGGGTCCGGGCGCGAGCTGGTATGTGCGCTCGAAACTTTCCGGTGCATACCAACTCTACTCGGTTACCTTCAAGAAATATTCGAAGCCAATCGGTTCACCGGTTCACAATCTGCGCCCGGCGCAGGAGACCTGTGAACAGTGTCACTGGCCCGAGAAATTTTTTGGCGCGCAACTGAAAGTCTTCAACCGCTACGGTTACGACGAACACAACACACTGCGTCAGCGCCGCATGCTGATCAACGTGGGCGGTGGCAGTCCGCAGACGGGACTCGTAACCGGCATTCACTGGCACATGAACATCGCCAACGAGATTACCTACATCTCGATCGACGATCGCCGCCAGGTGATTCCCTGGGTGCGGATCAAGGATCGCAGCGGCAACGTCAGGGAGTATTTCGATCGCAATCGGCCGCCGCTAACGGCCGAGGAGATCGCGAACGGTAGCCGGCGAAAGATGGATTGCGTTGATTGTCACAATCGGCCGGCTCATGTCTATCAACCACCGGATGTGGCAGTCGATCTTGGTTTCGTCGCGGGGAGATTAGATCCTTCCCTCCCGTTTCTGAAGAAGGAAGCGGTCGAGATCTTGAGCCGGCCGTACGATACGACGCCGCAAGCGGTCGCCGATATCGCCGCCGGCATCACAGAGTTCTACAGCAAGAACTATCCCGAGGTTTACGCACAAAAGCGTCAGTCCGTCGATGGCGCGATCGCCGAAGTACAGCGCATCTTTCAGACTTATTTCTTTCCTGAGATGAAGACGGATTGGCAAACGCACCCGAACAATATCGGGCATCTGTATTTCTCAGGTTGTTTCCGTTGTCACGACGGCGACCACGTAAGCAAAGACGGAAAGGTCATCACCAATAACTGCAACGTCTGTCATACGATGATCTACGATTCGGCGAATCCTGAAGCGTCGGTAAAGACGGGACCCTTCATTCATCCGGTTGACCTGGGATCGCTGGCCGATCGCAAATGCGAGTTTTGTCATAAGCCGAACAAGCCCTTCCAACACCCGATCAATCTCGGTGATATCTCGATGTTTCAATGCGCCGAATGCCACCGAAAAGACGAGCCGCAGGCGAAGCAGTAGCTCTCGCAAGAATCCGCACCTCCCCGCAAAAACCCGCAGCCAGGCCTCTTGGTTCCGCCATCCACCGATTTATTTGAGGCTCAGTCTCCGTGTCTCTGTGGTTCTCGGGGTCTCTGTGGTGAGATTAGTCTGAGCAAAAACCCACTACAGAGACACAAAGATCCACAGAGACACGGGGATGAATTTTCGAGTTTGCGTTGAATAGACGAGGCACATCAATTGCGGATGCTTAAGGAACACTCCGGCGCAGTTCACAGGTGCTGCGGAAAAGGACATCAATCGTGGGCGAACACAAAGTCGAAGAATACGACGAAGCAAGCTATCAGCGCTTTATGAAGGCGCTGCTCGACGATCTGCGCGCGCTCGCGTTTATGCTTGAGGATGGCCGAGTGGAAAGCGGCGTGCGGCGCGTCGGGGCTGAACAGGAAATGTTTTTGATCGATCGGGCGATGCGGCCAGCGCCGCTTTCTGTCGAGGTCCTGGCCAACGTCCACGACCGGCGACTGACAACGGAAATCGCGCGGTTCAATCTTGAAGCCAACCTGACGCCGCGCATGCTTGGCGGCAAATGCTTTCAACAGATGGAAGCTGAGCTGCGCGAGTTGATTGCGAAGGCGCGGGCCAGCGCAGAAGATTTTGGCGCAGACGTTTTGTTGTCCGGAATTCTGCCCACGCTGCAGCCGTCAGACCTGACCCTCGAAAATCTGACGCCGTCGCCGCGCTACGATCAGTTGAATCGCGAAGTCATTCGCTCGCGCGGCGGTCCGCTGTCGATTTACATCAAAGGACTCGACGAAATCCATCTGTCGCACGACAACATCATGATGGAGTCGTGCAACACGAGCTTTCAAATTCACTTTCAGACAAATCCAAACGATTTCGTGCGCGACTACAACCTGGCGCAAGCCATTACGGCGCCGGTGTTGGCGGGGGCGGTCAATTCGCCGCTGCTGTTTGGCAAGAGACTGTGGCGCGAAACGCGGGTGGCGCTCTTTCAGCATTCGACTGATGCACGGTCGCGACCTCAGCTTGCGCGCAGCCAGCCCGCGCGTGTCAGCTTTGGCGACAAATGGCTCGAGCATTCCGTCATTGCGCTGTTTCACGATCAGATTTCGCGCTTTCGTCCGATCATGATCTCGCAGCCGGACGAAGATCCTTTCCAGGTTCTGGCGCGTGGCGAAACGCCGAAGCTGTCCGCTTTGTGCATGCACAATGGGACCGTCTGGCGTTGGAACCGCGCCTGTTACGGAGTCTATGACGGCAAGGCACACCTGCGAATTGAGAATCGCGCGCTGCCTTCGGGGCCTACCATCGTCGACGAGATCGCGAACACCGCATTCTTCGCGGGACTTATGTTGGCGTTGCCGGAAGAGTATGGCGACGTCGCCAAACGCATGTCGTTTGATGAAGCGAAAGGAAATTTCTTCCGCGCGGCGCGACACGGTCTCGACGCGCAGTTCAACTGGATCGATGGCCAGACATATTCAGCCTCAGCCTTGATTCTCGATCATTTGCTGCCGTTGGCGCGCGCCGGACTAAAGAGTGCCGAAGTCGCCGGGCAAGACGTGGACAAATATCTCAACATCATTGAAGAACGGGCCCGGAAGAG
>Ga0157375_10000620_pt1 | contig 31506 bp, 23 predicted proteins | sample M35metaG_FD_115311 | JGI IMG/M metagenome (GOLD analysis project Ga0157375, IMG submission 115311) | Miscanthus rhizosphere microbial communities from Kellogg Biological Station, Michigan, USA - M3-5 metaG | ecosystem: Host-associated > Plants > Roots > Rhizosphere > Soil | place: USA: Michigan... | reverse complement strand
GGCGAATATCAGTCTGATCCACCGTCGCTGCCAGAGCCCATCCGCTGCTCGGAACCGCGGGGCAGATCACCCGGCCGCGATCCGCCCCTTGACGTTTTGCTCCATATCAGAAGCCCAATGCGAACTTGGCGTCCTCGGTCATCATCTCCGGGGACCAGGGGGGGTCGAAGACCATCTTCGGGTGGACGGCGCTCACTCCGGGGAGGTCGCCGACGAACTCCTTCATCTGCTCTGAGACCTGGGGGCCGATCGGGCAGGCCGGGGTCGTCAGCGTGAAGGTCACGTAGACGTCCTCCTTCTCGATCTCGACGTCGTAGACGAGGCCGAGCGAGACGAAGTCCAGGCCCAGCTCGGGATCGATCACCTCCTCGAGCGCCTCGATCACGTCGTCTTCGGTCAGCGCTTCGGTCTGGTTCTCAGGCATCGGCCAATGGTAACCGGGGCCGGTCCTCGGGCCACTGCGGCTCGGACGGGGGCTCGTCGGTTGCAGGCTGCAGCTCGAGCTGCCACCAGCCGACGTCGCGCCAGGCGCCGTCCTTCCAGCCGATTCGCCGGTAGACGCCCACGGGCACGAAACCGAGACTCTCGTGGAGGGCGACGCTGGCCTCGTTTGGCAGGGTGATCCCGGCGCAGGCCACATGGAAGCCCTGCCCTCGCAGCCGCCTGACGAGCTCGCCGTAGAGCGCCCGCCCGCCGCCGCTGCGGCGCTGCCCCTCCGCCACGTACACCGAGACCTCCACCGCCCAGCGATAGGCGGGACGCGAGCGGTGCGGGCAGGCGTACGCGTAACCGACCACCTCTCCCCCGCGCTCGCAGACAAGCCACGGGTAGGTCTCCAGGGTGGCGGCGATCCGCTCGGCGAACCCGGCGGGACTGGGCGGATCCTTCTCGAACGAGGTTGCGCCGGTTTCGACGTAGGGCGCGTAGATCTCGACGCAGGCGGCGGCGTCGCGGTCGGGATCGGCGGTGCGGATCTTTACGGGCTCCAATTCTGGGCAGGAGAATAGGCTGCCGCTGCATGGGCGAGAACACTGGCCAGGTTCAGCGGCGGTCGATCGGCATCGTCTTCTCCGACGGCGGGCTGCTGGCGCTGAGCGCCGTGCGCCCGCCGGGTGGCCGCGAGCACGGCGACGAGGAGGTGGCCGTGGTGCTCTGCGGCGCCGATGGCGCCCCGGTCGAGGTCTCCGAGGCGCTGCTCTCGACCGAGTATGGGCCCGATGGCGTGCAGCGACGGGCGACGCTCGAGCTCTGGACCGACGGTGACGAGGGCCAGCCGCTGCGCGGCGCCGGCGCCCTGATCAGCGCCGCCAAGGTGCGCCGGCCGGGGCTGGTCTCCGAGATCGCCTTCTTTCGCTGGTCGGTCGAGGGCCGCGACGGTCTGGGCCACTACGAGCTGGTCCGCAGCTATGACTGAGGCCGGCGGCGGGATCAAGGCCGTGATCTCCGACTTCGGCGGCGTTCTGACGACGCCGCTGATCCAGTCCTTCATGTCATTTCAGGACCAGACCGGGATCACCGCCGAAGCCCTCGGCAAGGCGATGCAGGCCGCGACCGAGGCCAACGGCGACAACCCGCTCTTCGAAATGGAGCGCGGCGAGATCACCGAGGTCGCCTTCCTCGAGACCCTCACCGACCAGCTCGAGCCGCTGCTCGGCCACCGGCCGCAGATGCACCGCTTCAAAGAGATCTACTTCGAGGCGCTGGAACCGAACCCGTCGATGATCGAGCTGATGCAGGAGCTGAAGGCCACCGGCTACCGGATGGCGATGCTGACCAACAACGTCCGCGAGTGGGAGCCGTGGTGGCGGCCGATGCTCCCGGTCGACGAGATCTTCGAGACCGTCATCGACTCCGGCTTCGTCGGCTGCCGCAAGCCCGAATCGAAGATCTACGCGATCGCGCTCGACCGGATCGGCCTGCCGGCCGAGTCCTGCCTCTTCGTCGACGACGTGCAGGTCAACTGCGAAGGAGCGGAAAGGGCCGGCATGACCGCTGTCCACTTCCAGGACAACGAGCAGGCGATCGCCGCTATCCGCTCCGCGCTCGCCTAGCGAATGCGCCGGCTTGGATTCGCGATCGGGTGCTCTCTCGTCCTGCTTGCGGGGTGCGGCGAAAACACGATCAGGGCGCAGGAGACGGAGCAGACCGTCACGCGGTTCGTCGCCAAGCGGACCGCCTACCGCCCGACCGACGTGCGCTGCCCCTCCGGCGAATCGGCCGAGGTCGGCGTCGAGTTCCAATGCCATTTCACCGGGCCCGACGGCCGCTACACGGCCTACCTGCGAGTCCTCAGCGTCGACGGCGAAAAGGTCGTCTACCGCATCGTGACCCGACCGACGAGCTGAATTCCTCGACTTCCTTCGGACGGCCACCCAGGCCGTGTAGGTCGGGGGATGCAGGAAGGACGACGAGGGGAGCGCACTTAAGTGCGTGACCCGAGGAGGACGACCGAAGACCCCGAGATACGCGGCCTGGGCTAGTTGTCCGAACCGGCGCGGTCCCAGACGTACAGCTCTACCGCCTCGGCCGCGAGCTCCATCAGGCGCGGCTGTGAGAGCAGGCCGAGGACGAGCTCGAGGGCGTCGTCTTCGGTGACGCCGGCGTCGACCGCCTCCTCGCCGCGGAAGCCCGCGGCGAGCTTCAGCGCCTCGCGGCGGTTGTCGCCGAGCGAGCCGAAGGCGCCCATGAGGAAGTCGCGGTTGGGGACCGGCTGGCCCAGCTCCAGCGAGCCGTGCCAGGCGGCGAGCATCGAGAGGTCGTGCTCGTCGAGCTCGGAGAGCGCTTTCGCGTAGTGGACCTCGAGCTCGTCGTCGGGGATCTCGTCGACCCAGGAGCGGACGGCCTCGCCGAGCAGCTGCCGGCGCGCTTCGCGGCCGATCGAGTCGGCGATCGCACGTATCGCGTCGGCTGGGTCTACGAAACAGAGGGACATCTGCTGCGCCCAATCTAGAGGGGCCGGAAGACGGCAAACCGGGGCGGGAAATACGCCAAATTGCGGCTTCCTGACCCGGCCTGCGGCGCCGCCGGCACGCCCGGACCGACTCCTATGCTGGAGCGCTTGCCGCCATGCCGCTGAGACTCATCCAGGGACCGCCCAACTCCGGTCGCGCCGACCGCATCCAGAACCTCTTCCGCGGGGCGCTCGACCGCGGCCCGATCCTCGTCCTGCCGACGCTGGACGACGTCTTTCGCTTCGAGCGCAGCCTGCTGGCGTCCGGGGCCGCGCTCGGCGGCTCCGTGATGACCTTCGGCGAGCTCTTCCGCGAGGTCGCCCGCTGCACCGGTGCGCCTGCGGGGGGAGAGCTGACGGCCGCTCAGCGGCTGGCCGCTGTTTCAACCGGCATCGGGGCCGCGAGGAACGACCTGGGGCCGCTGCGACGCGCCGCCGAGCGCCCCGGCTTCGCGATCTCCTTCGAGCGCCTGCTCGACGAGCTGCAGAGCGCCGGCCTCGAGCCAGCCTCGCTCGAATCGGGGGCGGAGACGCTCGAGTCCTCGGCCTACCTCGGCGACCTGACCAGCCTGTTCGCCGTTTACACGGGGGTCAGGGACCAGCTCGGCGCGCTCGATATACATGGCATCGCCGGAGGAGCGATTGCCGCTCTGAAGGCCGCGCCGGGAGGCTGGCGCGGACGGCCGGTCTTCTTCTACGAGCCGGGCAACCTCACCCCCGACCAGGGCCGCCTGATCGAGGCGCTGAGCGCCGCGGCGGAGGTGACCGTCGCGCTTCCCCACGAAGAGGGCAACGCCGCACTCGCCACCCGAACCGGCCTGCTGGAGAAGCTGCGCGCCATGGCGACCGAGGTCGAGACGCTCAGCGGGCCGGCGGAGCTCGAACCGTTCGGCATCGACCCCCTGCTCGTCCACCTCCAGCGCGAGTTCGGCCGGGTCGACCCCGCGCGCCGCCCGCCGAGCGGCGCCCTGGTGCTGTTGCGCTCGGCGGGCGAGCGCGGCGAGGCGGAGGCGATCGGGGCCGAGCTGGCGAAGCTGGTCGCCGGCGGCGTCGATCCCACGGCGATCGCGATCGCCGTGCGCGACCCGGTGCGGCGCGGACCGCTGCTCGCCGCCGTGCTCGAGTCCTACGGGGTAGGAATCGCGCTGGAGGCGGAGATCCCGGTTGCCGGAACCGCCGTCGGGGGCGCGCTGATCGCGCTGCTGGAAGCGGAGCTCGGCGGCGGTCGCGTCGCCGAGCTGCTGCGCTTCATGCGCGGCCCCAGCGGGCTTCCGGCGGGCCAGGTCGACTGGTTCGAGCGCGCCGTGCGCCGCCGCCGCCTGGTGGGAGCGGACGCCGCGCTCGAGCTGTGGGAAGAACGGCACGGGCGCCCGCCGGGCGACGTCGAGCGAGTACGCGGGGCGGCGGGCAAGGGGACCGCCGCCCTGGCAGCCGAGCTGGCGGGCCTCGCGGCGACGATGGCCTCGCGCCCTCTGCGTGGCGAGGGGGACGGGCCGGCCCCGGGGCGCGGCGATGGCCTGGAGCTGCGCGCCGCCGCTGCGATCTCGACCGCGCTCGGCGACCTGGCCGAGATCCCGCAGCTGGCGCCGCCGGCGACCCGGCTTGCCGCCACCCTGCGCGAGCTCCGCTTCGCCGCCTGGAGCGGGCCGGTCGAGGGTCGGGTGCGGATCGCAAGCCCCTACCGGCTGCGCGCCTCGCGCTTCGAGTACGCCTTCGTCGCCTCGTTGCAGGACGGCGAGTTCCCGCGGCGCGACCGCGCCGAGGACCCCTTTCTCTCCGAGGCACAGCGCCTCGCGCTCGGCCTCGAGCCGCGGCGCGATCCCGACGCCGAGGAGCGTTACCTCTTCCACGCCTGCCTGGCGCTCCCCAACCGGCGGCTCTTCCTCTCCTACCGCGACAGCGACGAGAACGGCGTCGCCGAGCCCCGCTCGCCCTTCCTCGACGAGGTGCGGGGGCTGCTCGACCCGGCCTCCGACGAGGGAGAGGGGGACGCCGTCGAGGCGGAGCTGACCGTCTGCCGGGACCTCACCCAGGTGCTCCTGCCGCGGCATCTCACCGCTTCGCAGGCGGAGCTCGAGAGAGCGCGGACGGCGGAGGCCGCGAGCCGTGCCCCCGGCCCCCTCTCCAACCCGGCGGTGCTCGCCGCCCTCGCCGCAGTCCCCGCCTACGGCGGCACCACGCTCGAGGGGTTCGACCTCTGCTCGTACCGCTGGTTCGTCGCGCACGAGCTCGACCCCCAGCCGCTCGACCCCGCCCCCGACCCCCTCGTCCAGGGCGGCCTGATGCACGCCGTGCTCGACCGCCTTTATCGCGAGCGGCCCGGCGGCGACCCTCTCCCCCGCCCCGGCTCGATCGGCGCCTGGCTCGGCCGGGCGCGCGAGCTGACCGGCGAGGTCGCGGCCGAGCGCGACCTGGGGGCCCATCCCGCCGAGCGGGCGATCGCGCGCCGGGTCGAGGGCCTGCTGGTCCGCTTCCTCGCCGAGGAGGCCCGACGCGAGACCGGCGGCTATGAGCCCTGGCTGCTCGAGGCCGCCTTCGGCGAGGGCGAGTCAGCCGAGCGCCCGGTGCTCGAAATCGACGGCTGGGGCCTGCACGGAGCGATCGACCGGGTCGACCGCGCGCCCGACGGCAGCGCGCTGGTCCTCGACTACAAGCTCGCCCGCGCGGTCACGCCGCGCGCGAAGTTCGAGGAGCAGGCGAAGCTGCAGCTGCAGCTCTACCTGATCGCGGTCGCCGAGCACTGGGGCGCGGACGCGGTCGGCGGCCTCTACCACCCGCTGCGCGGCACGTCGTCGCGGCGTCCCCGCGGAGCCGTCCTCGAGGACGCCGCGCCGCGGCTCGCCTCCTACGGCCTCTATGACAACGATCTGCTCGACCGCGAGGGCTTCGAGCAGATGCTCGCCGGCGCGCGCCGGCGCGCCGGCGAGATTGTCGCCCGCATGCGGGCCGGCGAGATCCGCCGCGATCCCGGCCCCCGCCGCGGCCTGCGCGGCCACGACGTCTGCCCCGCCTTCTGCGAGTTCGCGCCGATCTGCCGCCGCGACCGGGCGCCGACCGAACCCGACGAGGAGGACGAGCGATGAACGCAGCCGACTTTCTGCGTCCCCCAGCACCTCAAAAGTCGACAGCGGCGGGACGGCAATGAGCGAGGCGCGCACCCCGACCCCCGAACAGGCCGCCGCGATCGAGGCCCGCGGCCACGACGTCCTGGTCGAGGCCGGCGCTGGCACCGGCAAGACCGGCGTCATGGTCGACCGCTACTGCCGCCTCGTCTGCGACCTCGGGGTCTCCCCGGACGCGGTCCTCGCCTTCACCTTCACCGACAAGGCGGCGACCGAGCTGCGCCGGCGCATCCACGGCGAGCTCGAGTCGCGGGCCGGCGGCGGCTCGCAGCGCGCCGCCGGGCTGCTGAGCACGATCGGGGGCGCCTGGGTGACGACGATCCACGGCTTCTGCAACCGGCTGCTCGGCGGCCATCCGGTCGCGGCCGGCGTCGACCCTCGCTTCCGCGTCCTCGACGCGCCCGAGACCGAGCGGGCCGCGCGCGAGGCGTTCGACGACGCCCTGGTCGAGTTCCTCGCCGATCGGGACGAGGCGCGCGAGCGGACCGTCGCCGCCTTCGAGATCGGCGGCCTGCGGGCGATCGTGGGCGGCGTCCACGCCGAGCTGCGCAGCCGCGGGGTCGCCGATCCCCGCCTGCCCGACCCCCCCACGCCGGATCCCGCGGGCGCCGTCCGTCGCGCCGCCGCGGTCGCCGCGGAGACCCTCGAGGAGCTGGAGCCCACCAGCGCCAACCGGGAGCTGGTCGAAGGAGCGCTGACGGTGCTCGGCGGGAGCGTCCCGAGCCTCGACGAGCTGGCCGCACTGAAGACCGGCAGCAAGGCGAAATCGATGGGGCCGTACCGCGAAGCGGTCGACGCGGCGCTCGCCCGCGCTGCCGAGGCCGGCGAGGGAGGCGAGGCCTACCGGCACATCGCCGAGCTGCTCGCCCTCTTCTCGCAGCGCTTCGAGGCGGCCAAGGAGCGCCGCGAAGGGCTCGACTTCGAGGACCTGCAGCTGCGCGCCGCGCGCCTGCTCGACCGCGAGGAGATCGGCAACGCCTACAGGGCGCGCTTCAGCCACCTGCTGGTCGACGAGTTCCAGGACACCAACCGGCTGCAGCTGCGCCTGATCGAGGCGCTGCGCGGCCCGCGCTCGGAGCTGATGGTCGTAGGCGACGAGCTGCAGTCGATCTACGGCTTTCGCCACGCCGACCTCGACGTCTTCCGCGAGCGCCGGCGGGCGGTCGAGCAGAGCGACGACGCGGCGGCGATCGGGCTGAGCGGCAACTTCCGCTCGCGCCCGGAGGTGATCGGCGCCGTCAACGCGATCGGCGCGAAGCTGCTCGGCGACGCCTTCCACCCGCTCCGGGTCGGCGCCCTGCCGTCGCTGCCCGAGCCGCCGGGCGCAGGACCGGCGGTGGAACTGCTGCTGACCGCGCGCGACGGTTGGGACGGCGAGGGCATCGACCTGGCGCCGGCGACCGACGCCGACACGCCGCCGAACCACCTGGCCGAGGCCCGCTTCCTCGCCGCCCGGCTGCGCGAGCTGGCCGAGCAGGGGGTCGAGCGCGGCGAGATGGTCGTCCTGCTGCGCGCCTTCACCCACCTCGACGCCCACGAGGACTCGCTCGAGCGCGCCGGCCTGCGCCCCTACACGATCGGCGGCCGCGGCTACTGGTCCCAGCAGCAGGTCGCCGACGTCTGCGCCCTGCTGGCGACGATCGCCAACCCGCTCGACGACCAGGCCCTCTTCGGCGCCCTCGCCTCCCCCGCCTGCGCCGCCGCCCCGGACACGCTCTGGCTGCTGCGCGCCGCGGCGGGGCGGCGGCGGCACGTCTGGCCGGCGCTCGAACAGGTGGCGGGGACCGGCGGGGTCGAGCTGGAAGACCCCGGCCGCCTCGAAGACGTCCCGCCGCAGGAGCTGGAGCTGCTGCGCGGCTTCGTGGGCACGATCGAGGGACTGCGCGCCCGCGCCGGGCGGCTGTCGCTCGCGGGCCTGATCGACGCCGCGATCGCCGAGACCGGCTACGACCTGGCCATCCTGATGCGCCCCTCGGGCGAGGCCCGTTTCGCCAACGTTCGCAAGCTGATGCGCCTGGCGGGCGAGTTCGAGGCCCGTGAGGGGCGCGACCTGCGCGGCCTGCTCGACTTCCTCTCCTCCCGCGCCGAAGCCGACGTGGAGGCGGAGGCGGCGAGCGCGGTCGAGGGGCACGACGGGGTGCGGATCATGACCGTGCACAGCGCCAAGGGACTCGAGTTCGGCGTCGTAGCCGTCCCCGGCCTCTCGCGGCGGCTGCTGGCCGGCTCGCGACTGCCGGCGCTCACGCTCGGTCACGAGCAGGACGAACCGCGGGTGGGATTGCAGCTGCGGCGCCTCGGCACGGCCTCGCTCAACCTCTTCGCGCACGAGGAGCTCTGCGCCGAGACCCAGCAGCGCGAAGCGGCGGAGGAGCTGCGGCTCTTCCACGTGGCGGCGACCCGGGCGCGCGAGCGGCTGATCCTCAGCGGCGTCGCGATGCCCAAGCCGGGGCGGGCGACGCAGCCCGGGACGCCGGTGATCGAGAGGATCGTCGACGACTTCGACGTCGACCGCGAGCGCGACTCGGCGCTCGAGATCCCCGCCCCGAAGCCCCGGCAGGGGCTCGAAGCGACGCTCGAGCCCTCCCGGATCGCGGTGCGCGTCAACCTGCCGTCCCCCCAACGGGCCGCCGAGCTGACCGCAACGCGGCGAGAGCCCGCGGCGCCGCCATCGCTGGGCAAGGGTCGGGTGCCGGCTCTCGACCGCCATCCGCCGGCGGTCCCGAACCGGCCGCTCTCCTACACCGCGATCGCCGCCTACGGGGAGTGCGCCTACCGCTTCTACACGGAGCGCGTGCTCGACCTCGGCGCTTCCGTTCGCAGCTCTCCCCGCACAGCGGATGAAAGTGCGGACGGGAGCAACCGGGACCGGATCGGGGACGGACGCAGCAAGGCTGCCGCGCGAGGCGCCGCCGTCCATTCGCTGCTGGAGTGGAGCGCCGCCAACGACTGGCGCGAGCCTCCAACCGATCTCGCCCGAGCCCACGCCGATGCCGCGGCCCTCGACCCCGAGGACGGAACCGACGAGAAGCTGCTGGCGCCGATCCGCGCCTGGCTCGGCTCCAGCCTGCTGCGCGAGCGCGTGCGGGCCGCGAGCGCGCGCAGCCGCGCCGAGGTTCCCCTGCTCCTCGGCGTCGCCGACGCCACCCTGCGCGGCTCGATCGACCTGCTGGTCGAGCGCGACGGCGCCCCGCCCCTGGTGATCGACTACAAGACCGATCGCCTGGGCGGCTCCTCGCCGGCCGAGCGCGCCGCGGAGTACGCGACCCAGCGGACGATCTATGCCCTGGCGGTCGCCGAGGCACGGGACGTCGAGCAGGTCGAGGTCGCCTACGTCTTCCTCGAGCGGCCAGAGGAGCCGGCGACCGAGCTGCTCGGCCGCGAAGCGATGGACCGCGGGCGCGAGGCGCTGGCGGCGACCATCGCCCGGATCGGCGCCGGCGAGTTCCCGGTCGCGGCGCCCGAGCAACGCGGCTGGGACCTCTGCCGCGGCTGCCCGGCCCTCGGCCGCCTTTGTCAGGGACCCAGCGACGCGATCGACGTGACCAACACGCCATCGGCTCGTGTGTAGGTCTAGATGAGTAGTTCCACAACGACTGCCGTGCTGACCCCTTCCCAGCTCTGAGTGAGCAGTCCGTGTGGGGCGGCGCGACGCTGACTGGTCGATTTGCCCCCGTATGCGGGGGTCAATCGACCACTCGGCGCCCGGGAGGTCGGCCCCAGCCGTGCCAAGGGGAGATAAGCAGCGGGGTCGAAGTCGGCGGTGCTCAACAACACCGCCGACCCAAGGGCCTCGATGAACGCCGACCTCGACCTGCTGCTCATCTCTGTGTTCTGTACCGCTGAGATCTCCTGCCCGAGCGGCCAGGAAACGCCCGCGGGGGCTTGATCGACGCGGAGGTCGTGACCCTCTGCGTCGCGCAGGCGATCATGGGCATCACCTCAGATGCCCGCTTTGCCCGGATTGCGCCGAAACGGCTGGGGCATCTGTTCCCCGCTCTGACCAAGCCTCCCGCTACTTCTGGGGCTTTCGCCTGCACACGCTGATGGCTCCCGATGGGACCCCGCGGGCGATGGCGCTGACCTCGCCCAAGGAAGGCGAGCGCGAGGTCTGCCTGCGGCTCTTGGAGCGGGTCAACCGCAGTGGGCCGCTGATCGTCCTCGGCGACAAGGGCTATGCCGGCGCCGACCTCGAAGCCGACGCCACCGCCATGGGTGCCACCGTGGTGCGCCCGCGCCGCAAAGACGAGCCCGAAGGCGGCCTGCACCTCGCACCGCTGCGCCAGCGGATCGAGTCGGTCTACTGGAGCGCGAAGGACATCCTCGGCCTCGAGCGCCACGGCGCCCGCACCCTTCGCGGCCTGAGGGCCCGCATCGCCAGCCGCCTCCTGGCTCTCGCCGCCGCCGTTTCGCTCAACCACCAGCTCGGGCGTCCCTCGCGTGCCTTGGTCGACTACGTGGCTTGAGTCGTGGAACTGCTCATCTAGGAATGGTCGCCGGGCGCCTGCTCGAGCTTCGCCGCCAACTCATCCAGCCGCAGCTCTTCGAGCCCCTCGCTGACGGCGTCCAGCTCGGTCGAGCAGTAGGTGACGAGCTCGCGGCCCTCGCGGCAGAGGTCGAGCGTTTCGCGCAGGCCGGCCTGGCCGGAGTCGAGCCGATCGATGATCTGCTCGAGCCGCTCGACCGCGGCCTCATAGGAATCAGGCGCCTCGCTCATCCCCCACCTCCGTCTTGCTCGATCTCGGCGCCGACGCCGCCGTCGGCGAAGCGCAGTCTGACGTGCCCGACGGCCAGCGCCGTGGCGGCACTCGTCACCGGCTCCCCATCGCTGTCCTCGGCGAGGGCATAGCCGCGTTCCAGGGTGCGCTCGGGTTCGTGGGCGCGGAACGCCACCTCCGCCCGCCGCAGCGCCTCGCGCCTGCCCTCCGCGTCCGCGCCGGCGGCACGGCGGGCGGCGCGGGAGAGGACGACGAGGGCGAGCCGGCGCTGAAAGGCGCGGCGCTCGTCCAGGCCGCGTTCGGAGGCGGCGCGGATCTCCCGCGTCTTCTGGTTGAGCGCGATCCGCTCGCGACGCAGCGCCCGCGCCGGGCCGCGGGCCAGCGCCACGAGGTGGCGGCTGCGCGCGCCCACCGCGCCCTCCCCCGCCCGCCGCAGCGCGACGGCACTGCGGGTCAGCGCCTCGCGCGCGGCGAGGCAGTCGAGCGGCACCACCGCCTCCGCCGCGTGGGTCGGGGTCGAGCAGGCGACCGCGGCGACGTCGTCGATCAGGGTCGAGTCGCGCTCGTGGCCGACGGCGCTGATCACCGGCACCCGCAGCATCGCGACGGTACGGCAGAGGGTCTCGTCGCAGAACGCCCAGAGGTCGGCGAGGCTGCCGCCGCCGCGGGCGACGACGATCGCCTCGACCGCAGGCGTCGCCGCGAGCTCCTGGATCGCCGCGCCTATCGCCGGCGCGGCGCGCCGGTCCTGGACCGGCGCGAAGCCCCAGATCACCGTTCCGGCCCATCCCCGCCGCCGCAGGCCGGCAAGCAGGTCGCGCCTCGCCGCGCCGCTCTCCGCCGTGACCACCCCGATCGCCTTGGGCAGACGCGGCCGGGGCAGCTGCTTCTGTAGCTCGAACAGCCCTTCGGCTCTCAGCTGCCTGCGCAGCGCCCCCAACCGCGCGATCAGGTCGCCCTCGCCGGCAAGGCGCAGGTGCGTCGCGCGGAAGGCGAAGCTCGGCGAGGCCTGGCCGCCACCCGGGTAGTAATCCGGACCGCCGCCGATCACGACTTCGGCGCCGTCGCGCAGGCCTCCCTCGGGCAGGCCCGCCTTCTCGAGGTCGTCGAGCCAGATCGAGCAGGGAACGGCGCCCTCGGCGTCGCGCAGCTCGAAGTAGGCCTGGACCCTGCTGCGCGAGACGCCGGTCACCTCGCCGACGAGGCGCACGCGCGCGCGACGGCGCAGCTCCTCCTGCAGCTTGCGGGCGTAGCGCCCGACGGGGAACGGCCCGGGTAGCTCTTCCACCCGGGTGAGGCTACCCAGAGCGCCAGCGTTTGGCCCACGACTTCAGCTCGGCGATAGCCGGGCGCAACTCCGCACCGGCCTCGGTCAGCGAGTAGCTGACCCGCACCGGCGATCCCGCTTCGACCTCGCGCTCGACCAGGCCCTCCTGCTCGAGCTCGCGCAGGCGCTGGGAGAGCAGGCGGTCGGAGAGGCCGGGCACCGCTCTGGCGAGCTCGCCGAAGCGCAACGGCCCCTCGGTCAGGGCGCAGACGATCGCCCCGGTCCAGCGCTTGCCGATCAGCTCGATCGCGGCGTGAAAGTGAGGGCAGACGCCGGCTGGCCGCTCTTGGGCAGTTACGACCTCCACTCCGTTCAGCTTACTGAACGTAAGTGACGGGCTCGGCGGTCCGGCCTGCTTGGATTACCGCATGACCGTTCTCGACTGGGCGATCGTCGCCTTCACCATCGCCTTCGCCATGTGGGGCTACCGGCAGGGATTGATCGTCGGCGTGCTCACCCTGCTCGGCTTCGTGGCCGGGGCCGTGGCCGGCGGTCGCCTCGGGCCGCTGCTGCTGAGCGAAGGCTCGAACTCCCCCTACGCGCCGCTCCTCGCGGCGCTGGGGGCGCTTCTGGTCGGAGCGGTGGCCGCGGTGACGCTGGAGAGCCTCGCCCTCGGCCTGCGCGAGCGGCTGATCCGCGGCCGGGCGCTGCACCTGGCCGACGGGGCCGGCGGCGCCGCGCTGATCGCCGCCGTCGCCCTGGGGCTGACGTGGGTCTTCGGCGCGGTGGCGCTGCACGCTCCGGGCACCGCGCAGCTGCGGGGGGACGTGCAGCGCTCGGAGATACTGCGCAGCCTCAACGACCTGCTGCCGCCTTCGGGCCCGGTCCTGGGCGCGCTCAACCGCGTCGACCCGGCCCCGGCGATAACCGGGCAGACCACCCCAGTCGCCCCACCGGATCCGGAGATCGCCTCCGATCCGGAGGTCGAACGGGCGGGCCGCTCGGTGGTGCGCGTGCTCGGCACGGCCTGCGGCCTCGGCGTCGAGGGGTCCGGCTGGGTCGTCCAGCCGGGAGTCGTCGTCACCAACGCCCACGTGGTCGCCGGCGAGGACGACACCACGATCACGACGATCGACGGCGCCTCGCTCGAAGCCACCCCGGTCCATTACGATCCGAGCAACGACCTGGCTCTGCTGCGCATCGGCGCCGCCTCGCTCCCCGCGCTGGAAATCGCCCCCGACACGCCACGCGGCACGGCGGGAGCGGTCCTGGGCTACCCCGAGAACGGCCCCTACGCCGTCGCCGCTGCCCGGATCGGCGACACCAGCGACGTGGTCAGCGAGGACTCCTACGGCGAGGGCCCGATCGATCGCCCGATCGCCTTCCTGCGCGGCAGCGTTCGCAGCGGCAACTCCGGCGGCCCCCTGGTCGACTCCCGGGGGCGCGTGATGGCCACCGTCTTCGCCGCGACCACCACCGGCCCCCCCGGGGGATTCGCAGTCCCGAACAAGGTCGTCCAGGAAGCTGTTCACAGCGAGACGGCGACGCCCGTCGATACGGGCCCGTGCACGAGTTGAGAGAAGTAGGGGTCGGGTACTGCCCCCGGCGGCTTGTACTTTTCGGCAACACGACCTCGGACGACCTGCGGCGCCACACCGAAAAAGTTGAGCCGGGAGCAGTGCCCGACCCCTCCCCACACTAAATTTCCACTCAGTGAACACTCTGCCCACCGAGGTGGAGCGGCGCCGCCGTCTCGTCACCCGCGCTCTTCCGCTCATCGTCATCGCCGCGATCGCGTTTGCGCTCGGCGCCGCGACCGGCTCCCCTGGCTCACCGGACAAGGAAGCCGCCGAGCGTTTCAGCCAGGCCTGGGCACGCAAGGACTTCGCCGCGATGTACCGGGAGCTGAACGAAGCCTCGCGCCGCGCGATCGGCGCCGACGAATTCGCCCAGGCCTACCGCGACGCCGCCGAGGTCGCGACGCTGCGCACGCTCGCAGTCCACTCGCCAGGCGATCCGAGCAGCGAGGGCGGCGTCGAGAGGGTGCCGGTGCCGATCGAAGCCGGGACGGTTGCCTTCGGCACGGTCAGCGCCGACCTCGACCTCCCCTACGCCGAAGGCGGCATCGCCTGGGACCCTAGCCTCGTCTTCCCCGGCCTCGCGCCCGGCGAGAAGCTGGAAAACCGGATCGACCTGGCGCCGCGGGCGCCGATCCTCGCCCGCGACGGAACGGTCCTCGCCGAAGGACCCGCCGAAGCCCGCGAACACCCGCTGGGCAGCGCCGCGATCGACGTCGCCGGCGAAGTCGGCATGGCCGAAGAAGAAGACGTCGCGGCGCTCGCCCGCCAGGGCTTCCCCGCCGGCACGCCGGTCGGGATCAGCGGCCTCGAGCAGGCCTTCAACGCCCGCCTCGCCGGCAGGCCCGGCGGCTCGCTGCTGGCCGTCGCCGAAGCAGGCGGCGCGGCCCGGATCCTCTCCCGGGCCAAGCCCCAGCCCGGAGCGCCGGTCAAGACGACGATCGACCCCGACCTGCAGGTCGCGGCCGTCTCCGGCCTGGCCGGGCGCGCCGGCGGCGTCGCCGTGCTCGACGCGAAGAACGGCGACGTGCGCGCCCTCGCCGGCCAGGCCTTCTCGGCCCCGCAGCCGCCCGGGTCGACCTTCAAGACGGTCACCACCACGGCCGCGCTGGAGAAGGGAGTCGTCTCGCTCGACGACGAATTCGAAATCGTCGACGGCGCCAACGTCGGCGGCCGCTTCATCAGCAACGCCAACGGCGAGCTCTGTGGCGGCACCTTCCGCGAAGCCTTCGCCGAGTCCTGCAACGCCGACTTCGCCCCGCTGGGGCCGGAGATCGGCAACGACGAGTTCGTCGAAGTCGCCGAACGCTTCGGCTTCAACTCGCCGCCGACCCTCTACGCGCCCGCGATCGTCGCCGCAGTGGAACCGCCGGAATCGACGATCCCGACCGAGATCGGCGAAGAAGTGGACCTCGGCGTGACCGCGATCGGCCAGGGAGAAGTCCTCGCGACCCCGCTGCAGATGGCGAGCGTCGCCCAGACGATCGGCAACGGCGGCGTCCGCGAGCCGACCTCGGTCGTCGCCAACCACAAGCTGCGGCCCGACCCCGACTCGGTGCGGGTGATGTCGACGAAGGTCGCCGACGAGCTGACCGAACTGATGATCGGGGTCGTCACCGAAGGGACGGGCTACGCCGCCGCGATCCCCGAGGCCCAGGTGGCGGGCAAGACGGGCACCGCAGAGCTGGGCCCGAAGCCGGGCACCGAAGGCGAAGAAGAACCCGAGCAGATCAAGGACGCCTGGTTCACGGCTTTTGCCCCTGCCGAAAATGCGAAGCTGGCGGTCGGGATCCTGCTGATCGAAGCCGAAGCGGCGGGCGGCGAAGTGGCGGCTCCGATCGCTTCGGAAGTTCTCTCAGCCGGGCTCTGAGCCCGACGGCCCGACCGGCCTATTTTTCACCGCCGACGAATACCCCCACTCGTTCTTCCGATTCATCCCTGCCCTGCAGGGTCGCCTCGGCTTCGATGACGCCATCGGTGCGGGTTTCTTTCGAGCAGGATTTTCCGCTCTGTTCATATTCGACGCCGTGCAGCTCGGCTTCGACCGAGACCACCCTTTCCGCGCCCTCGCCGGAGCTTTCCAGCGCCACGCGTTCGAGACCTTGCTGCGGACGCAGCTTGGCGGTGCAGAGCAGGGTTTTGAGTTCTTTACCCAGATAGGTCTTGAATTCGATCGCGTCCCCGTCTTCTTCGCAGGCTATTCCAAGCCTGCCGATATAGGGCGGCCCACCGTTTTCCAGCTCCAGGCCATAGCGGCAGCTATGCACGTAGACCACGGTCGGGAATTTCGAGCCGGTCGCGTAGCAGGAGCCGTATTCCCCGGCCAGGTCGAGACTGCCCTGCCCGCTCAGCAATTCACCGTACAGGCCAAATTCTTCACACCTGGCGAAACCCGCCTGGGTCGTGAGCGTGTAGTCCCCTTCGCCATCGAGGACGGCCGGATAGGCATCGCCCTCGACCATCGTCCCCACGCCGGCGTCCCCGTAGGTCTCCGCGAAGGTCTTGCCGGCATTGCCAACCGCGGCACAGGAGACGGCCGTGGCACACGACACGCCGCCCGATAGCCAGCTTTCGCCGGCTTCGCCATTCGGCGTAGTCTGGATCTGCCATTCCGTGCCATTCCAGCGCTCGGCGAGGGTCGTATATTTTTTTGAGCTGGAGAGCGAAACACCAGCAGCCGTGCAAATTGCCGTCGACACGCACGACACGCCGTCAAAGGAATTGCCCGTCGATCCGGATGGGGTCGGCGCCGACTGGATCGACCATTCCGAGCCATTCCAACGCTCGCTCAGGAGCAGTTCGGCGCCGGATCCGTTTTCATAGCGCCCGACCGCGAGGCAGGCGGAGGAGCTCGTGCAACTCAAGCCGCGCGGTTCGATCCCTTTTCCGCCCGCTGGCGCGGGCATCGTCTGCAGGCTCCATCCTCCACTGCTCCAACTCGCCGCAAACGGCACTTCGACCCCGGAGCTGTTTTCGTAGGAGCCCGCCATGCCGCATCGCAGCGGCGCCGTGCATGACACCGCGGTCGGGTAGGTTGCTTTCGCCCCCGCCGGATTGGGCGTCGACTGCAGCGTCCACTGCGTACCGTCCCAGCGCTCGGCAAAGCTGAGCACCCCACCGCTGCTTTCGTAATAGCCGACAGCGGTACACGCCGTCGCGGAGGTGCAGGACACACCTTCCAGCAGGGTGTTTTTCGCTCCGGAGGGTTCGGGCGTGGAGCGAATCAGCCATTCGGCGCCGTTCCACTGCTCTGCCAGTGCAAAATATACGCCCGATTTGTTTCGGTAATAACCCACCGCCTGGCATGCCGACAGGGACACGCAGGACACATCGTTCAAGCTGGCCTTTTCGGATCCGCTCGGCGTCGGGGTCGACTGCAGCGTCCATTCGATCCCGTTCCAGCGCTCGGCCAGCGGCGCATAGGTGACGTTGCCATTCAGCGAGTACTGGCCCACGGCCCAGCAGACTGCGGGGGTCAGGCACGACACCCCCCACAGGTAGCTGTTTTTGGTTTCACTCGGGTTTGGCGTCGGCGTAACCTTCCATTTGGGGCTGTACGCCCGAGAGGTCCGCCAGACCTCGAGCCGGTCGTCGGCTGCGTCGGCGATGTACAGGCTCCCGGTCGAGGTGGCCGAGACTCCCTTGGGACTTTCGGTCGAGCTGGCGCCGCTGCCGGCTGAGCCGAAGGCCGCCACATACGTGCCGGCGGGCAGGAATTCCTCGACTCGGTGGTTGCCCGTATCCGTGACCGCGATGTCTCCGGTGGTGGAATCGACCGCGAGCGCAGTTGGGGAGGACAGCTGCCCCGTTCCGGTTCCTTTCGAGCCAAACTGGCTCACGTAGCTCAGCGTCAGCGTTTCAGTTTTTGCATTCCAGGATGCTTTTGCCCTCTGCACCCTTCCGTTGCCCGAATCGACTATGTAGTACGAACCAGGTTCGTCGGGATCGACCGCCACGTCGGTCGGGTTGCTGAACTGGGCATTGCCAGATCCGGGTGACCCGAATGCGGCGAGGGCATCGCCGAGTTCGAGCGCAAAGGTCGTCCTCGGGGCAAACACCTCGACGCGATCGTTCCCCGTGTCTGCGACCAGCAATTCGCCGGGACCTTCCGATAGGAAGAAACCGGGCCGTCGCCCGAACGCGATCCCGCTCGGTTCCGAAAGCTGGCCGAGCCCCGATCCGGGCGAGCCAAAGGCAGCTTGAAATTCGCAGTAGAGGGGGCGGATCACCTGAATGCGATCGTTGCCTCGATCGCTCACGTACAGCCAGCCGCTGACGGGGTCGATCGCGATTCCCGCGGGTTCGAGAAACTGAATGTCTTTACCGTTGAGTTCCGGAGTTCCCGAGCCGGTACGACCGCACGCCTTCAGGAATCCTCCTCCTGCGGAGAACTCGGCGATGCGGTCGTTGCCGGTATCCGCCACCCAGATGTTGCCGTTGGGATCGACGGCCGCATCCTCGGGCGCGTCCAGAGCTCCTTCGGATTCACCCAACGGTCCGAAATTGAACTCGTGCGTCTTCGGCGCCGTGGAAAACGTCCGGTCGCCGCCATAGGTGGTGCCGGCGGTGCTTTCCGCGACGATGCGGTAATGATATCGGGTGGACGGCTGCAGGCCGGTGATCGCAGCGCTCTTCGTGCTGGCGGTCGTGTATCCCGAAACGGATCCGCCGCCTGAAGGGGTTTTGGTTCCGTAAGCAGTGGATTCCCCGTATTCGAATCGGTAGGTCGTAGCCGAGCCCTCCGGATTGACCACACCTCGCAGGGTGGCGCCGGTCGTCGTGACTTCCCTCGCAGGCAATGCGACCGCGCTCGGCGGCGTCGTCGTGGCGCCGCCGTTGGGCGTGCCGATGCCGGTGGGCGCGTCATATCCTTTTGCTGCCGTGCAGAGCAGGGCTTTGGCGCACGCTTCATAGGTGTGGCCTTCATCGAGCCCCCACCAGTTCGATCCTTCCGTCACGTCGTACCAGTTGCCCGGGTTTTTGTAGATGCCTTCAATTCCTTCAGCCCGCAGCCCGCTTTCCTCGAGAGCGATGACCCCGGCGATCAGCGGCGCTCCCACGCTCGTGCCGGCGGCATCCACCCACCCGTGGTATTGGCCGACGGTGTCGTACACGGAGACGTCGGTTTCGCCTCCCGCCGTCGCAGCCACGTCGTTGGTGGTGCGTTTTGCACACCCCGGGTCTTTCTGCCAGGACGGCTTCGAGACGTAGAGGGCGCATCCGCTCCCTGAAAAGATCCAGACGTACTCCTGCCAACCCCGGCCCGAGGTGCCTTCCGGATACAGATTCGTTCCGCCGACTCCGATCACCGTCGAAAGATCCGCCGGAAAGCTGGGGCTGCAGTTGGTGCATTTGCCACCGCTCTGATGCTCCGGATTTTCGTTGTCGTAGCCCGCGTCGCCGCTCGCAGCGGTGATCGCGATCCCGGGTTGTTCATAGGCGCCATCGTAGAATTCGACGGTTGATTTGCCGATTTCGATTTCCCTCGCCGAGTAGCTGTTGCTGATCTGGGTGGCGCCCATGCTCGCGGCCTGTTCAACTGCCGCGGCAAGGCTGGACAAGAAGTTGTCGTCGGCCTCGACCAGGAGAATGTCGCAATTCGGGCACGCCGCCGAGACCATGTCCAGGTCGAGTGAGATCTCCAGCGCCCATTCTTCGGAGACCGGCGGGAATTCGGCGCCGCCTGCCTGGTCGACCTTGGTGAAGCATCCGTTGGCCGTGGTGCAGGGCGGCAAACCATAGGTTTCGCGATATACGGCGAGGTCTTCCTCCGCGTGAGGATCGTCGTAGGCGTCGACGATCGCCACCGTCTGCCCGCTTCCTTTGCTTGACGAGGGAATCCTGTAAGCCGATTGCAGGTCCTGAGGCGAGAAGCCATTTTCCAGACCGCTGCCGCAGTCGACGCAGATGGTTGGCGCCCCCCCTGCTTCACTCAGATCCTGCACGGCCCGCAGCCGGTGCTGTGCGGCACGATCGCCGCGACCCGTAACCCCCTTTGGATCGGCCACCACCGAGCAGCTCGCACGGCGAGCGGTCGGGGACGGGCACACCTCGTAGGGCGCGGTGCTCGGTGGATTGCCGGAATAGGGCTGTATGTCCGCAGCATCTGCCCGCTGCGGCGCTTCGCCCACAGCTCTCGCCGAGCCGGTGGGAATCGAGACGGTGAGGACGACCGAACCGAGCAACGCAAGAGCTCGGCAGACCGGTCGCGCCCTCATCGGCCTATGTGCTCGAGTGGAGGGTAGTTGCCTTTTCGTACCGCCTGCGCGCTCGGCCCCTGCACCTCAGCCGCCGCCTCGTCCGCATTTTCCCGCACGCCCTCATCCGCTTGGCAAGCCATATTTTCGTTCTCTCATGCGCTCCGGGCGCGCCGAATACGGGCAGGTCAGCGACGGTCGGACCCGAAAACACGGGCGCCGGAGGCGATTCCTGCTTCGTCACCACCCCAGCGGAGGTCCGGAAGGTCAGCGCCTCGCCGAACGTTTCCCCGAAGGAATTCGTGGCGACGAGGCAGTAGGCGTACTCGGTCGCCGGCGCCAGGCCCGTCAGGTGGTCGGAGACGGCGATCGCTTCGCCTTCGGCTTCCGGGCTCGCGGGCGTACGGCCACCGCCGGTGCACTCGGTCCCGGCGTTGTAGGCGAAGTAGTAGCCGACCTTTTCGTTGACGCCGGGATTCAAGGTGCCGCACACTCGCTGTCCTTCGCTTTCGACGACCGGCCCGGGGCACGATTCGGTTATCGGCTTCGCCGGCGGTTGCCCCGCCCACGCAGGGGTCGCCAAGAACAGTGGCCCCACGACCCAGATCAACCCCAACGCAGCGGGCCGACGCCGCTGTTTCCCAGGCATAGCTTGACTCCCCATCGTGCTTCGATCCTTAGGATCCGGACTGGATATTAAGAGCTATCAAATTCTAGAAATGTTGTCAACTTAAATAACTTAAAGCAATAACTTTTTCCCGGAAAAACGGCGATCCGCGCCTGAAGGATGCGACTTTCGCACCCCACCGGAATGCTAACCATACCGAAACCTGTTAGCTGCAGCCACAACTGGGCGAATTATTGCCGGGGCCATGAGAAGCCGGCGGACTGCCGGCGCAGGCTAAAGGTCGAGCGTGACCGCGGCCGGGCCTTCGGGGCCCGGGATCGAAAGAGTCAGCGGGCGGTTCTCGGAGGCCGAGGCCGGCAGCTCGAAGAGGACCAGCGAGCCCTCGATCGGCCCCTGCTGAGGAGTCGAGTCGAGGATCGGGATCTGTTCCTGGGATTCGACTTCGCCGCCGAAGGGCAGCGCGTAGAGGCTCCTGCTGGGGATCGCGTCGAAGGTCTGGTGGCCGGCATCGGTGATCGTGAAGGCGTCGGCGAGCCTGTGCGCCTCTTCGCTCTTGTTCTGGACTTCGAGGAAGACGCCGAAGTAATTGTGGCCCTCCGCAGGTTCGGGCTGGCCGACCAGATAGGCCGAGTCCTCGTTGTCGCTGGGATTGAGGAAGCGCGAGAAGACGACGTTGTACTGGAGGTCGCCGAGCTTGACCGGCTCGCCCTCGACGACGTCCTTGGAGTCGCTCGAATAGCCGCAGGCGGACAGCGCGAAGGCGCTCGCGGCGAACGCCAGGAGGGCGAACAGCGACAGCAGGGCTCGGCGGTTGGGCAGCATCGGCGGCGAGAGTCTATAAAGGCTCACGGCAGCCCGCCTCACGGGATGCCCGTCGCGTGGGGATTGCCACCGGCGACGGCTGCGGATGGCGGCAAGGCTTCGCCGCTCTCGAGCTGATCGCGGAGCCTGCGCAACGCCGTGCGCCAGCCACGCTGCGCCGAGGCGGAGTTGGCGGCAAGCACCTCGAGCGCCCGGTCGAGCGGGTTCGCCGGCTCGGTCCAGCTCGAGACCCGGAGCCTGGTCAGCGAGCCGGTGCCATCGGTCAGCTCCCAGACCGTGGTCGCCGGAACCCGGTTGGCGCGTCCGCCGTGACCCCGCTCGACCAGCTTGCACGGCGGCTCCAGCCCGACTATCGCCGTGTCCATCCAGACCTTGCGCAGCGGCGAGGCGACACGGAACCGCGCTCCCGCGCCGATCCCGGTCGACTCGATCCGGGTCAGGTGGAAGCCGGTGAGGAAATGATCGGTGAACGAGGGACGGCGCGCAAGGTCGGAGATCGCCCCGAAGACGCGCTCGCGCGGGGCGTCGATCTCGATCTCTGCGCCGATTGGCCCCATCGGCGGCCGATTCTATGGGACGGCCGCTTCCCGTTTGGCTCTCGGATGACGGGGTAATTCTCGACATGGGAGTCGCGTCTGTGGAAAACGCGTCTGCGGAAAATTGCGGATGCGAAAAACCGGTAACCGGATAGGATCGCCCTGCGGGGCGCGAGGAAGGAGCCGTCATCTCCACCAGTCTCACAACCACCCCAGCTTCCGATAGCTACGCCAGCGGGACGTTTCCAGGCCCCGGCACCTACTTCTGTGTGGAGTGCGGCCTGCAGCTGGCCCTCCACGAGGACGACCGGCTTCCCGACTGCCCCCGCTGCGAATCCGCGAGCTTCATGCTCGACTCGATCTTCGAGTCGATGCAGGAGCACGGCGAGACCACAGCGGAGTTCGAGATCGCGACCGAAGTTGATCCCTCGACCTGGCTCGCCCAGGCGCGAGCGGTCCTCCCCTCTGGCAGCCGCCACCTGCTCTGCCGCGACGAGGGAGGCGAGGTTCTCGACTTCGAGATCGAGCCGGGCTGGACCAGGATCGGGCGCAGCGTCGCCGCCGACATCCGCCTCGACGACCCCAGCGTCTCCCGCCGCCACGCCCTGATCGTCTCCGAACCGGGCGAGTCGCTGCGGATCCTCGACGACCGCAGCCTCAACGGCGTCTTCGTCAACGGGGAGCTGGTCGAGTGGGGCAAGCTGCGCGACGGCGACGAGCTGGCGATCGGCCGCTACCGCCTCTTCGCTCTCGAAGGCTGAATCCGCGCAAATTCCGGCCTATGGCGCCCGTAGAGTGGGTCCATGGACTCCGCCCAAGATCCCTCGATCGCCGCCGAGCAGGCCCGCCGGCGCCTGCATGAAGAGATAGAGCGCGTCCGCACGGGTGTGGAGGAGATGCTCGCCGAGCAGGGCAACGACCACGACCACCCCGAGCTGCGCCAGGAGCTGGACACCCTCCGCGAAGACACCCGGCTCTACGTCAAGCAGCGCCTCCGCAAGAGCGAAAAGCGCACCGACAAGCGCCTCGGCAAGCTGGAGCGCCGGATCGACCAGGTGGAGCAGGACCGCAAGCTCGCCGAGTGGCGCATCCACACGAACACCGAGGCCATGCTCGACGGCCTGCTCAAAGAGGTCCGCGCCATAGCCGACCTCCTCATCCGAGCTCGCTAACTCCACAGGCAAGGGGTGGGGTTTCCCCCTGCTGGAACCCGCCGCTCGGCCCCGACGGCGGGACCCTCGCCTTGCCGGCTCACAAGTTCCATCAGGGGGAAACCCCACCCCTCACCCGCTGAGGCTTTCACGCGGAGGGACGAGTACCCCTCCGCAGGAACTTGTGAGCCAGCTAAGCGCAGGCACCCTCGCTGGGTGCGGGCGGCGGGTTCCGGCGGAGGGGTGCTCGTCCCTCCGCACCGATGCTTACTCGGTAGAGATGCTGGGGTCAGCCTGCACCCTGTGCGGCACGATCATCAGGAAGTTGCTGGTCGCATCGGCGGCGAGCGAGCCCATCCGCTCGGCCTCCTCGTCCTGGCCGGTCGCCCGTAGCTCGTCGGCATAGTGGCTGAGCAGGTCGTCGATGTCGAGCAGGGCCTCGGAGTCGAGGTCCTTGAGCTCGACTTTGGCGCCCTCGCCCAGGCGGGCTTCGATCGCCTCGCGGTCGATGCCGAAGGCGTTTTGGCGGACGTAGACGCGGCCGCCGGTCATCCCGGCGCAGGCCCAGGGGCCGAGGTCGCCGAGCACGACCGCGCGACCTGAGGTCATGTACTCGAAGGCGAAGCCCTTGGCGTTGGCGCGGTCGACGACGCAGCCGCGGCTGTCGTCGATCGCCTCCGCCGGCTCGCCGCCCAGGACCACGTCGGCGCCGGAGAGGCGGATGCAGAAGCGCGAGTCGGCCGATCCCTGGACGAAGAGACGGCCGCGCTGGGCGCCGTAGGCAAACGACTTGCCGACCGAGCCGTTGAGGCGCTGACCCTTGGCCCCCTTGCCCTTGAGCACAGCGAGCGTACCGCCCAACATCGCCTTGCCGACGCCGTCCTGGGCGCCGCCCTCGACCCGGATCGAGACACCGTAGGCGTTGAAGGCGCCCAGACCTTGGCCGGCGACCGAGCCGCCGTTGAACTCGAGGTCGGCGAGCACGTCATCGTTCGACTCGGGCCCGTCCTCGAAGATGCGCGAGCGGGCGATCGCCCCGGCCAGCTCGGTCCCGAGCACGCGGTCGTTGGCGTCGGTCGCGCGCGGGAAGCGGCTGTTGACGGTGTGGCCGGAGCAGACTTCGCCGGCGAGAGCGCCGATCTGAGCTGAGGCAGCCTTCGCCTCCATGCGGATCGGACGGGCGACGACCAGCCCCGCCTCAGCACGCTCCTCGACGATCTCCTCCGCGACCGGCAGGTCGAGCGGCTCGAGGTCGAGGAACTCCTCCAGCGGCGTGATCAGCGGCGCCAGGTCGATCTGGTCGTGGTGGGAGACCTGCTCGAGCAGGTCGTAGCGGCCGACCAGGTCCTGGGCGCGGTCATAGCCGAGCGAGGCCGTGACCTCCTTGACCTCCTCGCCCATCGAGTGGAAGAAGCGGGCGCAGCTCTCGGCGGCGACGTCGATCTCCTGCGGGGTGAACTTCTTCAGGCCGTGCTCCTGGGCCTGCTCGACCGTCTCGATCTGGGTGGCGATGCCGACGTGACAGGTGTCGAGCTGGCAGCCGCGGCAGATCGTGCAGCCGAGGCTTACCATCGCCAGGGTGCCGAAGCCGACCCGGTTGGCGCCGAGGCAGTGCAGCTTGACGACGTCGTGGCCGGTGCGGTAGCCGCCGTCGGCCCAGATCTCGACCCGGTTGCGCAGGCCGGCCTCCATCAGCGCCCGGTGCACGGCGCGAGTGCCGATGTCGGAGGGCAGGCCGACGTGACGCAGCGCGTGCTGGCGCGCCGCGCCGGTGCCGCCCTCGAAGCCCGAGAGCGTGATGATGTCGGCGCCCGCCTTGGCGATGCCGAGGCCGATCGTGCCGATGTTCGGCACCACCGGCACCTTGACCGAGACGCGCACGTCGGGGTTGACCGTCTTCAGCTCGTCGATCAGCTCGGCGAGGTCCTCGATCGAGTAGAGGTCGTGGTTGTTGGAAGGGGAGATCAGGTCGGTGCCGGGCGCCGCGTTACGGGCGGCGGCGACCTTCTCGGAGACCTTCTTGCCGGGCAGGTGGCCACCCTCGCCGGGCTTGGCGCCCTGGCCGATCTTGATCTCAGCCAGGTAGGAGGAGTTGATCATCTCCGCCGAGACGCCGAAGCGGCCCGAGGCGACCTGCTGGCCACGCCACTTGCGGTAATGCCCGTACATGTCGCGGATCTCGCCGCCCTCGCCGTTGACGCAGAGGACGTTGATCGACTTCGCCGCCTCGGCGTAGGCGCGGAAGGCCGGCTCGGACTGCGAGCCGAAGCTCATCGAGGAGATCACCACCGGGTAGTCGTGGTGACCGACGCCGGCGTCGACCGTGGCGGGATCGATCGGGTCGCGGTCCCCCTTCAGGCCCATGACGTGGCGCATCGAGATCGGGCTCTGCGCCTCGAGGTCTCGCACCTTCTCGGAATACTCCTCGTAGGAGCCGGAGCCGTTGGCGGTGGCGATCGCCGCCTTGTAGACCTTGGGGTAGAAGCGGAAGGTCTTCGCCGGTTTGGCGCCCTCGTCGCCGCAGAGGATCCGCGCCCGCTCGTTGCTCGACTCGTCGAGCGCGTCGAAGCCGACGCCCGCCTTCTCGGAGGCGGCGAATGCCTCGGTCTGGAAGATCTCGGCGAGCTCGGGCCGCACGCCGATCGAGGAGAACTGGCGGGCGTAGCCGCGCACCTCGTGGATCCCGATCGTCGAGATCACTTTCTCGATCCCCTTGGCCAGCGCCGCGCAGAGGTTGCCGATGTCCTTGCGGTAGTCCTCGACGCAGATCACCTCGACCATCGTGTAGGGGCAGACGCCGTTGGCGCCGAGGCCGAGGGCCAGCATCGTGTCGTGGACGTTGCGGATCGCCGCCGAGCGCAGGACGATCCCGCAGCGCCGCCGCAGGTTCTCCTCGTCGGGCTCGACCTTGAACTGCTTCAGCGCCTGGTCGACCGCCGAGGTGGCGAGGTGGGGATCGAGGTAGCGCCGCTCGGCGTCGTAGACGGTGCGGTCGGTCAGCACCAGCAGCTCGGCGCCGTCGCGGACCTTCTTCACCGCCTCCTGCTTGATCCGCGCGATCGCGCCGCGCGTCGTCTCCGACTCGAGCAGCGAGATGTCGACAGCGGCGGCGCGGCCGCGGAACTCCTCCCAGAGGTCCTCGAGCAGGTAGGTCTGGTGCTCGCGGGCGATCTGACGGTATGTCCTGTCGGAGAGCGGCGCCATGCCGTGATGGCCGCCGAGGATCACCGGGAAGGAGGCCTCGACGGTGCCGGTGTCGTCTCCCGCGGCGTCGATCGAGGGGCGGCGGCCGAAGACCGTGCGGGTCGAGAAGTGCTCCATCTCGCGCTCGCGGTCGATCGCCGGGTTGGTGACGACGGCGACCGTCTCCTTGAAGTAGTCGGCGAGGTTCTGGCGCTCCGGCGAAAGCGCCGCCAGCGGACCGTCGTAGCCGAGCGAGCCGACCGGCTCGGCCCCGTTGGAGGCCATCTGCTGGACCAGTTTGACGTCGTCGCGCTGCCAACCGAAGCCGGCGAGGACGCGGTCCTCGACCTTTACCGGCTCTTCGGGGCCGGCGTCGGAGTAGCCGGGCACGTCCGTGCCCTCGAGCGGCCCGCCGGTGACCAGGGCGCGGTCGTACGGCGCGGCCTCCTCCGCCCCGTTGCGGGACAGCCAGCGGTCACAGACGATGCGCAGCATCTCGTCGTGGGCGTGCAGGGTCGAGCACCGCGCCTCGCGGTCGATCGCGACCATCGCCTTCTCGCCCGGGGCGAGCGGCTTCGGCTCGGCGACCATCTCGCTGACCGCGACGACGCCGGGCTCGGAGCTGAAGACGAAGTCCTCGCCGGTCTCGACCTGCCAGAGCGGGCGCAGGCCGAGCGCGTCGGCGGAGAAGACGCACTCGTCGCTGTGGCGGGCGATCAGCGCCACCGGCCCCTGCGCGAAGGGTCCCATCGCCTGGCGCAGGTACATGTAGAAGCGGTGCAGGTCGTCGGGCAGCGAGCGGATCTCGTTGACGATCGGCGGCACGACCATCTCCATCGCCTCGGCGAGGCTGAGCCCGTCGCGGTTGACCAGGGTGTCGATGGTGCGGTCGAGGTCCTGCGAGTCCGAGCTCCCGGGCCGGATCGGCACGCCGAGCATGCGCGCCTCCTGGCGCAGCTGTTCGACCGTGTTGATCTCGCCGTTGTGGCCGAGCACCGAGAAGGGCTGGACGCGCTTGAACGACGGCCAGGTGTTGGTCGAGTAGCGGTTGTGGCCGAAGCAGCCGATCGTCTCGAAGCGCTCGTCGCGCAGGTCGGGGTAGTACTCGCCGAGGATGTTCGGCGCGCCCATCACCTTGTAGACGCAGGTCGTCGCCGAGAGCGAGGGGACATGGACGTCGAGCTCTCGCTCCAGCTCGATCAGCAGGTCGAAGAGGACGCGGTCGCGGCGCGCAGCGTCCGCGACGAGCCCGGCGACCTGCCAGAAATGAGGCTCCTCCTCGCGCGCGGTCGGGCCCAGCGCGGGCGAGTCGACCACACCGAGCCGCTCGGCGAGGATGCGGAAGCCGCCCTGGCCGAGCAGCTCGCGGGCGTCGTGCTGGACCTTACCCAGATCCTGCGAGCGCTCGACGAAGACGTGGGCGACGGCGAAGGCGTCATCGAGGGTCAGCGAGGGGTCGTGACCGCCACTGCGGACCTCCTCGGCCCAGATCCTGCGCGGGATGTCGAGCAAGAGGCCGCAGCCGTCGCCCTCGCCGTCGACGTTGCCGGCGCGGTGGAGCATCTTCTGCAGCGCTGGGATCGCGCGTTCGATCGGCTCGTGGCTCGGCGTCGCGTCCTTGCGCACCGAGGCGTAGATCGCGCATGCGTCCTTGTCCTCGACGCTGGGGGGCGAGACGAGCGGCCGGTAGGCGCGCTCTGGCGAGTAGCGGACGGGGCCGCCCTCGCCGTAAAGCTCACGGGACTGGGTATCCGACATCTTGACCTCCCGGTTTCCGCGCCTTCTCCGAGCGGGCGCGCGACGGGTTGACGAGTTGCCCGATTATAGGGTGAGGAAAGCCCCTATCGCGATAAATCGGTGTTTCCCTGCAAATAGCGGGAAAACGTCGGGCTCGTTCATTTCTCTCGTTGCCACCGTCCCAGCCGAGCGGCGGCAACACCCCGAAGACCTGCTGAGGGGTGGCCGTGCGCCACCTGGCGCACGGCCACCCCTCAGCTCAGGGCAAAGCGAGCCTCCTGACCTCAGAACGCGCTTGGGCTCGATCCGGTCGTGACCGCGTGGCCGTAGAGGAAACCCTGCTGCCAACCCGCGCCCGGGCTCCAGTTCCAGTCGGTGATCGAGTTGTTGTCCAGCGCATCGACGAAGTAGACGTGGGGCGTCGTGCCCTCCATGGTCGCGCTCGGACTGGATCCCGCCGCTATCTGATGGCCATAGAGGAACGTCTGGGTCCAACCGAAGTTGCCGTACCACATGGTCATCGAGTTGTTGTTGTTGGCGTCGGAGAAGAAGACCTCCTGATGGCCTTCCCAGAGAATCGAGCTCGGGCTGCTGCCGGCGGTAAGCGCATGTCCGTAGAGGAAGACCTGGGTCCAGCCTTCGAGCGAGTTCCAGCCCCAGATCGACATCGAGTTGTTGTCCGTGGCATCGGAGTAGAAGACCTCGGGATTGCCGAGGTAGTTCAGGGCGCTCGGGCTGCTTCCTTTGGTCACCGAATGGCCATAGAAAAACATTTGCTGCCAGCCCGCACTCGGCGTCCAGCTCCACTGCGTGATCGTGTTGTTGTCCGCTGCGTCGGCGAAGAAGACCAGCGGAAGGCCGTTGTTGACCATTGCGCTCGGGCTGCTTCCTTCCATCACCGGATGACCGTAGAGGAAGTTTTGCTGCCAGCCCGAACTCGACGTCCAGGTCCACTCCGTGATCGAGTTGTTGTTGGTGGCGTCGACGAAGTAGAGGTGGGGCGTGCCGTTGATGACGACCCCCGAGGGACTCGTTCCTTTTGCGACCGAGTGGCCGTAGAGGAATTCCTGCTGCCAGCCGGTGGTCGAATTCCAGTACCAGGTCGAGATCGTATTGTTGTCCTGCGCGTCGACATAGAAGACGTGTTTCGTCCCGCCGTATTCCAGCGTCTCGGGACTTGAGCCAGCCGCGATTTCGTGGCCCCAGAGGAATGTTTGGCTCCACCCTCCACCGCTGGGGCGTTCCCAAACGGAGGTGGAGTTTGCCTGGAGGGCGTCGGCGTAGGCGACACGAACAGGGGGCGCGGGCGTAGGAACGCCGGCCTCTGCCTGGAATGCCGACCAAGACGGACGATAGGACCCGTCGGCTTTGCGCAGTCCGCAGAAATAGGACCAGGTGGACTGACCCCCGAGGTCGCGGATGTTGTACCAGTCGACGAGCGGGATGTTGTAGTTGCCGGCGTTGGCCTTGATCCAGTTGAGGCTTTCCGTGAGCAGGCTCGCCTGCTGAGCTTCGCTGACCAAGGGAGCTCCCGTACCCCCGACGGGCCAGCCCACCTCCGTGATCCAGAGCGGCTTGCCGGAGCCGCCCGAGACGTGGTGGTCGAGCCCGTAACGAACGTCGTTGACTCTTTCGGCCATCTGGGTGACGCCGTAGTCGAAGGAGTAGGGATGGATCCCCACCGCCTGGTAGGAGCCGGGAACGCCGCTTATCGCGGAGGAAGTTTCAAGAAACGAGTTGTAGTATTCGCCCGCCGGCATGTAGAGGCCGCCGAAGACCACTTCGGTGCCGTGGCCGGTCTTGGCGATCGACCCGGCCTGAAGCTTTTCGGCGGTGTACTTGAGGAAGCGGCCGTAGTTCTGCGGTTGGACGCTGGTGCCGCCGGGGTTGTTTTTCGCCAGGTTCTCCTCATTCCAGACCTCCCAAGCGGTCACCGGCTTGGGGTTTGACTTGCTCGTCCAGAAGCTGCCGTTGATCCCGTAGTGTTCGATCACCTTCCTGGACCAAGAGCCCCATTCTTTCCATTGAGGTTCTTGGGCGGAGGTCAGGAACCTGGTCCCTTCGCTGTTTGCACGCACCAGGTAGGGCTGGATCGTGATGCCGTGTTCCCAAGCGGCCTGGAAAATGACGTCGCAGGCCCCCCAGCCGGCGGTATCGCTGCATCTGGTCTCGTCGATCGGCATGCGGAAGACGGTGGCCCCGGAGTTCTGCACCTGGTCCATTTCGCTTGCCGCAGCGCCGTAGTCGCCGTTCCAGACCAAACCGATCGTGACGGCGGAGGCGGAGGACGCCGATAGGGCCATGAACAGGCCGATGACGGCCGTCGCCACAAAAGTCCGAACAATTCCGCGCCGCGGTCGTTTCCCGTTCCCGTTCATGCGATCCCTTTCCCTTGCCCTGGATTTCCGCCTGCTGCCGTACCTCAGGCGACTCGGTACATCCACCCCGAACCTTCGCCGATGAGCCGTGCATCCTGCTTGGCCAATCTGGGCAGATCCGCGACCGCCACAGTGCCAAAGTGGGAGCAGATCAGGCAGGCGATCGAGCCAAGCCCAGCATCGATTAGAGCAAGCGGAGGCGCCGAGCGCTCCGCGCCCACTGCCCGGTGACCTCACCGATCCCTTTGCACCTCGAACTCGTCACCGGCGCGTTCCTCGCGATGACCATCGACCCTGACCCCGCTTCAACCGTGAGAGCGGGCACGCGATGAGTTGCCGGATCAGGACTACGAGCCGGTCCGGCTAGGCCCAGCTCATCGGCTCGTAGCCACCCTCGGGCTGAACGCCGATCAGCAGCGCGGTGACTGGCGCATTCGAGCGATTGAGGATCGTGCGCTTGGCGGGCGGCTCGATCGAGGCGAAGGTGCCGGCCGGCGCTGGGTGCTCTTCCCCCTCGAGCCGCATCACCGCCTCCCCCTCGAGGATCGCGTAGAGCTCGACCTGCCCGCTCTCCGCCTCGTCGTGCTCGGGGATCTGCCCGCCCGGCTCGATCTCGACCAGGTTGAAGCCGAAGGCCGAGGTGCCGAGCGCCTTGCGCGCCAGCCTCCACGTCGAATCGCCCGAGCCCTCCATCGACTCGAACTCGTCGCGGTGCTTGATCGTGTAGCCCTCAGTCATCGACTCGGCTCCGAGCCTATATCCGGCGCCCTCCGAAGGCAACCGAAACCGGCCATCCTGCGTTTCCACTACGAGCCCGGCCTGCTCCGATTCCTCAAAGAGGTTCTAATGCGAGCGCTCGGCCAGCGTCCAAGTTCCGCCGCTGAGCACGTAGCTTCCAACGGCCATGCAGTAGGAAGGACAAGAGACAGCGTTCAGTCGACCTGCAGAGCCTGGTTCGGCGGTGATCGCCTGGCGTTCCCACTGCGTGCCAGTCCATTTCGCCGCGAAGGTACTGGAGGTGCCGCCTTCGGTTCGACTTCCAACCGCAATGCACGAGGTGGACGAGGTGCAGGCGATCCCGCTAAAGCGAGTCCCGTAGTTGCTGGGGACCGCGCTCGTCGCCTGCCAGGTGGTGCCGTTCCAGGTCTCGCCGTAGGTGAAGGGAACGCCGCCGAAGACGACGTGGGCGGTTGCCACACAGGCCGAGGCGGAGGTGCAGGAGATCCCGGTCAGTTCGTTGTTG